>BNJS01002778.1_pt1 | contig 173924 bp, 175 predicted proteins | sample 8540461 | NCBI WGS metagenome assembly BNJS01 (sample SAMD00202454, study PRJDB9452) | human saliva metagenome | isolation source: human saliva | place: Japan
TTTCAGTTACGGCCATTCCGTCCAAGAACATGTACACCCGTCCTTTCGCCCTCCCTCGGTGAAATGCAGGCTCGCCTTCATCAATCAGGACGGCTGCTCAGTCAGTACCGTCAACCTTGATACGCCCCTACCACACGCTTAAAACGCCGCCACACCAGAGCGATCCAGAAGCAAACCGTAGAACACTCCTCCTATCAACCCACCCAACCACCAACCAGCCACCATCCAACTAATACCAACCAGTGCCGAGCCAAGTCCAATGGCGGCATCAGCTTAATCGATCCTGCACGTTCAGGTGTACGTGTGCGAGAAGGCGGTTATCTATCTTTAAAAAGGCACTAGCCGACGGATCCGAGAGTACTGAGTCCAGCAGGCTGAGGCACCCCGTGGCTCAAAATAGGCGAGCCTCGCCCTGGCGCACTGGACTGCTAAAAGCACGAATGGTGAAATGGCGAGCTCCAGAGTTCGAGAGTCGCTGCCGAGGGCAAACGTGCGCGATCGGGCGACACGCACCAAACGCGCGTCTGATACCCGTTCAACAGCTTGGGCAACTCCACGCCCTGTCCATGCCCCAGGGATCGAAGAGATCCACTTTGAACGGCTGGGCATATCATGTGCAGATACCACGAACACCTCTCCGGTACGGGTGCACACGCCCCATCTGCACCCTGCCTATCACGTGAAACGCCAGTTCCGCGCCCATCGTCGGTGGAACATCCGAGGACACTACGTTCAGCGGTGAATGCTCTCATCTCTACCCCTAAGCCCCCTGATATGACGCTGCGAACGCGAATAATCTCGCGATTCGTGCCGGGGACCACTCGATACTTATACATATAACGCACGATGCCGAGCCAAACCTCAACCAGGGCAAGGAGATCCATGGTGTCTCGCAAAGCGCGTGAGTTGATTCCTGCCTCTTCCATGCCACGTACTCCTTCCGCAAGGAGGCGGGTATCGTCAAGAGGAGTTAGGGCCTCCGCCGTCATCGCCAGCGCGGGCAAACTGGTGCGCCAACCGGACGGCCATACACCCCGTTCAAGCATTGGACGCCCAGACCCATCCGGCCCTTTGTTCCACGTGAAACACGCATCACCACAGGCGGAGGCAACCAGACTCAAAGGCGGCCTCAGCCAATGGGCAATCACGTTGGCGTATCGGGCGCCTGCGTTCGGCGTTCCACGTGAAACATGAGTAGCTCTAGATCAAGCGCCCTCTGTTCCACGTGAAACAGTCCCAAACCGGCGCTACTTGTTGATGTTCCACGTGAAACAGCCCATCTTTGTCAGTATTTCGCACTGTTCCACGTGAAACAGCAGGCACATTACACCGTTCTACCCTTATGCCGGGAAGCTCCTTGGAGAGGCATATACTAAGTGGCCTGCCATGAAACCTCCGTCGTTAACTCGGCTACCTAGATAGATATGTCGTTGGAACAGCTTTCTTCTGCGCAGAAAGGCACGCTATCTGCCATTGCCTGCTACCTCATCTGGGGCATATTCCCCCTCTACTGGGCACCACTGAAGGGGCTCATGCCAGCCGATCAGCTCGCTGGCGCAACGAATTGTCTGGTCGGCGTTGTTCTCGCGCGCTCCTATCGCAGGCAGCCCGGAAGCTCGAAGAACCTGTACGCGGTATTTGGCAATCCTCGCCTTCTGTTCATGCTCGCAGGTTCAGCAGCGTCCATATCCATCAACTGGTTGGTCTACCTGTGGGCAGTCAGCAACGGGCATGTCCTGGACGCGAGCCTGGGATACTTCATTAACCCGCTATTCAACGTATTGCTGGGACGCATCTTCTTCAGCGAACGTCTGAACAAGCCTCAGATGGCTGCAGTTGCCCTGGTTCTGGTTGGCATTCTGTGGCTTGCCATTCCCGCGGGCTCCATTCCATGGGTCGCGCTACTGCTGACATTGACTTTTGGCGCTCTGGACTCATCGAGGAAGCTTGCGCTCTTGGATGCATTGACCGGGATGGCCGTGGAGACTCTCTGATGCTGCCTCTGCAGCCATCTACCTGATTTATCAGGGACATCTGAATAAACTCGTCTCTCTGGGAGATCTATCGACCCTTCCCTTGATGGTGATGATTGGTTCGGGCGCGGCGACAACCATTCCTTTGCTCTTCTTTGCGGCAGCTGCCCGTCGCATCAGTCTCAGCAATCTTGGAATGATCCAATACATGTCTCCCACCATGCAGTTCCTGCTGGGACTGCTGGTGTTCCATGACAGCTTCCAGCTCTCACGCTTCATAGGATATGTCTGGGTCTGGGTGGGCGTCGCGCTGTACCTGTTGGGGATATTCACCGCACAACGCGCTGCAAGGGCAGCAAAGTAGATGCCTCAAGCGAGGGGTGGCATGGTAGTCGACCCAAGGGACACGTGAAACGTGTCCGCCTGGCACCCTCAATCCGTCTATGAAGCGACTCTCGGATAGGCTTTCTCTTTGCGTAATTCAGGGGACTCGGGGTAATCAGTACACACCAGACTGATTCGTCCCTCACCTTGTCCCAAGAATTGCAGCGTGTGCGGCTTCTAAGCCCTGTTCCGGCCCAAGCTCTTCGCTATTGCAGTTTGGCGGACGCCAGAACATCTTCCATGGCCCGCGCGTGGAATCATCGATCCCAATGCCGAAGGGTCGTAGCCCCCACAGGCGATCCAATAGTCAACATCAGTCAACATGGTTGGCCTATGGAACAAGCATGGCTCTCGGCAAAGGTTGAGCGAGCACCAACTCAGCTTGCTCAACGCTACAGTCAGTGCGCCGCAGTTCTGACCTTTTGTGCGCTGAGGTATCTGACCTCCCCCTCATTTCCCCAATGGCCTGGGTTATACGGTCATCTACTCGGTTTCCCTGGCCTTCCCATACCCGCCCTATTACCCGCTATATCGGGACTGGGACGTATACATGGCGCGCGTACAGGTTTCCTCGTTGGCCACCGGTGATCCTTTCGTATGTAGCCAGGTCGAAGTCTTGAAACACGCCCCGTAACCACCTCACGCGTGTTCCCGGCGTGCAATGCCTGGCAGAATGCTTTGACACTGACTGAATCTTCCTCTGCGCTCAGTATTCCTCCAGCCCCGTTCTGGAGCTCACTTTGGCACTTCCATCGTCAGTGCGCGCTCATCATAAGTGGACGTTACGGGACGAGCAGATTCCGCTGGTCTGCCATGCACTTCGCTAGTCGCGATCCATACACAGCCCGGTCAATCATGTGGCGTCACGCATGAGTTTCCGTCATCGCATCAAGCCCTCCTCCCAACATCCTGCTCTAGGTCGCCGCTGGCGAGCGCACTTTCCACTCGCTATTCTCGCAGTTCAGAGACTGGATTCCTGCGTCACAGTCGCGCAAAGGCATGGCGGCTTACGTTCGTGGCACCACGGTGGCGTCTGTGCCCTACCTCTCTTGACTGGGAATTCCGCAGCGGCCGCGCGTAAGGTCATCAAGGTTCGCACGAAGAACCTCCCGCCACAGCCGTCCACCACAACCCATCATGCTCTTCCACCCTGGGAGCCCTCTCCGACGCTGGCTGAGGGCTTCACAGGGCGGACCATCCTCCGCAAGGGGGCTGAATGCATGTTTGTCTGTGTTGAGCGCGATCCTGCACGCTCAGCATAGCGATCAGTCGTCTAACCCCAAGCAATCTCCGTGCCCAGAACTCCGTGAAACTGAAAAAGAATCGCTGTTTCACGTGAAACAACGCACGAAACCGGGCACAAAATGAGGGCGCGCGATCTATAATGGCGCATGAGCACTCACCCTGAAATCTTCGACGTCATCGTCGTTGGCGGGGGCCACGCTGGAACGGAAGCCAGCCTGGTCGCGGCGCGCACTGGCGCAAAAACGTTGCTTTTAAGCCACAATCTTGACACCTTGGGTCAGATGTCCTGCAACCCGTCCATTGGCGGGATTGGCAAGGGGCATCTCGTCAAGGAAGTCGATGCGCTGGGCGGCGTCATGGCCGTTGCCACCGATCACGCCGGTATCCAGTTCCGGATCGCCAAAGTGCCAGCAAGGGCTCCGCGGTTCGAGCCACGCGCGCCCAGGCAGACCGCGTCCTGTATCGCCGCAGGCCATCTCGGCAAGCGTTGGAGAACCAGCCCAATCTCACCCTATTCCAGCAGGCGGTGGATGACCTACTGCTGGAAGGCGACCGGGTGGTGGGCGTCATCACGCAGCTGGGCATCCGGTTCCGGGCCAAGGCCGTCGTGCTCACCGCGGGCACCTTCCTGAATGGCAAGGTGCATGTGGGTCTGGATAATTATGAGGCCGGGCGCGCCGCTGACCCGTCAGCCAAGATGCTGGCGGCCCGCCTTCGGGACCTGGCCCTGCCACAGGGGCGTCTCAAGACCGGCACACCTCCTCGTATCGACGGCAAGACCATCGATTACAGCCGGCTGCGTCCAGCCGGGTGATCTGGATCCTGTGCCCGTGTTCTCCTTCATCGGGCGTGCAGATCAGCACCCGCGGCAGCTGCCGTGCTGGATCACGCACACCAACGCGCGCACGCACGAGATCATCCGCCAGGCGCTGGATCGGTCGCCGCTCTTCACCGGCGTCATCGAAGGCGTGGGGCCGCGCCATTGCCCCTCCATCGAGGACAAGATCCACGCTTCGCGGACAAGGATTCCCATCAGATCTACCTGGAGCCCGAAGGGCTCCAGACACACGAGATCTACCCCAACGGCATCTCCACCAGCCTGCCCTTCGACACGCAGCTGGCCGTGGTGCACTCCATGGTCGGTCTGGAGAAGGCGCATATCCTGCGCCCTGGGTACGCCATCGAGTATGACTACTTCGATCCTCGCGGGCTGAAGCCCGGCCTGGAAACCCGGCAGATTCAGGGCCTGTTCTTTGCAGGCCAGATCAACGGCACGACCGGTTACGAGGAAGCCGCTGCACAAGGCCTGCTGGCCGGCCTGAATGCTGCGCGCCAGGTTCAGGGCAAGGAGCCCTGGGTGCCCCGCCGTGATCAGGCCTACATGGGCGTGATGCTGGACGATCTGCTCACCCAGGGCGTACAGGAACCGTACCGCATGTTCACCAGCCGGGCCGAGTATCGTCTGAGCCTGCGCGAGGACAATGCCGATCTGCGACTGACCGAGCTGGGAAGGCAGATGGGCTGCGTGGACGACGTTCGTTGGCAAGCGTTCACTTCCAAACAGGAAGCCATTGAGCGCGAGATCGCCCGCATGCGCGCCACGCTCGCCAACCCGCAGGTTCTGGCACGCCTGCAGACGCCCCAAGGCACGACGCAGACTGCGGAGGAGGCCCAAGGCACCGCACCAGCGGCACAAGAAGCGCCTTCCGCTCCTCAAGGCCAGAATGGCACAAGTAAATACTCACTTCATGACCTCCTGAAGCGCCCGGATGTCTCGCTGGCCCAGCTGGCAAGCCTGATGCCGGAGGAGTTTGCCGAGGTTCAGGCGGATCCCCGCGTGGCCGAACAGGTCGAGATCCAGATCAGGTATCAGGGCTACATCGATCGGCAGAAGCTCGAAGTGCAGCGCATGGCCCAGCAGGAAGCCACGCCGATTCCGGCCGATCTGGACTACACGCAGATCTCCGGCCTCTCGAACGAAGTGCGCCAGAAGCTCATCGCCCAACGGCCGCAGACCATTGGGCAGGCTGGACGCATTCCCGGCATGACGCCGGCGGCCGTGTCCCTGCTGCTGGTGCGTCTGAAGAAGCGCCGGAAGGTTGCGAGCGCCACGGAGCAGCGCGCGCCAACCCAGCCTGAAGTGCCCGCCTCTGACGCAGCTGCTGCCCAGCCCCAGGAGACCCGGCATGAAGCGCCGCGCCCCCGCCCAGCGTTCGGACACGACCTGGACAGACGCTGACACGCAGCGCCTGCGGGAGGGCCTTCAGCGCCTGTCCGTGACGCTGGACGAAACCGCCTTTGCCAAGGTGGTGCACTGGGCCAGGCTGCTGAAGCAGTGGAACCGTACCTTCAACCTGCTGGGCAACAGCGACGGCGTCCATCTGATCGACGAGCATCTGCTGGACAGCCTGGCCATCGTGCCGGTGCTGGAGCGCTACCTGCCGCGGCCGGAAGAGGCGCTCGTGGACGTGAGGCACCGGGGCCGGCTTTTCCCGGCATCCTGCTGGCCATCGTCCAGCCACAGCGGCCCATCTATCTGGTTGAGCCGGTGGGCAAGAAGGTTGCCTTCCTTCGTCAGTCAGTGCTCACTACCGGCTTGAAGAACGCCACCGTGCTGGCAGGCAAGATCGAGGATATGGAAAGCCCGCTGCGAGCAGATCCGGCCTCGGAAGGGCAGGGACGGAGCCTCGACACCCCAGCCCGGTGCAGAGGCGTCGGCCACGGACCCCACGTCCAGCGCCTCCACGAGCCTGGGAGCGGAAAGGCCAATGATCACCCAGCGCTACGCAGACTGATCAGCCCGCCGCACTTCATCTGCCGCGCCTTCACGGCCCTGGGACGTTTCGCCAACCTGTGCGAACCCTACATGAGCAAGGACTCACTTCTCTTTGCCATGAAGTCACTGCGCCTGTCTGAAGAACAGCAGGCGCTTCCGGACAGCATCATGCTGCAGGCTGTGGAACCGCTGCCGACGATCGACCCGGCGTGCAGCGCAACCTGGCCATCCTGGAGCCTGGCCGGAAACACGCCCGCGCCAGACGTTGCACAACCGGCAGCCGCCACGCCACCCAGCCCTCCAGGCTCCGCTACCGCGGCGAGCCCGCTGACACAGACCACGTCACCGACAGCCAGCCATTCGCCTGCAACCGGTACCCCCTCATCCACTTCCCTGCCCCCATCCGCACAACCCAACCGACGGAGACCCCAGTGACGCTCATTCTGACCATTGCGAACCAGAAAGGCGGGGTCGGCAAGACGACGACCTCGGTGAACCTGGCTGCTGCCCTCTCCCAGCTGGGCAAACGGACCCTGCTGGTCGACCTGGACCCCCAGGGCAACGCCACCATGGGTAGCGGCATCGACAAGCGCCGCCTGTCCCTGTCCGTCTATGACGTGCTGATCGGGGAAGCGACCGTGACCGAGGCCCGTCAGCGCTCGGACGCCGGCGGCTACTACCTGCTGCCTGCCAACCGCGAACTGGCCGGTGCCGAAGTGGAACTGGTCGAGCTGGACCGGCGCGAGCGTCGTCTTCGGGACGCGCTGGATCAAGTGAGCGCTGACTACGACTACATCCTGATCGATTCGCCGCCGTCACTGTCGCTGCTGACCCTGAACGGCCTGTGCGCTGCCCAGGGCGTGATCATCCCGATGCAGTGCGAGTACTACGCGCTGGAGGGCCTGAGCGACCTAGTGGGAACCATCCGGAAAGTGCACGCCAACTTCAATCCGGAGATCAAGATCATGGGCATCCTGCGCGTGATGTACGACAGCCGGATCACGCTGGCGCAGCAGGTCTCGGCCCAGCTGGAAGAGCACTTCAAGGAGAAGGTGTTCAAGGCGGTCATCCCGCGCAACATCCGTCTGGCCGAAGCCCCCAGCCATGGACTGCCGGGCGTTCGCTTCGACCCGGGTTCGCGCGGTGCGCTGGGCTATCTGGATTTTGCCTCCGAGCTGATCGAGCGCACTCCCGCCTATGTGGCCCAGATGAAGTCGGCTGCGCAGGCACGCGCCGGACAGCAGGCAGCTCCCCAGGCGCGGGACGCATCTCATGTACCGGCCGGATCCACGAACGCCCCCACTCAGGCGGATGAGACCGCCGAGGCGCAGAACCCGTCCATCACGGACGGAAGCGCGTCGGGCCATGCCAGCGAAACCCCTGCCGACAGTCACACCGAAGAGAGCCAGGCCAACGCCGGCTGATTCCACACAAGAACCTTGAAGCCAGGCCGGGCGCATCCCATGCCCCGACGCCTGGTGCCCAGAATACACGAGAACATTCCAAGGAAAGCAAGGCATGAGCAAGAAAGCCAAGGGCGGCCTCGGTCGCGGTCTGGATTCACTGCTGGGGGGCGATGGCCCGATGCTGGATGAGACCCTGCGGTTGCTCAACCGGCTGCGGTCTCCACCAGCCCGACCGCCCCCGCCGAGGAAGGCATCCGCGAGATGCCCTGAACCTGCTGCAGGCCGGGCGCTATCAGCCCCGTACCCGCATGGACGAATCCGCCCTGCAGGAGCTGGCGGACTCGATCCATGAGCATGGCTTGCTGCAACCTCGGTGATCCGCCCGATCGACAATGGGCGCTACGAGATCATAGCCGGCGAACGGCGCTTCCGTGCCGCGGCACTGGCCCAGCTCGAGACGGTGCCAGTCATCATCGAGGAGGTCAGCGACGAGAACGCCCTGGCCTTGGCCCTGATCGAGAACATCCAGCGCGAGGACCTGAACCCGCTGGAAGAAGCCAGCGCCATCCAGCGTCTCATCGACGAGTTCCACTACACCCACGAGCAGGCCGCCCAGGCCATCGGCCGCTCCGCAGCGCCACCTCCAACCTGCTGCGTCTGCTGAACCTGGCCGACACGGTTCAGACCATGCTGCTGGCCGGTGACATCGAGATGGGCCACGCCCGCGCCCTGCTCTCGCTGGACCGGGCCGAGCGAGATCCTCGTGGCCCACCCTGGTGGTGCAACGCCGCCTTTCCGTGCGCGAAACGGAGCGGCTGGTGAGCCAGAAGCTGGAGGAGAACAAGGGCCTGGCCAAGGCCAACCAGAAGCGGGCGGCCGACGCAGTGACCGACCGCGACGTGGCCCGTCTGCGCGAGCGCATTGCCGACCACCTGAACACGACGGTCGAGATCATCAGCAAGGCCAACGGCCGCGGCAAAGCTGGTCATCCACTTCTCCAGCAACGACGCGTTCTCGGGCCTTCTGGAGCGGCTACGGCTGGACACCGTGACTCAGGAGTGAGCGCACACAAACGTCGCTGAATCACGTAATTACGGACTTCGTTGCCGCCATCGACGGAGTCCGCAGACAAGATGCGTCAGCGACGCCAGGCGGGCATCCCTCGGGGCTGTTGTAATTCAGAGTTATGAATGACACTCTAGGCAATCCTCGGGAAAACCCTCATCCAGCTCGATACGCTGCCGTTTTGACCGGCATCGTAGTACCCCCTATACTCGTGCAGGCATTAGGGAATGCAGCTTCTTCGTTCGTTCGCAGACGGGCGCACACCCACGCGCCCTCGCCGCGAAGCGAATCGGGCAAGACAGCTCGGTCCGGTCAATGCGCGGACGCACCGGGGAACGCAGAGGAGGCGTTTCCCGATCTTCGAAGGGGCTGGGTAGAATGCTGAAAACCGTCAGCCTGCAGATCGTGCTGGTGATCGTGGTCGCTGCGCTCGGCAGTCTGTACTGGGGCACTCCGGGTGCCCGGGACATCCTGCTCGGCGGGCTGGCCTGCGCGGTTCCCAACGTGCTGTTTGCCCGTCTGCTTGCACGGGCAAGACGACAGTCGTCGCAGGCATTCGTTGCGGCCTTCCTGCTGGGGGAGTTCCTCAAGCTTGCCTTGACATTGTTTTGCCTGATGGCTATCGTCAGATGGCTGACGCCGGCACATTGGGAAGCATTGCTGTTGGGTATCATCACCGCCTTGCATGCCCCGTGGCTGATGGCCCTTTCCCGACGCCGCGAAAATCGAATCCATGCCGAGCAGGGTGTCCAGAGCGACACCAGGCCTGGTTCCTGAAACACTTACCCCCACACCAAGATGGCGACAGAAGGCACACATGGCCCCGCAAACGCGGCCGAATACATCGTTCACCACCTCGGTAGTGCCAACTCTTCGGGTCATCCGCAGAAGGCCATCGTCGACTTCTCCATCATCAACTACGACACCATCTTCTGGTCCGTCCTGATGGGTGTCCTCGCCTGCGGCCTGATGTGGATGGTCGCCCGCCGCGTCAACAGCGGCGTGCCCAACCGCTTCGTGGGGGCCATCGAGTTCCCTGGTCGAGTACGTCAACGAACAGGCCCGCTCCATCATCCACGGCGACATCCGCTACATCGCCCCGCTGGCGCTGACGGTCTTCGTCTGGATCGTCTTCATGAACACCCTGGACCTGGTTCCGGTCGACCTGGTGCCCGCCATCGTCTCCGGCCTGGGCATCTCCCACTATCAGCGCATCCTGCCCACGGCGGACCTGAACGCCACGCTGGCCATGTCCATCGTCGTGCTGCTGGCCTCGCTCTACTACGGCGTCAAGATCAAGAAGGCCCACTTCTTCGGTGAGCTGCTCTCCGCCCCGTTCGGCTCGGGTGGCAACAGCGGCATCGGCCTCATCTTCAAGCCCATCCTCTGGGTCTGCAACTTCGCCATGCAGATCATCGAGTACCTCTCCAAGACCGTGTCGCTCGGCATGCGGTTGTTCGGCAACATGTTTGCCGGCGAGATGGTGTTCATGCTGCTGGCCCTGCTGGGCGCACTGGCAACCTGGTGGGGTGCCGGCCTGCACTTCGTGCTGGGTCTCATCTGGGCCATCTTCCACATCCTGATCATCGTGCTTCAGGGCTTCATCCTCATGATGCTCACCCTGATCTACCTGGTCAGGCCCACGACGCTCACTGAGCGGCGTGTAAAGTGACCCGGGGTGCGCGCCAGGCCCGGCCCGCCGCACACCCCAGTCCCCTGCCTCGCGCAGGTTCTTTTCTGTCTCTCTCAACCTTTCTTTGTCTGTCTCGACTGAGGAGTCTTTCATGACCAATGCAGCATACGTCGCAATCGCCTGCGGCATCATCGTGGGCCTGGGTGCTCTCGGCGCTTCGATCGGTATCGCCCTGATGGGTGGCAAGTTCCTGGAAGGCTCCGCCCGCCAGCCTGAACTGATGGGCAAACTGCAGACCTCCATGTTCGTTCTGGCCGGCCTGATCGACGCGGCCTTCCTGATCGGCGTGGGTGTCGCCATGCTGTTCGCCTTCGGCAACCCCTTCGCCGCCTGACACCATCGGAACGGTAGATTGAGAGAAGCAGGCAGACGGTGGCTGCCACGAGGCAGCCACCATGCCGCTTTAGGTATCAATAGTTGATACGGAGAATCTCGCGTGTACATCAACGCCACGATCATCGTTCAATGCTTCATCTTCCTGGCGCTCTGGTGGTTCACCGCCAAGTTCATCTGGCCGCCCATCACTGCGGCACTGGATGAACGCAGCAAGAAGATCGCAGCCGGTCTGGCAGCTGCCGACCAGGCCAAGGCGGAGCTGCAGGCCACCGAGAAACGGGTCGAACAGGAAATGCAGAAGGCTCGCGCCACTGCGGTCGAAGTCCGCGCCAGCGCTGACAAGCAGGCTGCCGAGACTCATCGACCAGGCACGTGCCGAGGCTGCTCGCATCATTGCCGCCGCCCAGAAGTCCGCCGCCGAGGAAGCCACACTGGCTGCCGAGCGTGCCCGCGACCAGCTGCGTGATCAGGTCGCCCAACTGGCCGTCAGCGGTGCCGAGCGCATCCTCAAGCGGGAGATCGACGCCAAGCAACACGCCGATCTGTTGTCCAACCTGAAAAACGAGCTGCGCTAAGCCCAAGAACCATGGCGGAAGCACTGACCATTGCCCGTCCCTACGCGGAGGCGGCATTCAAGCTCGCGGCAGAAACCAAGAAAGTGAAGGAATGGTCGGGCGCACTCTCGCGCCTGGCCACCGTCATGAAGGCTGACGTCGCCACCGAGCTTCTGGATAATCCCAACATCGACCGCGCCCAGGCTGCCGCCATCGTTTCCGAAGCCGCCGGCAAGCTGGACAAGCATCAGAAGAACTTCGTGCAGGTCCTGGCCGACAACGGCCGTCTTGCCCAGCTGCCCGACATCGCCGCCCTGTTCGAACAGAGCCGTGACCGGCACGAGAACGTGCTGGAGGCGACCATCGAGTCGGCCTTCGAGCTGACCGACGCCCAGAAGGCCGCCATCGTCGACACGCTCAAGAAGCGCTTCGGCAAGGGTATCAAGGCCACCACAACCGTAAACCCCGAATTGATTGGCGGCGTCTCCATCCAGATAGGCGACGAAGTCATTGACGCATCCGTGCGTGGCAAGCTCTCCCAGCTGGCCGCGTCCCTGACGAAATAAGGAGTTCCCTTCATGCAGCTCAATCCCGCTGAAATCAGCGAACTGCTCAAAAGCAAGATCCAGAACCTTGAGGTCTCGGCTGACTCCCGGAACCAGGGCACGGTCATCTCGGTCACCGACGGCATCTGCCGGATCCACGGTCTCTCCAACGTGATGCAGGGCGAGATGATCGAGTTCCCGGGCAACGTCTACGGCCTGGCGCTGAACCTGGAGCGCGACTCGGTCGGCGCGGTGATCCTCGGTGAATACGAGAGCATCTCCGAAGGCGACGTCGTCAAGACCACCGGCCGCATTCTGGAGGTGCCCGTCGGTCCCGAGCTGATCGGTCGCGTGGTGAACACGCTGGGTCAGCCCATCGACGGCAAGGGCCCGATCAACGCCAAGGAAACCGACGTGATCGAGAAGGTGGCGCCTGGCGTCATCGCCCGTCAGTCGGTGTCCCAGCCGGTGCAGACCGGTCTGAAGTCCATCGATGCCATGAGTGCCCATCGGCCGGGGCCAGCGTGAGCTGATCATCGGCGACCGCCAGACCGGCAAGACCGCCGTGGCCATCGACACCATCATCAACCAGAAGGGCAAGGACCTGATCTGCATCTACGTGGCGATCGGCCAGAAGGCCTCCACCATCGCCAACGTGGTGCGCAAGCTGGAAGAGTTCGGCGCGATGGAATACACCATCGTCGTGGCTGCGACCGCTTCCGAGTCCGCCGCCATGCAGTACCTGGCTCCCTACGCCGGTTGCACGATGGGTGAGTATTTCCGCGACCGTGGCCAGGATGCCCTGATCATCTATGATGACCTGACCAAGCAGGCCTGGGCCTATCGTCAGGTGTCGCTGCTGCTGCGCCGCCCGCCGGGCCGCGAAGCCTACCCGGGTGACGTCTTCTACCTGCACTCGCGTCTGCTCGAGCGCGCTGCCCGCGTGAACGAGGAGTATGTCGAGAACTTCACCAAGGGTGAAGTGAAAGGCAAGACCGGCTCGCTGACGCCCTGCCGATCATCGAGACCCAGGCAGGTGACGTGTCGGCCTTCGTGCCCACCAACGTCATCTCCATTACCGACGGCCAGATCTTCCTGGAAACCGACCTGTTCAACGCCGGTATCCGTCCTCGCCGTGAACCCGGGTATCTCGGTGTCGCGGGTGGGTGGTGCCGCTCAGACGGGCCTGATCAAGAAGCTGGCCGGTGGCTCGCGTATCGCGCTGGCCCAGTATCGTGAACTGGCTGCGTTCGCGCAGTTCGCTTCCGACCTGGAAGAAGCACCCGCAAGCTTAGCTGGACCATGGCCGCTCTGGTGACCGAGCTGATGAAGCAGGCCCAGTACGCCCCGCTGCAGGTCTGGCAGCAGCGCTGACGCTGTTCGCCGCCGACAACCACTACCGAAGACATCCCGTGGAAGGTGCGGCCGCCGACAAAGGCCATGCGACGACTACGTGACGAAGTACCCCGACTCGTCGGGCCCAGCTGGAACGCGACAAGGGCATTCAACAAGGATGTCGAGGCCAAGATGCACGAAGTCCTGAAGGACTTCAAGCAGAACGGCGCATTCTGAAGAACGTCTTCGTCCCCCAGCCTGCGGGCTGAACCGCGCGCCGCGCAAGCGGCGCGCCAACGAGTTTCTCCACTATGGCAAGCAGCAAAGAGATCCGAAACCAGATCAAGAGCGTCAAGAACACGCAAAAGATCACAAAGGCCATGGAAATGGTCTCGGTATCGAAAATGCGCAAGGCACAGGACCGGATGCGGCAGGCCCGGCCCTACGCAGAGAAGATCCGCGACATCACGGCGCACCTGTCCAACGCCAACCCCGAGTACGTCCACCCGTTCATGCAGAAGCGTGAGAAGGTGAAGAAGGCTGGCATCATTCTGGTGACCAGCGACAAGGGGCTGTGCGGCGGTCTGAACACCAACATCTTCCGGGCTGTGACCCACAAGATGCAGGAGCTTCACGCACAGGGTACCGACGTGCAGGCCACCACCATCGGCTCCAAGGGCATGGGCTTCATGTACCGTGCCGGGGTGAAGATCGTCTCGCAGCTTGTGCAGCCCGGCGACACGCCGCGCATCGAGAAGCTGGTCCCGATCATCAAGGTCCAGATCGACGACTTCCTGAAAGGCGAAATCGACGCGGTGTACCTGGCCTACACCCGCTTCGTGAACACCATGACGCAGACGCCGGTCGTGGAGCAGCTGCTGCCGCTGCCCGAGGGCAAGCTCGACCGTCCCGATCCGGGCTACTCCTGGGACTATCTCTACGAGCCCAACCCGAAGTCGGTGCTGGACGAACTGATGGTGCGCTACATCGAGGCACTGATCTACCAGGCGCTGGCCGAGAACATGGCATCCGAGCACAGTGCCCGGGTGGTGGCCATGAAGGCTGCCTCGGACAACGCCAAGAAGATCATCAACGAGCTGCAGCTGTCCTACAACAAGGCACGGCAGGCAGCCATCACGCAGAACTCAGTGAAATCGTCGGCGGCGCTGCGGCCGTCTGACCGACGACGTCCCCGACCGATCAACGTACGGTATTCAAAAGGAATTCCATGGCACAAGGTCATATCGTTCAGTGCATCGGCGCCGTCGTCGACATCCAGTTCCCGCGCGATGCCATGCCCAAGGTCTACGACGCGCTCGTCCTGGAGGAATCCGGCGACTCGCTCGCCGAGAAGGGCCTCACCTTCGAAGTTCAACAGCAGCTGGGCGACGGTATTGTCCGTACCATCGCCATGGGCTCGTCCGACGGCCTGCGCCGTGGCATGCCGGTCAAGAACACCGGTGCCAACATCCAGGTGCCCGTGGGCCCCGCCGTGCTGGGCCGCGTGATGGACGTGCTGGGCCGCCCGATCGATGAGCGTGGTCCGATCCAGACCGAAGAGCATCGCGGCATTCACCAGCCGGCCCCCAAGTTCGACGAGCTGTCGCCGTCGGTGGAACTGCTGGAAACCGGCATCAAGGTGATCGACCTGATCTGTCCGTTTGCCAAGGGCGGCAAGATCGGTCTGTTCGGTGGCGCCGGCGTGGGCAAGACCGTGAACATGCTCGAGCTGATCAACAGCATCGCCAAGGAGCACTCGGGTCGTCCGTGTTCGCCGGCGTAGGTGAGCGTACTCGTGAGGGTAACGACTTCTACCACGAGATGTCGGATGCCAAGGTCATCGTGCAGGACGACCTGTCGCAGTCGAAGGTGGCCATGGTGCTCGGTCAGATGAACGAACCCCCGGGCAACCGTCTGCGCGTGGCGCTGACCGGCCTGACCATGGCCGAGCGCTTCCGTGACGAAGGCCGTGACATCCTCTTCTTCGTCGACAACATCTACCGTTACACCTGGCCGGTACCGAAGTGTCCGCTGCTGGGCTATGCCGTCCGCCGTGGGCTACCAGCCGACGCTGGCCGAGGAGATGGGTCGCCTGCAGGAGCGGATCACCTCCACGAAGACCGGCTCGATCACCTCCATCCAGGCCGTGTACGTGCCTGCCGATGACCTGACCGACCCGTCGCCGGCCACCACCTTCGGCCACCTGGACGCCACCGTGGTGCTGTCGCGTGACATCGCCTCGCTGGGTATCTACCCCGCCGTGGACCCGCTGGACTCCACCTCGCGCCAGATCGACCCCAACATCATCGGCGAAGAGCACTACAACGTCACCCGCGGCGTGCAGGCCACCCTGCAGCGCTACAAGGAACTGCGCGACATCATCGCCCTGCTGGGCATGGACGAGCTGTCGCCCGAGGACAAGCTGGCCGTGGCCCGTGCCCGGAAGATCCAGCGCTTCCTGTCGCAGCCGTTCCACGTGGCCGAGGTCTTCACCGGTGCACCTGGCAAGTACGTGCCGCTGAAGGAAACCATCCGCGGCTTCAAGATGATCATCGACGGCGAATGCGACGAGCTGCCGGAAGGTGCGTTCTACATGGTGGGCAGCATCGACGAGGCGTTCGAGAAGGCGAAGAAACTCGCCAAGTAAGCAGCCACTTCGATGACAACGGCGATGTCGGCTGAACCTGGCACGCACCGGATGTTTCGAATGACGCCGCCGAGGACCCGGCTTTCACAAGCCGGCCTTCGGCGCGAACCGAAAAGAGATCCCTCACGCCGTCAAACCGCATCGTCCCACCTGACCCGCGAGAACCCATACGTCATGAACACGATTCAAGTCGAAGTGGTCAGCGCCGAGGAGTCGATCTTTTCCGGGGAAGCCGAATTCGTCGTGCTGCCCGGTGAGGTCGGTGAGCTTGGTGTCTATCCCAACCATACCCCGCTGATCACCCGCATCAAGGCCGGTGCGGTGCGCATCCGGGTGCCAGGCGAGAACCGCGACGAACTGATCTTCGTTGCCGGTGGCATCCTGGAGATCCAGCCGAACCTGGTCACCGTCCTGGCCGACACCGCCATCCGCGGCAACGACCTCGACGAGGCGCGTGCCAACGAGGCCCGTCGTGCGGCTGAAGAAGCGCTCACCAACGCCAAGTCCAAGATGGACCTGGCACGTGCCCTCCGAACTGGCGGCGGTCACCGCCCAGATCCAAACCATTCGCAGATATCGGTCACGCTGATTTTGTCCACGAAGAACGACACCTTCCTTCGCGCCCTGCGGGGCCAGGTCACCGACTACACGCCGGTGTGGCTCATGCGTCAGGCCGGGCGCTACCTGCCCGAGTACAACGCCACGCGCGCCCGGGCGGGCAGCTTCATGGCGCTGTGCAAGACGCCCGAGCTGGCCTGCGAGGTGACGCTTCAGCCACTGGCGCGCTTCCCGCCGGATGCCGCCATCCTGTTCTCCGACATCCTGACCATTCCGGATGCGATGAACCTGGGGCTGAGCTTCCAGCAGGGGGAAGGCCCCCGTTTCTCGAAGACCATCCGGCACGAGGACGACGTGAAGGCGCTCTTCGCGCCGGATCCGACCCAGGAGCTGCGCTATGTGCTGGACGCCGTCAGCACCATTCGCCAGGCCCTGGATGGCCGCGTTCCGCTGATCGGCTTTGCCGGCAGCCCCTGGACGCTGGCCTGCTACATGGTGGAAGGCCGAGGCGGCACCGACTTCCACACCATCAAGACGATGATGTACCAGCGTCCCGATCTGCTGCACCGGGTGCTGGAAATCAATGCGCGGGCCGTCACGAACTACCTGAATGCCCAGATCGAGGCCGGTGCCCAGGCGGTCATGATTTTCGACACCTGGGGCGGTATCCTGGCCGACGGACCGTACCAGCGCTTTTCGCTGGCCTACATGCGCCGCATCCTGTCCGAGCTCACCCCGTACCGCAAGGAACGCAACGAGAAAGGCGAGACGGTGCTGGAAAGCGTGCCCACCATCCTGTTCACCAAGGGTGGTGCACCCCTGGCTGGAGGCCCTGGCCGCCAGCGGCTGCTGATGCCATCGGCATCGACTGGACCATGAACCTGGCCACGGCCCCGCAAGCGCGTGGGTCCCACCTGCGTGCTGCAGGGCAACCTCGATCCATGGCGCTGCTCACCTCGCCCGAGCAGGTGCGTGAACGGGTCGTCCGCACGCTGGACAGCTACGGTGCGAGCCAACACGGGTCGGGGCCACGTCTTCAACCTGGGACATGCATCTCGCAGTTCACGCCGCCGAGCATGTCTCGGTGCTGGTCGAGACGGTTCACGAGCACAGTCGCAAGCTGCGAGCGCTCGCCCGCTCGCGCTGATCTGCCCTCGCATCCCGCGAAGCCCGCTCGGCGCGGGCTTTTTCATCTCCTGCCATTCCGCCATCAGCGTGGGTACTGCGCCCCACCGATTTCATCTCCGTGACTCTCTCTGTCATTCCACCATCGCGTGGGTACGCGCGCGTCAACACCTGCAGGTGGAGCGTGGAGATGCCGCTCTCCAGGAGCTCACCCCCGTCGAGTCGCGCCCGGACCCTCCCTTGCACCTCAGCAGCGTCAAAACCACCATGGTCTCCTGAGACCCTCTGCGGCTCGCCACTCCAGGCCATCCATTGAGCCCCCAGGCGGGAAGCGGAGGCCCCGCACGCCCCTCGCCACGCGCTGCCCCGCCTGAGCCAGCGAGCCCCGCCGTCCGGGACCTCTGCACACACCTCGGCAGACGCCACTTTCCTAACGCCAGCCGTCTTTCTGTGCGGAATAGCAGCGCGATCAATATAAAACTTGCCGCATAATGGGACGTAACCGACGCTGTCAATCGGCTTGTGCCCCAAGGGGCCTGGCAACCGACAGACGGCAGACCTGCGTGCTGCCCGTTACCCCCTCTTTCCTCACGGGCCGCCTCGTCAGAACCAGCAGGCATCGCGGCCGATGGCCGCCGCGCCCTCCCGAACCTCGCGTACAGAAGAAACAAGGAGCGTTTTCATGGCCACTTCCAAACCCAGCAAGAAAGACGGCAATTGGCCCCGCCTGGTTGCCGATGTCGGCGGAACCAACGCCCGATTTGCACTGGAAGTTTCCCCGCTTGAGCTGGAGCACATCGAGACCCTGCCCACCAAGGACTATGACAGCCTGCACGCTGCCATCCGCGCCTATCTGGACAAGGCAGGTCAGCCCCTCATCAAGCATGCGGCCATTGCCATCGCCAACCCCATCATCGGCGACTGGGTGCAGATGACCAACCACCACTGGGCGTTCTCGATCGAGACCACCCGGCAGGCGCTGGAACTCGATACCCTGATCCTGCTGAACGACTTCACGGCACAGGCGCTGGCCATTCCTCACCTGCCCAAGCGCGAGCTGCTGCAGGTGGGCGGAGCCGACCCCGTGGAGGACGCGCCCATCGCCGTCATCGGGCCGGGTACCGGTCTGGGCGTCTCGGGCCTCATCCCCAACGGCCGAGGCGGCTATACCGCGCTGGCGGGCGAAGGGGGCCACGTCAGCTTCAGCCCGTTCGATCACACCGAAATCCACATCTGGCAGTACGCCAATCGCAAGCACGGCCACGTGTCGGCCGAGCGCTTCCTCTCGGGCGCGGGGCTGTCCCTCATCTATGAGGCACTGGCCGACCGCGAAGGCATCGAGCGCCCGCCGCTGACTGCCGCAGAGATCAGCAAGCAGGCGCTCAGCGGCTCGTCGCCGCTCGCCCGCCTGAGCCTGGACATCTTCTGCGCCATGCTGGGCACCGTCTCGTCCAACCTGGCCCTGACGCTGGGTGCACGGGGTGGCGTCTATCTGTGCGGCGGCATCATCCGTCGATTCATCGACTATTTCGTCACCTCGCCGTTCCGCAACCGCTTCGAGAGCAAAGGCCGTTTCGAAGGCTACCTGGCCGTCATTCCCGTCTACATCGTGCTGGCCCAGAACCCGGGTCTGATCGGTGCTGCCGTCGCCCTGTCCAATCAGGTCGACGCCTGACTGAGGGCCGGCGTCAGGGGACCCCGTCCACCCTGACGGGATCCCCGGTGCCTGTCCCTCTCCCCGCCCACCAACCGAGGATCCGTCCATGGCAACCATTCCAACTGCGGCGCCACCGGCAGGCACGCATCAGAACAATAACCAGGCCCTCACCGTCCTCACCAGTCTGTTCTTCATGATGGGTTTCATCACCTCGCATGAACGACATCCTGGTCACCTGAGAAGTCTTCTCCGCTGAACTATGCGCAGGCGCTGCTGGTTCGGTTCGCCAACTATTCACCGCCTACGCCATCACCTCCATCCCCTTCGGCAAGTTCATGCGCCTGGGCTGCAAGACAGGGTGATCGGCGGCTTTCTGATCGCCGCGACGGGCTGCCTGCTGTTCTATCCGGCCGCAGGCTCCAAGTCCTATCCCATCTTTCTGGGCGCCCTCTTCATCCTGGCCAGCGGTGTGACGCTGCTGCAGGTGTCCGGCAACCCCTACGTGACGCTGCTGAGCGCGCCGGGCAGGAAGCCCGCACGCTGACCCCTGGTACAGGCCTTCAACTCGCAGCTGGGCACCACCGTGGCCCCCTCCATCGGCGCCCTCTTCATCCTCAGCACCGAAATCATCTCGCCGGACCGGCTGAGCAAGATGAGCGAGGCTGACCTGGCCAAGTACCAGGCAGGGCAAGCGGCATCCGTGCAGGAGCCGTACCTGATGCTGGCGGGCATCCTGATCCTGCTGGCCGTCACCGTGTTCTTCATCGACTGCCCGCCGCGGAAAAGATTGCAGGAGGTCTCGGCCCACGCGCATGATGACCGCAGCAGCGCCTGGCATATACCACCACCTGAAGCTGGGTACCGTGGGCATCTTCTGCTATGTGGGTGCCGAAGTGGCCATCGGCAGCCTGCTGGTGAGCGTGATGGGTCTGCCGGAAGTGGCTGGCCTGAAGGAAGCCACCGCAGCCCATTACCTAACCTACTACTGGGGCGGCGCAATGGTGGGGCGCTTCCTGGGCAGCTACCTGCTCAACATCATCCGGCCGGAATCTACCTGTCGTTCAACGCCCTGATGAACGTGCTGCTGATCTCGCTGGCCATCGCACAGGGCGGGCACGTGGCCATGTACTGCCTGCTGGCCTGCGGCTTCTTCAACTCCATCATGTTCCCGACCATCTTCTCGCTGGCCACCCGTGGCCTGGGGCGGCACACCAGCCAGGCCTCGGGCATGCTGGCCACGGCCATCGTCGGGGGCGCCATCGTGCCGCTGTTCCAGGGTGTTGTGGCTGACACGGTGGGCCTGCTGCCCTCGTTCTGGGTGGCGGCGGCGTGCTACTGCTACATCGTCTACTTCGGCCTGTTCGGTCACCGTGTGAGGGACTGATGAAACGCGGCTAAGAAGAGCCGTCCTGACCGGCTGACGGAAGCCCTTGCGAAACAACCCCGTCAGCCGACGGAAAGCGCCTTGCGAGGCCTTCCGCCAGCTCAGACACTGGCAAGCCTGGCTCAGCCCCGTCCAGACGTGGCATCAGGGCGGCAACAGCCGCCCATTTTGCTCTTTGAGCGCGGAGACGACTTTTCACGGGTGCTTACGTGACGGCGGCCTTTTGCAGCGCGGTCTTTCTCATTATCCATAAAAGTTATCCACAGAAAGACACCTGGGCAGTTGCTGAGGTTGTCAGCCACCAGCCACCGAGCAGCTATCCCATTGTTTTACAAGGTCTTATTTCCATTGTTGACTTGCTGCATCGCTGGAAAAAGATGACAGCTCTTCGATTTGACAAGTTCACCGGATTTGTCCTCCCAAAGTTATCCACAGAAAACTCCTGATCTGCGCAACCAGGCCTCCCTGTGTCATCCAACAACGCGACTTTTCGGGCCGTGAACGAGAAATCAGTGTGCCTAAAAATTCAGGCAGCACCTGCCCATCCCGCATGGATACGCTCGACGGGCTTACTCCTTCCCTTCACACTACTTTATCCACTGAGTTCTGTGAAATAACCCCACGTCCGGCGACCATTGACGTCCCCGGTCTGCCGTTCAAGCGACAGCCGATCGACCACTGGTCGGCTTCACTCTTACTCCTGGATGGCGCAGTTGCCATAGCCTGTCCACGGCAATCCCGGAAAACCCGCACCAACAGTGGGCTTTGCGCCGGTTGCGAATGGAGATCCCACAGAGTTATCCACCGTTTCTACGCACAACTTCGGGCCTTTCTAGCGCTGTTTTCGTAACAAAAACTCACGCCGACCGACCGTCTGTCGGGCATGGCATCTCCGAGAGTCAAAATTTGAGGCAGCACTCAAGGCCACGCACGAACACTGGATCTTCCAGGCTTGCCCGGACCGAGCTCACATACTTATCCACCGATTCTGTGAAAAAGCGCACATCTCCCGACCGATTGAACGGTAACCGGCCTGTCACCTTTGCATCCCTTAAGCACGGCTTCAGGCGCGCTAAAGATCGCTGGACTTGTCAACAGGCGAAGAGAACGATTCCCTGTTCAGTCAAATACTGTAAATACCCGGAGATACCCACCGCGCAGGCGCTGCTGGAGCACCGATGAACGTTTAACATGCAGGCCGCGCGGGAAACACGACGCGTCGGTCCTCACATCCGAACTGCACCATCCGGCCCCTGCACCCGGATGCCCTCCACCCACACCATTCGGAATGCGCACTGTTGGCACGCAGGCCGCCAGCCATCGCTCTATTCACTTTCTTTGTGACGCACCCGTACGCCTCCTTTCTTCCCCGGCGCTGTTCGTCGCCACGCATCCACCGCCTTGTAGCCAATCGGCTTCGACTTCGATAGAAGAGCGAGCCTTGGCGCGTAGGCGAGTGCTCCCTAACCTGAGAACGGTGATTTTTCGTGGTTATGCACAGAACGACGATCGTGCTGCCACAACCGATGGGTGTTGTGCAAATCGGGAGGCCTTTTCTTCAAGTCATTGATTCAAAAGATATTTTCTTGGTGTATTTCAAGGGCGAACCCTTCCTAGGCGCCATAGTGGGTTAGGGGCGATTGCCCCACTTTTCTCACAGATATCCACAGTTTTCAGCATAAACGTCGATATCCTTATATATCAATTGTTACAGAACATTCTTTCAAACCACTTCATGAAAACACCTGATCTTGACGCGAAAATTCCGATGCTGGCCATCACCACCACCCCGTATTGAGGCGCCAGTCCGCGGAATCCTGGTCGTCGTCTCATCGCCACACCCGCAGACACACGCGCAGAACGCACATGCAGCGGCCCCGTCAGGATTGCGCTGCGGCACAATATCGACATCAAAACTTCGCACACCGCGCGCCATCCCCGCCGGCGCGACGCTACCTGTCCCCCTTCACGTCTGATCTTCTGCCGTGTCTGCTCCCTCATCTCCAGGTCCTGATCGACGGGCCGCCGGCCGGCTGCTTTCAGCCATCGCCGTCCGGACCGAGGCCAGAGCCCAGGGCCACTGGGTGACCGTGCCCTGGGGCAAGGGAAGACGCACGGGCTGGCCCTGCAACGCCACGACGCCAGCACCCTGCCGGCCGGATTGAAAGACCAAGACATCAAGCCCATCGAGGCTGTCCGCGAGGATCTGCCCGCTCCTTCCCCCGAATGGCTGGCCTTTCTTCGTTTCGTGGCCCGCTATTACCACGGCAGCCTGGCCGACCTGGCCGTAGGCACTCTGCCCAAGCTGCTGCGCACCCCACCCACCGCACGCAGCCGCAAGGACGCGTCGCGCGGCTGGAAGACTTCTCGGCCACCCTGGATAGCGGGCACGATGCGCCGTCCACCGCCCCCGAACTGAACGCCGAACAGCAGGCCGTGCTGGCTGAACTGTGCGCATGGCAAGGCGCGAGACCAGACGGATCTGCCCCGGCCATGCCGTCCCCCGCCGCATCCACCCAATCCCCAGCGCCCACGCCTCCGCAACCCCTGCCTCGAACGGGACCCTCCCTCGCGCGCTCGTACCGAGGCCGATCCATCCCTCACATCGGGGCCCTCTCCTGCCCCTGTCCATGGCTGCTGCACGGCATCACCGGCAGCGGCAGACGGAGGCAGTCCATCTGCACCGGATGGAGCGCCTTCTGGCCTCACAGCCGGATGTTCAGGTGCACTTGATGGTGCCGGAAATCGGACTGACGCCCGCCTTGCAGATGCCGCTGCAGCGCCGCTTTCCTGGCCAGCCCATTGCCGTCCTGCACAGCGAGATGACCGATGCCGCGCGGGCCAGTCACTGGCTCGGCGGCCAGCGGCCGAGCGCACGCATCATCCTGGGCACGCGTCTGGCCGTTCTGGCCCTCGCCTCGCCTGGGCGCCATCATCGTCGACGAGGAACACGACCCCTTCCTACAAGCAGCAGGAGGGTCTGCGCTACTCAGCACGCGACACGGCTGTCGCCCGGGGCCGGCTGGCCCGATCCCGGGTGCTGCCGGCTCGGCCACGCCCTCGCTGGAGAGCTGGCACAACGCACAGCTGGGCCGCTATCGGCTGCTGCGCCTGCGCCATCGGGCCCGCAGCCAGGCGGCCCTGCCCAAGGTGAAGACCGTGGCCTTGCGCGGTGCCAAGACTCAGGAAGGCCTGGCCGAGGAAAGCCTGCAGGCCATCCGCGAGACCTGGCCCGCGGCGAGCAGCTGCTTTTCCTGAATCGGCTTCGCCCCGGTACTCGGGTGTGATGCCTGCGGTTGGCTGTCGCGCTGCAACCGGTGCGACGCCTATCGCGTGCTGCACCGCATCTCGCCCGGTGCCGGAGAGCGCAAGACAAAAGTATCCGCGGCCTGAGCCGCCTCCCCGCACCCCATCCGGAACGGCAACCTGCTGGGCACCGGGACGAGCCGTCCCTGGGCATCCTTCCTCTGATGAAGCGCGAGAGCGACGATCAGCGCCCCCGCGCCATCGCCTGGTCTGCCATCACTGCGCCACCACGCAGACCGTACCTCGTGCGCGGCCCAGGCAGCAGGATCTGGCCCGCCTGGGCGGGCGCGGTACCCAGAAACTGGAAGACGCGCTGGCAACGCTTTTCCCAGTGCGCACATCGGTCGCCTGACCGTGACGTGGCACGACGCGAGGCGACCCAGTGCGCTTTCTGGACGACGTGCACGCCGGGCGTACCAATCTGCTGGTGGGCACGCAGATGCTGGCCAAGGACACGATTTTCGACCGCCTGACGCTGGTGGTGGTGGTCGATGCCAAACGCCGGTCTGTTCACGACCGACTTTCGCGCCCCCGAGCGCCTGTTCGCACCCTGATGCAGGTAGCCGGTCGGGCTGGCCGCCATCGCAGCGAACATGCCTGAACCCTCATCCAGACCCGCCACCCCGAGCACCCGCTCTCGAGTCCCCAGGCGTCACGACTCGCCCAGCTTTGTGGCAGCCCAGCTGGCCGACCGGCAGGCGGGTGCCCTGCCGCCTCTTCGGCTTCCAGGCTGCTGCAGGCCCAGGCCCGCGACGGACGCGCCCTGGCCTTCCTGGGCAGGACGCACGCCAATACTGCTGCGGCCATCCAGACGGCCCGTACCCAACAGCAACGGCCCGGCACTTCCGGGCACGGATCGAGCCATCCGGAGGCCTTCAGCGCGCATTCGAACGCAGCGCAGCATCCCGTCAGAATTACAACCACGACGCAAAAACCTCAGAGCCCTCAGGCTTCAACAGGCGTTGTAATTACGAATGACAACAGGCCAGACGTGCCAAGCGGCCCCTTCAGGCCCCCGCCTTCACCGGCATCCAGAGGCGAGGAAGCCGGGTCCGTCACATCCAGCAGAATTATTGATAACAACGAAAATTCAACAAGATATCAAGGTTCTGCCATCCACCCCTGACGCCCACGTAAAATCTGTGACCCCGTTCCCATGCTGGCGCAGGTGAAACAAGGTCTTCTGCGCGCAGCTGCTCATCGAGAGTAGCCACCGCAGCAGCCTGCACACCCTGCTGGCCAGCTGGCAGGCCTCCGTGGGGCAGGCGACCACGCCACTGGCGTGGCCGGCAAGCGCGGGCCATCACCACAAGGGCGTGCGCTGGCAGCCGATCATCGACCCGCAGGAGATTCGTTGACGCAGCCACAGTCGCAACACCCGAGCTGCATGAACTCACCATTGCTGCGACAGACGCCCGCCGCCGATTCGCTGTCCGGATACTAGCCCCCTTCCCGTCGGATGCGAAGACGCGGACACCGCCCTCGCCGAAGCGGCCTCGGCCCGGCTAATCTTGCACGTGCGCACTCACTTGCAACATTGCTTCCCAGCATCCTCTGCCCTGTTCCCCGTCCTGCCCGACCTGCCTGCTGTCCTCATTCCCCAACCGTGGCTGAACTCAATCCTGCACAGGCCCAGGCCGTCCAGCACCTGGACGGCCCCAGCCTGGTCATTGCCGGCGCCAGTCGGGCAAGACCCGCGTCATCACCGCCAAGCTCCCGCACCTGATCGATGCCGAGTTTCACCGGCAGCCATTGCGACCATCACCTTCATCAACAAGGCGGCGGCCGAAAGTAGTCGAGCGCTTCGCCCAGCAGCGCAGCTCCCGCCTCGGAGCGCCCGACCATCTCCACCTTCCACTCGCTGGGCATGAAGATGCTGCGCACCAGCGGCCGGGGCATCGGACTCAAGCCCTCGTTCTCGATCTTCGACAGCGACGACTGCGCCGGCTCTGCTGGCGCAGCTTTTTGCAGACCACCGACCGCAAGCTCATCCGGCTGGCCGCCACGCGCATCTCGCTGTGGAAGAACGCCATGATCGAGCCTGGAGACGGCGCTCAAGGAGAGCCCGGGGCGAGCGAGCTGCGCATCGCTCGCGCCTACATGGAGTACCAGGCCACGCTGGAGGGCTACCAGGCGGTGGACTTCGACGACCTGATCCGCCTGCCGCCCGGGCTGCTGCGCCAGGACGAGGAAGCTCGGCGCCTCTGGCAGGAGAAGCTGCGGTACTTCCTGGTGGACGAATACCAGGACACCAACGTGAGACAGTACGCGCTCCTGAAGGAGCTGGTGGGCAACCGCACGCCTTCACTGCCGGGCGACGACGACCAGTCCATCTACGGCTGGCGGGGCGCCTCTGCTGGAGAACCCTCAAGCGGCTGGGAGCAGGACTTTCCCAACTCTCACCGTCATCAAGCTGAGCAGACACTGCTCCACCCGCACCATCCTGCACGCGGCCAACACCCCTCATCGCCCAAGAATCCCAAGCTCTACACCAAGACGCTGTGGTCGGCCCTGGGCGAGGGCGATCCGCTCACGTGCTGCCCTTGATGACGACGAGGACGAAGCCGAAAACCGTCGTCAAGCGCATTCAGGCAGCCCGCTTTCGAGAAGCGCCCGAAAATGAGTCGGACTTCGCCGTGCTCTCACCGCGGCAACCACCGTGGGCTCGGGTCATCGAGCAGATGCTTCGCAAAGAGCACATCCCTTATCAGGATCTCCGGCGGCTAGTCGTTCTTCGACACCGAGATCAGGACCCAGTCGCCTACCTGCGCCTGCTGGCCAACGACGACGACGATCCGGCCTTCATCCGCGCCGCCACAACGCCTGACGCGGCATCGGCCCGCAGACCTCGCTGCTGGGCGAACTACGCCCGGCGAGCGTGACATCAGCCTGTTCCAGGCCAGGCGTTCGAGGCCGGCGTGAAAGCTGCCTGACCGATCGGCAGCCGCATCCGCTGCGCGTCTTTGGCGACTTCCATCAACCGCCTGAAAATGGCGTGCCGAGCGAACCTGCCTCCACCGTGCTGGATGCGCTGATCAGCGCCATCGACTACCAGGCCTACCTATCCGAACAGGGTGACGAGCGCAGCGCCACCACCCGCTGGCAGTACGTCTGCTAGGAATTCCGTGACTGGATCGGCAAGCGCGCCGACGACGACGGCAAGACGCTGATGGGACATGGCCCAGCACATCTCGCTCGTGACCCGCCTGGAAGGCCGTGACGACGGCGACGCCGTGCGCCTGTCCACCGTCCACGCCAGCAAGGGCCTGGAGTACCCGCACGTCTTCCTGATCGGCGTGGAAGAAGGCATCGCGCCCCACGCCGGCCGCGAGGATGACGGCCTGGACGACGAACGGCTCGCCCGTGACCGCGAAAAAGATCGACGCCGAACGCCTGAGGAAGAGCGGCGGCTGATGTATGTCGCCATCACCCGCGCCCGCAAGAGCCTCACGCCTCATGGTGCCGCCAGCGCAAGCGCGCCCGCGAGATGGTGGACTGCCAACCCTCACGCTTCATCACCGAGATGCAGCTGGAAGCCGAAGGGACGCGCAACGTCCCCGTCTCGGCCGACGAGGCCCGCAAGAAGCTGGCAGCGCTACGCACCATGCTGGAACAGCGCGGCGCCGTCCCCAGCTGAAAGGAAAACGCCCCATTCCTGCAGGCCTGAACCTGCACGAATGGGGCGCTGAAAAGAAAGCGGGGGCTTACTCGTCGCCTTCTTTCTTCTCTTCCAGCTTGGGTGCCTCGAAGTTGGCACCGCCCTCGTTGGCCATGTAGACCACCGCGTTGGCGACCTCCTGGTCGGAGTACTCACCACCCGCCTGCGGCGGCATGGCGTTCTTGCCCTTCGTGGCCGACTGCAGCAGCGTATCCAGACCCTGCGCAATGCGCGGTGCCCAAGCGGCCTTGTCGCCGAACTTGGGTGCGCCTGAAACGCCCGCCGTATGGCAGCCCGTGCACACGCCCTGAACACTTCCTCACCGGTCGGGCCGGGCCGCCCTTCTTCATTTCCTGCAGCTCGAAGCCGGCCACCGGACGGATGCGTGCCTCGATGACTTCAGACGACATCTCGTCGGTCGCACGCGGGCGGCTGCCGGACGCCCCGATCATCGCCGAAATGATGACAACCGGCAGGACCAGTGCCGCCGTCACCACCACGACCAACTGGGTGTTCGACTTGAAGAACCGCATCTTCTCGCCGGTCTGCTTGCCGGCCGGGGTGCCAGGAGTGTTATTAGTCGTGAATGCTCCGCGCTGCTTTCTATAGATTCCAGGTATCCGGGCACGGCACGCATTCCTGCCTGCGGCAGGTCGATCAGGGCCGGCACCCATGATGAATCGCGTTTTTATAGAGCAAAACCCTACTGGCCGTGTTGATCAGGATCAGCTCCCGGCCAGAGCGGCCCGCCAGACGGCGTCATGGCCTCCCTCGGGACAGAGAATGCGCACTGCCCCGGCACGCCTCCTCGGCAGCGCCCCAAGAGATCACACAAGCTGCCCAAATAACAGGCAACCCGCTTTCCTTCCCTCCCTGGCCGCCAGCACTGGACGCCCATCCGGAAAAGCTGTATTCTTCAAAAGCTCAGCGCGCCCGTAGCTCAGGGGATAGAGTATTGGCCTCCGAAGCCAAGGGTCGCACGTTCGATTCGTGCCGGGCGCGCCACTTCCCCTTCCTGGTGGGGCCTTCATGTCCGCATCCACCCCTGCCCAGCGCACCCTCACCACCGCCCGCTGCCTGCTGGCCGCCGGTGCCCTGGTTTCAGCCTCCGCCATCGTACGCTCCTCCATTGCCGGCACCCTGCTGGCCTGGCTGCTCATGCTGCTGGGCGGCGGCATGCTGGTGGCTGCTCGCCGCGCCGACTGATCCCGGCCTTCCAGGCGCCGCCTACCGGCCCTCTTCCCGTGCCCGCCGGGCGCGCTCGAAAAGCTTGTCGTGAGGCTCGCCCACGGTGCGATCGTCGCCTCAACGTGAGCGGATCATCATCGATCTCGTCTTCCCAGGCAGCCTGAGCAGCGGCCTGCGACTCCCCGGTCGTTGCCGATCCCCACCGGCAGGTCCGGCCCCTTCGTCCGATGACCACGTCGCGGTATCGGCCACAACGCCGTCGGCACGCCCGGCCGGCAGTGTCCCTGTCCGTTCCGCCTCATCGGCCGTGCCCGTAACGGCCTCAGCCACCGCATCCGCATCTGCAGAACGTTCGGCGGCCGCTTCACCGTCCGACGTTGCCTCCTCGGCCGTCGCCCGTTTTCAGCCGCCTCGGCGTTGTTCTCTGCGCCGGGTGCCTCCAGTCCAGCCGGTACCGACCAGCAGCGCCCCGCCAAACTGCGCCTCGGGCTGGAAAGCCCCCAGGCCAAACAGCTTCAGGAAGGACTCGGCATCCACCGTCCCTGCTCGTAGGCGCTTCAGAAAAACGCTGGGGTGACGTGGAAAGTCCCAGCTGCCCACCGGCAGCGGCACGGACGGCTGCACGTAGAGCCGGCTTCGAGCGCAAAGACCGGCGTCTTGCGGTTGTAGGTGCGCGTGGTCAGCACCAGCGTCTGGCCCGGCACATCGGCCACCAGATCCACCGGCACCGGATCCACCAGACCGCCCGAACAGGCCGGCACGCCATCCAGCTCCACCGGCGGCACCAGCGGCGGCAGGCACTGGCTGCCTGCAGCAGATCGAACAGCTCCCGCTCGGTACGGCAGTCCTGCAGGCGCTTCACATGCGGCACGAACATCGCCGTGCGCTCGGACCCGGGCATGCAGTGCGGCTGGCATCAGCCGTGCGTCACGCCGGTATTCGCGCCAGCTCACCCTCCGCAACTGACGCTCGGTCAGCGTGGGCGGCGGCAGCGCGCAACCAATGCGGATCTCGGGCGCCGCCCACAGCAGCTGCCGGAAATGCTCGCCCCCAGCACCGCCCGCATGGACTTGCGATAGATGCCCCTGACGGAACAGCGGCGCATCCTTGCGAAAGAGATTGAGCCAGGCGATGTTGGTGCGCACCCCGGCCAGCTCGCGCTCGTACCAGGCCAGCGCACGCCGGCTGTCATTGGCATGGACCAGGCAAGCCATGAAGGCGCCCATTGAGGTCGCCCCGATGACGCGCGGACGCAGCTCGATCTCGGCGCGCAGAACTTCCCAGAAGCCCGCCTGCCACCAGCAACGATGCCCGCCACCCGCAAAGACCACCTTGTCAAACATCGCAATCGATCCAGTAGTTGCCCGGCCCACAGCCGGGCCTGCTCCCATTCTACCGTCGGCCCCCGGTCAGGCCAGCCATGCGCACCCCAAGGCAGACAGATGCCCACGAAAGAAAAACAGGCTCCCACTCAGAGAAAACAGGCTCCGCTGCAACCCTGCAACCTGCAACCCTGCAGCTGCACGCCTCTTCATCAGCCTACAGGCTTGTCAGGCGCGATAATCCGCGCATAGAGCAACACGCCTGCACCGCCATCGGCGCCCCTCTCACGGGCCAGGCCGCACCCCTGACAGCCTACCCACCCCCGCCCAGGCAGGGCAAGGCGCAACGGCGACACGGCCGCCGACACTCCACCCACCAGGGCCTGCCCCCGGTCTGGCGTGAAGACGCACGCATCCTGCTGCTGGGCAGCTTTCCCGGCAACGCCTCCCTGGCTGCCCGGGCCTACTACGCGCACCCGCGCAACCAGTTCTGGCCCATCATGGGCCGGCTGACGGGCGAGCCCACAGCCGAGCTGCCCTACGAGGCGCGACTGGCGCTGCTGCGCCGCCACCACATCGCGCTGTGGGACACGGTGGGCCGCTGCCAGCGTCAGGGCAGCCTGGACAGCGCCATCCGCGAGGCCCTGGGCAACGAATTCCAGCCCCTGCTGGCACGCCTGCCCCACCTGCAGCTGATCGGCTTCAACGGCCAGCATGCAGGTCGCCAGCAGGCATTCTTTCAGTCACTGGGCTACCAGACCGTGGTACTGCCCTCCACCAGCCCGGCCTACGCCAGCCTGAACCTGGACCAGAAAAGTGAGCGCTGGCTCTCGGCGCTAGGCCCGTTTCTCAGCCCTTGGACCTCACCCCGGGCAGGAACTGCACCAGCAGGAGAGGCAGGCCACCGAGCGATGGCCATGTCCACCAGCCCGCACCCGGATACGGCGACGGCGCGGCGCATTGAGGATCGCATGCGGTGTAGTCGTGGGCCGATCCTCCCGCGCCGGATGCCCGGCCCGCTCCGCATGCACCTGCAGCATCGAAGTCCCTTCCGACGCCGGTTTCGTATCCGATGAAGCCATGATCGTCTCCGCTCAGGCGCGCGCTCGGCCACCAGCGCCGGGTTGAACGCCGGGTCGTTGTACATCTTGAACTGGCGGTACACCTTGAAATAGGCCTTGCCGGCACGGCAGTCAGCCATCAGCTCGTCCAGGCAGCGACCCAGGTCATCACGCTGCGTCTCCAGCCGCGCCAGCCGGCGCCCGCGAGGCCTCACGGTGCGCCTCATCCACGTCGGTACGCTCGGTCTGCGCCTTCATCGCCCGCACCTTCAGCGCCATGATCGACATCCGGTCGATGATGCTGCCGGCCGTCTCGCTGTTCATCCGCGCCCCTGGCCCGCCAGACTCACCGGCGAGATCACCGCCCACCGACGACGGATCCACCAGCCCCAGCCCCAGCAGCAGCAGCTCGTCCACCCGCTCGGTGGCGTCATTGCGCGCCTGGTTGTAGCCGTCGATGGCCCGCTTGTTGCCGGCAATCTCCTCGGCCGAGACACGGGTACGCCGTGCCAGATCCTCCTCGTCCCACAGCAGGCTGTTGAAGCGGTGGTTGTTGCCCACCCAGTGCCACAGCAGCACCTGCGTATCGTCCGTGGCCGGTGCCTGGTCCAGCGCATGGCCGTCCGGCGCCACGCCCGCCTTGGGCCAGCCCGGCAGCGCCAGACACTGCTGATGAAAGGCAATCACCGCTGCACCGTTCAGCACCCGACGACTCTGGTTGTCTGCACCCTGCATCTCGTTTCACTCCATAATCGGTGGAAGACCACTGAATTATCCACAAATGCGACCACTCATCGTTCGTCTGCCGAACTGGGTCGGCGATGTCGTCATGAGCCTGCCCACCCTCTGGCACCTGCATCATCACGGCTATGCGCTGCAACTGGTGGGCAAGCGCTGGGCTGCCCCCCTGCTGGCCGGCTGCGGCTGGCCCGTGCATACCCTCCCCGGCACCCTGCGCGAACGGGTCCACCTGCTGCGCGGCCTGGCTCGGGATGTCCGCACCCCTCGACGCGCGGATTTCAACAAGCGCCTCAACACCCTGCTGCTCACCAACTCCTTCTCCAGCGCCCTGGATGCCTGGCTGGCCGGGCTCAACACCGTCGGCTACCGTCAGGACGGCCGGGGCTGGTTCCTCACCCACCCCGTTGCCCAGCCCGCACAGCCGCTACATGAAAGCCAGCGCTTCTGGAACGTCGCCGCCGCGCTGACCTCAGGACGGCCCGACGGCCTGGATGCCCGCACGGCAGCGCTACCGCCCAGCGCCATGCCATCCGCCCACCCGGCAGCCGATGACCGCCCCACCCCGAATGGAAGCGCCGCCCCAGCCACAAGACAGGGCTCCGGCCTTCCAGACGCCCCCATGGACTGGCCCACGCTGCCCCTGACCGATGACGCCCGGGCCGCCGCCCTGAAACTGCTGCGCCAGCGGGCCTGGTGCGGACACCGACAACGGCCAGCCGCACATCCCTGCCCTACGCCTGCCTGGTGCCCCTTTGCCACCGGCAACCTGAAAAGGCGCCAGCAAGAGCCTGGCCGGCTTTTCCCCACCCTATGCCGGCAACTCGTCCCCGAACTGCCAGTGCTGCTCATGCCCGGCCCGGGGCCGGAAACCATCCAGGCCCGTACCGACTACCCCGACGCCCAGACCCTGGCCGGCGTCCCTCTGGATGTCTATGCCGCCCTGCTGGCCCACAGCGCCGTGGTCGTGGCCAACGACACGGGCCCCGGTCACCTGGCCGCCGCCGTCGGCGCCCATCTCGTCTCCGTCCTGGGCCCCACCGACGCCAGCCGCTACCGCGCCCTCGGCCCTCACGTCACCCTCATCCAGCACCACCCCTGGCCCGAGGTGGACACCGTCCTGCAACAGGTGCACCAGGCCATTGCGGCCACCCGCCAGGGCTGACCCTGCAGCCGCACGCCTGCCCGTTTTCGGCCTTGCACGAGGCCGTTACATCCCGCCGCATCCCGCAAAACAACGCGGCAGGCCGTTGCCCTCAAAGCCACACATTGTGACCCGCCGTTTGTCGGCCGACAGACGGCGGCCTAAACTGCAAGCGAAACGACACTGTTGCGCCCCGGCGACGTACACCCGCCGGCTGCACTCGGAGAAACCCATGTTCAAGCGAAGCACCTGTGACGCGGCCGTTGCCGCAATCTTTCTCCCTGGCAGCCATCCCGGCCGCCATGGCGCAAACTACCCAGGACCACGCCCGTACCGCTCGCCCCGCTCACGCCGGCCAGCAGAGCCACCAGGGACGTCACTACAACCTGCAACGCAACACCCCGCAGGCTGCACCGGCATCCAGGGCCGCGCAAACCCGCCGCCCCGCACCACGGCGCCCGGATGGTCACCGCCGCCAACATGCCCACCGCCATCGACACGCTGACCAGCGATGTCGTCGTGCTGCCCACCTACCGCCCAGCGCAACGCCAGCCAGCTCCGCCCTTCGGAGGCCCTGGGCAGCATCCAGGCCCGCTCGCAAGGCACCCCGGATCGCTTCGGCGGCCTGGCCATCCGCGACAATGCCCTGCAGGACACCCTCGTCCTGATCGAGCGGCTTCCGCGTCAGCCCGGCCAGCGGCGCGAGCTTCTCGCTGCTGCCCATGGCCTCATGGCAGCCGCACCGAGATCCTGCGTGGCCCCGCCTCGAGCGTCTACGGCCAGAATGCCGGCGGCGGCGTGGTCCAGTGCCTGTCCGACCGTGCGGTCCCAAGACCCGGGTCAGCGGCGAAGCCGGCATCGGCAGCCCGTGGCTACATAGCAGATGCGCGGCCGTGTCTCCGGCGGCAATGAGCAGATCACCGGCACCCTCGACGTGGGCCGCGAGGCGCGGCGACGGCTTCGATGCCACCGCCCGTGACTGCAGCCACCAGGACGGCCAGGACAGCTGGAAGCGCGACAACCTCTCCGGTCGCCTCGACGCCCCGCCTCTCCACCGCCACGAACGTCACCGTCGTGGCCACTGCGCAACTACCGTCAACGCCGACTTCGACGGCACGTGGCGGCAACCCCGCCCTGGCCGCCAAGAAGCGCCTGGAACTGACCGGCGTGCGCGCCGACCACCAGCTCAGCCCGAACACCCGACTGGACGCCAAGTTCGGCCAGAGCAGCATCAGCAACACCTGGAACTACACCAACAACGTCGCCACCTGGGACAGACCCGCCTGCGTGAATAGGCCTGGCGCGCCACCCAGCAGGTCACCCCTGAAGTCCTGGCGCGTCGGCGCCGAGACGGCTGGAAAAAGCTACGACACCACCGGCCTGTCCTCGCCCACCCGCACCACCCACGCGCTTACCGGCAACGCCGTGGGCGAATACGGCCCGCACCAGCTCAACGTGGCACTGCGTCTGGACGACAGCAACCGCTACAAGAAGACCTTCAGCCAGCCAGGTCGGCTGTAAACTACCGGCTGGCCGACAACCTGCGCGTCGTGGGCAACCTCAACACCCGGCTACCGCTGCCCGACCCGGCCGACTACTACGCCAGCCCGGAAAATGCCCGCCTGAAACAGCGGCGTAACCAGACCGTCGACGCCGGCGCCTACTGCAGCCCGACCAGGCCACCTACGCAGGCCATCGTCTACCGCAGCCGCGTGCGTGACCGCCTCACCACCATCGGCGACTGCACCCGGTGCCGCCAACTGCGCCATCACCCAACGTCGGCCGCGCCACCATCACCGGCATCGCCTCTCCCTCGGCCAGGAAAACGCTCCCGGCCAGCTGGTTGAGGACTGCTGCTCGGCAGGCCAACCTCAAACCTGGTCAATCCCAGAACAGCGCCACCGGCCGCGTGCTGCCGCACGTCGCCAAGCGCACCGTCAGCGGCCAGGTGGACTGCAGCTTCGACGAGTACAGCGCGGGCGCCGACGTGGTGCTGAACAACCGCCACTCTCTCCGACGAAGCCAACCAGCGGCGCGCGTCGGCGGCCCTGCTCGTCAACCTGCGCTCGTCCTGGCGCGTCTCCCCCGAGCTGACGGCCCACGCCGGCGTCTCATCAACCTGGGCAGCGACCGCAGCAACGCCAGCTGGCGCTACTACAACCAGCAGCCGCGCGCCGTGATGCTGGGCGTGTCGTACTCGCCGCGGTAAAGGCCGAGGTGGCTGTGACTGGAAAAGCTCCAGTCACCGCTCGCACACCTGCCGGTTCCTTCAACCATGGCAGAGGGCCCGCCCTGTTTCATTTTCAGCCTGTCGGGTGCAGGATCCGGGTACCGGCTGGGCGCGTGATCCTCGTGCCTGCAGCCAAGCAAGGTAAGCCTGTCTCGTATTGCTTCCCGTCTGGATCCATGCCGCCGCATGACCACGCACCGTCAAGCTGCCTCCCGAACTGGAGACATCAGCTGCGCTCGCGCAGCGCACCCAGGAAGGCCGCTCCATCAGCGAACTGATGCGCGAGTGCCCTCAAGCGCCTGCCTGCAGAACAGCGCACCGCAAGGCCCGCCTGTCAGCCTGGGCGCAGCACCCGTTTGGCCGCCATGCTGCTGCCTTCGGCCGATCTGTCCACCGAGACGCCGCCGCCATCTGGCCGATGCCTGGGAAGAGAAACACCGCAAGCGCAGATGATTAGATGTCAGAACAGAAAGTCGCAGAGCCCCACGTCGGTGGCGCCCACGTCGAGGGCCCCGTCCTGAGTCGACTCCACCAGGTCCCCTGCTGGCCTGTTCAGCGCAGCGGACCATTGGCACCTCGATGCGGCACTGGCTGAGAGCACGCATCGCCGTCCGCCCCATCACCACCTGGCCTGTACTGGACTCAGAAGTCCCGCGCGCCTGCTGGCCCGTCGCATCCATAACCAGGCCGCCCTGGGCTCCCTGCGTGGATCGAGACGCGGCGCTGTCCAGGTGGACATCCCCACCGACGCAGCCTGCCAGCCCGTCCACGCGCACTCGCGCGTTTCGCCAGCCTGCCCTGGACACTGCCCGGCGACTGCCCACCGCCAGAAGCCGCCGCGCGAGCTCCGGCATGCACCGCACTCAGCGGCAGTGCATAGGCGACTGATGTTCACGGACGCGCGAGGAGGCGCTGGTCAATCCTGCTGCGCTGAAAAGCGGCAGATTCGTCGTCTTTTCCGGCACAGCGGCTCTGCCGCCAGGTGCCGAGATTGCTAAACTGGAAACGGGCTGCCCGACCAACGCGTTTCCGTGCATGCCGGCAGTCAATCCGAGAGGCGACCGCTCGAGCGCCTGCGCGCAGCCGCCGGGCGGGCCGACGACGACAGAGGTTTGAAAATGCATCATCCGTTGCTTGCGCGTTTGCGCGTTCCAGCCTGCCGACGACAAGCGCCCCTTTGAAGAGTTCATGATGCAACAGGGTTGCATTGGCCGGAAGAAATTGGCGGCCAACTCACCTTTGAAAGAGCTCTCGCGGCGTCTGGACGAAGATGAAAAGAAAGAGTACTGAAGGTCGTTTACTCAAGCGGCGGTTGAGATATCGAGCGATCATCAGTGAGCTATTGTCGGCGGGAGTTTGGTGTATCCGTGGTCGCCGCGTTCAGTGCAGAATTCGATGCCGTGCGACCCTGGCTGGCCCAGTTCCACTATCTGTGCCCGGACTATTGAGCGCGGATCTGTTTACGAAAATTCATCACCGCCCGGTAAAATACGATTGTCTCATCGATTCTGACCCAATCGGCACAGAAGAGCAGGATATTGATCGTGCCGTGTTCTCCGCCGGCAGGAACATCAATTCCTCGACATAGCCGATCGAGTGAACCGGCTACCGGGCGATCTCCTGCACCGCAGGCCCTCTGCACTCTTCCTCACTCCCCCTCTCCAACCCGACCAGAATCGGATCCGCTGCTCGTCCCCCGCGCAGCAATCGATCAGCGTCTGCGCGTGTCCCATCTGCTGCAGGCTGGCAATGCGCTGCTGCAGTGTCCTCATCGCCTGCTGGCAAACCCGCGGCACGTCCGCACTGTGACGCGAACGGTCGTTCCACGCAGATCCGCAGCGTCTGGATCTCGTCCACCGCAGCCCAGGTCACGCGCGCCGCGCAGCGTAGCGCAGCCGGTACGTCCGTCTCTGAATACGCCCGGTAGCCGAGGCCAGTGCCAGGGGGCGGATCGAATCACCTGCTGTAGTAGCGGATCATCTTGCTGACACGCGAGGCCCGGGCTGCTCACCGATGTTCATCGCACCTCCCGCCGTGGCCCTGAACGGCCCGCAGACCCGGGCAACCACACGCCCGATGTTCCTGCAGCGGTGCGGTCCAGACATGTCTGGCCTGCCCACCAGGAAACCGTCCCTGACCATCAGCCCGGCGCATCTCCCCACGCCCAAAATGCCGCAGCCGCAGCGTTGCCCAGCACGAACACGCTGGACAGCGCCATGCGCGCCCGCGCCCAGCATCGGGGCGCGCAGGATGCCGAAGGTCGGATAGAGCGCGCCGACGCCAGCGGATCAGCGCGCCGTTGCTGGCGAAGGCCCGAACAGGTTCCCGTGATATTGCGGATAGTGGCTCCGCGACAGCCCCGATGGCCTTGCCACGCCCCTGCAGGTTGCTGATTATCAGGACCACTGTCGGCCGCCCTCGATGGCCACGTCGGTGCCGGTGCCGATGGCCGCTGCCCACCTCGGCCTGTGTCAGCGCCGGGCGCATCGTTGATGCTGTCACCACGCAGGCTGCAGGCCCGGGTGGCCTGAAGGCGCTTCACCGCCCTCCACCTTGCCCGCCGGCAGCACCTCGGCCACCACCTCGTCGATGCCCAGTTTCCGGGCACTGGCCTGCAGCGGTCCGGGCGTTGTCGCCCGTGATCATCGCCACCTTCAGCCCCTTGCGCATGCAGCGCCGCAATGGCCGCCGGCGCTCGCCCGCCTTGATCGGATCCGACACCGCCACGATGGCGGGCCAGCTTCCGTCCACGGCCACAGAGAGAGGCGACTTGCCTCGCCCCCAGGCGCTGCGCCACCTCGGCAAAGGCTCACATCCAATTCCCCAGCGACCGCATGTAGCGGTCGGCCCCCACGGCCACCGGCACCCCAGCAGGTTCCTGCAGAGTCGCGCCCGCTGATGCATCCTGCACCCGTGCGCACGCCCCAGTCTCCCGCTCAGCGACCCGAAGTCCTGCACCGCCGGCAGCGCCAGCCTCGGTCTCGGCGGCCGCCACCAGCGCCCGCGCAATCGGTGCTCGGAGCGCGACCCAGCGCCGCCACCTGGGCCAGCACCGTAGCGCGCTCGAATCCAGCCGCACCTCCAGATCGGCGTCGCGCCGGCCGGCCTCGGTCAGCGTGCCGGTCTTGTCCACCGCCACCACCTTCGCGTCCTTCAGAAGCTGCAGCGCCTCACCCTTGCGGAACAGCACGCCCAGCTCGGCCCTCGGCCGATGCCCACCATGATCGAGGTCGGCGTGGCCAGCCCCATCGCGCACGGGCAGGCGATGATCAGCACCGCCACCGCGTTGACCAGCGCAAAGCCCAGCGCCGGTGTCGGCCCGAACACCATCCAGATGGCGAAGGTGATGAGCGCGGCCGTCATCACGGCCGGCACGAGCCACATCGTCACCCCGATCCACCGAGCGTCTGGACGGGCAGCTTGGAACCCTGCGCCTGCTCCACCATCCGGATGATCTGCGCCAGCACCGTCTGGCCGCCCACGGCCGTGGCCCGCAGCGTGAAGGCGCTGGTCTGCCCACCGTGCCTGCCCACCACCGGGTTGCCTGCCGTCTTGGCCACCGGTACCGGGCTCACCGGTGATCATCGACTCGTCCACATAGCTGTCGCCCCTCGATCACCCTGCCATCCACTGGCACCCGCTCGCCGGGCGAACTCCACCACGTCCTGCCAGCCCGCACTCTGGGCCAGCGGCACGTCCACCACCTGGCCGTCACGCCGTACGATACGTACGGGCCTGCAGGCCCGCCAGCCGCTGGATCGCCTCCGACGTGCGCCCCGGCCCGCGCCTCCAGGAAGCGCCCCACCAGGATCAGCACCACGATCACCGCCGCCGACCTCAGGCGCACACTGCTCCACCGAGCGCTGCCGCTGGCAGCACCGACGGCAGGAAGGTGGCCACCGTGAAAAGCCCCAGGCGGCCAGCGCCCACCGCCACCAGCGAATCTCATGTCGGGCGCCCCTGCGCAGCAGCGCCGGAATGCGCTTTGCGGTAGAAGCGCAGCCCCGGCACGAACAGCACCAGCGTCGTCAGCGAACTGCAGGTACCAGCTGTTCATGCGTGCCGATGGTGTGCGCCACCCAGTGATGGAAGGCCGGCACCATGTGCCCGCCCATCTCCAGCAGGAACACCGGCAGCGCCAGCGCTGCCGCCAGCCACAGGTCACGCCACAGCGCCTGCTGCTCGGCTACCTTGCGATCCGCAAAGAGTGAGTACCCGCTTCCTGGGAACACCAGTCACCATGCGCATCAGCGGCCCCGCCTGCAGCGCCCGGAGCTGCACCGACATCCTCGCCACCATCCACCACGCGTGCCGGATACCCGGCCTTCTCGGCCGCCGCCAGCAGCGCCGCCACCGGCGCCAGTCCACCACCGTCGCCCGTTCCGTGGCCAGGTTCACGCTGGCCGAACGCACGCCCGGCACCGCCTTCAGCGCCCGCCCACTCGGCCCACGCACGAGGCGCAACTCATCTCGTCCACCCGCAGCACCACGGTACTTTCCTCGGCGCACGTCATAGCCCATCATCTCTGCACCGCCTGCACCAGCTGCTGCGATCTCCAGCGGCTTCGACTAGCGCTCACCGTGGCCCGCTCAGGCCCAGGTTCACGTTCACCGACGCCACCCCGGCACCTTGCCCAGCGCCATCTCCACCCGCCGCACGCAGGACGCGCAGCTCATGCCCTCAATGGGCAGCACGAGAGTCTGGCGCCTTCTGCAGCCCGGTACCGGACACAGCCGGATTCGGTGCATTCATGATCCATTTCGCTTGCTGTTTCACGGCCTTGCTGGAGCCCTCACATAAACCTTCCCATCATAAGGTCAATCGCCCCTGCAATCAATCAACCATTCACCCGGTAGCCCCATGGCCCTTGCGCGTAGAATTCGCCCTTCCAGGGTTTTCGTGCGGGATGGCCTCCCCTGTCCAGCCTGGACGACAATCCGGCAGATCCCTACGGCCCATCCGGTGGCCGACCCTCCGGATCTGCCCGGCCTTCCGCCGGATCTCATCCATTCGATACAAGGAGACGTGTCCATGACCATGACCCCCGCAGACACGGCGAACCACCATCATGTTTGCTATCCCACCTGGTTGCCATGCTGCTCATCGGCTGGCTGGGCTACCGGCCACCAGCAACCTGTCCGACATATCCCTGCGGACGCAGCCTGGCAGGCTTCTTGTCACCGCCCCCGTCGGCCGGCGCTCCGACATGAGCGGCTGGCTGCTGATGGGCCTGCCTGGCGCCGTCTACGCCAGCGGCCCTGTCCGAGTCCCTGATCGCCATCGGCCTGCATCGGTGCCCGGCTCAACTGGTACCTGGTGGCCGGGCGCCCAGCGTGTCTACACTCGAAAGGTCGGCAATGCCCTCACCATGCCCGGACTACTTCACCAACCGCTTCGAGGATCACAGCAACCTGCTGCGCATCTTCACGGCCATCGTCATCCTGATCTTCTTCACGCTGCACTAGCGCCTCCGGCGTCGTGGCCGGCGCCCGCCCTTCGAGAGCATGGTTCGGCATGCCCTATAGCGTCGCCCTCTGGTCGGCGCCCCTGGCACCATCGCCTACGTCTTCATACGGCGGCTTCCGGCCGTCAGCTGGACCGACACCATCCAGGCATCACTGATGATCGGCGCGCTGATCCTCGCCCCCGCTGATGGTCATTCACAACCAGGGCGGTGTCACCGAGAGCATCCAGCTCGTCGAACAGATCAAGCCCGGTGCCACCAGCCTGATGGGCGACCTCGACACCCTGGCCATCCTCCCGCTGGCCGCCTGGGGTCTGGGCTACTGGCCAGCCACACATCCTCGTGCGCTTCATGGCCGCCGAATCGCTCCACACCATCCCCAACGCCCGCCGCATCGGCATGATCTGGATGTTCCTGTGCCTGTTCGGCTCGGTCGGCGTCGGCTTCTTCGGCATCGCCCTACTTCGGCAGCCACCCTGAGATCCCCAACACCGTGGCCGCCAACAACGAGACCGTCTCGTCGAGATCTCGCGGCTGCTGTTCAACCCTGGATCGCCGGCCTCGCTGCTGGCCGCCATCCTGGCTGCCGTCATGAGCACCCTGTCCTGCCAGCTGCTCGTCTGCTCCAGCGCCCCTCACCCAGGACCCCATACAGATCTTTTGCCTGCGGCGCCTCCGACCATGAACTGGTCTGGGTCGGCTGCCATGGTGCTGCTGGTCTCCGTCGTCGCCATCTGGCTGGCCTCCGACCCCAACAGCGAAGCGCTGGGCCTGGTCAGCTACGCCTGGGCCGGCTTTCGGTGCCGCCTTCGGCCCCGTCGTGCTGCTGTCGCTGATGGGCCGCGCATGACCCGCAACGGCGCACTCGGCTCGGCATGATCGTCGGTGCCCCTCACCGTCATCATCTGGAAGAAGACCAGCTGGGCCGCCCTGGGCATGCCCGTGCTCGATACCGTCTACGAGATCATCCCGGCTTCCTGCTCTCGACCTCGCCGTCGTCATCTTCAGCCTGATCCGCCGCCGCCCTCGGCCAGCATCCGCCAGACTCGACGAAGTGGAAAACCGACGTGCGCGAGCACGGCTGCTGAAGCCTTCTCGAGAACAAAGGGCCAGATCATCCTCCGCACGGATGACTCGGGCCCTTTTTCGCCAACCCTCAGCCGCAGCTATCCCCCGCCCGGCTCGGCACCTGCACGCGCATGGCGGCCTGCCACAGATGACGCGGCACCCGTGACCGCAGCGGACGGTCCACCAGCCAGCCCACCAGCTCGTCACCAGGGCACGGCCTTCATGCGGCACGATATCGGCCATCACGTCCGCATCACGCTTGACCAGGTCCTCAGCCGTCTTCACCGAATGACGGAAATGCACGCCTGGTCCGCCTTGCCATGCACCAGATGCAGCACCAGCGTGGTGACTACGGCACGGGCACCGGCCCGAAACGCCCCCACGGTGCTCACGCGACCGCAGACGATGTCCGTCACCGGCCGACGCCATCGCGGCCGCCAGCGCCATCGTGGCCCCTTCGCCCACACCGATCAGTGCGCGTGGCCCGGGCAGCACCTTCATCTGCGCTCGCCAGTTGCGGATGCTGCCGATGCAGCCCGGCAGTGCTGCCTCGATAGCCCCTGCCAGCGCCTCGTCTTCCCAGGCCGTCAGCAGCGCACGGCCTCCGGGGCGTGTCCGTCGCCCCGGCCTGCTTCTCACCAGCCGGCACCAGCCAGCAACTGTCTTCCCCACGGCGTGCGGTCCCTCACACCACCACGATGGCTCGCTGAACCAAAGGCCTGCCCAGCGCCTCGCCCAGAGGCGTCATCTCCCGCCAGGACTGGCCGGCATCACAGAACAGCAGAAACAGTTGCAGCGCGCCTTCCGGCGCTGGCTTGAGGATATGGGCAGTGGCCGATGATGTCTTCCCGTGGCAAGTGGAAAGGCCGTGCTGCCGCAACGGCAGCACATTGCGCACAGATGGCGTCGCCTCCGTAAAAGCAACAGGGCAGTCCAACCACCGGTACCCTATCCAACTCTTCGCCGGGCACCACGCCCGCCCGCCGACCATCTCCGCCGGTTGGCGCCAGGCACGCACACCATGCAGAATAAGAGCCATTCCGCTCTGCGACGGCAACGCTGCCGCCCGCATGCTCCGACTCGCCCCAGCGGCCGGCCCTGAAGTTCACCATGCGTCCCCTGAAGTTCTCCCGCACCCGCGCTTCCTGCGCGTCCTGCTCAGCCATCACTACATCACCAATGGCATCACCGCCTCGTCTGGGACTGCTAGGTGATATCGCTCATCGTCGAGAACTGGCTGGGCGCCTATGCGGCCTCGCTCGCCACGGTCGGCGTCATCGCCGTCACGCCGCCGGACGTGGCCGCGCCCCGCTCGGGGCAAGCTGCGCACGATGATGCTGCCCTTCGTCGCCGGTGTGCCCGTGTTCTCACATCGTCCAGCTGCTCAACGGCCGGCACCTGAACTGGGCATCTTCCTCACGTTCTTCCTCGTTTCCTGGCCTTCTCGGCCATGGCCTGGGGCAACGGGCATTCCGGTGGCCATGGGCATGATGTTCACGGCCATCTTCTCCATCGCCAGCCACCGGCCCGGGCCGAAAGTGCGGCCCTTCAGAGCACGCTCTCATTTCAGTATCGGCGCCGGTCTCTCACGTCATCTGGGCCACGCTGGCCAACCTGGCGCTCAACGCCCGCTACCGCGCGCTGGCCATGGCTGACGTGCTGATCCTCGCTGGCCGACCTGATCCGCAACGAGGCACGCCAGTTCCGCCATCAGCGCGCTCTCAGACAAGGATGAGTGCGAGGCGCTGCTGAGCCAGCCGCTGAAGGCCCAGGCCGCGCTGGCCGACCAGATGCAGGCCACCCGCGACATCGTGCTGGAATCACCCCGCACCCCGTTCCGCCAGCGCATTGCCGGCATGCTGGTCATCGTCATCGACATCCGCGACCAGCTGCTGGCCAGCGAGCTGGATCTGGATAGCCTGCGCACCCACCCGCGTCACCGCCACGCCCTGGCCCAGATGCGCTCGGTGCTCGACGAGCTGGCCGATGAGGGTGGATGCCCTGGCCGACGCGCTCTTTCCTGGCTACCGCCCCGCCCCGCCATCGATCGCCGCACCCGCATCGCCACCATCCGCTCCACCCACGACTACGAACAGGACGGCTTCAGCCTGGGGCCGACTCCGGCCATGCTGGTGCGCGGCATCGCCCACCGCATCGGTCACATCAACGACGAGATCCTGCAGCCTGTCACGCACCGCCCGGCGGTGAGCAGATGCCCAACCCTGGCCATCGTGCGCGCCAACTGGCAGATGTTCGTCAGCCCCACCGCCTGGTCGTGGGCACCCTTCTTCTCGGTCTGGGGCTGAAGACCCCGCAGATGCGCCACGCCATCCGCGCCGCGCTGGCCATGGGCACGGGCTATGCCGTCTCCATCAACCCTGCCCTGGGGCGGCCTGCACGACTCACTGGATCCTGCTCACCATCGCCGTCGTGCCGCGAGGCAGCCTGCTCGCAGACGCTGGAGCGCCGCAACTAGTGCGCGTGGCCGGCACCCTGGTGGGATGCCTGCTCACCATGGGCCTGCTGGGGCTGCATCCGGCCAGCATCGTGCTGCTCGTCGTCATGACGGTGGCCCAGGGGGCCGCCCATGGCTTTGCGCAGCGCCGCTATCTCGTCACCTCCGTGGCCGGCACCACGCTGGGCCTCATCCAGGCCTACATGCTGGCTCTACGGCGACAGCAGCCACGCCACGTTCACCCTCTTCGAGCGCATGGCCGACACCCTGCTGGGCGCCGTCATCGCTTGGGCCTTTGCTTACATCCTGCCCTCGTGGGAACGCGGCCAGATTCCGGCCGTCGTGCAGCGCACCATCGATGCCCAGATCCGCCACGCCAAGCTGGCGCTGGACCCCGAACAGCTCAAGAGCGTCGAGGACACCCCCGAGCTGGAATGGCGCCTGGCACGCCGCGAGGCCTCGACAGCCTGTCGGCCCTGGTGCAGGCCACCCAGCGCTCCCTCGTCCGAGCTGCGCGCCGTGCGCCCGCCCATCGAGGCCCTGCATACATGCAGTGCATGCACACCAGCTGCTGGCCCAGCTCAGTGCCGTGAAGGCGCTTCTGGTGCTGCGTCGCGACCGCCTGAACCTGCCCGAGGCCACCGCCGCCCTGAAAACGCCATCGAGCGCATCGAGCGCAAGCTGGGATCCCCTGCCCATCGCCCCGCTCAACGACAGCACGGCCGCCAGCACCCCTCAGCGATCAGGTGATCCCTGCCCTGATCCCTTCGAGACCGAGATCACCCCTGGCTGCTGCGCCGGCTGGATGCCTCCACCAACATCGCCATCCAGATCCGCTGACGACGCCTCGCGCGTGCTGCAGATCCTGGACTGGAGCGCGGGCAGCATCTGGTCGAGTGCGCGACGCTGCCTGAGGGCTGCCCGGGAAGTGCCCTCGAGGCCGAGACGCTCACCCATCGCGCGCGACACTATCTGACGGCCGCCCGGGGGCCTCGCTGCGGTCCTCCCGTTCCTTCTGGCATGATGGTTCTTCCAGGCTCATCCAGGAGAAACGACATGCAACTGGCCATCACCGGCGCCACTGCCCATCGGCGGACAGGTCGCCCGCCTGCTGTGAGCGACCAGGGCCTGCCCCTGATCCTGCCTGCGCAATCCGTCCCGCGCCCCCAGGCTGCCTGGCTGCGAGCCGCGCCCTTCAGCTACGGTGATTTCGAGCTGGCCCGCGATGCTGCAGGGCGTCGATGCGCTCTTCATGGTCTCGGCCGCCGAAAGCCCCACGCGCGAACAGGAACATCTCACCCTGGTGCTGCCGCCCAGGCCGCGGGCATCCAGCATCTGGTGTACTCTGTCTCTTTGCCGAGGCCCGCCCGGACAGCACCTTCACGCTGGCACGCACCACGCGGTCACCGAAGAAGCCATCCGCCGCTCGACCATGAAGTACACACTCGTGCGCGACAACTTCACAGCGAGCTGATGGGCTCCCGGCTGGCTGATGCCGAGGGCGTGATCTGCGGCCCCCGCAGAACAAGGCCTGTGGCCCAGTCGCCCAGCGCGATGCTGCCCAGGCGGTCGCCAACATCATGGCCGACACGCCGCTGGCGGCACGCAGCACCAGGCGCACCACACCCCTCACCGGCAGCCAGTCGCTGAGCATGGGGACATTGCCCGCATCCTCACCACCTGCACCGGCAAGCCCCACCGGTTTCACAACGAGACCATTGCCGAGGCCTTTTGCCAGCCGCAGGGGCGGCCTACCCCGATACCTCCCGGACTGGGAGATCGAGGCCTCGGGTCTCCACCTATACGGCCATTGCCGAGGCGAACCGGCGCAGGTCACGCAGGACCTGCCCCGGCTCATCGGCCGGGAGCCCCTCACCCTGAGCAGGTGGTGACGGAGCTGGCCAACAGCCCCGCGGCTGTCAGTGCGCCACGCGACTCAGGAAAGCCTTGACGCGGGCGTTGTCAGTGCCGGCCAGCCGAAGAAGTCGGCGGGCGGCGCCCTCGAAGCGATGCGGCCATCATCGAAGAACAGCACGCGATCAGCCACCCGCGGGCAGCCCATCTCGTGCGTCACCACCAGCATGGTCATGCCGGAATCGGCCAGCTGGCGCACGTCCAGTCACTTCTTCCACCATTTCCGGATCCAGCGCGCGAGGTGGGCTCATCAAAGAGCATCACGCGCGGCTGCATGGCCAGGGCCCGGCACGGCCACACGCTGCTGCTGACCGCCCGAGAGCGCGTGCGTACTTGATGGGCATGGTCTCCAGGCCCACCCGGTCAGAGCGCCATGGCCCGGTCACGGCCTCCTCGCGCGAGAGCTTACGCATACGGCGCGGCGCCAGCGTGAGGTTGTCCAGCACCGACAGGTGCGAGAACAGGTTGAACTGCTGAACACCATGCCCACTTCCCTTGCGAGGGCTTCCAGCCGCTGGCGGTCATCATCGACCTCGATGCCGTCAATGACGATGCGGCCGGCATCGTGACGCTCCAGCCGGTTCAGCATCCGCAGGAAGGTGCTCTTGCCTGAACCGGAGGCACCCACGATCACGGCCACCTCGCCGGCGTTGAAATCCGCCGTCACGTCGGTCAGCACCTGATGCTCACCGAGGCACTTTGCTGACGGACCACCTCGATCAGGGGATTGCCGGCACGCTTGTCCTCGGGTTCTGCGTCTGCCTGGCTCATTTCTGGCGTCCCTCCACGTCCATCCGGTGTGTTCCACAGCGGTGGAAATCTGCGTGAGCACGGTGGTCAGCAGCAGGTAGATGACTGCCGCCGTGACCAGCGGCGGAATGGGCTGGAAAGTGGAGGACTGGATGCGGCTGGCCACGTTGGTCAGCTCCACCCACGCCGATGGCATAGGCCAGCGACGAATCCTTCAGCAACGCGATGAAGTTCGTTCACCAGCGGCGGCAGGGCACCTGAAGGCCCAGGGAAGATCACGTCCCAGAAGGTGTGCCAGTTCGACAGGCCCAGCGAGCGGGCGGCCTCGGTCTGGCCGCGCGGCACAGCCAGGCAGGCCCGCGCGGATGGATTCCGCGTTGTACGCCCCGGCGTAGAAGGCCAGCGCCACGCAGGCCGAGGTGAAGTCATCCAGCTTGAGCCAGGGCAGCAGCTCGCAGGGCCAGAAAGACGAACAGCACCTGCACTCAGCAGCGGCGTGCCGCGAATGACCCAGATGTAGAAGGAACGATCCAGCGAATGGGCGGAATGCGCGACAGCCGCCCCAGCGCCCCCAGCACCCCTCAACACCAGCCCTGCCACCCCGGAGACCAGGGTCAGATAGACCGTATCCAGCGCCTCGGCAAACAGTTCCGCATTCTCAGCGATCGGTTCCGGCATCCTGGAAGCGGGATGTCGATGAAGCACTCAGCAGCAGCAACAGGACCACACCCAGCGCAATGGCCAGGCTACAGCGGGTTCTGTCGGGACCAGCCTGCTGGCCACCGGGAAAGAAAGAACATCATGATGGGGGAACACCGCAGAAGGTGAGAGTGTAGTCAGAGACCTGGTACCGGGACAGGCTCAGTCACTTGCAGCGGATGTCCTGGTCGAAGTATTTCTTCGACAGCTTCTCGTACGTGCCGTCGGCCATCACCTCGGCCAGACCCTTGTTGAAGGCCTTGACCAGTTCGGTGTTGCCCTTGCTCATGGCCCCGGCCATTCTCTCGGGGAAGAGGATCTCGCCCTGCTTCAGACCCGAATCCGGCACCAGCTTGATGGCCTCCATGGCCACGAACTTGTCCGTCACCCAGGCGTCGGCCCGGCTGCTGACGGCGGCTGCACGCGCATCGCGGTCCAGCGGGAAGTTGCGCACCGCGCCGATGCTGTCCATCTTGCGCAGCCGCTCCAGATAGGTGGTGCCGGTCTGCACCGCCACGGTCTTGCCGGCCAGATCGGCCGCCTTGGCCACCTTGCCATCCTTCGAGACGATGGTGGCGCCGCCACAGTAGTGCGGGTTGGTGAAGTCCACCACCTTGGCGCGCTCCTCGGTGATGCCATGCGACGAGATGGCCAGATCCCAGCGGTCACGCTGCAGGCCGGCCAGCAGCGAGTCGAAGCTCAGCACCTTCCACTCCACCTTCAGGCCGAGCTTCTTGGCGATGGCGTCGGTCAGCTCCACCTCGAAGCCGGTGAGCTGCTTGCCCTCGAAGTAGTTGAGGGCTTGAGATCGCCGCCAGTGGCCGCGATCAGCGTGCCGCTCTTCTCGATGTCCGCCCAGGACCGAGCCTGGACACCCGACGCCGCCACCGCCACACACACACCTGCCAGGACCGAACGCAATAGATTCATGAGTGAGACCCGTCTTGAAATCCTGAAACCCTGATTGAGCACCCGCCACGACGGCAGGCAATCCGCGCTACTACCCGCCACCTTAATGAAAGCCGCGGCGCGCAAACCCGCCATTGTACGGACGCGCAGCCCTTTCTCCTCCTGCCATGTCAGGGACAGAGCCCCTCTTTCAGGCCGATCACCCCGGCAAACCCCGACCAACCGACGGCAATGAAGGGTAATCCTGCGCGATGCAGGCAAATCAAAGACAATGAGAGCATGTTGCCTGCAATTGATATTGTTTGCCGGCAAATTACCGTTACCCCGAACCGTTCTTCAAGACATTGCCATGCCTCTGCTTACTTCCTTCATCGATGGCCGTTACGTTCCCGAACGCGCCGATGCCGAACGCTTCGAGACCATCGACCCGCCACGGGCGAGGTGCTGGCTGAAGTCCAGGCGGCCACCGACGCCGACATCGACGACGCCGTGGCCAGCGCCCGGCAAGGCCAGCAGGCCTGGGCCGCCTCACCCCGGTCGAGCGGGCCCGCATCCTCAATCGCGCTGTGGAACTGCTGCGCGCCGCCAACCACGAGCTGGCTGAGCTGGGAAAGCCGCGACACCGGCAAGCCCCTGTCCGAGACCCGGCCGTGGACATCGTCACCGGCGCCGACGTGATCGAGTACTACGCGGGTCTGGCCGCGGCCATCGAGGGCCGGCAGATCCCGCTGCGCCCCACCAGCTTCGTCTACACGCGCCAGGAGCCGCTGGGCGTCGTGGCCGGCATCGGCGCCTGGAACTCACCCCATCCAGATCGCCATGTGGAAGTCAGCCCCGGCGCTGGCCGCCGGCAACGCCATGATCTTCGCCCAGCGAGGTCACGCCACCGTCGGCGCCCCATCTGGCCGAGATCTTCTCAGCTGGCCTGCCGGGCCGGCGTCTTCAACGTGGTGCAGGGCGACTGGCGGGCGGCCAGGCGCTCAGCCAGCATCCCGACATCGCCAAGATCTTCCTTCACCGGCGGCGTGGCCACCGGCAAGAAGAGTGATAGCCAGCGCCGCCGCCTCGTCGCCTCGCTGGATGTCACCATGGAGCTGGGCGGCAAGTCCCCGCTCATCGTCTTCGAAGACGCTGACATCAATCTGGCGGGCCGACATCGCCATGATGGCCAACTTCACAGCAGTGGTCAGGTCTGCACCAACGGCACGCGTCTTCGTCCACGCCACGCTCAAGACGCGCTTCGAAGAGGTCGTGCTGGCCCCGCGTCGCCCGCATCCGGATCGGCCACCCGCTGGAAGACAGCACGAACTTCGGCCCGCTGGTCAGTTTCCCGCACATGAAGAAAGTGCTCACTTACATTGAATCCGGTAAGGAACAAGGCGCCCGCCTGCTCTGCGGTGGCCATCGGATCGAGACCGGCGCCCTGGCCCAGGGCGCCTTCGTGGCCCCCACCGTCTTCACCGACTGCCGTGACGACATGAAGATCGTGCAGGAAGAGATCTTCGGGCCGGTCATGAGCATCCTGTCCTTCTTCGAGACCGAGGCCGAAGTCATCGCGCGCGCCAATCGCACGGCCTACGGTCTTTGCCGCTCGGTCTGGTCACGCCGGACCTCAAACGCTGCCCACTGCGTCATCGGCCAGCTGGAAGCCCGGGCATCTGCTGCGCTCAACACCTGGGGCGAATCCCCGCCCAAATGCCCGTGGGCGGCTGCAAGCAGTCCGGCATCGGCCGCGAGAACGGCCTCCAGACGCTGATGCACTACACGCAGACCAAGTCGGTCCAGGTCGAACTGGGCGACTTCGTGTCGGTTCAACTAGGGGATCCTCTGAACAAGTTCACGCGGCCGTCGCATCTCGCACGGGCGCATGACTGCGTTGTTATTTGCCGTCAACAGCGCCGCTACGACAGCAAATGTCGCCTTGTCCTGCATCCCGTTCCGTGGCGCGCCGGTTCGCGGGACTTGTTCAGAGGATCCCTCAGGTCCGCCCTGCGATCTTCCAGCCGGCCTGCGACGCAGACTCCTGTCGCAGGGGCAGGCGCCGCTTGCTCCGGAAAATTGCAGAGCAAGCGCTCACTTGTTCTGTCGCCCGCATTTCATCAATGGCAAGGCACTCTGCCATGCCTGCATGCGGCCTATTCCTTCCGACTTAACCTCACCTTTCCATGGCTCAATCCACTTACGACTACATCATCATCGGCGCCGGCTCGGCTCGGCAACGTCCTGGCGGCCCGCCTGACCGAAGACCTGAACGTCCGCGTCCCTGCTGCTGGAAGCGGGCCTGCCCGACTACCGCCTGGACTTCCGTACCCAGATGCCGGCTGCACTGGCCATGCCACTGCAGGGCACCACCTACAACTGGGGCTACAAGACCATCCCCGAGCCTGCATGACAACCGCCGCATGGACTGTGGCCGGGGCAAGGGCCTGGGTGGCTCGTCGCTCATCAACGGCATGTGCAGCATCCGCGGCAACGCCCTGGACTCTCGACCACCGCGGAAGAAGGACGGCCTGGCCGACTGGCGCTACCACGACGTACCGCCCTCATTTCCGCAAGGCCGAATGCCGACTATCGGCCCCAACGCCTACCACGGCGGCCACGGTCCCATCGAAGTGACCACGGCCAAGCCCGCCGCCAACCCGCGCTCTTCGAGGCCATGATCGAGGCCGGCGTGCAGGCCGGCTACCCGCGTACCGACGACCTCAACGGCTACCAGCAGGAAGGCTTCGGCCCCATGGACCGCTTCGTCACCCGCCAGGGCCGACGTGCCTCCACGGCCCGCGGCTACCTGGACATGGCTCGTGAGCGCAGCGGCCTCATCATCCGGTCCCGCGCCCCTGGTCGACACCATCGTCTTCGAAGGCACTCGCGCCGTGGGCGTGCGCTACCAGATCGATGGCGCCTTCCAGACGGCCCACGCCAGCCGCGAGATCCTCCTGTGCGGGGGCGCCATTGCCTCACCGCAGATCCCTGCAGCGCTCGGGCGTGGGCCCCGGCAGAATGGCTCAAGGAAGCCGGCGTGAAGGAGATCCTGGACCTGCCGGCGCGGGCAACAACCTGCAGGACCACCTCGAACTCTACATGCAGTACGAGTGCCTGCAGCCCGTGTCCATCGCACCGGCCAACCTCTGGTCAACAAGCCCCCATCGGCGCGTCGAATGGATGTTCAGGGCACTCGGTCTGGGCGCCACCAACCACTTCGAGGCCGGCGGCTTCATCCGCAGCGATGAAAAGTTCACCTGGCCCAACATCCAGTACCACTTCCTGCCCATTGCCGTGCGCTCATGACGTGGCCGCAACGCCTCCAAGGCCCACAGCTTCCAGGCCCACGTCGGCTCCATGCGCTCGCCCAGCCGCGGCCGCGTGCGCATCACCAGCACCAACCCGCAGGAACACCCCAGCATCCTCTTCAACTACATGTCCCACCTGCAGGACTGGGAAGAGTTCCGCGCCGCCATCCGCATCACCCGCGACATCTTCCCGCCAGCCGGCCCTGGATGGTTTCCGGGCAAAGGCCATCACCCTGACCGACGACCCTGCAGAGCGACGCCGAGCTGGATGCCTACGTCCGACAACACGCCGAGGACCGCCTACCACCCTCCTGCACCCAGCCATGGGCGAAGGCATCGACGCCGTGGTGGACGGCCAGGGACGGGTCCACGGACTGGAAGGGCTGCGCGTGGTGGATGCCTCGATCATGCCGGACATCATCACCGGCAACCCTCCAACGCCACCACCATCATGATCGCCGAGAAGATCGCCGACCGGATCCGTGGCTGCGATCCCCTGCCGCCGTCCGATGCCCCTACTACCAGGCCAACGGCGCCTACGTGCGCGGCAAAGCCCGTCCGGGCCTGAGGGAGGGCATGGCATGCAACAGCACCCTCATCTGCGCAGCATCCGCCCGGTCAGGACACCGGCAGCACAACCACGACGACCGTCATCAACGGCACGGCTGACACGCCCGCCACCATCCACCGCATCGTCTTCACGGTCTCGGCGCTGCTCCACCCTCGCACCGATCGGCTTCACCCCGGCCTTTCCCGGCCTCAGCGAACAGGTGCTCGGCCACGCCCTGGCCTGGGTGTCCGACCGCTGCGGCTGGTACTACATGCTGATCGTCGCCGCTCACGGCATCTTCTCGCCGTACGTGGGCATGTCCGGCACGGCGACATCAGCTAGGGTCAGGACCACGAGAAGCCCGACTTCCCGTACCTGGCGTGCGCCATGTTGCTCTCTCGCGGGCATCGGCATCGACCTGCTCTCTTCAGCGTGTCCGAACCGCTGAGCCACTATCACCTCTCGTCACCGGCCAGGGCAGCACGCCCGTGGCCGCCCGGCCGCTCCTGGCGCAGACCTTCCTGCACTGGGGCCTGCATGGCTGGGGCATCTACGCGCTCATCGGCATGGCGCTGGCCTACTTCGCCTACCGCCACAACCTGCCGCTGGCGCTGCGCTCGGCGCTGGTGCCCGTGTTCGGCCAGAAGCGGCCGACGGCTGGCTCACACACAGCGTCGACATCTTCGGCGTGGTCTGCACGCTGCTGGGCCTGGCCACCAGCCTGGGCATCGGCGTACTGCAGGCCAACGCCGGCCTGGCCCACGTCTTCGAGCATCGAGACCACGAAGTTCACCCAGGCCGTCATCATCATCATCGTCACCGCTCACGGCGGCCGCCTCGGCCATGTCCGGCGTCGACAAAGGGCGTGCGCCGGCTGTCCGAGTTCAACATGCTGACCGCCATCCTGCTGGTCATCGCCCTGCTCCCTGCCGGTCCCACGCAGTTCCTGCTCAACGCCATGGTGCAGAACATCGGCGACTACTTCGAGACACTGCCGGTCAAGACCTTCGAGACCTCACGCCTACGAAGGCGCACAGAGCGCCACCTGGAAATCCACCTGGACCATCTTCTTCTGGGCCTGGTGGGTGGCCTGGGCACCGTTCGTGGGGCTGTTCATCGCCCGCATCTCGCGCGGCCGCACCCTGCGCGAATTCGTCTTCGGCGTGATGTTCATCCCGCTGGGCTTCATCTTTGCCTGGTTCTCCATCTTCGGCAACAGCGGCATCTTCCATGCCGCCACCGATCCGACCCTGGCCAAGACCGCCATCGAGAGCCCGGCCATGGGCCTCTTTGCCCTCTTCGAGCACTATGCCCATCCAGCCATCTGGTCCAGCGTCTCGGTCATCATCGGCCTGATCTTCTTCGTCACCTCGGCCGATTCAGGGGCGCTGGTGCTGGCCAACCTGTCCAGCAAAGGACTCTCGTCGGGGACGACGCCCCCATCTGGCTGCGCCTCTTCGAGCGGCCGCCACCGGCCTCATCACGCTGGGGCTACTGTTCTCAGGAGGCTTCTCGGCCCCTGCAATCGGTCTCGGTCGCGGCCGGCCTGCCGTTCTCGCTGGTGCTCTTCATCTACATGGTGGCCATGGCCTACAGCCTGCGCCAGGAGGGCAACCGCCGCAAGGCCCAGCACCTTCGACATGGCACCGCCCGCGCTGAACCCGAGCACAGCTGCTGGCGACCGCCTGAACTGCATCCTGAACTTCCCACGCGCAAGGCGGTGCTGCGCTTGCATGGCTGGCACGCTGGAACCCGCCATGCAGGATGTCTCGTGCCGAACTGAACAAGCAGGGCGTGCAGACCACCGTCATCCGCAACGAGGAAGACCAGAGCCTCACCTTCGAGGGTGCTGCATGGCGAGGAAGTGGATTTCTCATCAGGTGAAACCCGTCTCGGCCCTGATGCCGGTGTTTGCGCATGAACCAGGCCAGCAACCTGGAATCCGACAAGCACCACGAGCGCTACTGGCGTGCCGAGGTCTTCCTGCGCGAAGGCAGCCAGGAATACGATCTAGTCGGCTACACCCAGCGAACAGATCATCGGCGACATCCTGAACCAGTCATGAGCGCCACATGCAGTTCCTGCACCTGGAGCGCTGATCCCGCGCAGAAGCGCATCCCTGCAGCAAACCGATGCGACTGTCTTCGGGCGGCACCCTCGGGAACAGGCCGGCCGTGAGGAGACACCACGGCCGGCCTCTTCATGCACCGCGCATCCGGACAGGCGGACGCAGACGCCCGTTCAGGGCAGAATATTGGCCTGCCATCAAGCGAGACTTCCATGAGCAAACTGGATCTGCACGACATCCGCCAGGACTACTGCCGGCAGGAACTGTCCGAGACCGACTGCGCCAGCCAGCCGCTGGAACAGTTCCGCACCTGGCTGGATGCCGCCATGCACGCCCAGGTCCACGAACCCACCGCCATGAACGTCGCCACCGTCGACGAACACGGCCACCCCAACGCCCGCATCGTGCTGCTGAAGGAAGTCAACGACCAGGGCTTCGTCTTCACCAACTATCAGGAGCCGCAAGGGCCGTGCCATCGCCCTGCACCCCTACGTCGCCCCTCACCTTCTTCTGGCCCGAACTGGAGCGTCAGGTGCGTGTGGAAGGCAGCATCGACAAGCTGCCCGAAGCCGAATCCGACGCCTACTTCGATTCCCGCCCCTACACCAGCCGCATCGGCGCCTGGGCCAGCCACCAGAGCGAGGTCCTCTCCAGCAAGGCCGACCTGATGGCCCGTGCCGCCCTGGTCGGCGCCCGGCACCCGCTGCACGTTCCCGCCCCCGCACTGGGGTGGCTACGTCGTCACGCCCCGCCTGGTGGAATTCTGGCAGGGCCGTCCCAGCCGCCTGCACGACCGCATCCAGTACCGGCTGGAAAACGGCCACTGGATCCGCGAACGGCTCTCGCCCTGAGTAACGATCTTCAACCCTCGCGTTACAGAAGCACCTCGCTTCACTGCCCATTCTGGTGGGTCGGGACATCACCGTTCACACGATGACAGGTTCCGGCCCATGCCGAACATGCCCGACACATGACCCCCCGATGTCTTTCCTTAGCATTCCCGAGGAAAGTCCGAACAAGTCCCCCCAAGCAACGCACCACGGAACGGGGTTCAGGAAAAGGCGACATTTGCCGTCATGCGCCCATTCCGGCAATGCGATGACCGCGAAGACTTGCTGCAAGCTTTGCTCCACACGGCAACTGTGCCCCACCAGGAAAGACACCATGAGACCAGAGTGCATCCGCATCACGGCCGGCCTTGTCGGGCATTTTCCTTCGTTCCTTCCGTCATGTCCTTGCCGTGGCCATCGGGTTGGCGGCTGGCAGCGTCCTTGCCCCAGAGCATCATCTCCACGACGGATGGCCAGACGGCAACAGAACCCCGGGCAACACCACAACGACCGGACAACCCTGTCCGATCAGGGCATCAGCGGCGAACTGATGCACACCTGCTGGGACTCTCCATGCCGAATTCCAACGGCAACGTCCCCCTGCCGGAAGTCTCTGACGCATACCCCCGCCTACACGACCACCTGGAAACGTCAGGAAAATCCGGACCCCGCCTGGCCGGTTATCTCCGCCTTTCAGGACCACCCGGACGGCCAATGGCCAAAACACCGACCGGACACCGGATGGCCATTTCCTGCTGGCACGCAGCGACTTCCAGTACAGCCTCAATCCGACCTGCGGGGCTTCAACCCCAACCTGCCCGAGGGCCGCATCCCAGCCGGCTTCATGGCCAGCTATGCCTCCGTGCCCATCCAGGTGAACGATACTGGCATCGTCCTCGGCAACATGATGCATGTCGAGGCAGGACACCTCCCTCGGGGCCCCAGGAATACGAACTCGAAGCCGCATCCGCCCCGGCTCCATCGCCCGCACGGATACCGTGCCATTCGATGCCGCCATACAGACCTATCACAGCAGTGACGGTCGCTACGAGCTCAGCGTCAGGAAAGGCGCAGAGCCCCGACAGGTCAAGCTCTGCTGGGAAAACAAGGTCGCTTACGTCGACCGCACAATCTGCCAGGTCTGGCATGTCCCGTCACCTGGGCCTTCGGCAGGCTCCCTGAATTTCGACCGCGTCGAGATACAGGACGAACGCAGATACTACTCCCCGGTCGATCCGAGCGAAGGCAGGGTACTCATGTTCTGGGTGTCGGGACCACAGACGTGGGAACGACTGCAGCCAACCCCAGGAGAGAACGTCCATGACCCCAGCACGTCCACGTGCCATGCCGCCCACGCAGCCGACAAGCCCTTGGTCCCCTTCCGCTTCGAGCGACGCGATCCCCGGCCGGACGATGTCGTCATCGACATCCTCTACTCCGGTGTCTGCCACAGCGACCTGCACACCGCCCGCAACGACTGGGCGGCACCACCTACCCCGTCGTGCCGGGCCACGAGATCGTCGGCCGCGTGCGCAGCGTCGGCAAGGATGTCACCCGCTTCAAGCCGGGCGATCTGGTCGGTGTGGGCTGCATGGTGGATTCGTGCCGAGAGTGCGAACCCTGCCACCATGACCTGGAGCAGTACTGCGAGAACCGCCCCACCTTCACCTACGACAGCAAGGACCGCCACGACGGCATGCCCACCTACGGCGGCTACTCCAACAGCATCACCGTCAGCGACGCCTTCGTGCTGCGTGTGCCCGAGAACCTCGACACGAAGGGCGTGCCGCCCATCCTGTGCGCCGGCATCACCACCTGGTCGCCACTGCGTCACTGGAACGTGGGCAAGGGCAGCAAGGTCGCCGTGGTGGGTCTGGGTGGTCTGGGCCACATGGCCATCAAGCTGGCCAAGGCCCTGGGTGCCGAAGTCACGCTGTTCTCGCGCTCGCCCGGCAAGAGCGACGATGCCCGCCGTCTGCGCACCACGTCATCATCTCCACCGATGCAGAGCAGATGAAAGGGGCGGCTCTACCAGTTCGACCTGATCATCGACACGGTGCCGTACACCCACAACATCCAGCCCTACATCCCCCACGCTCAAGCTGGATGGCACGCTGGTCTTCGTCGGCCTTCTGGGCAACCTGGAATCCATGATCAACACCGTTCCGCTGATCATGGGACGGCGTTCCGTTGCCGGCTCCATCATCGGCGGCATCAAGGAAACCCAGGAACTGCTGGATTTCTGCGGTGAGCACAACATCACCGCCGACGTGGAGATCATCGACATGGCCAGCATCAACGACGCCTACGAGCGCATGCTCAAGAGCGACGTGAAGTACCGCTTCGTCATCGACATGGCCACGCTGGACAAGGCCGCCTGATCCTTCAGCGATCCAGCATCGACAGCCCTGCAGAGCACGGCCAGCACCAGCAGCACCGCCAGTGCAATCTCACCCAGCTCCAGGGCTGTTCCCCGCCACCTTGCCGGAATAGCCATTCACCAGCACCTGAAATTTCGGGCGCCATAGTCATAGCGCACCAGCCAGACCGGCACCAGCACATGCTTGAAGGTGCAGTCGTCAAAACGCGTCTCCACCCGCAGATTGCGATAGGGTGTCACCCGGCACCTCGCGGCTGCACAACGCTTCCATGCTCAGCTGCATCTGCTGGCGTCCCTGCGTGGTGGCCTCGCGCAGATCCACCTGATAGCGCTCCACCGTCCAGCCGCGGACATAGTCCGGTGAATAGGCCTTCAGATCGGTCGTCGTCGGAAAGGGCTCGATGCGCTTCAGCAGCTTTCCATGGATGCCCACCGTGCCCGGAACCAGTTCGTCATCGAACCAATGTTCCAGTTCACCGAAAGACGGCGTCCATTGCACGTGCTGCACGCGACGCGTCTCCAGCCGGCCATCGGTGCCACGCACCGCTCGGTGGTGTAGTAATAGCGCCCCTGATTCTGCCCTGCCAGCGTGAATGCGCCCGGCATCAGAGCGTCCAGTACGGCAGATAGATGCCCTTCAGCGTATCGGTTGCAGCCGCCCGCTTCCAGCGGTTCGGTGCAAACCAGCGGGACCGATACCAGGTGCGCAGCACATCACGCACCTGGCTTTCGCTGATGCGAAACGGCAGCAGGCTCTGCGGCGTGATCGCATCACGCATTTCCTCATGCGTCACGATGGCCGGCGACCCGCAGAAATCACAGCGATCGGCCACCTTGCCATTCACGAAGACCGAGATGGCATGACAGTTCTGGCACTTCACCTCGTGCCGCGCCGCCCCCAGTTGCGCAGGTTGGCAGGATTGCGCAGCGCTGCTTCCAGGTCCTGCTCGTACAGCGCATGATGGTCCGGCACCCCGCGACCAAACAACGCCTCGGCTTCCTGCATCAGCGACCTGTCCTCAGCCGAATGCCCAGAAGCGCCAACGGTGGAAACCACCTCAACCCCAGATTCGGGTCCGGGCATGGTGACCGCAACACCCTCCCGGCGATCCGGCGTTCTATTCTCGGCCGACATGCCCGCTGCGCCCACAGGCCCCACAGCTTCCGTCGCACCGGCAGCACTCACGCCATCACCGACATGAGTGGAACTTCCTCCCACCCTGTCACCACTGGCATCGTCTGCCCTGTCATCCCTCTTGCCATCCACCCGGCCCCTGTCCGAGAACGTCGCCACCACGGTGTCAGCAATACGGGCACGCCAGGGCCTGGCGAGCCGCATTCCATTCCAGGTGCCCCCCACATTCCGGGCAGGGCCGACTGCCGGCCGTGCCCGCCGGGGATGCAGATTGCGATGCCTCAGCCACGCAGGAACTCGTCCAGGGCCGACCGTGCAATGCGATAGGCTGCGCCGATGCGTCGTGCTCAGCTCACCTGACTGGATGCTGGCCAGCACGTCCTCCACCGACAGCGCTCCAGCAGCCGCGCGCCTGCTCGGGCGTGGGCACTTCCAGCGCCGCCACCGATGCTGGATGGCCAGCTGCGCCAGACAAGCCACCCGGATGCGCCCTGCACAGGCGCCATGCCCTGTCCGGACACCACACCCCGGAACCGACGCCGTGCCGCTGGTCGCCCTAGCATCGGCGATACCCGTAGCGTTACCGTGAGGTGCTGATCCCTGAAACTGGCAGAAAAGCGCCGGTACTCTGCAGCGCCCGCCCGCATCGTCCTGCTGGGCGAACCCCCATTGCCGTCATTCGCCGCTGACCGGGGCGCAGACGACACACGCATTCCTACCAGTCTGCCGCCACCTTGCTGCAGACCTCGCGAGAAGAAGACCGCAGCTACACCGAACTGGTCGATGCCATGGCATACCCATGCAAAGAACCCTACCGCTGACATTCAGCAGCTGTGGCGCCGGATCTCTTCAACCCTGTTGATCACCAACGTCGACGACCATCTGCAGAATCATGGCTTTCGCACGTCGACAACGGCCACTGGCGCCTTTGCTCCCCTGCCTTCGACATCAATCCATTTCCAGACCGGGAACGTGAATCAAAAACCTGGCTTTCCGAAGAAGACGACCCCTATCACTGACATCCACATGCTGATGGCCCGTGCTGCCTGGTTCTCCCTGAATGAGCAACAGGCGCGCCAGATTCTGGGAGAGGTCCATCAGGCCGTCAGGCAGTGGAAAGGCTGTAGCTCAGTCCCGAAGTCGGCCTCAGGACTGCTGAGCTGGGTGATTTTTCTGCAGCATTCGAGCACGAGCAGATGGAAGCCGCCGCCACACCGCTGGGCTGACCCTACTGCTGCTGTCCCGCCCTGCTGCGTATCCAGCCGGGCCTCGACCGACATCCCCTGGCGAGAGGCGGGCCAATTCCTTCTGGTCCGGATCGAAGGTGATCTTGACCGCGATGCGCTGGGCACTTCACGAAATTTCCGGTACCGCTATCGCCCTCACAGCAGCAGCACGAAGGGCAGCACCGAATACGCATGCACGAGGATGAGGCTGAAGCTCCACCGCAGGCCTGCATGGCCTGCATGGTCGTGCCTCACGGATCATTAGCGTTTGTTGCCATCATGACAATAGCGTTTATTCTACAAATCAAAACACTATATCTAGTGTTAGTAGCGTTCTACCACCACTACTGGTCGTCGACACGTGGTGAGTCATGCAGCAGCTTCGTTTTTCGGTGGAACAGATCGTCTGGCAGGAAGTGCCCAACGAGGTATCGCTGGCCTTTCTGTTCTCGGGCTGCCCGCTGCGCTGCCAGGGCTGCCACAGTGCCGACAGCTGGAAGGCCGGACAGGCACGGTACTCGGACCGAAAGCCATCTGGGCTGGCGCCTGCAGCGTCTGCGTCGGGCTGATCAGCTGCGCTGTCCCGCGAGAGTGGGTGCCCGGCGAGCTTCGGCGCATGCTGAAGTGGTCGTCTCGCGCCGGCCCCAGGACCCGCCCTCCCATACGGGCTGGAACGTGAGGAGCTGGAAGCCGTATCGGGAGACATCATCCCGTATCTCACCTACCTGAAAACGGGCCGCTGGCGTGCAGAACTGGGGGGACTGGAAAGCCCCCGGACCAACCAGCGCTTCACCGACCTGCGCACGCAGAAGAACCTGAACCACCTGTTCGTCCGCGACGAGAAACCGGCCACCAGACGCATTCCGATCCATGCTGTTTCTGCGCTCGCCGCATGACCTGCCTCCCGGCATGACCCGTCTCCCATGACGGATGCCCCCTTTCGTCATGCCTTTTCGTCATGCCTCACGGGCAGCTGCGATAGCCCCTGTCACCACGCCTTCTGGAGAAACAACCATGATCCGCCTCTCTCCTCCTCAGCTCAACGGCAAGCTCCAGTTCATCCAGGATCATATCCGCGCCCACACGGCGCTGACGGCTCCCCGCCTGGATGCCAATGCGCAATGTGACGCAAAAAGAACATCGCCACGTATGGAAACCGAGCTGATGAAGGATTTCGTCGTGCAGATCAACCGCACGCTGGTGTCACGCTAAGATTGCGTCGAGGTCTTCGACCAGGAGACGGCAGATGAATATCTGCGCCAGATCGAGGCGCATGAAATCTACGCGCACGATGAAACCAGCCTCAAGCCCTACTGCGTCTCCGTCACGCTGTATCCCTTTCTGCTGGACGGGCTGACACGGCTGGGCGGTGAGTCGAAGGCACCCCAGCATCTGGCCTCGTTCTGTGGCTCGTTCATCAATCTGGTGTTTGCCATCAGTGCCCAGTTTGCCGGTGCCGTGGCAACGGTGGAATTCTAATCTGATCTTCGATCACTTTTGCCCTGCAAGGCATTTCGGCGACGACTATCTGGAAACCCATGCAGACGAGATCGCCAACCATCTGCAGCAGGTGGTGTACAGCATCAACCAGCCGGCAGCGGCGCGGGGCTATCAGAGCGCATTCTGGAACATCTCGGTCTACGACCAGTATTACTGGACGCCATGTTCGGGGATTTCGTCTTTCCAGACTTCGACAGGCCCAACTGGCCGAGCGTGGCGCGCCTTCAGACATTCTTCCGGAAGTGGTTCAACCAGGAACGCAGCCGTGCGATCCTGACCTTCCCCGTGGTGACGGTGGCCATGCTGACCGAAAACGGCACCTGCCGCGACGGTACGTTTGCCGATGCCGTGGCCGGCGAGCTGGCCGAGGGCAATTCCTTCTCGTGTATCTGTCGGACAACCCGGATTCACTGGCATCGTGCTGCCGGCTGCGCAACGCCATCGAAGATCGTACCTTCTCGTACACACTGGGCGCAGGCGGGGTGGCCACCGGGTCGATCAATGTCATCACGATCAACATGAACCGGCTGAGCAGGACGGCCGCGACCTTGCCACCGAGGTGGAGAAGATCCACGAATACCAGTTTGCCTACCGCAAGCTGAGTGGAAGACGACCAGGCTGCCGGCATGCTGCCGGTGTACGACGCGGGCTTCATTTCGCTGCAATGCAGTTTCTCACCATCGGCATCAACGGCATGGCCGAAGCGGCTGAGAGTCCATGGGATATCTGCGTGGGCTACAACGAGGATTACATCGCATTCGTGCAGGACCGGCTGAAGACGATTTTCGAGGCCAACAAGGTCGCCAGCCGGCATTATGGCGTGAAGTTCAATACCGAGTTCGTGCCCGCCGAGAACCTGGGCGTGAAGAATGCGCGTGGGACCGTGCCGATGGCTATCGTGTGAACCGCGACTGCTACAACTCGTATTTCTACGTGTGGAAGATGAAGAAATCAACGCGCTGGACAAGTTCCTGCTGCACGCGTGAGCTGGTGACTGGCCTGATGGGGGCTCGGCACCGCACCTGAACCTCGATGAAGCCCGCCCCGCGCTGGCCACCGGTCACTGTTGACATTGCAGCCCGCACCGGCTGCAAATTATTTCTGCATCAATGTGCGCATCACCATCTGCAACGAGTGCGGCCACATCGACAAGCGTACCCTGCACGCCCGCAGCCACTGCGGCTCAGATGACATCGATTACGGTACGCGCGTCATCGGTTATCTGAAACGGGTCTCGGCCTTCAGCACCGGACGACGCGGTGAGCATGCGCTGCGGCATTATCACCGAAAGGCGGCGTGAGTCAGCTGGAGCAACGGGGCCTGTCCTGCAGTAATCTGTCTTGCGGCATCCGGAATCCACGTTCCATGGCAGATGGATCGCCATACCGGTCCGTACAGAGGGAATGCCGCTTCTTCATGCGGACATACCGATAGACCCGAAAGCCACACGCCCTACCTTCCCTGAAACAGCGCCAGCGCGGCCAGCAGCAGCACGACGGCCAGCACGGCGAAGGCGATCTTCATCCAGCTGTACGGTCGCTCACCGGCCACCCGGCCGGTGTAGCCATTGACCACCACCTGAAACACCCGGTGGCCATAGGTATAGCGCACCAGCCACACCGGCACCAGCACGTGCTTGAAGGTGCAGCCGGTGAACTGCGTGTCCACCATCAGGTTGCGATAGGTGTTGCCCGGCACCTGCCGGGCGCACATCGCCTCCATTTCATGCTGCATCTGGCGGCGCCCCTGTGTGGTGGCCTCCCGCAGGTCCACCTGGTAGCGCTCCACCGTCCATCCCCGCACGAAATCGGGCGAATAGGCTTTCAGGTCGGTGGTGGTGGGAAAGGGTTCGATGCGCCGCAGCAGCTTCGGATGGATGCCCACGGTACCGGGCACCAGCTCGTCATCGAAGAAATGTTCCAGCTCACCCATGGCCGGCACCCAGCGCACATGCTGTACCTGCCGGGTCTCGATGCGGCCATCGGTGCCGCGTACCTGTTCGGTGGTGTAGTAATAATGGCCTGCCTCGGCGCTTGCCATCGCGAAAACGCCCGGCATCGAAGGTCCAGTACGGCAGGTAGATACCCCTTGAGGGTATCGGTGGCAGCCGCTTTTTCAGGCGGCTGCGCAAACCAGCGTTTGCCGCAACAGGCACGCAGGATATCCCGCACCTGTGTGTCGTCATATTTGAACGGCAGCACGCTCTGGGCGTGATGGCGTCGCGCATCGCCTCGCGGCTCACGATGGCCGGTGATCCGCAGAAGCTGCAGCGCGGTCGGCCACCTGGGCATTCACAAAAACGGAAATGGCCTGGCAGCCTGGCATTTCAGTTCGAAGCTGTTCTGGCAACTCTGTTGCGCAGGTTGGCCGGATCCCGCAGGGCGGCTCTCCAGATCCCGCTCCCTGCAGGGCGTGATGGTCTGCGTCCGCCTCGGTCCGAACAGTGTCCGGCCCGCGGGCCAGCGCCCTGTCATCTGCCGCACGGCCGGGCACACCGCAACGAATCCTGAAGCGGTCCATCCAGGGCAGGAGCGCCGGCAGCGGAGCCATCCGTCTGGCGGCGTCCGCCGTATCCCGTGCAGCCGACCCGCGTCCGGCTGGTGTCCACGTGGCGCCCCCACCACCGTGCCGCAGACGGGCAGGCCAGCGCTTGCGCGCACTCCACTCCAGATACCCGCCACATTCGGGGGCAGTCTGCTTGTCTGCCAGCCCCTCAGCCACGCAGGAATCTCGTCCAGCGCCGAACGTGCGATCCGGCCAGGCAGAGCCTATTTTTCGGGCTCAGGTCTCCGGCCCGATGCTGGCCATCACATCCTCCTCCGGCACGCTCAGCAGCGCTGCTGCCTGCCTGGGCGTCAGAACGGTCAGCCCATCCAGGCCGGCCACCACCCGCCACGGTTGCGCCCGAAAACGTACCCGTTACATCACCACGCCCCGGAACGACGCCCGGCCCCCGTCTCCCTCTGCGGGTTGTGCCCTGACCAGACGGCATGACTCCCGACATTCCCTGTCCGGCTCCCGCCTGCCGCCTGCATGCCAAACGTACGGCCAGGGGCCATACCCCTGCATTCCGCGCATCATCTCCTGCGCCACGGCAAACGCGGCCACTGGCGGCATGGCCGCGGCCGCACCACCTTTCGCTGCCCCATCGACAGACCCATCTGGTACTTCACATAGTCGTTGAGGTTGCCGATGGCGCGCATGCTGCTCTGCTTGTCGATGGCCTGCTCGACCTCCGCCGGCACCGACACGTTTTCCAGAAATGAAGCTGGAAATCTCCAGACCGTACCGGGCGCATCGTCGACACGATGGGCAGGAGCGCCCTCACCCATCTCGGCATAGCGGCTCCGCCAGCATCAAGCACCGCATGGGCACGCGCCAGCGCATCGCGATCACGTCACTGATGCGCGAACGCATCGTGTCCGGAATCTCATCCAGCCGGAAATGCTGGTCGGTACCCGCCACTCCTTCAGGAACAGCGGCGCATCGTCAATGCGGAAACTCATAGGTGCTGAAAGGCCCGCAGCCGCACCACACCATTGCATCCGTCCCGCATCATCACCGGATTGGCACGTGCCCCACTGTTGCGTCGGTGAGGAGCCGCGTGCTCAGGTAGACATCACACTTTGAACGGCGACCGGAAGCCGTATCCAGCCCAGTGATGGTGGACAGGATCGATGTTCTTGCAGGAGCGTGAAAGCGGTCTGCCGCCGAACAGATCGGCAAACCGCCCGGCCGCCACGAACCGCACCAGCTGAAGCCAGATTCACGGACGATCAGCTGGCGCACGGTTCCCTGGATCTCCTCGTCCTCGTCCGGGCCAGCGAAACGACAGCGTGTCACGCGAGTCGTCCGTCTATCTGATGACATCAATGAACTGGTTGCGGATGATGTTGAACAGTCGGTCCATGCTCATTCCCCGTCAGCGGCAGGCAGAAGGGCCAGCCCTGTCATCACTGCTCCGGACGCTCCGGTACCGTCCGCGAAGTACACAGACACCACATGGCAGCCGCCCCGGGGCCTTGGCAGCCCGGGTACCTTGCGGCCAACAGGCATCATGCCAGCAGCCGGCCTTCCATGCAATGAACGAAACCGTGCCCTGTTCCAGGCCCGGTTCGCCACGCACCGCGCGCGCATCCGTCCTTTACGCACGTGCAGGCTGGTGATCCTCGTACAGGAGTCGCCTCGCGGCTCCTGACATTCCAGGCCCGGAGCAATATTCATCAGAACAGCTGCTCGCCGTTCACCACCAGATGCTGGTCGTCATAGTGGGCATCCACCTCCCACGTGTCACCCTGACGGCGCACGAAAGGCAGGCTCTCCAGACGGCACGTCAGGTCACAGTCGACATCCTCGTCCTTCTCAACCGTATCCAGCTTCTGTTGTGCCAGCGTCACCCAGGCTTCCAGGAAGCTGCACTGGCCCGGGCCTTTCAGCGACCGCATCATCCCCATCGGGCGCCGGTTCCTGGTCGTTGGCCGGCAGATGCTGGAGCGTCACGCCAATATCGGCGCGGGCCACCTTCCCTTCCAGGCCACCGTCCAGCTGCAGGTCAATCGTCGGCGATCCGCGATGTCAGCGACCGGCAGCAGCGCCTCGCATCCCGCCCAGAGGGCATCCCGGACCAGCTGGCGCCCTTTCCAGCACGTCCTTCTGCTGCTTCTGGAACGTCATGGCCAGATCCTGAACCTCTGCGCAGACTGCCGGCATCGATGTTGGTTGCCGCGCGCGCAGCCCAGGCTGTCGAAGTTGTCGTCCCAGCACGGCAGTTTCCTCGCGCATCTCGACCTCGTCGGACAGCAGTCCGCCGTGGAAGACGTGACTCCGTCCGCTCCCTTCCAGTCACGCATGTCCAGCAGGACCTTTCTGAGCGACGTGCTTCCCTCGTGCGGCAGCGTCGTTCGCCTCCCAGCCTCTCCAGGCTCATTTCATAGGTGCCCGGTATCATCAGCCAGTCATCGGCATGGTTGCGGTGATAGGCATATTTCAGCGGCGCAGCGCTCTCTCACCTCCCAGGTAAAGGCCTCCTCCCGATCCTTCTCTCGACTCGGTGTAGCCATGGCGTTTTCCAGACCGGTTCCTGCACACCTTCCGCCGGAATGTGAAACACCAGGCCCGGCCAAAGGTCGATCTCGCCAAGCAGACATCTGCTTGCGATCGGAGGCACTCAGCCGGAAGCCAGGTGAAGGCGACTCAGACCCAGCTTGCCTCTCGGGGCGGGCGGCATCACCCGGCTCATGCCGGAACTGGTGAAAGCGCCCAACCACACCATCATCAGCCCCGCCACGATGCGCAGCTCCGGCGACCCCACCTCATCCATGTCCCTTGCGCCCTCACTCCATTGCATCTCCACAGGTCAAGCGCGTCTCGATCACGGAAGCTGCCAGGACGGCCACATCCACAAAGGGCCCATGACGCATGTCCTGCACAGGTGGATCTTCAAGGGAGGACGCGGTGCTTCCTCCACCTGGGCGGGATTATCTTTTCCACCTTGCGGGCTGACATCGGGCCACCACCTTGCGGGCCGTCACCAGTCCGAAATCATCCGACTAATCTCGCATCCTCGTCCGGAGCGTCCTCATCGTCGAACAGCTTCCTTCAGCGAATATCACCGCTACCGTTCGCCGTCTTCGCTGTCGTCACTGTTGTCGCTGTCCTCGTCATCCGAAGCATCCACTTCGTCATCCGCCCCGGATGCCGGGACTTCTATGCTCGAATGTCAGCACGGCCATCGTCCGGGAAATTTAAGAACCTCTCGACCTCCACCATCTCCAGCACCGAACCGCCCCGAGCAGCCGGGCGACCCGCTCGGAATTCCAATTGATATTTTGTTGCGCCGGCGCGTCCCAGCAACCAGTTGCTGCCCATTATAGGCCACAACCCAGCGCCATCACGCTGCTCGCCACCACCGTCATCCTGCTCATTGTCACCATCCCCGCAACTGTGCCCACGCACGTGCAGCATATGGTGCAGTGCCAACAGCCGGTACCGTACCGCTGCTGCCCGACGGTCGGAAAGCAACGCCCGGAAGTTATGTTCAGAAGATCCGCTGCCGTTCAGCATCACCGGGCCACCGGCAACCGCACCTTGGTTTCCCAGGCATCAGCTCGTTCACGGGCAATGCCCTGATGACGTGCAGCTGGCAATCCAGGGTTGCGCCGTTCGGGCGTCCTTGCCGAAGGACTGCTCCAGACGGCGGTTCACCCGGCCGGGAGCGGCCTGGCAGATGCTGTCGCTCACATCGGTCAGCGTCTTGCAGCAGCTGCGGACCTAGTGAACGGGAGTAAGGCTGCCTGCAGCGATTCATAACTCACCCTGGAATCCACATAGGCCGTCTGTTCTGCAGCGCGCGCCATCCAGCCGCCGCATGCCCAGCGCGGCGAACTGGCGGCCAGCGGTCACCACCGGACGGCTCACCGTCGGCATGGCATCATGGGGTCCAGTCGCCTGGGCCCATCTTCCCGCATCGATGTCCCGCAAACGGCACCAGCACCGCTCTATCAATGTTCGAGACGACGCCGTGTAACCCAGCTTCTTCCAGCAGCACGTCCATCACCACAGCCTGCTGGCGCCATTTTCCTCGCTGGCCAGCAGCTTGCCGGAGGACGTGATCCTGCCCCTGCTTCTCTCCCCAGCCGTTCACCGAGAACAGCGTGGAGGACTGCCCGTCTTCGAGACCGTTCCTCGCTGAAATCGTTCAGCAGCGAGTAATCACAGCACCATCAACTGTGCAGCCGGGCTGTGCTCGTCTGTTGATATTACCGACAGTCCGGACATCACCTGTTCATGCCCGTTTGTTCGGACCGAAGGCGCCTGGCGTGACCGACCATGCCGCCCGCCGCGCCGCCAGCACCCGCAGACGGCTGCCGCTCACCATGTGCCGCAGGGTCAGCTGCTTCCAGGTCATCCGGCTGTCCGCCTGCTGCCGCCGCGCCCATCCTCGCCGGCGGGCAGCACGGCCTGACCGTCCATCGAGCCACTGAAGGCCCACCAGCTGTGCGGCCGTCGGTACTGGCCTTTGGCCAGCGCCCGCTTCAGACCTTCTGCAATACCTTCCACCCTGTCCAGCCGTGTCTCGATCCTGGCCGCAGCCAGCCGACCGCCCACGAAGGCCGTGCTTAGCTGTCTGCACCAGATGCAGGCGCGGCTGTCCCCGCCCGAATCGCCCTGACTGTCGTCACCCATCCCTGCGGCGGCGCACCAGCGCAGGATAAAAGTACTAGACTGGAAGATCCTGCGGGTGTAACCGACCCGGCTTCACGTCGCCGCCCATCCGCTTCACGATCTTGCCGAAACTGTCTGGTAGTGCTTCTCGGCCTGCTGGCCTGTAGCCACCAGCTGCCCACAGCAGGCTGGTGCGCCAGCACCACCACACCCCTGTCAAATGATAGCGTCACCAGCTCCATCGCAATGCCCTGAAACGCGAGTCGAGTGGAACGGATTATCGCGTCGGAGCGTCAAGACAGGAAGAAAATTGGGTTTCGCCTCGACAGGGGAGCTGGGGGACCTGAGCAAGTGAGCCCATCTGGCCTTCCGGGACGTGAAAGACCAATTTTTTCTGCCGAACGGCATCCCTGTTGGTCAGACAGGTGTGGACACCCACCCACCAGAGCAGACTTCGGGATGCACGCGTTTCAGGCATGGCTGAACTCAAACCCGCACCCAGTGGTAGCTTTTCTTGCCGTAGGGCACCACATGGCCCAGACCTGGGGAACGGTGTGCACCGCCCAATTCACCAGTCATGGTGCAATACCAAAAGAGCTGCGCGATACAAATGGCAGCCGGCGCATTGTTGTCAAACACGAGGCAGACCCAGGCCTCGGCAAAACTGGTACCGCACATGGAAGAACGATATCGCCCCACAGCAGCAGACGATCATCCACCGCGCCAGCCGACGTGGCCCGGCGTATGCCGTTCGCCGCCACCATCCGGACGCCCGGCAGGACTTCTGTCGGCTTGCCACCAGCATGGCTGCCTCTTCACCAGCCGCATGCGCCCATTCTTCACGTAGTGCCGCGCTGCGGAGGTCACACAGCGCCTTTTGAACTCTTCTGTAGCGTCGCGTTCCCGGCGTTCGGTCAGTAGTGCCGCCTCGCGTCTGAACGGTACCGTGGCTCGGATATTAGGCCTCGTGCCATATCCGGCCGCAACAGACCACAGACGTGATCCGGATGCGCGTGGGTCAGCAGCACATCTGCGTCACTGTGGCGGGATCGATGCCCGCACTTTCAGCGCATCCGTCGCTTCCGGTGGTTCGACCAAAACAGGTTCCTCGCCCGGTATCCACCAGCATGCCGGTCACCCCGATCCACCAGAACACATTGACGGTCGTCTGATGCCGTCTCATCCGGGGACGTGGGCGTCTGCCGTGGGCGCGGCTTCCAGGACTTGGCGTCGATGCTCTCTTTGGCGGTGCCGGAAAGGCAGCGGCAGGAATCCGTCCAGCAACGCCGTCACGCGCAGATTGCCGGATTCGTCACGATAGACCCCGGCACCTGCATGAAAGCGCCATCAACCTGGTGCGCTGCCAGCACCGTCGCACCCCAGCAGCGGTGTCTTCATGCTGTCCGGCCGGATTCGCTGCCGTCTGCGCGGACGTGATCGGCTGGCACGATCAGGCAGCCGCGCCGCCTCCCGGGCCTGGAACTGAGGTCATGGCTACGTCGTGAACCACGCAGCCGCAACCGCCACGGCAATATTCCGATATCGGGATCATCACCTCCGCCAAGGCGGGATGAAGATGCATTCGCCAGCCGGAACCGATTCGTCAGGATTCCGCCCGAAACGCTTCACAGGCGTCGTCGCGCCCCAGCTGCGAGGGCTCCAGACCATAAAGGCGCGCGCGCGGAATGCGCGCACGGAAGCCATCCGGGGATCGATAGCCGACGCGAGCCGCCGCCACTGTCTTTCAGCGGCAGTTGCGTCGTACAGAAGGTTCAAGGCAATGCCCATGCGCACATCAATCAGCAGCTCGCGCAGCGAAAGTCCTCAGCCGCCAGATGACGACGCAGTGTAAGCCCCCGGATACGCCCAGCAGCGCCTTCCAGATCGCGTGACCGCCAGTCCCCGTCCGGATCATCCATGACGCGCTGACGCATCCGCTGCGCCAGGTTTCTGCAGGCGGAGAGCAGACGCGTCATGCCCTCTGCCGCGCCAGCCTGACGACCAGCGATACCAGCCGCCACCCGTGCGCCTGCGTGGTCATCCCGCAGCAGCGCCTCCGACCAGGCTGCCATCTCTCGGAGAAATCCTTCACTGCCACACAGCGAAGCATGGGCCACGCAGAACCGGCAACCGGCGTTCCTCACAGCAGGTGCTGCGGCCAGCACCCTCCTCGCACAGCGGCACCAGCAGCGTCAGATAAGCACCGTGCCGATCCGGCCGGTTCACCACATATCCAGCCGGCGCCTGCACATCACGTCTTGAAGACACCCGGCGGCACCCATTCCCCATCGGGGCAGCGGACGTCCTTCTCCTCCAGCAGGACAGCCAGCGTGGGCTGCAGTGACGTCCGCCGAATTTTAATCTCACGTCTACACGTGCCTGACCGGTAGATGTAGCGTCCGCCACCGATTCGCTGGCCATCAGGCGCAGCAATCGATCCCGCAGCGCCCTCATCGAAGCCTTGGATTCCGTCCGACTTCGTCCATGACCTTTTGTTCGCCCAGCACCGTCTTTCGCTATGGCGCAAAATGCTGCGACACCCGCCAACCTCCTGCCCAGATCAGTCCAGAAGCCCCGCGCCAGAAGTCCCTGCGATTTCTTCGGCCTGGGCTTGTCGCGGCCGTCGTAGTGATGGTCAGGTGCCGGCCATGCCGGTCATGCGTCGTGTTCGGCATCCCGGTCAGCATCGTGCGTGCTGGCCATCCAGCCCACCCAGCGCCACGATCCGATACTGGTCATCGACGATCGCGAAATCCACCACCTTCTGGGCAAAGCGACCACGGTTTGACAGGAAGTGCCTGGCTCGGCGTCATCTTCCTCGTCCATGTCTGGCTCCAGAATGGCGCCCATCGACCTGCACCATCACCCGAACTCGGGCAGTGCATCTTCCAGCCGGGATGACATGAATTCCAGTCGCCCGGTCAGCAGCGCGGACTGCACCCGTCAGGGGCTTCCGGGCTTGGGGCCGCCCCAGCAGCACGAGTCCACCACGAACAGCGCTGGGGTTCCCAGCACCCAGGCAGCTCTCGTGTGCCAGCAGCCAGGTGCGCGGGCCTGCCCGTTCAGGGAAGAGATCGACATGGGATTGGCCCGATCAGGCCACCGGGTCTTCCGCAGGCCTCGTCCTGGTCTCGTGGATGCTGGCGCCAGCAGCACAGCACGCCGTGCTGAACGCCAGGTGCAAGCACCGACCCCACCAGCCCGTAGATTAGCCTGATGGCCACGACAGGCTGAAGCGAAGCACCGACGATGGCCGCCAGTTAAAATACGAAGAACCGCTGGAGAAGCGCACCCAGGGGGGACAGTTCGGCAGCAAAGCCGCCACAACCGAAGGTGCAGCTCATCAGCACCATGCCCACTGTAGCACGAAGGTCAGCACTGAGGTGGGCGGCGTCAACCAGCAGGAACTGCGGCATGAGAAGGCCGAGGCAATGATGGCCACCGTGACCCAGATGAGCCAGCGACGCCGTCCGGATGCGATCAGCCACGATGCCTGAGAGGCTGGTGAAGATGCCGAAGACCGGGCACCGATCATCAGGAAGCCTGTGAAGGTATTGGCCGGAATGCCAGGCCTGATAAGTGGCCGCCGCCGACATCACCGCCGGGTTTTTGGAGTAGTTCGGCAATGGGCATGTCACTACGTAGAACAGCACATAGGTGGCCGTCATGAGGCAGGGCGTGCCCGCACGATGGGCTTCCAGTAGCAGCACCACTCTCCTTCAGCACTCACCTTCTGTTGCGCTACCGGCTTCGCTGAAGACATGGCTGGCGCAGGGTCAGCCGCATGTAGAGTTCACCGCCACCATCATCACGATGGAAGCAACGAAAGGAATGCGCCATGCCCACTCCACCAATGCCTGGCCAAATGAAGAGCTTGACGGCAAAAGAAGGCACCGTTGGCTGTGCTAGCAGTCCCAGGCACCCAGTTGCGGGAAGCCGAATCAGGCACGCCTGTCCAGCCTCGGTGGCTGGTCAGTGGCACTCCTCCCCATTCAAATGCCCAGCCCCAGACCCTGTCCGATGCGGAAGATGCACAGCAGCGGCGCCCAGAGGCCACGTTTGATAGTTGGGCAGCAGGCCGATGGCAACGGTGAGCCCCATCAGCAGCAGTGAGGTTAATTAGCTCTTTCAGGGCTGATGTGTCACCAGCACCCGAACAAAAGCTGAACCGATGGTGGACGCGCCAGTAGCGTCAGCGCCAGCGTGGACAGCGACAGTAGCACTGCCACGTTCACCGTTTTGTCAAGAACTGGGTATTGAAGACCAGCATTGCGGCAGCAGCGTGCAGATGTAGAGCCGGAACTGATGGCGGTTCCCACACGAGGCAATGGCAACCTTGTAGGGATTGAGCCTGAGAGGAGGGATTTCTTGATGACTGTCGTTCATGGTCTGTGCCCGAAGAATTGCGCCGGACTGTAGCGAATTGATATGGATGTCCATCGCCGACATGTCCCTTGCGGCACCCAGCCAGTAGACCATTCACTGCAGCTGCCAGGTTTTTTTCGTCATCTCGTGCCATCCGGGTCAGGTTGCCTCGATGGATGGCTGGCTTGAGCTCACCAGCAGCCGCATGCTGCTCGTTTGATTTCAGCCAGGGCTTCGCACGCCCTGGCTTTGTCTCAAGTTGGCCTTTCAGCAACGCAGCTGCTGCAGCGATGGCGCACCTGCGATCCAGCGACCCGGTAAAGCGATACCTCGCCGAACAGGCCGGATAACGCCCGCAGCCACATCTCGCGCTCGTTGCAGCCAGCCAGCCTTCACCTGCTGCTTCAGCACACGGATGTAGCCTGCGCCGTTTCTTCACCAGGTTGCCAAATCGTCATCCGCCCTGGGCCACTCCCGCTAAGTTGAAGCCCGCAGTCCAACCAGCGACGGGCAGCCGCATTCACAATGAAGCTGTCTCGTGCCCGCTCGGCCGGATCGGTCTCGATTGATGTAAGCACATCATTATGCTGAAATCACCGCACCGTGGTTTGGCCCGTTGCCAGCATCTCCTCGGCCCGGCGTCGCTTCGGCAGCGTCGCACGGCGGCGCGTGCGTTTCTCCGTGCGGTTTCATCAGCCGGATCTGTGGGAACCTTTGCGATCGAGCATGAGTCGTCGCGGACGCGAAGCCGCGAGCCTTGGTACAAGGAGGAACGACCGTCGCCAGCCGATACCGACTGGGCATTTCAACCAAAGACTTTGACATCGCGATGGCCAGAATTCATCCTTGCTGCCGCGTGGCTGGGCCGACAGCACATCCTGATCGCCCGCTTCCCAGTCCCGTTTCTTTCCAGCTTGCGCAGCAGCACCTGTTCCAGCAATGCGCCCGGATCATCTGTGTCGATGTCCTCGTCCCCTGTGATCCAGCCTCCACTTCATCCAAAGCAATTTGAAAGCCTTGAAATCGGCCTCTTCCTCGGCATGGATGTCCCGTAGCGACACCCTGCCGTAGTGGTCGAACAGGGGCTCCAGCCGCTGGCACCGTCCCGTCCAGCACACCTCGGCCAGCAACTGTCTCCACCATGTCGCACAGCTCGGGATTCGCGTGCGGCCAGGTCCAGCTCGGACAGCGCCCACCGCAGCCAGCATCCAGCCGGTCGGGATGACCTGATCACGCCAGTTGCCTGCCGCAGTGCCTGAAGGGCGCAACATGCCGGGCCCAGCCCCGCGCGTTATCCGCCTTTCGTCTCCCCCACGCCCGCAGCTCGGCACGCTGCCGGTCGATCTTCAGCAGGTTGTTGAAGCGCTTTGCGCCCGGGACAGCGCCGGGTCAGAAGGCAGATCAAGGGGGATGAACCCAGCAGTGAAGAGGACATGGCGAAGGATCGCGATGCGCGCGTCACGTTAGGGGCGTGAAGGCCCAATGACGTCGAATCATGCCCCAGTGCCCCCCGACGCCAAGCTTCACGGGTGACGGGGACGTCGTCCGCCTCACCCACACCCGGCGTGACGCTCCTCCCGGATTCTCCGGTGCGGATGGGGGGCATGTTCAACATGAGGACGAGTCGTCAGCCAGCATGGTCATCCTCATAAAAGTCCATATGGGCTTCTTATCAGTCATTGTGGAATCTAATGAATAGCTTAAACCCATCTTCAACACACAATCAGATGCAGTATATTAATACCCTGCACTGATGCCCCTTGTCGCTTTCAGAACAACAAGCTGCCGTTGGCTCGCTGCCGCCACGGCAGACAACGTTCGGCAGATGATGTCGCTCAGCACACCGGCATCAGCTTTCCGGCCATACTGCATAATTAGCTGGTCCCTCATAGCCAACGATGATGACGACATCAACCAAGCCCCTTGACGCGACGCAGCTGCCAGTCGCACCGGCTTTGAATCATCACTTGTATCGGCATCCAGCATGAGGCACTCCACCCGTCCTCCAAAGCTCGCGGGTCATTCTAGATCACCTTTGCGTACGACCAACGATGCAGATGTTGCGTGGCTCTCATGCCTTTGTCCCTGGCGTCAAGAATCTGCTGGATGGAGTTCATCCTCCTTGTGTGCAAGACGATGTGCGCTCTTCCGGAACGTCACCGTGCAGTCAGGAACGGTAGCCTCGCAGATCATCCGTCTCGCCATCCGGTCATCGATCCACATCCTCTCAGCACAGCCACGGCCCACTGTCGGATCTCGTCCGTCGTCTGCCGGTGCTGACCTCAGTGAGCGGTTACAACACGTACAACAGCGCGACACGGTGGCGCACAGCTCCCTGACATGCCGATGAGGCCGCTGCCAGCCTCCCGTTGCCAGCTTTTACCACAAGAAACGATCCATTCTCATCACGAGACTCAAGCCTGCTTAAAGGGGGCTTGTGACTGGCTGGCATGAGCTGGGCCATGGGAAGTATCAGACACCAGGCGACATCAACGGGATGCTCTGTCCTTGAACAGACAGACCTCAAGACCTCGGATGATATACACCTGAGAAAAGGTAAAAGCCAAACCTCAACAGGGTGGGACAGGTGGTTTCGGCACTTCTTCCATACCCCGAATACAAAGGCATTGATACGGACGATCGAATCAGAGAAGCAACCCCAAAAACCCACCTGTTCTGCTGACGGTCGCCCAAGAAATCGCAGTAGAAACCAGAGCACTTTATGCACACTTCTTTACCTGATAGGTAAAAAACATCTACCATATGCACAGGCACTTTTGGAGATCCGATTCAGACAAAGAAGATCCAGAGCGCCGAAGCAGCCGTTGCCGCTGTAGCCAGACCTTGTTAGAAAGCCCGGGCCCGCCTTCAGGACCCTTGAATCGGTCTGCTACACGGTGAGAGAACTCCCTCCTATTGGCAACCCTCAATCCTTCGAAAGGCGACAGATCAGCGAGTTTTGCCATCAATCTTGTCGGGGGGTCATATCAGTCTTCACAGCAGCCACCACCGGCCTTCCTTTGCAGGCAAATCCTGACTGGACCAAGGTCACCATCATCCGCACGAGGAAGTCGTTGATTACCGCGATCGATAACCAACACTCCCTTCCCGTCTGACTGTGCCCTCCGGCGAGACCATCAGTGACATTGCTGGAGGAACGCGGCTGGAGCCAGGGTGAGCTGGCCTGTCGCCCGACTAATTCGAGAAGCATCTCAGCCAACTCATTCGTAAGTGCTAGTTCCTGACCGTGATCTTGCCTGAAGGTCTTGAGCGTACTGGGCGGCACGCCGAGTCTGGCTGGACCCTGAGAGGCCGCACCAGCAGCACAAAGCACGACTTGAGTCTGAAGAGAAGTGTTCAAGAAGTCGGCTGGTTGACAAACTTCCCATCAAGGAATTGATGGTGTGGTTATCCCGCGCATGCGCAACGAGACGGAAAGAACAAATCCAGAATCGTGGAGGCATGCCAGCGCTTCTTTGGCGTGCAGTCCGCCGCCCGGGGAGAAACATTACGCCAGTACGGCAGTGGCTTCCGTCGTACCCGCACAGAGCAGCGACGGGTGCCATCTCGGCCTGGTTACGGCTGGGAGAATAGCTGGCGGAAGCCCTGGAGCTACCTGGTTATGAGCAGTGCTTTTTGAAGCAGCGCTGAGGATATCCGAACACTTACCGGAAGGACCCGTTAGTTTAACGCCATGCAATGTTGTTGCATGAGGCTGGCGTGTGTTGCCAGCCGCAGCCATCCATTCCCCACGTTAACACGCGTCAGCGGGTAATGCCCGCTGGCTGAACAAGCGGGTTACGATCCAGTTTGTCGCTCTGCGGAAAACTCAATGATCGGTTCTGGTTCTCTTCTCCATGAGGCTGCTCACCCGTTGTTGCATGCCCAACAAAGAAGAGAAGGGTTCCATTTTTCTGATGATCTCGGCGCGCTTTGCTGATGATCCCGCCGAACGAGTGGGCGCGGGACCGAACAGATTCCACCGAACATGCGGACGCAATTACGTTGGCTGAATCGCAAGGAGGAGATCATCGACTTGCCGATCAACCCAATATCCACCCTCGATTGTGGTTACCGACCGCGGCATGAGGGCATCATCGATTACGCGGTTCAATGACCTCAAGCAGAGTCTGCCGGTAGAGTTGCTTATCGTACAAAAGCCTCTGGCCTGACCACTCCGGCTATAAGCAGATCGTGAGAACTGTGCCGCCTCAGCACGACATAGGCCTGCAGGATCTCCCCATGGAAATACCGCAGAGATGGGCCCAGTCATGTAATATCGACCACATGATGGGCAAGCATGTTGTCGGACAACGCCGCCTGCCTGAGGTGCCGCGGACACGTCCCTGATGTGGGCTCTGGCCAGGTCCCAGGGCTGCGCAGCACGATGTCCAGGTCGTTGGTTACGGGCACCGCCGCACCTGCCTGTAGTAGCCTGAACATCCGCCTGGGGCACGTGGGTGCGAAGGCGCTTCATACGCCCGCTGCGGCGGGACAAAGGTTCAGGTGGTTGGTTTCGCGTGGCATTGGCAGCCTCGTCCAGTCTGTCGGCCAATGCCCGTCCTGCAGATAGGCAGGCAGGGAGTTTGCGATCCTCGTTGGCGAAGTCTTCACCGTAGTCGGGCCGTCGTGTTGCGATTGGTAATGATATTTCAGCCACCGGGAAACCCTCGTCGATTTAGCTCATGTTTTCCAGCTTGGCGCAACACGTCATTGAACACCAGACGACTGACTTCACGCGGCTGGACCCAGTGAGGGTGCTCGCGTCTTGCGCAGCAAATCCCGTCGGCAGTTTCAAGACAGCTCGAAACCTATGCGGCATTGCGATAGAGGTCACACAGCACAACCATCGTCAACACGCTGATCCAGGCTTTGTGTCCCTGGAAACGGAAGCGGCATCGCGTGCTCGACAGGAAGGGCCTGTAAGATGAATGTAGATGGCCTGTTCCAGGGTCGACAGTCCGATGCAGATGGATTTCGTGTTCAGGGGTATGACGACCGGGTCATGGAAGGTCATGAACCAAGCGTGTTTTGATTCTCCGCGCTGCCCCTGGCGGGCGGCATCCCGACCAAGCATCACTTCCCAATACAGGAACCGACTGAAGATCACCCCCAGCGGTAGGTCGTCGGCGGTCGGCGCGCGGTGATGCGGCCCAGGGCCTGATGGGCCAGGCGCAGTTCTTCGGCAAAGAGGTCCAGCGCCCGGGTCGCCCAGGGATCACATGCCAGACGGTGTTCTGAAGGTGGGTCACAGCCCGGAAAGGCCTGCAGATGGCGCCTGCGGGCGATGAAATGCCTCCTGGCCGTGGCTGGAAACCGGCGATGTTCAGAAGCTTGGTGGGCGGAAGGCTTCAATGCCCTGCCCTAGTGGGTAGCATGGGTAATAACTTTGGAGGATGACCGCGTTCCCGCTCCCGACGCGGAGTGTCCGTTACCGACGACATGCGAGAAGCGGATGGACTGGAACTGCTTCTCCGTTGACAGTTGGGCGAGACGCCCTGTCCGGACATCCCGATGCGAGCTGCCCTTCCCCTCCACCAGGTTTATCTTTGTTGATGACGTCAGGCGTCGGGCGCTGGCGGGTACGCGAGCCTTCAATGGCAGCCTCCAGGCGACCGATGTCAGCGGAGCGCTCCCATCCGCCCCGTCCGGATCGGTATTCCAGATGAAGAATTCGTCCCTTAGAATCCGGAATGATCGCCGGAACGGCTTTCTTCCTGCTGCCCGCCCTGCCGCAGTCAGGCGTCTGATCGCGTCTCCGGCGTTAGCTCGTCGGCCGCGCGCAGGCAAACGACATCGGCCTTCCTCGATCCGGCCCATGCGCTGGATGTCGATCTTTCGATGGAAGCTGCTCGGTGCCGCAGCCAGCGAAGATGAGGTTGATGGGCGCGCTCGATGCTGATCTGCTCGATGACGCGTCACGGTAGCCGGTTGATGGGGTGATGATGGCGACTTCGGCACCCGCCAGTGGCATTGAGCAGACTGGACTGGCGACGTTGTGCGCTGGTGGAGCACGATCAAAACCAGGCCCTGGCGCAGGCGGGCACCGCTCTGGGCGGTGCCGAAGAGGCGCCGCAGGTGCCGGTCGATACGCGCCAGGCGCCCGGTAGCGTCGGCTTTTCTGCAGGAAGTCGATTTCCTCTTCTTCAGGGAAGTCGAGGGTGGCCTCTGACCAGCATGCGCAGGTGAGCAGTTGTTCGGCCAGGTCGCGATCTGCCGCAGAGAAGGCTTTCTCCCGGAAGCGATCGGGTGGCGGGAGCGTGCCTGCTCGGTGCTGGCTTCGATGAGGTCGGCGGACGGCCGCCCGTATTGCAAGGTCGTGAGCTTGTCGTTCAGAAGGCGTGTTTCGTGAATTCGCCGGTTCACCAGGCGGATGCCGAAGGCAAAGCGCCCACCTGCACACGGCAGCAGGATCTGCTGACGACGGGGCCGCCGTGGCCCAGCTCCAGGATGTGGTCACCGGTGTAGGAATTAAAGGCAGAACCAGAGTGCCAGGCCGTAGTCGATGGCTGAGCATCACGCCAGGAGCAACATAGGCGGCCTTGCGGGGCGACGAGTAAGACGTCAGCTGGGCGACGCCGGGCAGCCAGGCGGTGATGATGTCCGCCTGGCGTCGAGACGCGCATCGACACCGATGCGCCCGCCAGGGCGGTGGCAATGTGGCGCAGATGGGGCGTTTGTCCTGCACGGCGTTCCATCCAAAAATGGCCCGGAACGGGGGTCCAGGCCAGGGTGAAACACGGAGCTGTTGATCAGGGCGGCCCGGCTGAAGATGGGCTTCAGTTCTTCGATCTCCGGCGTGGAAGATGACCACTGCTGGGCGATGGAGAAGATGCGTTTCACCACCAGTACACAGCACCAGGCCCGACGGGAAGAAAGAACATGACCGGAAAGAAGATGAGCGGCAAGCTGAAGGTCATCATCTGGCTCGCACGGGATCCGCTGGCTTGGGATTGAGGCGTCTGCAGGAACATCGTGCCCGCCATCAGATGGGCAGGATGTAGAGCGGTGATCGCTGACAGGTCATGGATCCAGCCGATCACGGCAAGGTGACCGGACCGAGGCCAGCAGCACCCGTGGCCAGGGCGATGTGAAGACGGGGATCTGCACCCAGATGGGCAGGCATCCGCCCAGCGGGTTGATCTTTCTCGGTTCGGTACAGCTCCCCACTGGCGGCCTGATTGAGCTTCATGCGGTCATCGCCATAGCGTCTGCGGGATGGCGTTGAGGCGCGGCTGACCATATCTTGGCCATGGAACGGTAGCTGGCGGCCTGCAGCGGGAAGCGCGCCAGCTTGACCAGGATGGTGAAAGCGCCACGATGGCTCAGCCCCAGTTGCCGACGATGCCGTGCAGGGAAGGTCAGCAGCCAGAAGAGCGGGCTGGCAATGGCGGTGAGCCAGCCATAGTCGACGACCAGGTCCAGCCCCGGCGATTCTTGGCCAGCACGTCCGGTCCTGGGGCCGATGAACAGGGTCTCGGAAGCATCGACGCCTGACCGGCCGGAGAGATCTGGCCCAGCTGCTCAGGCACCCTGCCGAATACGTACAATCGACGCGGCGCGTAATGCTGCCGGTTCTGCTGGCACCCAGCCACATTTAAAGTAGTGCTGGATGATGCCGACTCACGCCGCTGGCGCCGAGTGCCAGCCTCACCGATGTCGAAGGAGACTTTCTGGAACTTGTCGGCGTCGGTGTAGATGGCCGGACCAACATAGGTCTTGTAGCCGGACTGGCCCGGGGCCTCGTGGTGTCACGGTCAAAGGCCGCAGTAGCAGCGATCGCGACGCGGCTGCTCGCCGGATGTTGGTGACGCGGTTGTCGACCTTGATCCGTAGGAGCCGGGGCCGAGCTGATAGGTTCGTTTCGATGTGCAGGCTACCGCCTCGGCGGCCAGCACTTATTACCCGACCCGTCCGGTCGGTCTGATGGTGTCTTCACGGTCATGGCGGTGCTGGGTGCGTCCTGACGCCCACCAGGCCGGTCTGGCCCACGAAGAAGCTGCCCTGCGGTCGGACCGATGAGACCAGGCTGCCGCCGGGTGGCGGTGTCGCGATGCTTTGAGCAGTTGCTGACGACCCACACCGATGGTATCGATGCCCAGCTCGATGACGTCGTTCTTCAGCGTGATGGTCTGACCGGCCTTGGCCTGGTCAGCCTGATCGGCAGCACGCCGGCCGGAGCGTCACGCCGCCCGCCCACAAGGCGCGCGCCTGACGCCGGTGTCCGCACCGTTCGGGGTGACGCGCGGTGTTCTGCCAGCCGCCCGGGCTCGTTGCCGATTGCCGCCGAACATGGCGGGCTGGCTGTTGTATTGCTGCTGAAGCTGTTCCAGAGGAATATTAGCGAGAGGATGAAAACACCCAGAGAAACGGTTCCCGTAGCTCTCAGCGTATCGTGGGAACAGGTTCTGCTGACGAAGCGGCGCCAAGAACATTCGCGAGCTGTGCTCGATGCTGGCCCGATCTTGACTGAACCGGGCCAGGGCCAAAAACGTGAATCGTCAGGAAACTGATGGCGGCGGCTGAATCACCGGGCGAGGGAGCAGGCAGGGGCACGGGATCCACCCCATGTCCCACCCAGGGTGAGACACTGGCACAGGCGCCTATGTCGTTGCTGTAGGTGCTGCCGTCACCCAGATGTTGACGTCGTCCTCCTTCATAGCGCCACCAGCATGGTGCCGGTGACGGCGCAGCCGATAGGGGCGTGGTGGTGATGGGTCACGCCGGCGGTGGAATGTGGAAGGCACGCCACACTGCGGGGCGGCGATGCAGCCTCGGCGCGACCAGCTGTGCGGCAGTCCGCAGGCGGGCGGCTTCTGCGCCGTAGCGCAGTGCAGCAAGAGATCGTCGTAGTCGTTCTCGTCAGGCTGGCGCTGGCGCGCGGCGCGCCCTTGGCGGTGTGAAGGCGTGAAAGGGAACGGCCCTCTTGCGCATCAGTGCGGTGCGGCGCTGGTGTCGAGCCGCCAGAGGCGCGATGCCGACCTTAGCCTGGCCGATCGGCAGGCTTTGCAGAATGGTGTTGCCCATGCGAATGCCTCGAAAACTGTTGTGACGGAAGCCATTCTAGGGAGCTTGGACAGCAGAACGCACGCCGGCACAAACCCTTCCCCGCACCACATGGGCTTCGGTCTGTCGCTGGCCCCGGTGATGCGTGAGCAGGCTGGCGGTTCGGCGTTGCCGGCAGCCTGCTTTCGAAACGGAAGGGGCCTGTCGGCGAGCCGTGCCCGGGAGGTGCTTCTTCAGTCGTCGGTCCCTTTTCGCGGGCTGAACCAGTCGAATTCGGCCGCGCCCAGCGGGTGAGAATCGGGTGATGGTGAAGGTCTCGGCCGGTGTGCCCCGGTCAGCGTGGTGGGGTGCAGGGCCGGGCCATGGAAGTCCTCGCCGACGGCCGAGCGTGCCGCCGCGCACTACCGTGTGGTGGCGCCTCCGGGCCCGACGCGAGTGCTAGCAATCATGTAGCCGGAACGGAAGGGCGGGTCATAGGAAAGACGACGACGTTGCCGACCGCGTCGCGCAGTGTCCACGGACCGGCTTCCACGTAGGTGGGAATGGTGATGACGTTCTGCGTGCAGGCGCTGTCGGTGGGGGTGCTGCTGTACGCGCCGATGCCAACGAAGGTGCCGCCCGTGATGGCGAACCGGTTGGGTCGCTGTCAGGGCACCTTCGGGACAGGGGGCATGGCTGATGGCCGCAGGACGCCACCGGCGATGGTCAGGGTGCCGTTGGAATCACGGCATCGTCATGGCTGCTGTGAGCATACGTGCGGCCACCGCTCAGCTCAGGTGCATGTACCGGCGCTGATGCTGTCGTCGTGGTGATCACCTTCAGGTTCCCTGCCGCGCACGCTGAGGACGGACTTAGCTTCGAGTGCCTTCGGGCGAGCAGGCTGTTGTCGCCTTCGTCGTCGTGTCCTGGCGGGGTGCCGGTGGTGGTGATGATCGATCGTGCCGCCGTTGATGGTGATGCGCGGATCGGGATCGTCATCGAGTACTGGGGGTGAGGGCGTCCTTCCAGGGCTTTCCAGCCGGTGGTGATGCCCTTGTCGTGGCTGCGGATGGTGATGTGTGTCCGTCGTTGATGGCCACAAACAGCGGCTGCACGGCACTTTTCGCCGCCACTGACCTTGATGCGCTGCCGGGCGGCGCATCGATGGTCAGCCGGCTCATCCATGATGAGGCCTGGGTGGGGGCACAACCCGTGACGCGCGTGTCCACCTTGAGCGTCAGGTTGCCACTGCTCGAGACGCAGGTGGCCGGCGGTGGTCGGTCGCATGGTGTGCCGTGGCGTCGATGCTCGGCAGACCCCAGTCACCCCCGGATCACCAACGGGCCGGTGGCCGACAGGGCCCCGCAGGGCACATGAGTTCACCGCCGGGCATCGGTGCGCGCGCGTGCGGACCGGGGGCATCAGCCAGGTGCTGTTGCCCTGCAGCTCGATGAGGCGGTGACCGGCGACTGCAGGTGCAGTGCGAGGCCGTCGGTACTGCTCAGATGCGCATTGGCCAGCGCACCAGCCGGTAGGCATTGTCGCTATTCAGGGTGAGCGGGGTGGTGCCGGTGCCGGTCGGGACATAGGCCAGATGGGTGTCGCCGGGGTGGCCTGGATCGTCGGGCCATGACGCGCTCGCGCGTGAGCGTAACAACGGTTTGCCGTCCAGCAGGACGGTGGTGATGTCATCAGCGCCCGCCTGGACGGTCAGTCGGGGCGAGCGTGGTGCGGACGGACAGCGTGTCCAGGTCGATGGTCGCGGCAGCCAACCGGCGGTGTCCATCCGGTCGGGGAGCGTATGCGCCGGTGCTCAGATCAGCCGGCAGGGGCGCCAGGGACGGTGGTGTCAGGATGCGTGCCCGACGACGGGTCCACGAGACGGCGTGTCGGGCTTGCGGGAAGCCGATGCGGCATGGGAGGGCTCACCGGTGTGCCCGGCCCCGATGTCATGGCGTGCAGGTGGGCTGTGCCGCTGGGGGCGGGAGCTGTGCAGCCAGACTGACTGTCGCAACCAGTCCAGGCACAGCAGGGCGCCGCAGCAGAGGCCAGGGTCGCCAAAGGGTCTGTCGAGAACGGTGTCTGGTCAGGCCTGCCCATTCTGGATCCGTCACTGACGGGGATCGCCTACAGGCCAATGACCGGAACGGTAATGGCGGCAGGACATGGAACGGCGCTTTCCTGTCTTGCCGGCGTGCGGCGGTGGACGCTTTAGTGCGGGTGCCGCGCGCCTTTCGTCGCGGGTGGGCGACAGAAGTCCAGGCGCTTTCAGGCGCCCGGTGGTTCGAAACGTCCAGTTCGGCGATCAGCGCGTCAGACGGATCCTGGATGCCCCATTCCTCAAAGGGCAGCCTGGGTGTTGAGGGCGTATTCGCGGTTGCTGCCCCGGCAGCCGGTGCATTCGCGCAGCCGGCGCAGCACTTCGCTGCGTGGACCGGGCAGGGCTAGCCGTGCAGGTCTTCCTGACAGGGCAATGAAGGTGAGTGCCTGCACCTGGCGACCGTCGGGCGGCGGGATGTCCACCACCAGCGGCCGAGTAGAACCTCGCTCGACCATCTCGCGCTGGTAGATGCGGTCCATGATGTCGGCTTCCTGGCCGCGGCGCGCGCGGTAGACGATGCCTTCGCACGAGCGCGCCGCAATCCAGTCCCAGCACCACGCCCGGGGCATCGGGCGTGCCCCGGCAGGTGTGCGAATTGATGCAGAAGGCGCGGTGATAGCCCTCGATGCGCACCTTGTGCCGTTCGTCGAAGTCGAACTCCGGGTTCCAGATCAGCGAGCCGTGCAGGCGAAAGACCCATTCCATCCGCTGGTACACGGCGGGAGGCGGCGCGGTGTAGGCGCGCTGGCGGGTGGCGGCCGTCGTGGCGGCCTGGGCGGCACCCTGCAGGGGCCGAGGTCACGACGGGTGACGGCGTGGCCTGCGGGGTGGCGTGACTGGAACGGGAAACGGGGGTGGCGACGGACATCATTCGCTGGGATCGGCTGGGTGGTCTCCCGTATTGTCGGCCTTGGCGCTGGCAGCGGTCCGGCGGGTCCGACCAGCGGTCGAGGCAGCCTTGGCACCGGCCTTGGGTGTGGCGCTTTCGCCCTCGGCAGCAGCCGGATCGTCGGCGGCCGCCTTGGTGGTGCGCCGCGTTGTGGTTGCCTTGGCCGCACTGGTCTTGCGGGTCGTGGTGCTGGCCTTGGTGGCCGTGCCGGACCTGGCAGCGGTCGTGCGGGTGGTGTGCTTCCTGTCTTCGGCGCCTTCTTCGCCGTCCTTGCCATCGGCCTTTGGCGGCCTTGCCCTTGGCGTTGTCGAACTCGAAGCCGATCTTGCCGCTGGGCTCGCGCACCAGGAAGGCCTTGAACTTGCGACGGGTGCGGGACGAGACGAAGCCGGTCAGCAGGTCGGTGCGGCCGTCGGCCAGCAGTTTCTGCATCTGGGCGGGCTCGATGGGCTGCTGCAGGATCTCGCGGCCCGAGCGGAAGTCACAGGTCTTGTTGGGACCTACCGAGTGGCTGCAGACGTAGTGCATGCCGTGGATGTACACCGGGCTCTGGCACTTTGGGGCAGGGGGCCCAGCGACTTCCCTGGCCGCTGAAGTCGACGGGTTCCAGACTGTCTCGTCCTGGGCGTCATTCTGGCCGAAGTCGAATTCCAGCTTGTTTTCCGGGGTGATCTTGAGGATGGCCGAGAAGGGCCGGCCCATCTTGCTGCGGAAACCCGTCAGCGGGCCCGATGACCTTGTCCTTCAGCAGCGTCTCGACCTCGGGCAGCTCGAACTGGCGGCCACCGGGGATCTTGGTGATGGAGAAGTCGCACTGGCTGCAGGCAAAGCGCTTGTAGTTCTCCTTGATGACACCGCCGCAGGCCGGGCAGGGAGTCTGCAGCACGGCATAGTCGCCGGGCACCGTGTCGGCCTCGAAGTTGCGGGCCTTCTCCACGATGTCGCGGGTCATGGCGGCAATGTCCGACATGAAGACCTGCCGGTCCATGCGGCCCCTTCTCGAGCTGGCTGAGCTTGTATTCCCAGTCGCCGGTGAGTTCCGGCATGCTGAGCGCAGCTACGCCCAGGCCGCGCAGCAGCGTGAGCAGCTGGAAGGCCTTGGCGGTGGGGATGAGTTCGCGCCCTTCGCGCAGCAGGTAGCGTTCGGTGATCAGCCCCTCGATGATGGCGGCGCGGGTGGCTGGCGTGCCCAGGCCCTTGCCGGCCATGGCCTCGCGCAGCTCGTCGTCGTCGACCAGCTTGCCGGCGCCTTCCATGGCCGAGAGCAGCGTGGCCTCGGTGTAGCGCGCCGGCGGCCGGGTCTGATTTGGCCTGCAGGGCGATCTCGTCGGTCTGCACCGTTTCGTTGGGCTCGACGGGCACCAGGTTGCCGGGGCCGTCGCCACCGCTGGCGTCACGACCGTAGATGGCCAGCCAGCCGGGGTTGACCAGCACCCGCCCTTCGGTCTTGAAGGGATGGCCGGCCACGGTGGTGATGCGGGTGGTGACCAGGTATTCGGCCGCCGGGTAGAACACGGCCATGAAACGGCGCACCACCAGGTCGTAGACCTTCTGCTCGGCATCCGACAGGTTCTTGGGTGCCTGCAGCGTGGGGATGATGGCGAAGTGGTCGGAGATCTTGCTGTTGTCGAAGACCCGCTTGTTGGGCTTGACCCAGTCCTTTTCCAGGATGGTGCGGGCAAATTCGCCGTGCACGCCGGATTCGGATAGCTGGCTCAGCGTCTGGCGCACCGTGCCCAGGTAGTCCTCGGGCAGCGCCCGCGAATCGGTACGCGGGTAGGTGAGCACCTTGTGCTTTTCGTACAGCGCCTGGGCCAGTGCCAGGGTGGTCTTGGCCGAGAAGCCGAAGCGGCCGTTGGCCCTCGCGCTGCAGCGTGGTCAGGTCAAGAGCGCGGGAGCGATCTGGGTGGAAGGCTTGGATTCTTCCGTGACGGTGCCGGGCTTGCCTTCGCAGGCAGCCACGATGGCCTCGGCGTCCTCTCGGGTCCAGAAGCGGTCGGCCTTGTGCTCGGGATCGTCGCTCTTCTTGAAGTTGCGGTCGAACCACTTGCCTTCGTATTGGCCGGCTTTGGCGCCGAAGGTGGCCTTGACCTCGAAGTAGTCGCGCGGCACGAAGCGGCGGATCTTCTCTTCGCGTTCGACCACCACGGCCAGCGTGGGGGTCTGCACCCGGCCGACGGTGGTCAGGTAGAAGCCGCCATCACGCGAGTTGAAGGCCGTCATGGCGCGGGTGCCGTTGATGCCCACCAGCCAGTCGGCCTCGGCGCGGCTGCGCGCCGCGTCGGCCAGGCCGTTGAGCTCGTCGCCCTGGCGCAGGTTGGCGAACCCTTCGCGGATGGCGTTGGGCGTCATCGACTGCAGCCACAGCCGCTGCATGGGCTGCTTGGCCTTGGCGTACTGCACGATCAGCCGGAAGATCAGCTCGCCCTCGCGGCCCGCGTCACAGGCGTTGATCAGCGAGGTGACATCCTTGCGCTTGATCAGCTTGGTGAGCTGCTTGAGGCGGTCGTGCGTCTTCTCGATCGGCTTCAGATCGAAATGCGGCGGGATGACCGGAAGGTGAGTGAACGACCACTTCCCTCTCTTGACATCGTATTGCTCGGGTGCAGCGATCTCCACCAGGTGGCCCACCGCCGAGCTGAGCACGTAGTCGTCATTTTCGAAGTAGTCGCCGTGACGGACGAAACCCCCCAGCGCCCGCGCGATGTCGGCGGCGACGGAAGGTTTCTCGGCAATGATCAAAGCTTTACTCATGGCGGCGCCATGGTAAGAGGACGATTGCGGATCAGGCAAGTCGCGGATTTCCGGAAAGGGCGTTCCCGGTGTCAGTCAGTCGTTGCCAGCGGCCGTCGACGTGGCGTCCAATGTAGCCGCCAAGCTCCAGCAGCTGGATGGTAATCAGGATGCGATCGATCGGCCAGCCCAGCCGGCTGGCGAGCGCCTCGGCGGACATGGGGCTGGCAGCCAGGACGGTGAGCAGGTCGCGGCTGTCGTTGTCGGGTGGTTCCGGCCGGGAGGGAGCCTGTTCGATCGCCCCGCTTTCCTGGTCGGCGATGATCGACTGCCATTCGCGTCGTCCGCTGGCGCGCCGGGCGGTGTGCTGGCGGGCACGGACCCGACCGCCCCGGATGGTCTCCTGGTCCGAAGCGTCCTGCCCGGGGCTGACCATGCCCAGGGCCTGCAGGATGTCGTCGACGGTTTCGATGAGGGTGGCGCCGTCCCGGATCAGGTGGTGGCAGCCGTGGGAGAGCGGATTGTGGATGGAACCGGGCACGGCCATCACCTCGCGGCCCAGCTCGGCCGCCTGCCGAGCGGTGATCAGCGAGCCGCTGCGCAGGGCGGCTTCCACCACCAGGGTGCCGCGTGAGAGCGCAGCGATCATCCGGTTGCGGCGCGGGAAGTTGGCGCGCATCGGGGCGCTGCCCAGGGGCTGCTCGCTCAGCACGAGTCCGCCCTGTTCCAGCACACGCCGGGCCAGGGGCAGGTGATGGGCCGGGTAGATGCGGTCGATGCCGGCTCCGGTCACGGCGATGGTGCTGGCCTGGCCTGCTGGGGCGCCTTCCAGGGCACCCTGGTGGGCCGCGGCGTCGATGCCTTCGGCCAGGCCGCTGGTGACGACGATGCCGCGCCGAGCCAGGGGCTTCGGCCAGGGCCTGGGCGTTGCGCAGTCCTTCGTGGCTGGCGCGTCGGCTGCCCACGATGGCCACGGCAGCGGGTTGCAGGGCGTCCAGCGAGCCGCGAGCGTAGACCAGCAGGGGCGCATCCGGCAGATCCAGCAGTGCAGCCGGGTAGCGGGGATCGTCCAGGGCCAGGATATGGCGGTCATCGCCCGCGTGCAGCCAAGCCAGGGCTGCCTGGATGTCCTGCTCTCGTACCGGGTCGTCGGCCAGCAGGGCGCGGGCCGTTTCGTCACTGCGCACCAGGGCGCGCACCGTGGCGTACGAGGCCTGCAGGATGGCTTCCGGCGGGCCCAGCCGGCGAAGCAGCAGCTGGCCGGTGACAGCGCCGATGCCTGGCGTGTGCACCAGCCGCAGCCAGGCGGCCAGGGATTCGTCGTCGGGGAGGAGGTCTCGGGAACGTCCGGCAGGGGGCTCATCGGGGTACGGGCAAAGGGCGGTCGGAGCCATCGATATTGCCAAAGTCCCCGGGTATCCGCATCAGCCGGATGGATGATGCGGCCGCATCGTTCTCCGAAGGCGGATAGCTGAAATGAAAACGGCCGCCCGGGTTGCCCTGGGGCGGCCGTTGTGATGAAGTTCCGACTGCAGATCAGTCGATGACCGCTCTGCCGGCAGCCGTTGGCTGTCAGGTGGGCTGGCCGCCGATCCGCGGGTCGAGCCTTTCACGGATTCGTCACGATGTCGTTGACCGAGATCGGGGCGCTGGCGTTGACCACCAGGCCGTAGGCGATGTTGTCGAAGGTGCGGAACACCAGCAGCTGGCCCACGTCCTCGTTGGGCAGGCGAACCATTTCCTTGCTCACGCGGTCCTTCACCATGCGACCGGCATGCTCGATCTTCAGCACGTGGCCGTTGGCCAGGCCGTTGCGGCTACCCATGTTGATGGCGACCACGCTGTTGCGGCCCACCATGGTCACGCCCCGGTAGATCGAGACGATGCGGCCGTCCAGGTTCTCGACTTCGGGCGAGCGGGGCACGAAGTTCACGTCCTGGTCGACGCCGGCCGGCACCAGACGGTCACCGTCGGTGATCTCTTCCACCACCTTGGTGATGGCCAGCCGGGCCGGATCGCCATGACGCTGCAGTTCGGCCGTGCCCAGGAAGGTGGCCTCATAGGCCAGCGTCTTGCGGGTCACCGGATCGACGAGCGGCTTGGCCGGGCGATAGATGTGCCAGGTGCGGACACCGCTGTCGGCCTTGATGCCACGGGCGTAGATGCGATCGGCATTGCCGACGTTCACCCGGCCTTCCTGCTCGGGGGCGACGATGTAGGGCGAGTCATTCAGGCCCTTCTCGTCGACGATCAGCGGACGGTTGATGAAGGCCTGGATGCTCGAGAGCGAGATGCTCGGGATGGCGGCCTTGTCGGTCATGGTGGCGCGCACGGTGGGCTCCAGCTTGCTGATGCCGTTGCCGTTGCGACCCTGAGCACCGGCGCCGTCGGAGCCGCCATACACATTGCGGCCCAGACGCAGACGCGGCGTGTCGCCCGAACGATCCAGATATACAATGTCGCCCGGATAGATCAGGTGCGGGTTCTTGATCTCGGCCTTGTTAAGTTGCCAGATCTCCGGCCAGCGCCAGGGTTCCTTCAGAAAAAGTCCGGCAATGCCCCATAGCGTGTCACCCTTGACCACCACATGGCGGTCCGGGGCGTCGGCAGCCAGCTGGATTTCATCTTGGCGGGTCTGGGCGATGCCCTGCAGCGGCATCACGGCGCCCGTGGCAAGGGCAATGCTCAGGCTCAGGGTGCTCAGGGCCCGGGTGCTAAAACTTTTTCATCGACATGGTCGGTCCTTGAGTCGTCTACGCACGCCCCACCAGGCTGATGGCAACTGCGTGCCGACTTGACGTGCAAGAGAAATTCTTTCTGACAGCATCCTGCCCGGCAATACGCGGCAGGTTCAGTGGTGGATAGTGTCCGATGGCTGTGCTAGACATACTCAAGTATCCTGACGCCCGGTTGCATACGGTTGCCGAGCGGGTCCCGGTTGTGGACGATCGAATCCGCAAGCTGGTGGCCGACATGGCCGAGACCATGTACGCGGCGCCCGGCATCGGGCTGGCGGCCACGCAGGTCAACGTGCACGAGCGCGTGGTGGTCATCGATCTCACCGAGACCCATGACCAGCTGCAGGGTCTTCATCAACCCCGAGATCACCTGGTCCAGCGACACGCTGCAGAGCTACGAGGAAGGGTGCCTGTCCATTCCCCGGCATCTACGACAAGGTCGAGCGGCCCGACGCCGTCACCGTCACGGCGCTGGATCTGGATGGCAAGCCCTTCACGCTGGAGACCGATGGCCTGCTGGCCGTGTGCATCCAGCACGAGATCGACCATCTGAACGGCAAGCTCTTCATCCCAGCACCTGTCGCGGCTCAAGCAGAACCGCATCCGCCAGAAGGTGCTGAAGATGGAGCGGGAACGCAGCGCCGCCTGATGAGCGCTCCATCCGACCACGGCCCGACCCCATCGCCGGCGCTGCAGTCGCAGCCCGGCCGTTTCCGCGTCCACCCCGCTGCATCCCACGGTTTCCGGCCAGCCTGCCATCCAGGCAGGACGGCCGCTGCGCGTCGTCTATGCCGGCACGCCTGTCTTTGCCGCCCAGGCGCTCGATGCCCCTCATCGGGTCGCGCCACGAGGTGGTGGCCGTGCTCAGCCAGCCGGACCGAGCCGGCCGGTCGAGTCAGAAACTGCTGCCTTCTGCTGTCAAGCAACGCGCATTGGCAGCCAATCTTCCCGGTCCTTCAGCCCGAGTCGCTGCGCATCCGCCCCGCGGCAGCCGATGAGACCGAAGAGCGCCGGGTCCGGCGTGAGGCCGCCAATCAGGGGGCCGAAGAAGCCCTGGCGGCGTTGCGGGCCCTGCAGCCCGACGTGATGGTGGTGGCCGCCTATGGCCTGTTGCTGCCGCAGTCGGTGCTGGATCTGCCCCGGCTGGGTTGCCTGAACATCCATGCCTCGCTGCTGCCGCGCTGGCGCGGCGCTGCGCCCATCCAGCGGGCCATCGAGGCTGGCGACGCCGAGACCGGCATCTGCATCATGCAGATGGAAGCGGGCCTGGACACGGGTCCGGTGGGCGCACGTCACGTGGTGCCCATCCTCGAGACCGATACCGCCAGCACCCTGCACGACCGTCTGGCCGACGTTGGCGCCCAGGCCATTGTGGCGGCGCTGGACGAGCTGTCCGCGGGCCGCCTGGTCTTCGAGCCGCAGGCGCAGGCCGGCGTCACCTACGCCGCCAAGGTCGACAAGAAAGAGCTGGGCATCGACTGGACGCGCACCGCCACGGAAGTGAGTCGTCACATACGTGCCTTCGATCCGCCCGGTGCCATCACCTGGCTGGAAGGGCATCGGGATGAGCCGCCGCTGCGGGTCTTTCAATCGCAGGTGCTGCGAAACGACGGGAACGCCGCGGATGCACCCGGCACCATCGTTGCAGCCGGCCCGGACGGTGTGGACGTGGCCTGCGGTCAGGGCAGCATCGTGCGTCTTGCGGCCCCTGCAGCGAGCCGGTGGCCGGCGCCAGCCAGCAGACGCCTTCCTGCGCGGTCATCCGCTGTCGCCCGGCGTGCGTTTCATCTCTGCCGGCGCCTGAGCCTCCCCATTGGGGGCCCCCAGCCGGACGAGGCCGCCGCGCTCCGGTTTTCAGGTTCGGGGCATGCACGGTGGACAGGCCGGCATGGCCGGTTTCATTTCCCCTTGAAAAACAACGCATTGCCCCCCATCTGAGGAAACGGCGGGCCCCTTGGGAGCGCGGGCTGCCTGCAACCTGACCCGATCTGCTCGGCAAGCGCCTCGATCATGCAGGCACGTCCAGGCTGCAGGCGCGTCCAGGCCGGATCCGCCCGGGCTGCCGGGGCCTTGCGGCGGCCTCATCAGCTGCCCCGACCCGTTCCTGACCTTCCCCTTTCCCTTTTTTCCTCCAACACATTCCGACTGGAAACACCATGTTCAACTGGATCAAGACAGCTGCCCTGATGGCTGCCATCACCGCCCTGTTCGGTGTCATCGGCGCGTCCATCGGTGGCAAGAACGGCATGATCATGGCGCTGGGCTTCGCGGTGGTCTCCAATTTCTTCGCCTACTGGTTCTCGGACAAGATGGTGCTGAAGATGTATCGCGCCCGTGAGGTCGATGCGTCGTCCGCGCCGCAGTTCTACCAGACTGTGCAGGAGCTGGCCCAGCGGGCTGGCCTGCCCATGCCGCGCGTCTACCTCATCGACGAGGATGCGCCCAACGCCTTCGCCACGGGCCGCAACCCGCAGAACGCCGCCGTGGCAGCCACCACGGGCCTGCTGCGTCTGCTCAACGCCCGCGAGGTGCGCGGCGTGATGGCGCACGAGCTGGCCCACGTGAAGCACCGCGACATCCTCATCTCCACCATCTCGGCCACCATGGCGGGTGCCATCTCGGCGCTGGCCAACTTCGCCATGTTCTTCGGCGGTCGTGACGAGGAAGGGCGTCCCACCAACCCCATCGCCTCGATCGCCATGGCCATCCTGGCGCCGCTGGCTGCCTCGCTCATCCAGATGGCCATCTCGCGGGCGCGCGAGTTCGAGGCCGACCGGCTGGGCGCCGAGATCGCAGGCGATCCGCGTTCGCTGGCCTCGGCGCTGGAGAAGATCCAGCACTATGCGTCGGGCATTCCGTTGCATACTACGGAGGCACATCCCGAGACTGCACAGATGATGATCATGAATCCGCTGACCGGTGGCAGCCTGGCCAACCTGTTCTCCACGCACCCCAGTACCGAGGAAAGGGTGCGCCGCCTGCTGGCGATGAACCCGAACGGGCAGGCGGCCTGAGGCCGTGGCCACCGAATCGATGAGGAGACATGCCGGGTCGCCCAGACCGCAGCCCGGTTCCGACGAGAAACCGCACGAGGCCGACAGCCGGCCCTGCGGCTCGGTACTGCGCGCCGCCCTGGCCGATGAGCTGGTGGCGGCTGCGGTGTCCCTGCGTGACATGCTGGCCGGTGCCCATCTGGACGAGAGCATCGACCACCACACGCGTGAACTGCCCAGCGCGTCTGCCAAGGCCGTGCGCAACATGGCCTATGACGCCACCCGCCAGCAGGGCCTGCTGGCCTGGCTGGGCGAGCGCTTCAACCGTCGCCAGCCCCCCCCGCTGCTGGCAGCTCTGCAGGCGCTGGGCATGGCCCAGCTCATCGATGCCCGCCGGCCGGTGCCGGTCATCATCGACCAGACCGTCCGGGCCGTCGGCAAGCTGCCCGAGGGTACGGCGCATCCGGGCGCAGCTGGTTTCATCAACGCCACGCTGCGTCGCTTTGCACGCGAGCGTGCCAGCCTGATGGCCGAGCCCTTGCCCGACGAGGCCCGCTTCAACCATCCCGGCTGGTGGGTGGCCAGGTGCGCAAGCTCTGGCCCGATCGCTGGCAGGAGATCCTCACCGCATCGCTGTCGCGTGCACCGCTCAGCCTGCGGGCCAACCGTCGTCAGGGCGGGCAGCTTGCCGCGGCTGCGCGGCTTCAGGAAGCCGGCATCGGCTTTCGTCTGATGGGGCAGGACGGGCTGGTGCTGGACCAGGCCCTGCCGGTGGATCGCATTCCGGGCTTTGCCGAGGGCCTGATGAGCGTGCAGGGACATCGGGGCCCAGTGTGCGGCCCAGCTGCTCGATCCTCAGCCCGGTGAGCGGATCCTGGATGCCTGTGCAGCCCCGGGCGGCAAAGACGGCGCATCTGCTCGAGATGGTTGACTGCGAGGTCTGGGCGCTCGACATCGATCCCTGATCGTGCATCCATAATTACGAATAATCTTCAGCGTGCCCGGGTGCCGCTGCTGTCGCAGGATACCACCGAGGCTCCTGGTGCGGCTACAACCGCCTCTGGACAGGCTGCTGGGGCCATCTGGGGCGCCCATGTACTGGCAGCCGATGCCGGAGACCCCGAAAGTTGGTGGGATGGCCGGCCCTTCGACCGGATCCTGCTGGATGCCCCCTGCAGCGCCTCGGGTATCGTGCGGCGCCATCCCGACGTGCTCTGGCATCGCCAGCGTCGTGATATTGCGACATTTTCCGCCACGCAGGCGCGGCTCCTGGAGAAGCTTTGGCCGCTGCTGCGTCCCGGTGGTACATTGCTTTATGCAACATGCTCCATCTTTCCCGAAGAGGGAGAGAAGGTCGTTTCGGCATTTGCATCAAGACAGGCGGATTGCCGGTGGCAGCGCGAGGTCCGCGTGCCTGGCTGGGCCGACTGGCCCCAAGGCGGACAGCTGTTGCCCCGTAGCGATGAGCTGCATGAACATGATGGATTTTTCTACGCGCTGTTGAGCAAGCATCAGTGAATGAGGCGTCGTGCTCTGGTGACGCTGGCAGGTGCGGCGTTGCTGTTGCAAGGCATGCCCGCCCTGGCCGGCGAATCGATGCAGGTGAAGACCCTTCAACTCGATCTTTCACCTGACGATGGTGCTGTGCTGCTCTCGGCACAGTTCGCCGTCGACCTCAGCGCGGCCCTGAAGGACGCCGTCTCGCGCGGTCTGCCCCTGCATTTCATCACCGAGTTCGAGATCTACAGGCCGCGCCTGTTCTGGTTCAACAAGAAGGCGGCCAGCGGCCACATGGAGTGGCGTCTTTCCTAGTACGCACTCACGCGGCAATACCGGCTCAATTCCCGCCAGTGGCAGCGAATCCTACGCCACGCTGGATGAAGCCATCACCCAGATGACCGCCCTGCGCGACTGGCCGGTCACCACCATCGACCGGCTCGATGCCGGTGAAGAATACATCGTGCGCGTCCGGATGCGGCTGGACACCGCCCAGCTGCCCAAAGCCGTTCCAGATCACCGCGCTGACCGACTCGGACTGGAATCCCCAATCGGAATGGAAAGGCCTCAGCTTCGTCGTACCGACCCAACCGACACCCGCTCCGTAAGCCGGGTCCTGCGACTGGCGCTGGTGCTGTCGGTGGCCTTTGCCGCCGTCCTGCTCTCGCTGCTGGCCCTGGCCAGCATCAACAACAGTCTTTTCCAGCAGCACTACGGCCTTCTACTGTGGCTCAACATCGGCGTGGCCGTGGCCCTGGCCGTGCTGGCCATCGAACTGGCCCGGCGGCTGATGCAGCGCTTCCGGCAGCGGCTGTTCGGAACCCGGCTGATGGCCCGGCTGGCGCTGGCCTTCGTGCTGATGACCGTCATTCCGGTCCTGCTCATCTATCTCATTGCCGTCCAGTTCCTGGAGCGCTCCATCGAATCGTGGTTCGACGTGCCCATGGAGCGGGCACTGGAATCGGGCCTGAGCCTGGGGCGTGCCACCCTGGATTCCATGCTGCTGGACGTGGTGGCCAGGGACGGCTGGCCGCCTCCGATCTCAACGGCCTGTCGCTGCGCCATCAGTCCGAGAGCCTGGACCGCGTGCGCGAGCGTTTCGGCATTTCCGAGGCCGTGATCCTCACCAGCGGCGGACGCATCATCCAGAGCAGCGGCGGCCGCTATGCCGCCCTGGTGCCGGATCTGCCTTCGCCCACCGCCCTGCGGCAAGCCCGCCTGGCCCACCACTATGCGGCCATCGAAGGCAACGAGCTGCGCGAGGACAACCCCGACCAGAGCTACCAGGCGCTGCGCATGCGGGTGATGGTGCCCATCATCTCCTCCGATGTGCGCGAGGAGCTGCGTTTCCTGCAGTTCGTGCAGCCCGTGCCCATGGCGCTGGCCCAGAATGCCGAGGCCGTGCAGGGGGGCTTCCGTGACTATCAGGAACTGTCGCTGTCACGACGAGGACTCAAACGCATCTTCCGCGTCACGCTCACCGTCACCGTCCTGCTCACCATCTTCTCGGCCATTGCCGCCGCCTTCCTGCTGGCGGGCTGGATGACGGGGACGCTGTCGATGCTGGAGGCTGGCACCCGTGCCGTGGCCGAAGGCGATTTCCGACCGTTGAAGGATTACGTGGGGCGTGACGAACTGGGCGCTCTCACGCAGTCCTTCAACGCCATGATGCGTCAGCTGGAAGAGGCGCGCAGCCAGGTGGTGCGAACCCGGCTGGGGTCTGGAACAGGCTACGCCCGACTGGCCAGCGTGCTGGCCAACCTCAGCGCCGGCGTCATCGTCTTTGACCGGGGCTTTTCGGGTCACCATGGTCAACCACGGTGCCGAGAAGATCCTGGGCATGGAAGTGGGCAAGGCACTGGGTCAGCAGCTGGGTGCCATGGGAAGCCTGGGCGAATTCGAGGCCGAGATCGCCCGTGCGTTCGGCGATGCGCTCGACACGGAAAGTGGTACCTGGCAGCGACAGATCGTGATCGGCGCTGAGCCGGAATCCGGTCAGGTGGCACGCGTGAAGCAGGGCAAGACGCTGCTGGTGCGGGGCGCCCTGCTGCCGGAGGTCGACGGAGACCATGTGTTGGTCATTGACGACATCACGGATGTGGTGTCGGCACAACGTGCCATCGCCTGGGGTGAAGTGGCTCGACGGCTGGCTCACGAGATCAAGAACCCCTCACGCCCATCCGGCTGGCAGCCGAGCGCCTGCAGCTGAAGCTGGAAGGGGTCGCTCTCGGGGGCCGAGCAGGAGCTGCTCATTCGCAACACCCGCAACATCGTCACCCAGGTCAATGCACTGAAGGTCATGGTCGACGAATTCCGGGACTACGCCCGCCTGCCGGCTGCCAAGCTGGAGCCGCTGGACCTGAACGAGCTGCTTTCCGAAGTGCTGGGCTTCTACACCGACCTGGATCCCACCCTGCGGGTCATTGCCCGATTGAACCCTGATATTCCGCAGATCATGGGAGATGCGGGGCAATTGCGGCAGGTTATCCACAATCTGCTGAAGAACGCCGGTGAAGCCACTGAAAAGCAGGACGTCCGGATGATTGAGGTCAGCACCGACTTGATCCACAATGCAGCAGGCCAGTGCAGCGGTGTCCGGCTGGGCGTCAGGGACAACGGGCCCGGTTTTCCGCCGGAATTGCTGGCCCGCGTGTTCGAGCCCTACGTCAGCCAGAAGGCCAAGGGAACGGGACTCGGACTGGCCATCGTGAAAAAGATCGTTCAGGAACACGGTGGAACGATCGAAGTCGGCAACCACCACGACGCCGGGTTGTTGCATAATACATACACGGAAGAATCCGCTGTCGCCAGCACGGAACAAGTTGTTTCAGGTGCTTACACGTATATTGCTTTTTGCGAAATTAGTAAAAAGGCAGACAATTTTAGAGGTGCATGATCAACAGGACATCGGTCGGCCGGTCTGTACGCCGCGACGGCGGGCAGGCTCCTGTAAGCTCTCTGCTGACAGATGTTGGATTTGCTGGAAAAGAAATGGCTGAGATTCTGGTAGTCGACGATGAGATGGGCATCCGCGAGTTGCTCTCCGAGATCCTTGGTGACGAAGGGCATGTCGTCACGCTGGCTGAAAACGCGCAGCGTGCACGCGAGGCCATGGCAGCAACCCGGATGGACCTGGTGCTGCTGGACATCTGGATGCCGGACACCGATGGCGTCAGCCTGCTGAAGGAATGGGTCGCATCGGGCCAGCTCACCATGCCGGTCATCATGATGTCCGGCCATGCCACCATCGAGACCGCCGTCGAAGCCACCCGCATCGGCGCCATGGACTTCCTGGAGAAGCCCATCGCACTGCAGAAGCTGCTCAAGGCCGTCGAACAGGGCCTGGCCAAGGGCCGCCAGGGCATGGTGCAGGGGCGCGCCACGCCCGTCGCGCCCGTGCATCCCAGCTATCCGGGCACCATCACCCCCTCCAGCAACACGCCGCTGGCCATGCTGCAGGTGCCGGGCTCCCAGAACGTGCAGCAGGTCATGCCGCTCAGCTCGCCCACCGCGCAGTTCATCGCGGCACCCGTCTCCGGGCTGCCCAGCATGAACCTGCATCCCCTCCATCATGGTGCGCGACCTGCCGCTGAACGTGCCGCTGCGCGAAGCCCGCGAGGCCTTCGAGCGCGCCTACTTCGAGCACCACCTGCACCGCGAGCATGGCAGCATGACCCGCGTGGCCGAGCGCACTGGGCTGGAGCGCACCCACCTGTACCGCAAGCTCAAGCAGCTGGGCATCGACCTGTCCAAGGGCAACTACCGCCGGGGTGTCTCCCAGTCGGTCTGATGGCTGCCTGAAAAGGCGTGCTGCCCCGTGGACATCATCCCCGGGGTAGTCCGTCAGCACAGCGGAAGCGCCTGCTTCCGCAAAGAGTCCTGAGGCCTGCCTGCCGCCTGGGCGGGCCTCGCGAAGCCCCCTCCATTGCCGGTCGTCCGACTGGTGTGTCCCCTCCTGTTTCGTGCGTTAGTTCCGCAGCGCAATGTCGGTTTGTTGGCATCCCCGTTGCATGGATCCAGGCCGTCTTTCGCGGTGTGAACAGTGACACGGCAACCCGGACACATCCCTTCTACACTTCCGTCCATGGCACTGATGCAACCCCGGATTCAGCACTTCTGAATCCCAGTCGAGGAACGGCACATCATGATTCAAGGCGGATCGACGGACTGGACCACCAAGCTCGACGCACTCGTCAAGAGCCCGGTCACCGAGATCGAGGACCAGGAAATCTTCATCCAGACCATGAAGGGCGCCCTGGCGTTGTCGCGAAGCAATGTCGAGCTGCCGGACCGGCTGCGCATGTTGCTGTTCCTGGTCAATGGCCGCCGTCAGGTCAGTGAATATCGCGACCTGCTGCCGCGCTATCGGGGGCTGACCGACGCCTTCGACATCCTGCTGAAGAAAGGCCTGATCAAGCGCCGCAACGATCCGGGCTACTGATCCGCCCGCGGGCGCCTCGCATCTTTGCCGGGCGCTCGCCTATCATCGGTCTTTCGTCCAGGGCCTTGTGCTCCGGCACGGTCCCTGGACAGTCCTCCCGTTCCCCGGGTGGTTTTTCGACAGACCCGCACGCACCACTGGCAGCGACGCATTCGCTGCCAGTGTCGTTTCCAGGCATGGCAGAACCCAGCATTCCCCTTCGTCGCACCGTCACCCTGATCAGCGGACCCGATGCCGCTGCCCGTCGCGCCTGCATCGCGCAGCTGCGCGCCCAGCGTCGGGGCTTGAATCCCGCCGGTGAGGACGACAGCCTGTGGTTGCAGGCGGGCGAGGTGCCATCCACACCGCTGGCCGTGCAGTCGCTGTCGCCGGCAGCTTGTGCGACCGGTGCGCCTGATCAGACGCTGACGGCAGGCTGCATCTGCTGCCTGGGCGGCCCGGTGTTTCGGACCACCCTGGTGCGGCTGCTGCGCCAGCCCGCCTGGAAGCACCTCTATCTGGAGGTTTCCCGCGAAGGCGAACACCTGCTGCGCGTCGTGGATCAGCTGCGCCAGCCGCCATTTGATCAGCACCTGCGGCTGGTGTCGCTGGTGCGGGCAACAGGCCCAGGTCTTCGCACGGACGAGGGAAAGGCCCTGACGTGGCCGGCGGCCGTGCTCAGCGGCAGCCATGACCCCGCCACGGGCTGGGCCAGTTCGACCTGGGTCGATGGCCAGTGGTACCACCATGACCCCATGGCCCTGGATGAACAGGGTCTGTCAGCGGGGTTCTTCCATCACAAGCGCTCCCGGTTCTCCGGCTGGCCCGCCGCTGGCTGCCTGAGGTGGGCGTTCCCACCCGGCAGGAAGCCCAGGAGGCACTGCAGGTGCTGGTGGAAACGCCGGGCGTGCAGTGGATGCAGGCCGTGTTGCAGACGGGGCGCAGCGGCTATGACTGGCGGTTTGCAGCAGGGGAAGCAGCGGCGGGAAGTGTGTCTCAAGGATCGACGGATCCGGCGGAAATCGCACATTCCAGGCCAAACTTGAGCGCCGCTCTTCGGTCACGGGAAACCGTCTGGCGTCTGGACAACCGATTGTGGCTCGGATTGGCGCAAGGTACGGACCTGGCTCGACTGCAGCGGGATATCGACACCCTGCAGGCGCTCTGGTCCTGATCCCTTGATCCTGACTTTTTCCCGACGACGATCAGGCGTGTCTGCCTTCTCCGCGGGCAGAATTTCGCAGGATGCGGGCATCCAGGGGCCCGACAGGAGAGCAATGCCACGGGGACCGCCTCTGACAGGCCCGTCGAGGAGAACGGACTGCGCCCTCTCGGAACCGGCGTCGTCGCTGGGTCAGGCACCCCTGCGATCGGGGTTGTGACCCACGTGCACGCCTACGCTCATCGGAGGCGGTGGAACGATCATCGGGGGCTGCTGTGGCAAAGTGCCGCCATGCCCAAAACTGGCTTCCGTCGTTTGGGGAAGTCAACACGATGAACATGATCTACAACAGCCCGAATTACTGCATCGTCGAGTTCAACGGCGAGCAGCCCGACCAGATCTGCCGTGGTTATGAAATCATGGACAAGGCGGCTCGGCGGGAAATCTTCATAGGCGGCCTGATGGCCGACAAGTTCCAGCAGGATGTCTCGATGCTGATCGCCGCCGAGCCCAGCATCGAGGAAGTCGACCATTTCCTGTCCGGGTTCGAGGGCATCATGCACCAGCCGCTGCTGATGCATTGAGCAAAGGACAGCGCGGCCAGGCGGTCTCCAGACCCGCGATGTGCTGAATATTGCATTCAGCATTCAGAATCATGTTCACGGACTTCCCGGGTGCTTCCCGGATGTGGGGTCCGGGGCTGGGGCGTATCGGTCTTCAGCGCCCTGAACGCCAGGCCTCCACGATCTGTCTGACCATCGTCCCCGTGGCGCCGGGATTGCCGGCGGGGTCGAACAGTCTTTCCAGGTCACCCAGATTCATGACCGACGAGATGCGTGCGTCCCGCCCCAGGGCCTGGCGCAAGGACAGGCCGTTCTTGTGGGCGCTCTCAAGCAGCTCCGCCATCAGGGCCTGGGCTTCGTCCTTGCCCAGCCGGGGCGCCAGAACCTGCACCAGCGTGGCCGGCAGGCTCTGTTCATGCTGGTGGACGATGTTGGCCTGCATGACCTCGCGATCGATCTGCAGTCGTCCCAGCAGTTCCTCGGCGGCGGCCAGGCTGCTGGCGGCTGCGCCAAACAGCTGTTGCAGCGTGTGCCAGCTGGACTGCCACTGACTCATTCCGCCTTCGTGCTCGATGTCCATGGCTCCCAGCATGATGGCTGCCAGGCCCGGGGCACGCTGGGCGGCCTCGCGCATCAGCTGCGTCGTCACGGGCGTCTGCGGGCGCCACAGCAGGGCGGCCGGCCCCTGCCGGCCTGCCTCGTCGTCGTGCAGCTCGCCGATCTCGGCCTGCGTGAGCAGCGCGATGTCCCTGCCCGATCTTGCCCAGCGTCCCGCACAGCATTGCCAGCTCGGTGCCCAGCCGCACGAAGCGGTCGCGCGTCGTGCCACGAGGCGGCCGGCATCATCAGTCCCAGGGCATCCGCCAGTCGCTGCGCCACCGCCAGACTGCGTTCGGTCTGTGGTCCCTTGCGAGGACAGCGTGCCATCCGGCCCGCCGAAACTGCAGCACCGCCACATCCAGCAGCGCCGCACGCAGGTGGCGTCGGCTGCGCTGCAGGGGATCCAGCCATCCGGCCAGCTTCCACGCCAGGTAGATGGGCGAGGCTGGCTGCAGCCGATGCCGGCTCATCAGCAGGGTGTCCTGGTTCTCCTCGATGAGTCGCACGATGGCCGCGCCCACCCGCTCCAGCATGTCCTGCAGGCGCCGCCCGGCCTCCTTGCACTGCATGGCCAGCGCCGAGTCCATCAGGTCCTGGTGGCTGGCGCCATGGTTGAGGTGACGCACCGCATCCGGCGAGCGGGTGCCGATCGATTCGGACAGTGCCTTCAGAAAGGGGATGGCCAGCGTGCCGGCCACGCGGGCGGCCGGGTACAGCCGCGCCGGGTCGAAGCGCCCCTGGGCAATGTCGTGGCTGGCTCCATCGCTGGCGGCCGGGTCACCCAGTTCGTGGCAGGCCATGCCGATGGCGCGGGCAGCCTCGTCGGGAATCATGCCCACCGAGGCCTGGGCCTGCGCCAGGCCGTTCTCGAAGCGGGCCATGGCCGCCAGCATGGCGGTGTCCGAAAACAGGGAATCGATCGAGGCGGGGGCGAAGATGCGTTCGAACATGGGATGACGGAAGGGCCGGGAGGGCCCATGCAAAATACCATTGCTGCCCACGTCGGCAAACCGACAGTGTTGGCTTATGCCAAAGCAAAGTGTATTGTGTACCTCAACCGGGGTATGACCTTCACGCATGAAATCCTCCAGAAACAGTCTGCTGCTGTTGCTTCTCCTCCTGTCCGCCTCACCTGCCTGGGCCTCTTCCGAGACGCTCGATGGCGCCAGCCTGTCCCTGTACTGGGGCATGCCCTTTGCCGGCATCCTGCTGTCCATCGCCCTGATGCCGCTGATCTCGCCCCTGTTCTGGCACCATCACTACGGCAAGGTCGCTGCGGGCTGGGCCCTGGCGTTCCTGGTGCCGTTTGCCTTCATCCATGGCTTTGGCGCCGCCCTGCATGGGCTCGTGCATGCCGCCGTGGGTGAATACATACCCTTCATCCTGCTGCTCACGGCGCTCTTCACCTGCGCGGGCGGCATCCACATCAGTGGCACCTTGCGTGGCCGCCCCATCCTCAATACCGGGTTGCTGGCACTGGGCACGTCCATCGCCAGCTTCATGGGCACCACGGGTGCCTCCATGCTGCTCATCCGGCCACTCATTCCGCGCCAACGACAATCGCCGCCACCAGGCCCACGTCATCGTCTTCTTCATCTTCCTGGTGTCCAACATCGGCGGCCTGCTCACCCCGCTGGGCGATCCTCCGCTCTTCCTGGGCTTCCTGCAGGGGGTCGAGTTCAGCTGGACCATGCGCTACCTGTTCTGGGACATGCTGCTGGTGTCGGTGCTGCTGCTGGCCATGTTCTTCCTGCTCGACAGCTGGATGTACCGCAAGGAAGGCGTTCTGCCTCGCGAATCCGTGTCCGATGTGCAACCCTGGGGCTGCAGGGCTGGGCCAATGTCCTGTTGCTGGGCGTGGTGGTGGGCTGGTCCTGATGAGCGGGCTCTGGAAACCCGGGATCTCGTTCGATGTCTATGGCGCCGAAGTCACGCTGCCCAGCCTGCTGCGTGACCTGGGGCTGCTGGCCGTCATCATCGTCTCGCTGCGCATCACCCCGGCCTCCATCCACGCCGACAACCAGTTCTCCTGGGCGCCCATGGAGGAAGTGGCCAAGCTGTTCGCCGGCATCTTCCTCACCATCATTCCGGTCATTGCCATGCTCCAGGCGGGTACCGACGGGGCATTTGCCAGCGTCGTGCATGCCGTCAACAACGCCGATGGCGAGCCCATCCCCATCATGTACTTCTGGGCCACCGGGCTGCTCAGCTCCTTCCTGGATAACGCGCCCACCTACCTGGTGTTCTTCAACACCGCCGGCGGTGATCCGCAGGTGCTGATGAACGAGATGGCGCCGGTGCTGATGGCCGTCTCGGCTGGCGCCGTGTTCATGGGGGCCAACACCTATATCGGCAACGCGCCCAACCTGATGGTCAAGGCCATCGCCGAGGACCGCGGCATCCGCATGCCCAGCTTCTTCGCCTACCTGTTCTGGTCGCTCACCTTCCTGCTGCCCATCTTCTTGCTGGTCTCGCTCATCAGCTTCCGCTGACACGATCTTGACCGGTCCGAGAAAATCGGCACATCCCGTCGCGCACGCGGGCGCTGAGACTCGGCGCATGCCGCCTGCGCGACGGCGTGTGCCCTGGTTGAACGGCCCCCTGCACGAACGGGGCCGGGCGCCCTCAGCCACCCCGGTCCATTCCGGACACGTCCCGCGGCGGATCCTTTCACCGTGGTGAGACCATGATCAAACGTGTCCTGCTTCTTTCCTCGCTGATGCTTTCCGTGCCGACCTGGGCTGCCACGCAGCCGGCTGCCGAGAGCGCACCTGTGGCCAAGGCTTCCAGTGCGGCCATGACCGCCACGACTGTTCAGGGCGTGAATGTCCTGAAAGAGAGCGATGGCAAGGACATCATCGCGCGTGACCCCAAGCCCGACACCGGCAATGCCGAGCATGACGCCCTGCTGGTCGAGCGTCGCCAGCAGCAGCGCATGGTGCTGCACCTGCGTGCCAAGCGTGATTCGGAACTGAATCGCCTGTCACTGGCCCGCCTGGCTGCCTCGCGCGGCGGGGATCCCACGTTCAACGAGAAGAAGAATCAGGCCATGCTGGAGCAGATGCGTGGCCTGCAGGCGGACTACGACCGCCAGCTGGACAAGGCTCAGGCGGATCTGGATGCCATCGATGTCCGCCTGGCGAAGTTCAGCGGAAATTGACGATGACCGACGGGTTGCCCGGCAGGCCTTCGTAGCTCATCCGGTAGCTCTTGCCGGCTTCGGGCGTGAAGCGCTTGCCGAAGGCACCCAGTGACAGGATGTCGCCAGCGCGCAGGCGGATGCCGGCCTTTTCCAGGTCCTGGATCTGCCACAGCACGGCATTGAGCGGGTTGCCCTGCAGGCTGCTGCCGCCCTGACAGCTTCCAGCTCGTTGCCATCCTTGTCCGTCAGCCGCACCGTCATCTCGGCCAGCTGGTCCACCATCTCCTGATCCACGTTGATGGGGATGGGGGTGCCCAGCACGCCGAAGCGGGCGTTGGCATTGACCACCGTGGCGTCTGCCGCGTTCATCTGAGCGTAGTCCTGATAGGCCAGATCAGGCAGCTCGATGAACGGGATGATGGCCGACAGGCTGGCCAGTACCTCGCGCGGGGTCTGCGCGTCATGGATGGCGGCGCTGCGCACCACCACCACCATGTCGGCTTCCATGCGCGGCTGGGTGGCGTAGCGGCTGGCCGACAGTGCCACGCCGTTGGGCAGCAGCATCCGTTCCAGCAGGTTGCCGCGCACCGCCACCATCTTCTGCTGACCATCCTCGCCGCTCATGGGCATCTGCTCGGACTTGTAGCCGACGATGCGTCCCGCCGACGGGATGATGCCCTTCAGGAAGGTGCGGCTGGCGCATCGCGCCTGCTCCATCGACAGCGCCCGCGGCGGCAGTGGCAAGGGCTCGCGCTTCAGGTAGAGATAGGCATATTCGGTCAGCTTGCGTTCATCGGCACAGAAATTGCCGGCAATCCGCATCTGGGCCACCTGGGTCTGATACGCCACGGCCTCGCGCTCGGCCTCGGCCTTCTCGCGTTCGGCTGCCGGGCTTGGCACGCTCATGCCTGCGGTCTGAGGCGGCTGCTGGACAGGTTCCGACAGGCTGGCGCAGCCGGAAAGCATCAGGGCCAGCACACCCGGGATCATGCAGAAGGAACGGCGGGGGGCAGACATCGGTATTCTCCGTTGAGGGGAAGGTTCTGGATGCACGCAGCCGGATGAATGCCCACAGGCGCGGGTCCATGCACGCGCAGCCGACTTGGGCGGCCCGTTGGGTGCCGGCTGATCCGGAAAGATGCACGTCTACCCTGAATGTTATCGGGTGTGTGATACGGAGGGTTTCGGTAAAGGTTACGGCCGTATCAAAGCTGGTACACCTGAAAGGCCGACGACACCGTAAAAGGCGGACGACACCATATCCGGCCGGGCGTGCGGTGTCGAACCCGGGCCTGTCACGGATGGGCGGGTGAGGGGGCCTCTTCCGGATCCTCGTAGGGGGCCACCGTCTTTGCCTGCATCTCGTAGCCCGCGCTGCCGTAGGGCGTGTCGATCCGGGAAGGGCTCAGATCCCCCGTCACCGTGACCGGGTCCATCATCTGGAAGCCCTTCAGGGGCTGGGCGGGCACCACATGGATGACCTGGTTGGAAGGGGCGGCGGCACGTGGATGCAGGCCCCGAAATAGGGCACCAGCAGGAATTCCTCGATGGTGCTGGAATCGCTGCTGTCCAGCGGCACGATGAAGCCCGAGATGACGATCTTCTCGTTCTGGATGGCCGGATTGAGCGGTGCGTTCTTCCAGGCCTTCTGCAGCTTGCGCAGGGCGGCAATGGCGCGCGGGTCGCTGTCGGACATGCCGTTGAAGTTCAGCGACTTGAAGTCGCGCAGGGGCTCCCAGTCCTTGGGAATCAGCACCTCCCAGTCCATTGGCCGATAGCCCTGGGCATCGGCACCACTGCTGCTGGCCTGACCCTGATCCTGCCCACCCTGAGCACGTCTTTCGCCATCAGCTGCGGGCTGATTCTGACCCGAACCGTCTCCTGCTGTGGCGCTACCGGACCCCGCCTGGTTGCGGGCCCGCGCCTTGGGCAGCTCCTCGCCCAGCACGAAGCGCCCCTGGCCCAGGCTGTTCTGGATGTCCGTGCTGACCTGGCTATCTGTGCCGCCGACATCCGTGTTACCCCCGCCGCTGCCTGGGCGGATGGCATCACTCCCGGTATTGGAATCGGTCGTTGCGCTGGCCGACGGAGGCGTAGTCGTGTCTTCGGCCGGCTGGCCATCTGCGGCCCCGGCACCCAGGGGAACAACCATGGCGGCCAGCAGCAGTGCAGCCAGCGCTGGTCTGAAACCTGCAGACTTTCTGCTGCTCAGGAGACCGGCATGGCTGCTCACGTTTCCCGACTGCCCCGATGCTGTCTGGGTACAGGGGGCGCCTGCCGTTTGGCGGTCGGTGTGTTTGCAGGAGGGATGACGGACCGGGGCATCGAATCGGCAGGCAGGTGCATGGCAGGTGAGCAGGGCGGTACAAAGACGGTCCAACGTCTGGACCCGTCTGTCAGCATACATGACCTGGGCGCTTGGGCAGCAAGCGCGAAGCGGCGGACTGCCTTTGAAGCGGACTGCCTTTGAAGAAGGGGGCTCTTGAAAAAGACAGTCCGGACCTGGTCCACACCCGAGAACGGTGGCGCGAGCCGCACCCGCTCAGAGCCGGGGCGTCAGCCCGTCGGCCAGTGCGCGCTGACTGGCACGCCAGGCGGGCCACAGTGCCGTGATGGGGCCTGCCACGGCCACCAGCGCCAGCAGCCACAGCTCGTCGGCAGCAAAAGCGGGTCACGGGCCAGACAATGCCCCACTGGTTCAGCAGCAGCGGCGCGGCCAGCAGCGACCCCACGGTCAGAAGCAGATAGCCCAGCAGCGCGCCGCCCACCGTCAGCAGCATGCCTTCCTGCACCAGCAGGAACAGCAGGTCCAGCGGGCGGGCACCCACGGCACGCAGGATGGCCAGCTCTCGCTGACGCTGCTCCAGGCTGGCCAGCAGCGCGGTGACCAGGTTGCACAGGCTCAGCACCAGCACCAGCGCCGACAGTGCCTGCAGCGTGCGGGTCACGATGTCTAGCAGCCGCCAGAGCTGATTCAGCGCCACGGCCGGCAGCACGGCCAGCAGCGCCTCGTCCTCGTCGGCATTGATGTCACGCTGCAGGTTGAAGACGCCCGCGCGGGATTTCAGGCCCACCAAGGCGGCTGTGATGAATTCAGGCTTCAGGTCGAAGGCCTTCACCTTGTCAGCCGGGATGTTGATGCCTGGAATGGGGGCGCCCGCCTGCCAGTTCAGGTGGATGGCCGTCATGGCGTCCAGGCTGATGTGCAGCGTGCGGTCCACCGGCGTGCCCGTGGGCGCCAGGATGCCGCTCACCTGGAACGGCTTGTCGGCGTGCTCGATGCCGGGGGCATCGCCCGTGCCGTGCGTGAGTGTGAGTCGATCTCCCAGCCGGTAGCCTAGCCGGCGGGCCACCTCGGCGCCCAGCACCACGTCGAAGATCTGCGCGAAGGGCTTGCCCTGGGCCAGTTGCAGGTGTTCGCGTGCCCCGTAGCGGAAATGTTCGAAATAGGCGGCATCGGTGCCCAGCACCGGAAAGCCGCGGTGCGAATCCCCCAGCGCGATGGGAATCGTCCAGGCCACCAGCCGGTTGCGGCGCACCCGCTCATAGGCCTCCCAGCTGATCTCGTGGGTGGGATCACCCAGCCGGAACACCGCATACAGCATCAGCTGCAGCGGGCTCGTGCGTGCCCCCACGATAAGGTCAGTGCCCTGAAACCGCGCGGGTGAAGCTGTCGTGGATGGCCTGCTGGCCACGCTGCACTGTCAGCAGCAGGCAGGGTGGACAGCGCGATCGACACCAGCGTCAGCCAGAAATTGACGCGCCGGTTGCCGGCGCTGCGAAAAGGCCAGCCGCACCAGCGTGCCCAGCCGTACCAGCGTGAAGGAAAGCGCAGACATGTCAGGCCGCCTCCGCCGTGTTGATGTCGTCCATCTGCAGGATGCGCCCGAAATAGGGCTGCAGCTGCTCGTCGTGGCTCACGACCAGCAGGGGTTGCGCCGCTGCTTTCCAGCTGCGCCATCAGCAGCGACAGCAGCCGGTTGCAGTTCTGACTGTCCAGGGCCGAGGTCGGCTCATCGGCGATCAGCAGCTCGGGGCTGCCGATCAGGGGCGCGCGCCACGGCGGCCCGCTGCTGCTGGCCCACCGACAGCCCCGTCACCGGCCGCGACCAGGCCGACTCAGGGCAGCTCCAGCGCGGCCAGCAGCCGGCGTGCCGTCTCGCGCGGCTGCGACCCGGCCCGTTCGCGGCGGATGGCCGAGAAGTGGCAGGGCAGCAGCACGTTGTCTTCCAGGCTCAGGTAGGGCACCAGGTTGAACTGCTGGAAGATGAAGCCGATGTGGTCGGCCCGCAGCCGGTCACGCTCGGCCGCGCCACAGCCCGACAGATTGTGCCCCAGCAATCGGACCTGGCCCCGGGTGGGCTGCAGCACCCCGCCCAGCAGGCCCAGCAGCGTGCTCTTGCCGCCGCCGCTGGGGCCCAGCAGCAGCACGTGCTCGCCGGCATTCAGTGCCAGGCGGTTGATGCCCAGGCAGAGCCGTGGCGCTGCCCGGCCAGGTAAAAGCTCAGGTCTTCGGCCAGCAGCACGGGAGTGGCCGCATTCGGTGCAGAGGTATCGTGCATGTCCGTCGTGAAAGGCATGGCGCATGCGAAAGCCGATGATGGTAGCCGCGATGCCGACAGGCCGGCCCGGTCGGGCAGCCGGCGCGGTGTCCGGGCTGCCGCGTCCGGGGCTGGATCAGGCAGGGGATCAGGATGCCTTCCAGCGGATCACCGCCTTGCCGGCCTCCAGCCGCTGCGCCTGCTGGCCCCTGGTCGTTCACCACGGCGGCATCAATGTGCTTGAGGCGCGGCCAGTTGCCAAAGGCCTTGACCGTCAGCGCGTCGATGGCGGCCGGCTGCTGCAGGTGAACGTGTAGGTCACGGCCAGGTCGGCATGGTGGCCATGTGCATGCTCGTCCTTGTCTGCAGCGTGGTCGTGATCGTGGTCATGGTCGTCGCCGTCGTGCCCGCCGTCGTGGTCGTCATGGTCGCCGGCATCGTGGTCGTGATCGTCGTGGTCATCCACCTCGTCATCGTCATCCAGCAGCGTGGGGGCGTTGATGACCGGGGGCTGCTGCGCACACTGGGCCGCGGCCGGGACCCTGCACTACGCTGTCGGCGTCCTGCAGCCTGGTCCAGCAAGGCCTTGGCCTGTGCGCGCTGCTGGTCGTTGGCCGGCTCGGTCTCGAAGCCGATCAGGCTGTCCAGCGGCGAGCGAAAGCTCACCGTCAGCGTCTCGCCCTGCTGGCTGATGTCCAGTGTGCCCAGGCCGTGCTGGTGCACATGGCCCTGCTTGTGTCCCATGATGGTGGTGATGGTCGTCGTCGTGCCCGGGCGCATGATGCGCACCGGCCGAGGCTGCCGCCGTCAGCAGGGGCGCCAGCCACGGCCAGCCGCAGCGCGTGGCGTCCGGAAACTCCCGGTCGTCCGGCCTGGGCGGCCCGAAGGGGAAGGGAATGTTCCGAAGCATGTTTCATCAGGATCTCCTCATGGGGAATTTGCCTCGCTAATGATAAGTCATTAGCATTAAGTCATGGATTCCGGCCACCCCCACGCATATCCTGCGTCGACGCCACCGGCTACGTCCGCTGGCACGGCAGCCTACCCTGCCGCCTTATCTCAAAATACCACGTCCCTGCCACGGCTGTCGGCCGTCTGGTGGGGCATCGGTGCACGGCTGCTGCTGGCCGTGGCCCTCACGGTCCTGCTGTGGCTGGTCATCCGGTGGGCGCTGCAATGAACCGGATCGATACCTGCCAGACCGGGTCAGATGCGGGGGCGCACGCGTCGGCCCATCGGACCGCCGGCCATGCTTCCGTGGAACCCTGCCACGCTGCCACCCCGTGCGCGCGGCCGGATGCCGCCAGCGACACCGCACCCGTGCTGGTCTCCCTGCAGAACGTCACCGTCGGCTATGACCAGCACCCGGCCATCCACCACCTGCAACTGCAGATCTCGGCCGGCGACATGCTGGCTGTGGTTGGCCCCAACGGTGCCGGCAAGAGCACCTTTCTCAAGCTGCTCATCGGCGAGCAGCTCTCGCTGGAAGGGCAGGTGACACTGCCCGATCCCGACCGGGTGCGCGTGGCCTGTCTGCCGCAGATCAACCAGACCGACCGGCGGTTCCCGATCACCGTGCAGGGACATGGTGGCCTCGGGCCTGTGGCACCAGTGTGGTGCCTTTGGGCGGCTGGGCCGCCAGGGGGCTGCCCGGGTGGCCGAGGCCCTGGAGATGGTGGGCCTGCGCGGCTATGCCGGCCGCGTGATCAGCGCGCTGTCGGGCGGCGAATTCCAGCGGGTGCGATTTGCGCAGCTCATCCTGCAGGATGCCCAGCTGGTCGTGCTCGACGAGCCCTTCGTGGGCATCGATGTCACCACCCAGCAGGTGCTGCTGGACCTGCTGGCCCGCTGGCACGCCCAGGGCGTCACCATCGTCGCCGCGCTGCATGAGCAGGACATCGTCCGTCAGTGGTTCCCGCACACCCTGCTGCTGGCGCGCGAGATGATCGCCGTCGGTCCTACGGCCGAGGTGCTCACGCCAGAAAACTGGCAGCGTGCGGTCGACCGTTCGGTGGCCGCCCGCCAGCCCAGCACGCGCTGGTGTGAGGGGCCCACCGCTATTCCGGCCGCCGCATCGGCCGTTCACCGAGGGGCGGACAACGCCATGCCACGTGTCTGAGTTGTGGGACGGGCTCATCGGCCCCTTCATCGAATTCGGCTTCATGCGCCGCGCCCTGGCCGGCTGTCTGGCCCTGTCGCTGGGCGCTGCACCGGTGGGGGTCTTCCTCATGCTGCGTCGCATGAGCCTCACCGGCGACGCCATGGCGCACGCCATCCTGCCCGGGCGGCCATCGCCTACCTCATCGCCGGCCTGTCGCTGCCTGCCGCGACCCTGGGCGGCATCATCAGCGGCCCTGCTGGTGGCGGCGGCCTCCACCCTGGTCGCACGCAGCGGCCGCCAGACCGAGGACAGCAGCCTGGCGGCCTTCTATCTGATGTCCCTGTCGCTGGGCGTGGTCATCGTTTCCACCTACGGCAACCAGGTCGACCTGTTGCACGTCCTGTTCGGATCGGTGCTGGCGCTTGATGACGACACCCTGCTGCTGATCGGCGTCATCGCCAGCGTGAGCCTGCTGGGCCTGGCCGTGCTCTACCGCCCGCTGGTCTTCGAGTGCGTCGATGCCAACCTGCTGCCCCGAAAGAGCCCCTGGGGCAGCATCGCGCACTTCGGCTTCATGGGCCTGCTGGTCATCAACCTGGTGGCGGGCTTCCATGCGCTGGGCACGCTGATGTCCATCGGCCTGCTGGTGCTGCCGGCGGCCGCGGCCCGCTTCTGGGCCCGTACCGTCAATGGCCTGCTGGTCCTGGCGGCTGCGCTCGCCTTGCTGGCCGGCGTCAGCGGCCTGCTGATTTCTATCACTACGAATGGCCCTACCGGTCCCACCATCGTGCTGACCCTGGGCCTGATGTACTGCCTGTCATTGCTGCTGGCGCCCACCGGCGTGCTGCGCAGGAAGAATCGCCCACGGAGACACTACGAAACGCATGAACACCCGCTTCCCTTCCTCCCTTTCCCGTCCGGTGGCGCTGGCCGCAGCCGCCCTGGCCACGGCGCTGCTGGCCGCCGGCCCTGCCCAGGCGGCCCATGGCGTTGCCGCCACGGCTGGCCAGACGGATGCCACCCCGTCCACCCGGCCGCTGCCCGTCGTGGCCAGCTTCAGCATCCTGGCTGACCTGGTGAAGCAGGTCGGCGGTGATCGCGTGGCTGTCGAGAGCCTGGTCAAGGCCGGCGGCGACACCCACGTCTTCCAGCCGGGGCCTGCCCAGGTGCGCCAGCTGTCCGGCGCCAGCCTGGTCGTCGTCAACGGCCTGGGCTTCGAGGGCTGGATGCCCCGCCTGATCGGTTCCAGTGGCTACAAGGGACCGGTCGTCGAGGCCGCTCGGGGCCTGCAGGCCATGAAGGCCACGGATGATCACCACCACCATGGGGATGATGCCGACGAAGACGATCGCGACCACGAAGGCCCGCATGGTCACGATCACGATCGCGACGGCCCGCACGGTCGCGATCATGACGAGACGGCCCCCATGGCCACAGCCATGCCGACCATGACCACGATGAAGCATCGCACGGCCATCATCACCACCACCATGGCGGTCTGGATCCCCACGCCTGGCAGGACGCACTGAACGTTCGCCACTACGTCGCCAACATCGCCGAAGGCCTGTGCCAGGCTGCGCCGGCCGACTGCAGCGGCTTCCGTGAACGCGCCCGCGCCTACGATCAGAAACTGCTGGCGCTGGATCAGGAAATCCACCAGGCCGTTGACGCCACGCCGACCGACCGCCGCCGCGTGATGGTCTCGCATGCCGCCTTCGGCTACTACGGCCGCGCCTACCACATCACCTTCATGGCTCCCGTGGGCGTCTCGACCGAAGAGGAGCCGTCTGCCTCCGTGGTGGCCAGCCTCATCCGCCAGGCCCGGCAGCAGAACGTGCAGGCCTTCTTCTTCGAGAACAACAGCGATCCGCGCCTGCTCAAGCGCATGGCTTCCGAACTGAAGAATGTCACCATCGGCGAGCTGTATGCCGATTCGCTGTCGCCGGCCAACGGCCCGGCGGCCGACTACCTGAGCATGATGCGCTACAACACCCGCGTCATCACCCAGGCCCTATCGAAGAAGTAAGCACCTGCTTTCGTGAACAGGCCCGAGCGGTCGGCATCACGTCTACAGGCCGAACCCGGACCCCGCGTGCCACGCGGGTGTTTTGGTCGGTCAGAAAACCGTCAGCACACCCCCATTCGGGCCCGTCGGCCAGGGTCCCTCGCTCAGGGCGCTTCGGTCCGGCGCACGTCAGGGGGCACCACGCCTACCAGCAGCAGCGCCGGCTTGCCCTTCAGGGCCGCCGGTGGCGGCTGCAGCGTGCCCAGCACGCCTGGCACCATCGCTTGCTCGGGCAGTGACACATCCACCATCCACAGCGTGGGCGTCTCCGGCGGCATGCCCAGCGCCAGCAGCGTGTCGCGCACCTGGTCCGAAACCGTGGCCGCCATGTACAGCGTGCCGCTGCCGGCCGCCACGATGGCCTCGGCCCAGCGACGCAGCTCCGGATCGGCCACGATCTCGGCCGCAGAAAGGACCTTCCGGCGCGAGGGCGGCACCGGTGCCGCCGCCTGTTGAAGATCCATCGGGGGCGGCATCACGGGCAGCGGCAGCGCTGCCGTATTGCGCTGATCCGAGGCATGCACCTGGGGCGTGGCCAGCACCAGCGCCCGTCGCCGCCCGCGCTCGGTCATCGGCATCGCCAGCGCCGCATGCGCCGCCTGCGCCGAGCTGATGCCCGGGACCACCTCCACCGGCACCCCGGCTGCGTGCAGCACATCCAGCTCTTCCTGGGCCCGTGCGAAGATCAGCGGATCTCCCCCTTCAGACGCACCGTCAGACCGCCGCGCTGCGCACAGTCCAGCAGGATCTGGTTGATGGACGACTGCCGCGCACTGGGATTGCCGGCACGCTTGCCCACCGCGATGATCCGGGCACGCCTGGCCAGCGCCAGCACCTCCGGCTGCACCAGCGCATCGTGTACCAGCCAGTCGGCCTCGCCGATCAGCCGTGCCGCCTTGCAGGTCAGAAGCTCCACATCGCCCGGCCCTGCACCCACCAGCACCACCCGGCCTGGCCCCAGGCCGGAGGCCACGTCACTGGACGGGCCTGTGCCGGTACCGATCGAAGGATCAGGCGCCTGCACCGTTCCCGAGGGGGCCGGAACGCCGTCGGCCATCAGCTCTGCTCCCACGGCAGGCCGGAGAACCGCCAGCCTTCCACGTGGTTGCGCTGCCGCTTCTCGTCCAGTCGTCCCTCGAAGCCACCCACGATGTTCCACAGGTTGCTGAATCCCGCCTGCGCTCCGGCCGTGGCCGCTGCCACGCTGCGCACACCGCTGCGGCACAGCAGCACCACCTTCTGGTCGGGTTTGGCCACCTGGGCCAGCTGCGCCAGAAAGTCCGGGTTCTGCCGCTGACCGTTGTCGATCAGCCAGGGCACGGGGATGGCCCCGGGCACCCGCCCCACCCATTTGTGCTCTTCGGGCGTGCGCGCATCCACCAGCAGCGCCTCGCCGGCCTGCACCAGCGCCCAGGCGTCGGCCGGGGAAATGTCACCGGCATAGGCACCGGCCTGGGGTTGGAAGTCGTCATGTCCTGCTCCTGAAAAATGCTCTGGCTGTTCCGGACCGGTCAGACCAGCTCGACCTGGATCCCGTCCAGACCGTCGAGTCGATCCCTGCAGATGGTTGCCGCGCACCACCGCACCCACACCGGCCGGCGTGCCGGTGAACACGATGTCCCCGGCCACCAGCGACCAGTGCCTCGACAGGTGGCTGATGATCTCGTTCACGTTCCAGATCATCTGATACAGATCGCCCGACTGGCGATCCTCGCCATCCACCGACAGCCGGATGCCGCCGCGCACCAGCGTGCCCACCTGTTCGCGCGGCATGATGGCCCCCACCGGCCCCGATGCCTCGAAGCCCTTGGCGATCTCCCAGGGGCGGCCCTTCTCCTTCAGCGCCGTCTGCAGGTCGCGCCGCGTCAGGTCCAGACCCACCGCATAGCCGTAGATGAGTTCCTCGGCCCGGGCCGGATCGACATTCGAGCCGCAACGGCCCAGGGCCACCACCAGCTCCACCTCGTGGTGCAGCGACTGCGTGCCCGAGGGGTAGGGCACCGGCTGCACCGTCCCGGCGGCCACCGGCACCACCGAACTGGCGGGCTTCATGAAGAAGAAGGGGTCCTCGCGACCGCTGGACCCCATCTCCACGGCATGCTGCGCATAGTTCTGCGCCACGCAGAACACCCGATTGACCGGAAACCGCTGTGCAACCCCGTGCACCGGCAGGCTCACGGTGCGGGCAGGTGCAAAGACATACGACGACATGAGGCTTTTCCGAATGATGTATTGAAAACGGCCCTCATTATCCCAGAGCCGGCCCCGTGGTTGTCATCCATGAATCATGCCTTCATATGAGGAAAGCACCGCAGCCGGGCACGGCAGATCCGTGCCATGCATCAGGCGGTCACATCCGCTGCGCCGGCCGCCCTCGTGGCCCATGTGGCCATTCGCCCCTAGAATGCTGGGTTGACTCCTCAAAGTACGTTCCAAGCCATGAGCCAAGAAAACGCCCCTGCCGCCTCTACCCCTGCCCGCCGGAACACGCCCGCCATGGGCCCGGTCGAGACCCGGCTGCGCGAACTGCTCAAGGAACGCATCCTGATCCTGGACGGTGCCATGGGCACCATGATCCAGCAGTACAAGCTGGGCGAGGACGACTACCGTGGCGAGCGCTTCCGCGACCATGCCCACGACGTGAAGGGCAACAATGAACTGCTCTCCCTCACCCGGCCCGACATCATCCAGGAAATCCACGAGAAGTACCTGGAGGCCGGTGCCGACCTCATCGAGACCAACACCTTCGGCGCCACGGCCGTCGCCCAGGCCGACTACCACCTGCCGGAACTGGCCTACGAGATGAACGTCGCCTCGGCACGGCTGGCCCGGGCCGCGGTCGACAAGTACAGCACGCCCGAGCGTCCCCGCTTCGTGGCCGGCGCCCTGGGCCCCCAGCCCAAGACGGCCTCCATCTCGCCGGACGTGAACGACCCGGCCGCGCGCAACATCACCTTCGAGGAACTGCGTGCCGCCTACCTGGAACAGGCCCGCGGCCTGGCCGAAGGCGGGGCCGACGTTTTCCTGGTCGAGACCATCTTCGACACCCTCAACGCCAAGGCCGCGCTGTTCGCGCTGGATGAACTGGCCGAAGAGCGCAGCGCCCAGGGCCTGCCGCGCATCCCGGTCATGATCTCGGCACCGTCACCGACGCCTCCGGCCGCATCCTGTCGGGCCAGACCGTCGAGGCCTTCTGGAACTCAGTGCGCCATGCCAAACCGCTCACCATCGGCCTGAACTGCGCCCCTGGGTGCGGCGCTCATGCGGCCCCTACATCGAGGAGCTGGCCCCGCAAGGCCGACACCTTCGTCTGCGTCTACCCCCAACGCCGGCCTGCCGAACCCCCGATGGCCGAGACAGGGCTTCGACGAGACCCCCGACATCACCTCCGCCCTGCTGAAGGAGTTCGCGCAGGCCAACCTCGTCAACATCGCCGGTGGCTGCTGCGGCACCACGCCCGCCCACATCCGCGCCATTGCCGAGGCCGTGCGTCCGCTCACCCCGCGCGTGCCGCCCGTCATCCCCGTCGCCACCCGCCTTTCCGGTCTGGAGCCCTTCAACATCGACGAGGACTCGCTGCTTCGTTAACGTCGGCGAGCGCACCAACGTCACTGGTTCCAAGGCGTTTGCACGGATGATCCTCAACGAGCAGTACGACGAGGCTCTGCAGGTCGCCCGCCAGCAGGTGGAAAACGGCGCGCAGATCATCGACGTCAACATGGATGAAGCCATGCTGGACGCGATGAAGGCCATGCCGCGCTTTTTAAACCTCATCGCCAGCGAACCCGACATCGCCCGCGTGCCCATCATGATCGACAGCTCCAAGTGGGATGTCATCGAGGCCGGCCTGCGCTGCGTGCAGGGCAAGGCGGTGGTCAACTCCATCTCGCTGAAGGAAGGCGAAGAAAAGTTCCTGCACGAGGCGCGCCTGGTGCGCCGCTATGGTGCTGCCGCCGTCGTCATGGCCTTTGACGAACAGGGGCCAGAGCCGACACCTTCCAGCGCAAGATCGAGATCTGCAGCGCGCCTACGATCTGCTGGTGAACGAAGTGGGCTTCCCGCCCGAAGACATCATCTTCGATCCCCAACATCTTCGCGGTCGCCACCGGCATCGAGGAACACGACGAATACGGCAACGACTTCATCCGTGCCTGCCAGTGGATCCACGACAACCTGCCGCATGCCCGCATCTCGGGCGGCGTCTCCAACGTCTCCTTCTCGTTTCCGCGGCAACAATCCTGCGCGCGAGGCCATCCACGGTCTTCCTCTATCACGCCATCAAGGCCGGCCTCACCATGGGGCATCGTCAACGCCGGCATGATGGGCGTCTACGATGAAGTGCCGCTGGAACTGCGTGACCGCATCGAGGACGTGGTGCTCAATCGCAAGCCCGTCTTCCCCGATGACCTGCCCGCCGATGCCCCCCGAGCGTGAACAGACCGCCACCGAACGGCTCATCGAGATCGCCCAGACCCTGAAGGACGACGGCGGCAGAAGGAAGCCGACCAGGCCTGGCGCAAGGGCGGCGTGCAGGGAACGCATCACGCACGCCATGGTGCATGGCATCACCCAGTACATCGTCGAGGACACCGAAGAGATCCGGCAGGAAATCGCGGCACGTGGCGGTCGTCCCATCGAAGTCATCGAAGGTCCGCTGATGGCCGGCATGAACGTCGTCGGTGACCTGTTCGGCGAAGGCAAGATGTTCCTGCCGCAGGTGGTCAAGTCCGCCCGTGTCATGAAACAGGCCGTGGCCCACCTGCTGCCTTTCATCGAGGCCGAGAAGGCCGCCCTGGCGGCAGCGGGGGGTGACGTGCGCTCGCGCGGCAAGATCGTCATCGCCACCGTCAAGGGGACGTGCACGACATTGGCAAGAACATCGTCTCCGTCGTGCTCGAATGCAACAACTTCGAGGTCGTCAACATGGGCGTGATGGTGCCCTGCGCCCAGATCCTCGAAAAGGCCCGCGAGACCGGCGCCGACCTCATCGGCCTGTCCGGCCTCATCACCCCGTCGCTGGAAGAAATGGCCTTCGTGGCTGGCGAGATGGAGCGTGACGAATATTTCCGTTCACGCAAGATTCCGCTGCTGATCGGCGGTGCCACCACGTCGCGTGTGCACACCGCCGTCAAGATCGCCCCCAACTATTCCGGTCCGGTCGTCTACGTGCCCGATGCCTCGCGTTCCGTGCCCGTGGCCCAGGCCCTCGTGTCTGAAGAGCAGCGCGAAGGCTTCCTGGCCGACCTGCACAGCGAATACGACCGCGTGCGCAACCTGCACGGGAAGAAGAAAGGCCCCAACTTCATTCCGCTGGCCGATGCCCGTGCCAACCGCGAGCAGACCGACTGGAGCACCTACGTGCCGCCCCGGCCCAAGTTCATTGGCCGCCGAACCTTCAAGAACCAGGATCTGTCCAAGCTGGCCGAATACATCGACTGGGGCCCGTTCTTCCAGACCTGGGACCTGGCCGGCAAGTTCCCGGACATCCTCGACGACGCCGTGGTGGGTGAAGAGGCCCGCAAGGTCTTCGCCGACGGCAAGGCCATGCTGAAGAAGATCATCGACAACCGCTGGCTCACCGCCAACGGCGTCGTGATGTTCCTGCCGGCCAACACCATCAACGACGACGACATCGAGATCTACACCGATGACTCGCGTACCCAGGTGGCCATGACCTGGCGCAACCTGCGTCAGCAGAACGCCAAGCGTGAAGGCATCCCCAACAAGTCCCTGGCCGACTACATCGCGCCCAAGTTCATCGACGGCAAGCCCAGCGGCATTCAGGACTACATCGGCATGTTCGCCGTCACGGCCGGCATTGGTGCCGACAAGAAGGAAGCCGAATACATGGCGGCGCTGGACGACTACAACGCCATCGCCTTCAAGAGCATCGCCGACCGCCTGGCGGAAGCCTTTGCCGAAGCCCTGCACGAGCGCGTGCGCAAGGACCTGTGGGGCTATGCTTCTGACGAGAAGTTCACCAACGACGAACTCATCGCCGAAGCCTACACCGGCATCCGTCCGGCACCCGGCTATCCGTCCTGCCCCGAGCACACCATCAAGAAAGAGATGTTCGAGCTGATGGACTGCCAGGAGATCGGCATGCACGTCACCGAGGCGCTTGCCATGTGGCCGGCCGCCAGCGTCTCGGGCTTCTACTTCTCGCACCCGCATTCCGAATACTTCGGTATCGGCAACATCGACGAGGACCAGCTGCAGGACTTCATCCGCCGCTCGGGCCGTGACGAGGCCGAAGTGCGCAGGGCACTGGCACCGCTGCTGGGCTGAGCGTTCATGACGGGGCCGCATTCGGCCCCGTCGTTTTTTCAGGGCTCCGGCATCACGGCACGGCCTGGGTGGGCTACCCGCAGCTTGCTGATTCGGTGCCAAAGAATTTCGGATGCCTGCGATTCAACGGAACCGGATCTGTTCTCACGCAGCTCACGCAGGACGCCATGCGTTGAGCAATGAAGCCATGGTGCGCGACACGGCCCTGGAGTAGCCGCCGCTGCGTCGTGCCAGCGCCACCCGGATGCACAGCGCATCGCCTTCGACCAGCGGACGGAACACCACGCCCCGACGGCGTGTGCTGCGCAGCGACGCCGGAACCAGCGCCACGCCCAGCCCATCGGCCACCTGTGCCAGCAGTACCGCCTGATCCTCTGGCTCCGGCAGCCGGGGTGGTGAGAAACGTTGCTGCGCAAAGATCTTCTGGCAATGGTCGTAATACACCGGGTTCTGTCGGCGCGCAAACCAGAAGAGCGGCTCATGGCCGATGTCCTGTAGTGACAGCCGACGACGACGTGCCAGCGGATGCCGACTGGCCAGACACGCCCATAACGCTTCTTCGTGCAGCTCGGTCACGACCAGTCCTTCCGTGCGTGCGGGCAGGCTGATGATCGCTGCATCCAGCCGGCCACGAAGCACGCTGCGTATCAGCTGTGGTGTGCCCTGTAGGGACGGTTTCAAGCTGCAGTCGAGGATGTTTCTCATGCAGCGCTGCTTCGGCTCCCGAGAATTGCGCCGTATCGATGGCGGGCGTCATGCCCAGTCTGAACGGTGTGTGCTTGGCTGCGCCCTTCCGTTCAGCGCTTCCGGTGCTGTTCAGCACAGCGCGACCGGAGTGATCCGGCGAGGAGGGTACGTGGCCTTCCTTCTGGATGCGCGAGCCCAGGGCGGCCGCTTTGTCTGAAAGACGACCTGTGTCCAGGGACATGCCGGCATGCGGGTGCAGGTCGCCAAAACCCTGAAGCATGGTGTCCACCTGAAGAAGCAGTTGCCGGATCCGGGGCAATAGCCAATGTCCTTCCGTCGTCAGATGTACACCCCGTTCGGGACCGGATCGCTGACGCAACAGAAGTGGTGCGCCCAATGCTTCTTCCAGCTGCCGGATCTGTCGACTGAGGGGCGGTTGCGTGATGAACAGCCGCTCGGCTGCCCGGCGGAAATTCAGTTCCTCGGCCAGAACCATGAAATAGCGAAGCTGTCGAAGCGTGATTCGGTCTGACATGGTGGGGTGCACAGGAGATGAAAGGGGTCATGCGCGGCAACGCACCGAAGAATGAAAGGTGTTGCGTGCACCACCTTTCATGGCAGTGTCAGGTACGTTGTTCATGCGGAAGGTCATGGCCGCCTCATGATCCTTGGCGCATACCGTCATGATACCGAATAGGTATCAACAAAATGGAATTGGCCTTGATGCGTTGCTGCTTGCTACCTTCATCGCATTGCCAATGCCACGCTGTTCCCCCATGAGACGTGGAAGGGAAGCGTCAAGGAGAGGAAAGACGACATGAGTCACGACAACCGCATTCCAACGCATCACGCTAGCTCCCCATGCCCGTTGAATCCGCTTCCTGTCCGTCAGGCACGTACCGATGGTCTGTCCGTCAGCGCCATCGGCCTGGGCTGCATGGGCATGTCCGAGTTCTATGGTCCCAGCGATGATGGAAGATCGCGTGACCTGATTCACTACGCCATCGACCGAGGCGAACGATTCTTCGACACGGCCGACATCTATGGCTTTGGCCACAATGAGGAACTGGTGGGAAGCGTGCTGCGCGACCACCCGCTGCGGGCAGACATTGTTCTGGCCACCAAGGGGGGCATTCTTCGGGACAGGACCGATGTCACCCGACGGGGCGTCGATACCTCACCGGAGTATCTGCAGGGGGCCATCCAGCGCTCATTGGATCGTCTGCAGACGCCCATCGATCTTTACTACCTGCACCGGGTGGAAGACGATGGCGCCCGCATCGACGAGAGCATGGCCGCACTGGCCGACGAGATCGGGCAGGGACGCATCGGCGCCGTGGGTCTGAGCGAGGTCTCTGCCGACACGCTTGAACGGGCCGATGCCGCATTGCGCAAGCATACGAAAGGGCGTCATGGCCTGGCGGCAGGACAGTACGAATACTCGCTGATGACCCGGAACGTCGAGAGCAACGGTGTACTGGACACCTGTCGACGCCTGGGCATCCTGCTGGTGGCCTACAGCCCCGTGTGCCGTGGGCTACTGGCCGCACTGGACTTCGATCCTGCGCGGCTGACGGAAGGCGACTTTCGTCGGCAGATGCCACGCTTCACGCCCGAGCATTTCTCGCACAACCAGCAACTGGCCAAGGCCTTGCAGCAGGTGGCGGCGGATGAAGGCATCTCACCCGCCCAGGTGGCACTGGCCTGGGTCCTGTCCCGCGCGCCCAACATTGTGCCCATCCCGGGTACCCGAAGCCCTGCACGATTGGACGAGAACCTGCGTGCGCTGGACATCACCTTGAGCGAGAGGGCGCAGCAACGGTTGGCAGAGGTCTTCAAACCTCATGCCGCAGCCGGCTTGCGCTACACGGCCGAATCGATGAAGGCCTATGGCCTGCAGGAGTGACAGCGTGCAGGGAAGGCCGTCCACCCGGACATCAGGTTGATGAATCCCTGGGGCCGGGTGCGTGGGGAGGCCTTCCTGTCCTGGGCATCATCGCCCGTTGCACGCCGATGATGGACAGCAGCACCAGCACGAAGCCGGCCAGTGCCCGGCCGCCCAGCTGCTCGTTCAGGAACACCCAGCCCAGCACGAAGGCGCACACAGGGCTGAGCGGCCCCAGCGACGACACGATGGCAGGCGGCAGCCGGCTGATGCCCCGGAAATACAGCACGTAGGCCAGCACCGCGCCCACCAGGCACAGGTACAGATAACCGCCCACGTTGGCCGCCGTGAAGTGATCGGGCCAGGGCTCCAGCACCAGCACCACCGGCAGCAGGCATAGCCCGCCCAGCAGCAGCTGCCAGCCGGTATAGGCCAGGACCGACAGCCCGTGCTGAAAGCGTGCCGAGAAGTAGATGCCCGTAGCCATGGAGGCCGATCCGGCCAGGGCAGCGATGATGCCCAGCGTGTCGAAATGTGCCTGCGGCGAATACACCAGCAGCACGATGCCCAGCACGCCCAATGCGGCCGAAGCCCACGCCATGATCGGTGGCTGCTTCCTGCCCACCCACCACGTCAGCACCAGGACCATCAGCGTCTGCGTGGAATTGAGGATGGCCGCCAGCCCGCCCGGCAATCGATAGGCCGACACGAACAGCATGGCCTGAAAGAAGGCAATGTTCAGGATGGACAGCACCAGCAGCCATCCCATGTCCCGCCAGCGTGGCCATTCCCGTGTCCAGGCCAGCAGTAGCAATCCGGCCGGCAGCACGCGCAACAGCGCGGCGGTGAAGGGGCGGCCAGGGGGCCGGAATTCGGTCGTGACCAGATAGGTGCTGCCCCAGATGAGTGGGGCCAGCGCCGTGGCCAGGATCACCATGATCGGGCTTTCTCGATCAGCCTTCAAGGCACTCCTCGTCAGTCAGAAAAGGACATGCCTATTCTATTCCCGCGCCCCGCACCTACGCCTTGCCGAACACCTTCTCCACGTGCGCACGATAGTCGGACAGGTAGCGCTCGACCTGCGGATTCTTCACCACATCGTTGCAGGTGAACGTGGGCAGCCGCGTGGTGCCAAGGAACTCGTTGGCCTTGTGGAAATGGAAGTGCACGCCATCCACCCCGGCACCCTCAAAGAAATCACCTTCCCGGGTGAACGCCTCGATCGGTGCATTCCAGGTGGAGGAGATCATGTGCTTCTTGCCGTGCAGCAATCCACCCGTCCCGTAGCCCACCGTCGGGTTGACACGGTGGCGGCCATCGTTGGCAACCAGCTTGTCTTCGCCAACGCCTTCGCTGAACACTTCGTCAACATATTTTTTCACCGTCCACGGCTCGCCCATCCACCAGCCGGGCATCTGCCACACAACTGCATCCATCCACAGCCATTTCTCCACCTCGGCAACGGTGTCATAGCCCTGCTCAATCACGGTTTCCTTCACCGCGTGGCCGAGTGCGGTCAGCGTCTCTCGGGCGGTCTGGTGCAGTGTGTGGTTCAGACGGCCTTCGGTGAAACGGAAGGCCTGTCCGCCGTCGATCAACAGAATGTTCATGCGGGTTCCTCAGAAGTCGTGTTGAAAACGCGCCATTGTCCGTCTATCCTTCATGCAGGAAAATGGCAATAATCGCAAAACACTTTTCCAGTGACAGCAACAATGAAGAGCCATTCCGATGAGCTGGCCGTATTCGTGCAGGTGGTGGAAAGCGGCAGATTCAGCCGTGCCGCAGAAAGGCTGGGGCTGGCCAACTCCGTCGTCAGTCGCACCGTGAAGCGGCTGGAAGAGAAGCTCTCCACCAATCTGCTCAACCGCACCACGCGCCAGCTGCGGCTGACCGAAGAAGGCGGCCGTTTCTTCAGGCGCGCCCGGCAGATACTGCACGACATCGAGGCCGCCGAAGCGGAACTCCTCTCTTCGGACGCTACACCGCAGGGCATTCTTCGGGTGGATTCCGCCACGCCCACGCTGCTGCATCGCATTGCCCCGCTCGTGCGCCCGTTTCGTGAGCGTTATCCGAAGGTGTTGTTGCAGCTCACCTCGTCCGAAGGCTATATCGACCTCATCGAACGGCGTGTGGATATCGCCATCCGCGCAGGCAGCCTTCACGATTCTGCGCTGCGCGCCCGGCACCTGTTTGACAGTCGCCTGAAGCTTGTTGCTGCGCCAGACTATCTTGCCCGATTCGGAACGCCGGAAAGCGTTGCCGATCTGTCGCGGCACGTCCTCATCGGCTTCTCCGAGCCCAGAACCCTGAACAACTGGCCGTTTGCTGACAGCGGTCATGCCCCTTATGCCGCCGCGCCCCAGCTGTCTGCCAACAGCGGAGAAACCATCCGCCAGCTCTGTCTATCCGGCAACGGCATCGCCTGCCTGTCGGACTTCGTCGTGGCCAGTGACATCGCCGCCGGCGACCTGCATGAACTCCTGCCGGACCGTGCCCTGAACGAAGTCAAACCGTTTCACGCCGTATATTACGGCGACACCACGGTCAGCCCGAAAATCCGGGCGTTTGTGGACTTCCTGGCAGAGCACTGGAGGCGTGGTGTACAGGCGAGGCCCTGACCTGAAGGTGGAGCCAGGATGGATCAGACGGATGCAACGCACACCATGGATGCCGTGTAACCGCGTGGCATCCATGATGCGCGTATCAGCCTTGCTGCCGAATCACTTTGGCGCGGCCGGATTGCTGCGCCAGGTGCGTGTCACCGGCTGGCCGTTGTCTCCGGGGCGCGTATCCGTCACGTAGGAACTCACGCGTTCCAGCGCCTGACCATGCTGCCATCCGGAAGGCACCACGAAAGTCGAGCAGATATCGCGGTTCAGGTCACGGGTCCGGCTGGGCAGGGCTGCCGTCCAGCAACGAGTCACCTGATTGGCCTCGGGACCAGGTTTCAGGGACATCCTCACGGTCAGCGGTTTGCCATCCTTCTGGCCCTTCCATGTCATCAACGTCCCGAAGGGAACCAGCGAGTCATGGTGGAAGCCCTTCTGCCCGTCAACCGATGCGAGCACGCCCTCGATGCGATTGCTGGGGCTGTGGTCGTCGGGCTTGTCAGCGGGAGGGACATCGATGTATGTCTTCAGTTCGTTGGGCAGGAAGATCACCTGCTTGCCGCTTTGCGTGCCCGCACGTAGCTTCAGCGATATCTCCAGGTGCTCGAATGAGGGGGTTGCGTTGTACCAGTTATCAATGCCTGCCTTCAGTTCGTGATAATAGGTTCCTTCTGCGGGGACATAATTGTCGGCGGCGGGACGGGGACCGAAAATTATCGGCCTGGCTGTTCTCCCAGAGCTTGAGGCTGTCCGGATCAGGGGCCTTCTCGATGAAGGCGCCGGTGAGCTGCTGGCAGCCTTCAGACGACCATTGTCATCATTGAAGCCGAGGTCCTCGTCTGGCAGGGAGTCGAAGGAGGCAGACAGCAGTGCACCACTGATGCCTCGTTCGTTCATCGGTACATCCGTGGTTCCGTCGACAATCCCTTCGGCGCGGTAGTTGGCGGTGCTCCAGGTGTCGGTGCTGCTGGATGTGCCGGAAATGACGCCATCGCCGTTGTATGCCGGCTCGCGTGTTTCATGAACCACCTGTTCACCCAGCTTGACGAGTGCATCGCCGGATTTCCAGTTTGCCGGAATGCGCCACGCGCTGCGGATCTCCATGGATTCCGAACCGCCCGCCTTGGAGACATTCAGCGTCAGCAGGAAGGTGTTCGGCCCATCAAGAAGACTCATGTCCAGTTCGGCGACATACGCCCGGTCTTCGGTCTCCCATGTCTTGAAACTTCCGCCGCGGTAGATCCGCTTCTCTGCCGACAGCTGCGTGGCGGAGTTGTCCGGTCGACCCCCGGGGCTCACGGCACGGAACATGAGGGGTTTCCCCTCGTTGAGACCCGCCTGCGTGAATCGCAGGATATTGCCGATTGTCAGTGCTCTGGCCGGCGGCAGGCTGGTCACTGGACAGGCCCAGCTCCCAGGTCACAGCGTTGAAAGCGGCCTTGCCGGTCTGGCCGGGCTGGGCTTCAGCATGTGCACGATAGGTGTACGGTTGCTGGAATGTACTGTCGGTCGACGGCTGAATGCCCACGTCCAGCTTCAGCAGGGGCTGCGGGGCCTCGCCGGCCAGTTTGGGTTTCGTGAGTTCAATGCCACCCTTTTCCGTGGGAATCAGCCTCGGGTCGCATCCGTGGCAGGGGCCTGGTCCTTGGTGGTTGCATGGTCCAGCAGGGCTGCCAGGACCACGTCCGAGCGAATTTCCCGGTCATCGAGCAGTTCACCCAGTGCAGCGGCGGGCGTCGCAGCAGGTGTTGCAGCCGAAAGTTGCAGCGGCTGGCGCCGCGTCCTGGGTGGCTGCTGCCGTGTCCGCTGCCGGCGTTGGGGGTGGTTTCTGGGGCAGCGGGTGTTGCGCCAGCGGCAGTCTCGGTTGCCGTGGTGCTGGCCGATGGTGTGTTGGCACCCGTGGTCTCTGTCGCGGAGGTTTGGGTGGGCGGCGTGCCGGCAGCAGGGGTTCCGGTTGCAGCGGCGTTGGTCGATGGCGTGGCGGCAGTCACGGCCCCTGCTTCGGAGGCGATCGTGGTGGGCGTGCTGTTCGTCGAGGGATCGGCCGCGGGGGCGGCGTTGCCGGCAGCGTCACCAGCTGGGCGGGTGTTCTCGCTGCTTGAGGTATTGCTTCCCGGGCTGCTGGAAAGAACAGCCGTGTCGGCTTTCTGTGTCAGCTGGGCAGGCTGTCCGACATCACCCGATCCGCTGCCGCCGCAGGCAGCCAGGGACAGCATCATCAGCAGCGCCAGCGGGCGACCGGGGTGACGGCGTGCAGGCGACGTGATGGGCGTGTGGAAGCATTCGTGAGGCGTACCGGGAGAAGCAGAGCTGGGCGAAGATGGAAGGAATGTGCGTATGGACATGAGTGATCCTTGGCGGCTGTTAACGATATAGAGCCTGGCGGAAGGTCGCCAGCGCCGAAGGTCACTGTAGAGCGGTGCGTCCGGGCACTTCGTAGAACACGGAAAGGCTGGATGTATTTATCGGACAACGTTTTCATTCAGGCATGTGTGTGCACGCATACGTTCCGTGTGCACGCTTGCACGAATGGGCCTGAATGTATTTCATATGTTCGAGATCCTGCATGATATCTGCCTTGAGGACGGCAGATTGTTGGTCATGCCTTGCAACGATGGTTGCAAAGAATTGCATCCGGATATCGGCACTCCCCATGAAATTGGGTGGTACGCACAGACTTGACAGTGCTGCATGCAGCCGGTTCCCGTTGTCTGGAGCCATCTGTGGAAGCCTGGATGACGGCGTGCCGATAAAAAAACCGGTTCCCGGGAAATGACCGGGGACCGGTTTCTTCAGGCTTGCAAATCAGCAGACTGTCGAAAAAGAAGGCAGTCTGTCGGCTGTGCGCCATGCGGCACACCATGGTGCGTTCTGTCTGGGCATCAGCCCGGAATCACATCCTTCCGGACACGTTCCAGTGCCTTGCGCACGGCAGCTTCCAGGCGGGCGTCGCCGGCCAGTTCCTGCCACAGCACACGGTCGGCGCACAGGGCCTTCACCGGGTCTTCTGCCTGCACGATGGCGTGCGCTGCCTTCGGATCCATGCTCTGGTCGTTGTACTGGAAGGGCAGCTTTTCTGCATGCCAGCGCTTGAGGAATTCCAGGAAGAGGGCGGGCAGCACGGCCACCGAATTGATGCTCTCGTTGCGGGCCAGGCGGTCGCGGATGGTGGGCAGGATGAAGCCCGGGATCTTCGAGAAGCTGTCGGCGGTGACGCGCTGGTTGGTGTCGCGGATGGCGTCGTTGCCGAAGCGCTCCAGCACCATGTCGCGGTAGGCCGGCAGGGTCCACGGGATTGTTGGGGCCCGACAGGCAGGGAATCACGTCGTCGGTGGCGTAGTCGTAGGCCAGCTTGCGCACCACGGCATCACGCGCCCCTTCATGGATGTACGCGTGCCCGCGCAGTGTGCCGCCCCAGGCAATGCAGCTGTGGGTGGCATTGAGCAGACGGATCTTCGCTTCCTCGTAGGGATCAACGGAGGCAACCAGTTCGGCGCCTACCTTTTCCCAGGCGGGGCGGCCGGCCGCGAAATTGTCCTCGATGACCCATTGCAGATAGCTCTCGGAGCCCAGCGCGGCATTGTCGTCGCGTCCGGTGGCGGCCTTGACGCGTGCCTTCAGCTCCGCCGGCGGGCGCGGCGTGATGCGGTCGACCATGGCGTTGGGGAAGCGCACGTTGGCGTCGATCCAGCTCAGGATGTCGGTGTCACCGATCTTCTGGGCGAAGTCGCGCAGGCCACCCCGCACCCGATCACCGTTGTGGCGCAGGTTGTCGCAGTTCTGCAGCGTGATGGGACCGCCACCGGCCTTCTTGCGGGCGCGCAACAGCGTGATGAGGGCACCGTACAGCGTCTGGCCCGGTTCACCTTTCTTCACGCGTTCCAGGTCGGCCTTCAGGTCGGGAAAGCTGGTGTCCAGTTCGCCGTTTTCCAGCAGGTAGTAGCCGGCTTCGGTGACGGTGAAGGAGATGATGCGGGTGATCGGGTCGGTGGCCAGTTCGGTGATGGTCTTCAGGCTGGCATCGTAGGGAATCACCTGGTCGATGGCCGTGATCCAGTGGTATTCCACCTTGCCGTGCGGATCGATGGTTTCCAGCGTGAAATTGCCGTCCTGAGCAGCCAGGGCCTCCAGCAGCGGGTTGGCATCGGGACGGATGTTGGTGCCGGCCAGCTGCCAGCCGGTCTCGCCCTGATCCTTCAGGCGTTGCAGGTAGACCACCTGGTGGGCACGGTGGAAGTTGCTGAGCCCCAGGTGCAGGATGCGGCCGATGATGGGTCGGGAGGTGGATGCAGTCATGATGCGGCTCCTCGTTCAAGGCGATGGAATCTCGGGCAGCAGCGTGTCAGGCAGCGCACTGCGTCGAGCCAGTTTAACCATGTGAAACGAATGAGGCGGCCTATACCTGAGCCGTCGTCAAGGCCGATGTGACCGGCCCCGGTGTTCCGTGATGAGGGGCGCCTCGGACGTCGCAGCGGATGTCGTGGCTGAACCCCTCTCGCTTACAGACAACCCCAGGCGCGCTGGAATTCCATCCGGATCTGGAACTCGTGGTCGGCAAAGCCCAGCTCCTGCAGGTGGTGCTTGATGTCCTGGGCGTCGATGTCGTGCGAGGTGGCGCGCCAGCGGGGCTTCTGGCTGGCCTTGCGGCCGGTCTGCTCGGTGTCGATGGCAAATCCCTGGGCCAGCAGCGCGGCCTGCAGCAGCAGGTCGCGGTGGCCCTCATGGGTGGCGCTGTTGACGGTGGTGCGCAGGTTGACGAGCGTGGTGTTCATGATCAGAGCGCATTCCAGAAGTCGGCAAACACGTGGACCGACAGGAAGTAGCCCACCGGCACGTTGATGGCCACGCCCACGGCAAAGGCCAGGAACGGCTTGATGCCGACAGCTGTCAGTTCCCGAAAGCGCGTGGTCAGGCCAATGGCCAGGAAGGTGAGGGTGAAGAACCAGCCGCGCAGCGACTTGAGCGTGCCCAGCACTTCCTTGCTGTAAGCGCTGGCCTGGGCGCCGTCCAGCAGCGTGAGTGCCGCCGTGGTCAGCAGCGAGGCCACGAAGAAGCCCAGGATGAATTTCGGGAAGCGCCGCCAGATCTCGCGACGATCGATGCGCTCGGCGCTGTCGCGCGACTGGCGTTCCCACACTGTGACCGACAGGATGGCCACCAGGAAGGCCCAGACGCCCACGAACATGTCGCGGCCCACCACCTTCATCAGCGTGAAGGCCTGCACGGCAGATTCGTGGCCAATGGCTTCGGCGGCGGCAAAACCGGCGGCATCGGCAAATTCCGAGGTGCCGATCCAGGCGCCGGCGATGCCGGGTTCAAGACCCAGCACACGGGCCGCCGAGGGCAGGAGGAAGATCATGGCCACGGCCCAGACGATGACCAGCGAGATGGCCACCGAGACGTGCTGGGGACGGGCACGGCAGGCGCCGCCGATGGCGATGGCACCGGAGACGCCGCAGATCGAACCGCCGGCCGCCAGGGTGGCGCCGAAGCGGCGATCCAGCCCGAAGAGTCGGGTCGCGGCGAAATAGATGCTGCCGAAGGTGACGAAGGAGACGATGAGCGCCTGGCTGATGGCGGCCGGGCCGGCCTGCAGGATGATCGTGAAGGGCAGGGTGGCGCCCATCAGCACGATGCCGGTCTTGACGAAGTATTCGGTGCGCAGTGCCTCGTGCAGCCAGGCGGGCAGCCGCACGGTGTTGCCGATGGCCAGGCCGACGAAGAGGGCCACCAGCGGGCCTTCCAGCTGCGCGGCCTTGAACCAGGTGTTGCTGGCCAGCAGCGTGACAAGCACGGCCAGGCCATACAGGGCCAGCAGCCCCTTGCCGAATTTCGTGACGTTGTAGCCGATGCGCGCGGCGCCGATGGACAGCGGTACCAGCAGCAGTGCATACAGGTAGATGAGTGAGGGCAGTGCCTTGCCGAGGGCCGCCAGGCCTTCGCCGGGCGTGCGCCAGCTGCCGAACTTGACGGTGATAAGCTTCAGTGCGCCGGATTCGCCGGCCAGAAGCGCCAGGCTGGCCAGGGCCACCATGCCCAGACCGATGAAGATGGCCCAGCCGTCTTCCTGACGATACCAGGGCGGACGAACTGCCGGCGGCTGTGTGTCGGTCGGTGCCGGGTCGCGCTGGACAGGCGTATAGGATTCGCGGCCGAACCGTGTCTGGCTGCCCCGGGAGCCCGGGGCGTCGATGGCCAGCGAAGAGGACAGGGTATGGGGTTGCATGATGTTGTCCCTGGGGGGCGATGGCAGGGACGTTACCGGCGCGCCGTACCGGTATCAATGTGCGTTTTTGTAGTTAGACGCTGCCCTCATGCCGTCATGCGCGGCATGCATGAGCGTCAGTCGCTGATGTCTTCCAGCGAGCGGCCGCGGGTCTCTTCGCCCAGCACCAGGATGGTCAAGACCACGGCCAGCAGCACGGCGGTGAACATGCCGAAGATGTGGGCGAAGCCGTTGGCACCGCCCACCAGTGCGGCCACGGCCAGCGGTGCCACAATGCCGCCGATGCGGCCGATGGCGCCTGCCCAGCCGGAGCCGAAGGCCCGAAAGCGCACCGGGTACAGCTCGGGGGTGTAGGTGTACAGCACGCCCCAGGCTCCCAGATTGAAGAAGGACATGAGGGACCCCCACAGCAGGATGGTGGTGGGGGTGGTGGCCTGACCGAAGAACCAGGCGCATGCGGCGCAGGCGAACAGGAACGAGGCCAGCGTGGCCTTGCGGCCGATCCGTTCCACCAGCACGGCCGCCGAGAAATAGCCGGGCAGCTGGGCCAGGATCATCACCAGCATGTACTCGAAGGTCTTGACCACGGTGTGTCCCTGCTCGACCAGCAGCTTGGGCAGCCAGGTGAAGATGCCGTAGTACGAGAACACGATGCCGAACCAGATCAGCCACAGCATGAGGGTGCGGCGGGCAAAGGGCGGCTTCCAGAGCTGGCCGAAGCGGATGGGCTCATGGGTGGCCGTGGCGGCCACGACGGCTTCTGTCACGACGGGCAAGTCGGCCCGGGCTTCAAGACGCGAGACCAGGGCGTGGGCCTCGTCGACCCGGCCCCGGGCCAGCAGGTAAGGCACGGATTCCGGCAGCTTTCTCCAGACCCAGAGGGCGTAGAAGATGGGCAGCGCACCGATCCAGAACGCACTGTGCCAGCCAAAGTGCGGAATGAAGCCCCACGAGGCCAGCGCGGCGGCCAGCCAGCCCAGTCCCCAGAAGCTTTCCAGAAGAACGATCAGCCGGCCACGCACCGCAGGGGGCGCAAATTCGCTGACCAGCGAGACGGCCACCGGCAGCTGGCCCCCCAGTCCGAAGCCCACCCAGAAACGGCAGAACAGCAGGATGGGCAGGCTGGGCGAGAGGGCGCACAGGCCAGTGGCGATGCTGTAGAGCACCATGGTGCCCACGAAGACGTTGCGGCGGCCGAAGCGGTCGGCAGCCCAGCCGCTGGCCACCGCGCCCAGTGCCATGCCCACGAAGGCAACACTGACGATCCACCCCGACTGCGCCGGCGTGAGCTGCCACTGCTGACTGAGCGTGGGCAGCACGAAGGACACGAGGCCCGTGTCCATGGCGTCGAACAGCCAGCCGACACCGATGAGCCCCAGCAGGGTGTAGTGGAAACGCCCCGTGGGCAGGCGATACAGGCGGGTGAGGATATCCATCGGGCGGTCGGGGAAGAGGGATGATGCGGTCTGATAGAGAGGATACAGCGACTGCATCATCCCTCATTGCCTCGGGGGCGTGTCAGGCTCCCCGAGGCGCGGGAGGGTCATTTCTGGAAGAAATGCAGGGACCACGGCAGCACGTAGGCCTGCAGCACCGTGAGCAGACCCACGAAGGCGCAGAAGATGAGGCTGTGCTTGACCGTGAAGCGGAACAGGTTGGATTCCTTGCCTTCCAGACCCACCGAGGCGCAGGCGATGGCGATGGACTGCGGCGAGATCATCTTGCCGGTAACGCCGCCGGTGGTGTTGGCCGCCACGGTGAGTTCAGGCGTGACGCCGATCTGGTGCGCCGTGCTGGCCTGCAGCGAGCCGAACAGGGCGTTGGCCGACGTGTCGGAGCCGGTGAGGAAGACACCGATCCAGCCCAGGAAGGGCGAGAAGAACGGGAAGGCCGCACCGGTACCGGCCAGCACCAGGGCCAGCGTGGACGACAGGCCCGAATAGTTGGCCACGAAGGCAAAGCCCAGCACCAGGCCGATGGAGAGGATGGACAGGCGCAGTTCGAGCAGCGTCTCGAAGAAGGTCTTGATGACGTTGGGAATGCGCATGTGCAGCAGGGCAGCCGAGATGAGGGCGGCCAGCAGGATGGAGGTGCCGACAGCGCCGAGAAGGTTCAGCTTGAATTCTGCGGCGTAGGCTGTGGGCTCGGCCACGATCGGGGCGGCCTTCATGACCAGGTTGTGCAGGCCGGGCCACTGGATCTTGATGGTGGCTGCGTCGAGCACGTTCTGCAGGCCCTTCAGCGTCCAGAGGCTGACGCAGACGGTGAGGATGGCGAACGGCGACCAGGCTTTCAGGATCTGGCCGGTGGTGTATTCGGCCTCATGGCGCTTCGCGGGCTTCTTCATGCCGTCGAAGGTGAAGATCTCCTCGGGCTGCCATTTCTTCAGGAACAGCGACAGGCAGACGAGGCTGACCAGCGCGGAGGTGACATCGGGCAGTTCGGGGCCGATGAAGTTGGCGGTGAGGAACTGGGTGGCGGCAAACGAGACGCCTGCCACCAGCACGGCCGGCCAGGTCTGGCGGATGCCGCGCATGCCGTCCATCATGGCCACCAGCCAGAAGGGTACGATGATGGAGAGGATGGGCAGCTGGCGACCGGCTACCTGACCGATGTGGTAGGGATCCAGCCCGGAAACCTTGCCGGCCACCAGGATGGGGATACCCATGGCACCAAAGGCCACCGGAGCGGTATTGGCGATGAGGCACAGACCGGCGGCGTAGAGCGGGTTGAAGCCCAGGCCCACCAGCAGCGAGGCGGTGATGGCCACCGGCGCGCCAAAGCCTGCGGCGCCTTCCAGGAAGGCACCAAACGAAAAACCGACCAGCAGCATCTGCAGGCGCTGGTCTTCCGTGATGGAGATGACCGATGCGCGGATGATGTTGAACTGGCCGGTCTTGACGGTGATCTTGTAGAGGAATACCGCCGTGATGATGATCCAGGCAATGGGCCATAGACCGTAGGCAAAGCCGTAGAGGGCAGAGGAGAGGGCCATGCCGGCCGGCATGCCGAAGGCCAGGATGGCCACGCCCAGCGCGATGAGCAGGGTGCAAAAGCCCGCCACATAGCCTTTCATCTTCAGGACGGTGAGCGCGACGAAGAAGAAGATGATGGGTAGCAGTGCCACGGCAGCCGTCAGTATCAGGCTATCGCCGACGGCCGAATAGTTCTGGATCCACGTTTCCATTAAAGGAATATCTCCGGGGTACGGGGTTGTGCGGCGTGGCGGGCATGGCCGGTTGGGCTGTTTCCCGATCCCGCGCCGTCAATGGGGTCTGGAGGCGGAAACCTGTGGCAGGGGCAGCGCATCCGGATCAGTGGATGGCGGCGCCCCAGGCTGTCCTTCTCCCTGGATTGGGTGCCGCTAATTTACAGAACCGGAGAAAGGCGGGCAATGAAACCCATTTATCGATGTTCCATAAAATTTCCTTATGAATCAAGGGCTAAGCCATTCCGTTCTGATGTTCAGGGTTATCCCTAGTCACGAATCCGGGGCCTGCAGGAGCCGGGGCACGATGACTTCATGGATGGATCGCGCTGCTTCATAATCGCGGGATGCCTGCAGCCATCAATCTCGGTCCTCTTTCGTTGCCGCTCTCGGTCCTGGTGCCGATGGTGGCGGTCTTTCTTGGTCTCTGGCTGGGCAACCGCCAGGTGAAGCGACAGGGCACGGCGCCGGTGGGAGCCGTTCTTCTGGCGCATCGTGTTCTGGGCGCTGGCGGTGGCGCGGCTGGCCTATGTGCTGCGCCACCATGAGGCCTACCTGGAAGATCCATGGACGGCGCTGGACGTGCGCGATGGTGGCTTCGACCCATGGGCCGGGCTGGTGTGGGCCTGGCTGCTGGCGTGGCGATACGGATGGCGAGGGTCGGCGCCGCGTCGGCCGCTGATGGTAGCCATGGTGGGCATGACGGTGATCGGTGTGGCGGGGCTTCTGGCGTTGCAGAACGCAGCGACGCGGGTGCAGCCGTTGCCGGCATTGCAGCTGCAGACGCTGGAGGGGCAGGCGGTGCCCTTGCAGCGCTTCGGCAATGGTCGCCCGGCCATCGTGAACCTGTGGGCCACGTGGTGTCCGCACTGCGTGCGGGAGATGCCCGTGCTGGCCGAGGCACAGCGGCAGTATCCGGACCTGGACATCGTGTTCCTGGACCAGGGCGAGGACGGTGCGCGGGTGAGTCGCTTCCTGCAGCGGCGCGGGCTTGCGCTGGACAACGTGCTGCTGGATTCGAAGGGCGAGGTGGGCCGGCATTTCGGGCTGCGGGCGCTGCCGGCCACGCTGTTCTATGGCCGTGACGGGAGCCTCCAGGACATCCGCATCGGGGCACTGTCGAAGGCAACGCTGCAGGAGCGCATCGAGCGGCTTCGGCGCTGAATCGGTGGCTGGCCGTGTCAGCCGCCCGATTCCGGTGCTTCCGAGCGATTGGTGTGGCGCTCCAGTCGGGCCTGAAGGGCTGACAGGATGCTGGCGATGGCCCAATAGATGAGGGCAGCGCTGATGTACATCGCAAACACTTCGAAGGTGCGGGCCGTGATGAGCTGGGACTGACGCAGCAGCTCCGGCACCTGGATGGTGGCGGCCAGCGAGGTGTCTTTCACCAGGGCGATGAAGCTGTTGCCCAGCGGCGGCAGGGCCGTGCGGGCGGCCTGGGGCACGATGATGCGGCGCAGGGTCTGGCGGCGGTTCATGCCCAGGCTGGCGGCGGCCTCCCACTGGCCGGCATCGATCTGGGCGATGGCGGCGCGCAGCGTCTCGCAGAGTGTAGGCGGCCGTGTTGAGCGAGAACCCGATGATGGCGGCAGGCAGGGGATCGAGCTGCAGGCCGATCTCGGGCAGGCCGTAGTAGATGATGAAGAGCTGCACCAGCAGCGGCGTGCCACGAAAGAACGAGACGTAGAAGCGCACCAGCCACTGGATGGGCCGGCGCGCATACAGCCGACCCAGAGCCAGCAGGAATCCCAGCAGCAGGCCGAAGAACATCCCGCCCAGGCTGAGCAGCACGGTGAAGCGCGCGCCGCTCAGCAGATCGGGCAGGGATTCGAGGACGAGAGACAGGGTTTCGGACATGCCGGGGGGCGGGTCAGCGTGCGTTGGTCACGTCCGTATCGAACCACTTGTTGGACAGCTTGGCCAGGGTGCCGTCGGCACGCAGTTTCTCCAGCGCCTGGTCGATGGCCTTGTGCAGGCTTTCATCGGACTTGCGGATGGGAATGCCGGAGGTCTGGCGCGAGAAGGCCGGACCGCCCAGGGCAAAGCGGTTCCTGCTCTGCTTGACCTGGTAGAGCGCGGCCAGCCGGTCCACCAGCACGGCATCCAGGCGCCCCACGGCCAGGTCCTGGTTCTTGGTGGGGTCGTCTTCGTAGGTGCGCACTTCGGCCGACGGCACGGTGCGACGGGCCCATTCCTCGTAGTTGGTGCCCAGACCCACGCCCACCTTCTTGCCAGCCAGTGCGCTGGGGGATTGCAGCGTGTCGGCATCCTTCGCGCGGGTGACGGCCTGGATGCCGGAGACGGTGTAGGGCTGGCTGAAGCGGTATTTCTTCTGGCGTGCGTCGGAGATGGTGACCTGGTTGATGATCACGTCGATGCGGCCGGAATCCAGGGCGGCCAGCAGGCCGTCCCACTTGGTGGGCTGGAACTGCGCCTTCACGCCCAGGGTCTCGGCCAGGGCATTGCCCAAGTCGATCTCGAAGCCGACGAACTGGCCTTTCTCGTCCTGGTAGTTGAAGGGCGGATAGGTGCCCTCGATACCGATGCGCAGCGTGCCGCGCTTCTGGATGGCGTTCAGGGCGTCGTCGGCCCGCTGTGGCGGGCGCGGCAGCCAGCGGGGTGGTGCCGGCCAGCAAGGCGGAGGCGCTCGCCAGCAGGCGGCGGCGCAGGACGTCAGGTTTCATGGTGGAGTGTCCGGGAAGGGGGTTCGGGGAGGGCAACATGCTTGCGGAGGTCAGCGCACCAGCACGCGGCCCGGCCGGTTTCCATGTGTCCGATGGTGGCGGCCTGCGCAAAACCAGACCGGTTGAAGCACTTCAGCACGTCGTCGGCTGCTTCGGGGGCGCAGGCCACCAGCAGCCCGCCGGCCGTCTGCGGGTCGGTTAGCAGGTCCTGCAGGAAGGACGGTGCATCGGGGGCCATGTCGACATCGGCACCATAGGAGGCCCAGTTGCGGCCTGATGCGCCCGTGCGGATGCCGGCCGAGGCCAGCTCGATGACATCCTGCAGGAACGGCACGGCACGTCCGTTGATGCGGGCCGTCAGCCCTGAACCCCGGGCCATTTCCAGCGTGTGGCCCAGCAGGCCGAAGCCGGTGACATCGGTCATGGCATGCACGCCGGGCAGACGCGCCAGCTCGGGGCCGGGCCGGTTGAGCCGCGTGGTGGCGTCGATCATCGTGGCATAGTCGCTTTCGTCGAGCTGAGCCTTTCTTGAGGGCGGCCGAATAGATGCCCACGCCCAGCGGCTTGCCGAGAATGAGGACGTCGCCTGCCTGGGCACCGCTGTTGCGCTTGAGATCCTTCGGATCGACCAGTGCCGATGGCCCACCAGGCCGTAGATGGGTTCCACCGAGTCGATGGAGTGGCCGCCCGCCAGGGGCACGCCGGCGTCACGGCAGACCGACTGACCGCCTTCCAGGATGCGGGCGATGACATCGTGCGGCAGCACGTTGATGGGCATGCCGACGACGGCCAGCGCCATGATGGGCTGCCCCATGGCGTAGACATCGGACAGTGCGTTGGTGGCCGCAATCCGTCCGAAGTCGTAGGGGTCATCGACAATGGGCATGAAGAAATCGGTGGTGGCCACGATGGCCTGGTGCTCGTTGATGCGGTAGACGGCGGCATCATCGGCGGTCTCGGTGCCCACCAGCAGGTCGGGGAACAGCTGGGGCGGCACGCTGCTTCTGGCCAGCAGGTCAGTCAGCACGCCCGGGGCGATCTTGCAGCCGCAGCCGCCACCGTGCGAGAGAGAGGTGAGGCGCGGGGTGTCGGGGGTGGAAGCGGTCATGGCATGTGTCCTGGTTGACAGGGGATATGCTCATTCTATAGCGGGCGCCTGGGGGAGGCGCGGGCCCCATCCGGATGTTCATGCGGACGGTCTGTCGGATGGGCAGGCACGGCGGTGAAAGTGTTTTCTATATTCAAGACGTCTCTGGACCGTTGATGCCTGCCGAGCTGGTGCATCAGTCGGTCGTGAATGGATGTACCTCCTCAATTCCCGGACTTGGAAACGCCAAATCATGAAAAATATCGCCCATGCAAGAAGTGTCTTTACGGTGATGCTGGCTGCGCTCTCGATGGCTGCCTGTGGCGGGGGGGGCAGTGGCGATTCCGGTGCTGGTGCGAAAGAAGGGACGCAGGCCTCAGGGCAGGCTCAGGCCGGGAGTGGTGCCTCCCTTGCGTCCCCGGTCGAGATTGTCGATTCCCAGGGGGATAAGACGTCTGGTGTGGGATTGGAGCGGAAGTACCGCGAGTCTGGATATGCCCGGGTCGTGCGTGTGGCACCGTCCGATCTGGGGATGACGGACGGGGATATGGATGTGAGCAAGATCCGGGTTCTGGAAGGGCAGGATCTGGTCGAGGATCTGGTGGCCCAGGGGGGCGAGATCCGCTTCATCACGCCGGCAGATCCGGGGCAGACCCGAACGATCAGGATGCGGGCCGACGTGCCGGGAGTCAGGAAGGAGCTGAAGATCGAACTGGTCAGTCCGAGATTTCTGGGGGTGGCTGACATTACCGAGTTTGATGAAGAGGAAGGCACACAGGAGTCGGTACCCTTGCTGGTGAAGGGGCTGGGAGCTGACAACAGTATTGGTACTGGGGATCTCGTTTTTGAGGTACCCGGAAGTATCAAGATCCACCCCGTGGCGTCAAATGCGCTTCTGGATGTCGATGGCCGGGGCACGATTGCTCTGAGAGGGCTCTGGACACCCCTTGAATCTGGGAGGGGATTCGTTCTTAGCCATGAGGCTCTGAAAGACGTGATTCAACGTCTGCCGGAAGGAGACATCAGTCTCTCTGTCACTATCAATGGTGCCAGGGAAGACAGCGCCTTCAGCAGGCAATGGGCCTTCGTGGCCCATGTTCCGGTAGCCAGGATGGAAGGCCGGATCATCGACACGAAGACAAAGGAGCCGGTGCGCGGCCTGGCAGGTAGGAAGGTGGGTATCACCGGCATGGGCACGAACGGTACCCGGACGGTTGCGGTGGTTGATGGTGAGGGGCGTTTCTCCACCGACGGCCTGTCGGCCGGGAACTACATGGTGGAGCTGCTGGATACCCGCGTGACCGGATTCACGAAGGCGGCCTTCACGGTGAAGCGTGACGACACGAACGTGCAGGTGGAGCTGCCCTATGTGGCCTCCGTGTACGCGCTTGCGAAAGCGCGCAGGACAAACGCAGTTTCCAAAGATCTGTCTGGTACGGACGTTCTGGATGCGTCGAACGCCAAGGTTTCGGTGATTGCTGGAGTTGAGGGAAAAATTGCGTAAACGTTACCCAAAGGGTCAAACGCTGACTTTGGCTTCAATGTTATGGCTTCGCCTGCAGATGCATCACTGGGTTTTAACTCGTGTACCGCTACTCTGAGAATTCCTCAAGGGGTTGGCAGTGTGGGACTATCGGCAGAGTGTTCGGATATCGGTATGTGCAGAGAATGGAAAATAATTCAAAAAGATCTTGATGATATATGGTTTTATAGAGTATTCAATTTGCCTAGGGAAATATGAGGGGTCGGGTCCAGTACGGATGGTTATTCGAAAGGGGGGGTGGCGTTCAATGAGGGTTGTGTTGATGTTCGCGATCTGACAAAGAATGGTCCACATGACTTTTCCATCAACATCCTGGCAAGCAACACGGGTCAGAGGGATGCTTATGCAGTTGGGTTTTGGGTGGAGTCTGGGTGCAAAGTGGTTTGCAGATAAGCAAGGCTGAATTTGGTTTGGAGAATATAAAAGGGCATAGAGTCATCAGGCCAATTAAGAGTTCTCCGGAGGGGAGGCCGAACTATTCTGGTGCCTATATTAGTCTTCCAAGTGCTGGAGATCCCAGTGCGTGGGGCGTCCCCGTGGAGTTGGATTACAAGCCCAAAGATGCTGTCATTGATGAGGTAAAGCTGATCATGGTGGGCGGCTTCGGTGAACGAGAGGTTGATATAAAAGGGCAGGCCGTCATCGATGGGAAAGGAGGTATCGTGTTCAAGGATTTGTCCATTCCAGAAAATCTTGTTCCTCCGCCTTTCGGTGGTGAGGTGCAGTTCTTTGTAGCGCTTCGTGGACGGGTCGAAGGGGTGGATCAGACGAGCCAAAGGTTTCCTATTAAAGTTAGCGGAGATGTGCAGGATGTGAACTTTATTCCTCTTTTTAATGCGGGAGGGGTGTTTGGTGAAAATAGACGCTATGGTCAGGGCTATCCGGATGTCGGCGGTGATTCATGGGCGACTTGGAGAACGCTGAATTGGCTCAGGGCTCGCGATTACAGGTTCAATGACATTTCTGCTCAGCATGTGGCGCAGAAGTCAGAAGATAATGGGCGTGGGCGATCGATCCTTGGGCATAGCGGTCATAGTGACGGTGAGCAGCTGGATTTGAGGTACTCTGACGGGGAGGGTGGATATGGGGATAAAATGGGTGGTAGCGAGCATGGTGCCTATATTCGCCAGGCGCTGGATTCCGCAGAGAAAGATGTATATCAGAATCGTTTGTCTTCTTCGTCGAATCTGACTAAGATTGTTAATTGGATTTTGGAAAACAGAAAAATGATTGAACGAGAAGCTGGTGGTGCTCGGGTTGTATATGCTGGTAACGATTGGATGCAAACGGCATTGCTTGATGGGAAGTTTGCTTCAGGTAAAAGTATCCCGTATTCTGGTGATGGATCTGCGAATGGTGTTTTGTCAGATTGGAAGGGTATCCCAAAGAATGTCAAGTTTGTTCCGCATCATCGTCATCATTGGCACATCTCTTTGGTGCGTTGATTTGTGAAGTTTTGTGTGATCGATACATTGTTGCACCGGTACATATGGTGAAAGTCGCCGTGGCTCTTGTGATTGCCATGCTCTCGATGGCAGCCCATGGGAGTGACGGCAGCCAAAGAGGGCTGGCGCTGGAGCAAAAGAAAGGGCGCACGCCTCAGGGCAGAGCTCAGGGCCGGGGCGGTGCCTCCCCTGCGTCCCCGATCGAGATTGCCGATTCCCAAGGCGAAGAGACGCCTGATGGGGATCTGGAGCGGGAGTTTCTCCCATCCGGCTATGCCCGGGTCGTGCGCGTGGATCCGTCCGATCTGGGGATGTCGGATGAAGATGTGGATGTGAGCAGGATCCGGATTCTGGAAGGGCAGGATCTGGTCGAGGACCTGGTGGCGCAGGGCGAAGAGATCCGGTTCATCACGCCGGCGGATCCGGGGCAGACCCGAACGATCCGGATGCGGGCCGACGTGCCGGGGAGTCAGGAAGGAGCTGAAGATTGAACTGGCCAGTTTTTCGGTCCCCGGGGTGGCTGACATTACCGAGTTTGATGAAGCGGAGGGCAGGCCGGAGTCTGTACCCTTGCTGGTGAAGGGGCTGGGGGCTGACAACAGTATCGGTGGTGAGGACCTCGTCTTCGAAGTGGAACGGGATATTGAGATAGACAAAGAGCTGTCAAATGCGCTTCTGGAAGTTGATGGTCGAGGGACGGTTTCTCTGAGGGGAGTCTGGGAGCCTCTTGAGTCAGGGCGAGGGTTTCTCCTCAAGCGTGAAGTCTTGATGGAGTTGATCCAACGTCTGCCAGATGGTGACGTTGATATTTCCATTTCTTTCAATGGATATGGAAGGAGCATGGATTTCTCCCGCCATTGGGCCTTCGTCGCCCACGTTCCGGTGGCCAGGATGGAAGGCCGGATCATCGACACGAAGACGAAGGAGCCGGTGCGCGACCTGGCAGGCAGGAAGGTGGGCATCACCGGCATGGGCACGAACGGTACCCGGGTGGTTGCGGTGGTCGACGGCGGGGGGCGCTTCTCCACCGACGGCCTGTCGGCCGGAAACTACATGGTGGAGCTGCTGGACAGCCGCGTGACCGGATTCACGAAGGCAGCCTTCACGGTAAAGCGTGACGACACGAACGTGCAGGTGGAGCTGCCCTATGTGGCGTCCGTGTACGCGCTTGCGAAAGCACGCAGCACACGCTCAGATCAGAATGCTGTCGACGACTTCCGGCCGGGGGGTGCGGGGCGGTTCGTGGATCATCTCCAGCAGTGATGTTTCCACCTGATGGGACAGCGCCTGCAGGGGAAGGTCGTTGGGGTCGCGGCCGAAGGGGTTTTTCCAGTTCGGCGCCCAGGGCTTCCAGGGCCAGGAAGGTGTAGGCGATGAAGCAGACGATGACCGGGGTCATCAGGCCGATGCCGTCGAGCAGGCCGAAGGGCAGCCAGAAGCAGTACAGGTAGGCGCAGCGGTGGATGATGACCGAGTAGGGGAAGGGCAGCGGGGTGTCGGCGATGCGTTCGCAGCCGGACAGGGCGGTGCTCAGTTCATGCAGGTTGCGCTCGAAGGCGGTGGCGATGGGCGGGGTGACCTCCCCGGCCTTCAGGCGTTCGCCCAGCCATTCGCTGGCCAGCAGCAGGGCCATGGCGGGCCGGTGTTCGGCCTGCAGCACACGTTGGCTGTCGGCTTCGTCCAGGAACAGGTGGATGTCCGTGCTGGGGTCGGTGCGGGCCAGCTGGTGCTTCAGCAGGTGGGCGAAGGCGCACAGATGCAGGATCATCGGCCGGGCAAGCGGCCGGTTGCTGGACAGGGTGAGTGCCTGACGGCCGAGTGATCGGGTGGCGGCCAGGACCTGTCCCCACAGGGTGCGGGCTTCCCAGTAGCGGGCGTAGCTGGTGCTGTTGCGAAAGCCCAGGAAGATGGCCAGCGACACGCCGATGAGGGAGAAGGGCACGAAGTTGAGCGAGACCTTCCAGTCCAGGATCTGGCCATGCAGTGCCGTGACCAGCGCGGCAAACAGCGTGATGATGATGAGCTGCGGGCTGATGGTGGGCAGGATGGAGCCGCGCAGCACGAAGAGCATGCGCAGCCAATGCGGGCGGGAGCGGACGATCATGGCGCAGGGGCAGGTCGGAGCAGGTCCGTTCTGGGGTCGTGTTCACCCGGGGCGGCGGTCGCGCAGGGCTGCGCGGCGCTTGCCGGGGGCGAAGGGCAGGATTCTACGTGCCGCCGATGGGATGCCGGAGCGCGGGCTGACGGAAGGCGACGCTGGCCGGCTTTCCCGTATGATTGTGGGATCACGGGCAAGGCGCTCGGGGGGCCTGACCGGTTGCGTGACCGCGGCTGGACAGTGCCGGGCCTTGCCATCGGAGCATTCTTGGCCATTCTTTCAGAGGAGCGTCGATGAGACGGATGAGAAAGGCATGGGGGTACCGGTCGGTGCTGGCCGGGTTGGTTGTGGGCCTGACGATGACGGGAGGATCTGTGATGGCGGCCGATGAGGCAACGCCGGCGGCGGGACAGGCTGCCGGGCAGGGCGGGGCGGTGGCTCCGGCCCAGGTGGATGGGCTTCGACGATCCGGAGCCGGTATTCGGTGTCGGATTCGATCAAGCGGGTGCAGGAGGCACTGCTGGCCAAAGGGGCCTGACGGTGTTCACCGTCATCGATCATCAGAAGGCGGCGCAGCAGCATTCGCTGGAGATGCCGGCCGCCAGCGTGATCGTTTTTGGCAATCCCAAGGTGGGCACGCCGATGATGGTGAAGTCGCCGACGCTGGCGATCGACCTGCCGTCGAAGGTGCTGGTGTGGGAAGACAGCCAGGGCAACGTGTATGCGTCGATGAACACGGCGGCCTGGATGGCGCAGCGCCATCATCTGTCGCCCGAGGTTCTGGCCCCGCTGGCCGGGCTGGAAAAGCTGATCCCGGCCACGCTGGGACAGTGAGGGCGTGACCCGCGGCGCCCCGTGAGCGGCCCCTCATCGGGTAATCATGGGGCCGTCATGGGGCCGCCATGAGGGCCGCCATGGGGCCGGGCAGGCGCCCGGAAAGGAAAAACCGGATCCGGCACGCGGTGTGCGCGGATCCGGTTATGGATATAGCTTTTAGTCAAAGGGCCTGCATGGGCCGGGGTCTGCGTTCCCGGCCGTTCCGTGGTGGCCACGGTAGCCGGGCCTTGATGAAGGCAGAGGGTGGACTAAGCCGCCCCCCGGATGAAGGTGCTCTCGATGAGCCAGACCGTGTAGCCGATGTAGCCGGCCAGCAGCAGGCATCCTTCCAGTCGGTTGATGCGCCCCGGGCGGGACTTGCCGAAGTTGTAACCCAGGACGAACAGCGCCAGGGTCAGCACGCACATGACCGGGATGTCGCGGCTCAGCAGTTGTGCTTCGACCGACATGGGCTGGATGACGGCTGCCAGGCCAACGACGCCCAGGGTGTTGAAGAGGTTGGAGCCGATGACGTTGCCCAGCGCCAGGTCGTCCTCGCCCTTGCGAGCGGCGGCCACGGACGAAGCCAGCTCGGGCAGCGAGGTGCCGACCGCCACGATGGTCAGGCCGATGATCAGGTCGCTGACGCCGAAGCCGTGGGCGATTTCCACCGCTCCCCAGACCAGCACGCGCGAGCTGATGACGAGAAGCGCCAGGTCGATGATCAGCCAGAAGAGGATGGGGCGGATGGGCGCAGCGGCCTCATCGTCGAAGGAGGGTGCAGTGGCGCCTTCCTCTGTGGCGGAGGCCGCCGGCGCGTGGTTCTTCTGCTCGGCACGTACTGTCCAGCCCACCAGCGCAGCCAGCAGGACCAGCAGCACGATGGCATCGACCCGGGTCAGCTGGCCATCCCACAGCTGCCAGACGGCCAGGCCGGTGACGAGCGTGAGCACGAACAGTTCCTTGCGCAGGACCTGCTGCAGGACGGTGATGGGGCTGATGAGGGCGGTGATGCCCAGGATGAGCGCGATGTTGGTGATGTTGGAGCCGTAGGCATTGCCCAAGGCGATGCCGGGGTTGTTCTGGATGGCCGAGAGTGCCGAGACCATCAGTTCCGGGGCGGAGGTGCCGAAGCCGACGACCAGCATGCCGATCAGCATCGGGGGTACCTTGAAGTAGCTGGCCGTTCGGGCGGCCCCGTCGACGAAACGGTCTGCGCTCCAGACCAGCATGACGAGGCCGCAGAGGACGGCAAGGGTTGCCAGGATCATGCCTTGATGACCTGTTCTTCGCGCTTGGCCAGGATCAGGTAGCCGATGGCGGCAAAGACTGACAGGCCAGCCACCACGACATAGGACCAGAACCAGCCGAAGTTGTCGGCCAGGATGGGCATGACCCAGTTGGCGCCCATGTTGCCGATGAGGTAGGCGGTGACGCCCACGAAGCCGATGGCGGTGCCGGCGACGTTGAGCGGCACGAAGTTGATGGTCAGGATGTTGACGATGAGCTGCGGCCCGTAGATGAGGGCGCCGAGGACGCCGCAGACCACCAGCATGAGTGCGTAGTTGGGCGCACCCGATGCCGTGATGGCTTCATAGGCGAAGACGACGCCAGCCATGATGAACAGGCCGATGGCACCGATGCGGGCCATCTTGTTGGGGTACTTGGCAGCCAGCCAGGCAAACAGCAGCGAGCCGGGGATGGCGACCCATTCCAGCGTGGAGATGGCCATCTGGGCATGGGCATCTTCCATCTTGGCCACTTCGTGCAGGTAGATGGGCATCCAGTCCTCGACCCCGAAGCGGATGAAGTAGAGTGCCACGTTGACCGAGGCCACCAGCAGCAGCGCCGGGTTGCAGAACACGTATTTCCAGATGAGCTGCCAGTAGGTGAGGTTGGTCTTCTCTTCCTCGCTGGCGACGTTGGATTCACCGGCTTCGCCGTACATGGTGCGCAGCGAGTCCAGGCCTTCGGCTTCGGGCTTGTCGCCACCATGCCTCCAGCAGAAGACGGCCACGGCCAGCACCACCACGGCGGGCACGACGAAGGCGTACAGCACGTCGCCCGTCTTGGGCATGATCCAGCCCAGCGTGGTCATGAAGGCGATCATCATGGGCAGCATGGCCGAGCCCAGGTTTTGCGAGATGTTCCAGCCCGCGATGGCCGCCCCGCGCGTGCGGTTGGGGAAGTAGTTGGCGATCATGTTCTGCGAGGCGGGGGCCAGTGCGCCCTGCACGACGCCGCACAGCACCAGAAGCACGGCCAGGGCCGCGATGGAGGTGTGATAGAAACCGATGATGATGCAGATGACGGCGCTGGCGGCCAGGCAGGTGGCGAAGAGCTTGCGCAGGCTCATCTTGTCGCCCAGGGCGCCCATGTAGAACTTGGCCAGGCCGTAGGAGACGGTCAGGCATGACAGCAGCATGGCGATGTCGTCCTTGTTCCAGTCATTGGCCACCATGACGGACTTGGACATGAGCTTGAAGTTGTTGCGCACCAGATAGGCGCAGACATAGCCCAGGAAGGCGACGATGAAGACCATCCGTTGCCGTTTCAGAAAGGCCGCGAACTTCTCGGGCGGCGTCTTGTACTCGGTTTCCATGCTGTTGTCTCTTGGGTGGAGTGTGGCGGCCATTCCGGGCCGGGCCGCAGGCGGTTTTGTCAGCGGACCCGAGCCTGCTGGGGCGCGGCGGGGCCCCAGCTGCCGGGCCCGTTGCTGCGCCCCCTTATTATCTACCGCCCACAAAAAAGGCCAACCCGCAAAGGGTTGGCCTTTGAGGGAACGTGACGGTGATGTCGCGTTCCCGATGCGGCTTAGGGCGGCTTATGCCGTTGCGGCCTGTGCCTGGGTGGACATGGGCTTCTTGAAGATGCCCAGACCCAGCGCGGTGACGACGGCACCGGCAGCGATGGCTGCGCAGTACATCGGCACGTTGGTGATGGCGCCGGGGATCAGCATCACGAACACGCCACCGTGGGGGGCTGCCAGTTCGATGTGCATCAGGCCCACCAGGGCACCGGTGGTGGCTGCACCGATCATGCAGGCCGGGATGACGCGCAGCGGGTCGCGGGCCACGAAGGGAATGGCGCCTTCGGTGATGAAGGCCAGATCCCAGCACGGCGGCCGCCTGGAGGCGTCACGCTCTTCGTTGCTGAAGCGGTTGCGGAAGATCCAGCAGGCCACGGCGATGCCCAGAGGGGGCACCATGCCGGCTGCCATGACGGCGGCCATCGGGATCTTGATGTTGCTGGCCAGCAGCGTGGTGCCGAAGACATAGGCCGCCTTGTTGACCGGGCCGCCCAGGTCGAAGGCCATCATGGCCCCGAGGATGGCGCCGAGCAGCGCGATGTCCTGACCCTGCATGCCCTGCAGCCAGTGGGTCAGCCCTTCCATGGCGGCGACCATGGGCTTGCCCAGCACGCTCAGCATCAGCACGCCGATGACGCCGGTGGACAGCAGCGGCAGGATCAGCACGGGCTTGAGGCTTTCCAGGGTGCGCGGCAGCTTGATGGCTTTGGCCAGGAACTGCGTGAGGTAGCCGGCCAGGAAGCCGGCCAGGATGCCGCCGAGGAAGCCGGCGCCGATGGCCGAGGAGATCATGCCGCCCACCATGCCGGGTGCCAGACCCGGACGGTCGGCAATGGAGAACGAGATGTAGCCGGCCAGGATGGGCACCATCAGGGTGAAGGCGTACTTGGCGCCCGACCTGGAACAGGTACCAGCCCAGCGTGCCTTCCAGCTTGGGATCGGACGGAACGTCCAGACCGCCGATGGCGAAGGCCAGTGCGATGAGCAGACCGCCTGCGACCACGAAGGGCAGCATGAACGAGACGCCCGTCATCAGGTGCTTGTAGGGGCCGCTGCGGCCGCCGCTGCCGGCCTTGGTCTCTTCCTGGCGCCTGCGGCGGCTGCCTTGCCGTCGCCCCAGGGGGCGGCTTCGGCCCAGGCCGTATCGAACACCTTGCCGGCGTCATGAATGGCGGCCTTGGTGCTGGTGCTGTAGAGCCGCTTGCCCACGAAGCGGGACTTGTCGACCTGGGTGTCGGCGGCGATCACCACCAGGTCGGCGGCGGCAATCTCCTCGGGGGTGAGGGTGTTCTGCGCGCCGACCGAGCCACGGGTCTCGACCTTGATGGTGTAGCCCGCGGCCTCGGCACCTTCCTCCAGGGCTTCGGCGGCCATGAAGGTGTGGGCCACGCCGGTGGGGCACGAGGTGATGGCCACGACCTTCATGCCGGCGGGGGGCTTGCCCCCCGGAGCAGCGGTCCCGGTGGCAGGGGCAGCGCTTGGCGGCTCCGGCGCTGCCGGCCAGGGCCTGGGCGACCACGCCATCGGCGTCATCGAAGACGGCCTGCGGGGTGGTCTCGAAGATGCGCAGTGTCTTGGGAAGGTCGGACAGGTCGACGGGACCATCGGCCACCACGACGGCCCGACATCGGCCTTGGCCAGGTCGTCGTCCGAGAAACTGCCTTGCTCACCCAGATGGCTGATGACCTTCAGGCCGAGCTTATGTCCGGCCCGGGCGGCGGCAGACTTCAGGGCTTCGCCGACGATGAAGCTGTGGGCGGGCCCGGATTGGCTGGCGGAAATCGCCAAGATGCTTGCCACGGGGACTCTCCTCTAGGGGGTTCTGGGATGATCAGCGCGGGGAGACTTTGATCTGCTTGACCAATGTCTCGACCTGCTGCACCGACGGAAGCCCGAACTCGATCTGCTGAATGCGGGCGGCGGCGCAGGCCATGCCGAAGACGGCTGCATCGGGGAAGGGACTGCCCTGCAGCAACCGGGCAATGGTGCCGGCCACCAGGGTGTCACCTGCGCCGACGGTGGTTGCGACCTGGACCTTGGGCGGGGTGGCCAGCCAGCGGCCCTCGGGGCCGATGATCAGCGCGCCTTCGGCACCCATCGAGACAACCACGCGCTGCACGCCACCGGCGCGCAGTTCTTCGGCAGCCTTGAGCACTTCGTTGTTGTCGTGCTTGAGCGGGCGGCCAACCAGTTCTTCCAGTTCGGGCCGGTTGGGCTTGATCATGACCGGTCCGATGGTGGAGGACACCTCCTTGGGCCAGCGCTTCAGGATCTGGCCCAGCTGGGAGCCGGCCACGTCGATGACGATGTGGACGCCCTTGTTCACTAGCAGCTTGGCCAGACGCAGCCAGATGTCGACGGTGATGCCGGGTGGCAGGCTGCCGCCGAACTCGCACCAGTCGCCGGGCCGGGCCAGGGCTTCGATGCGCTCGGCCAGGATGAGTTCGTCCTTGGCCTGCTCACCGGCGTCCAGCTGATGCCGGGCAGGTTCACGTCAGTGGATTCACCGGCTTCGTTGTCGACGATCTTCACGTTCGTCCGGGTATTGCCGGGTAGTCGCACCATGGCATCCTTGATGCCGTTGCGCTCGAAGGCCTGGACGAACAGGCTGTCGTTGTCGGCGCCAAGCCAGCCGGTGGCGGTGGTGCGCACACCCAGCGAGGCCAGGATGATGGAGACGCCGATGCCCTTGCCGCCTGGCGTGCTGCTGTGGCCGGTGGCGCGATGCACTTCGCCCGGGATCAGTTTCTGGACGGGAATGGTCTGATCGATGGCCGGGTTCAGAGTAATGGTCAGGACTTGGGTCATGCTGCATCTCCTGCAGTGGGGGAAGAAGCGGATTTGAGGGCGGCGCCCAGCGCGCGGACTTCCTGGACGGTCTCGGCCTCCAGGGCCTTGCGGGCCAGCGCCTGCAGATCGCTGAGCGACTGGCGACGCAGCAGGGCCTTGATGGTGCCCAGGTCGCTGGCGCTCATGCTGAGTTCATCGACACCCAGGCCGACCAGCAGCGCGGCGCCCAGCGGGTCACCGGCCAGGCCGCCGCAGACGCCCACATGGCGCTTGTACGGGCGGGCACCGGCCACGGTCTGGGCGATCAGGCGCAGCACGGCAGGGTGCAGCGCGTCGGCCAGGCTGGCCAGTTCGGGGTGCTGGCGGTCGATGGCCAGCGCGTACTGGGTGAGGTCATTGGTGCCGATCGAGAAGAAGTCGACGTACTTGGCGAACTGGTCGGCCATGACGGCTGCGGACGGCACCTCGATCATGATGCCCAGCGGCACGTTCGGGGCATCCAGTTCGGCGCGGATGGCCTCCAGCCGCTCGCGCAGCAGCTGCACTTCCTCGATGCTGCTGATCATGGGGAACATGATCGACAGCGGGCCGTGCTTGGCGGCGCGGTACAGGGCGCGCAGCTGGGGTACCAGCAGTTCCTCGCGGCGCAGCTGCAGGCGGGCGCCACGCACGCCCAGGAAGGGGTTGTCCTCGTGCGGCAGTGCCAGGTGCGGCACCTGCTTGTCACCGCCGATGTCGAGCGTGCGCACGATCAGCGGCCGGCCGGCCAGCACGTTCACCATGGAACGGTAGACCTCGTACTGCTCGTCCTCGTCCGGCACGTGGTCACGCTCCAGGAAGAGGAACTCGGTCCGCATCAGGCCCACGCCCTCGGCACCCGACTCCAGCGCACGGCGTGCCTGGTCGGCCCGGTTGGCGTTGGCGCCGATCTCGACGCGGTGGCCGTCGGTGGTGGTGGCCGGCTGCATCCGGGTCTTGGTTTCTTCGGCCTGAAGCTGGCCCAGGCGCGCGATACGCTGCTGGGCCTCGGCCAGGGCGGCTTCGGTGGGGGCCACGTACAGCTTGCCCCGGTAGCCGTCCAGAATGGCCTTGGTGCCACCCTGGGAGAGGGCCGGCGCCAGGACGCCGGGGCCGGCCGCCACGACGGCAGGCATGCCCAGCGCACGGGCCAGGATGGCGGTGTGCGCGGTGGGGCCGCCCTTGGCGGTGCAGAAGCCCTTCACGCGGGAGGTGTCGATCTGGGCCGTGACGGACGGTGCCAGGTCGTCGGCCAGCAGGATGGCGTCATCGGGCAGGCCCTGGGCGAAGTTGCCGCCTTCGTTGCCCTTGCCCAGCAGGTGGCGCAGCACGCGCAGGCCCACGTCTTCCAGGTCGGCCGAGCGGGCGGCCAGGGTGGCGTCCTGCAGCTTGCGCTGGGCTTCGATGCGGTTGGTCAGGCAGTTCTTCCAAGCCCAGGCAGCGCCGTGACCGTTGACGATGCAGCGGGTGACGTCACCCAGCCAGCTCGGGTCGCGCAGCAGCTCCAGGTGGGCCTTGAAGATGTTGGCCTGCTCGGCGTGGCCCTGGCGCTCGGCGTTGGAGATGAGCGTGGCCAGCTGGCGCTGGGCATTGGCCAGGGCATGGTCCAGGTCGGCAGCCGCCTTGGCCACGCCCGTCCGTGTTGTCTTCGACTCCAGTTCCTGCGATTCGGCCAGCACCAGGGTGCCGATGACCAGACCCGGGGGCGGCGGCGATGCCGCTGAAGGTGTTGCGGGCTTCGGGCTCCCAGTTGCCCAGCTCGCGGCCCAGGCCTTTTGGGCCTGCGCCTGCTTGTCGGCAGCCAGGCGGGCCTGGCGGGTTTCTTCGTCACCCAGCAGCTTGATGGTGCCCAGCAGGGCGCTGATGGCGTCCTGGGCGTCTTCGCCCCTGCGCCGAGATGCGCAGGCGCGCGTTGTTGCCGGCGCCCAGGCTCAGCAGCGAGGCCACGCTGCGGGCATCGGCCACGATGTCGCCGCAGCGCACGCGCACCTGCGACTTTGAAGCGGCGGATGCCTCGACCCACTGGCCGGCCGGGCGGGCGTGCAGGCCGTTGGGGTAGCCCAGCGTGATTTCCTTGCCGACAGGGAAGTCGTTCATGGCCGGGGCGCTGGGGGCAGAGGCAGGGGCCTCGCCGGTCAGGGCCTCGACGAGTTCGGCGGCATTGGTGGTGGTGAAGAGCTTCTTCAGCCGGGCGTCGTCGCGCATCAGGCGGGTGAGGCGACGCAGCACCTTGATGTGTTCGTCGGAGGCGGCCGCGATACCCACGACCAGGTGGACGATCTGGGGCTTGCCTTCGGCGTCCTTGCCCCACACGACGCCGTTGGGCACCTGCAGCACGGCCAGGCCAGTGCGCTTGACCAGGTGCTTGTCGTCGATCATGCCGTGTGGAATGGCGACGCCCTGTCCCAGGAAGGTGGTGGCGGTCTGCTCACGCTTGAGCAGGCTGTCGGTGAAGCCGTCAGCGGCAAAGCCGGCCTGGATCAGCAGGCTGCCTGCAGCCCGCACGGCGTCGTCGCGGTTCTGGGGCGCAGCCGCCAGCTGGACTTCGACAGGGGTGTTTTCCGGGGATTGCGTTGTCGTGTTCATGAAGGTTCTTCCAGCCTGAGAAGGGTCCAGCCGGCCCGAACGACCCGGCAGCGATGTCGGTGTGGTCAGCGATACTGTCCTCGCCACGCTCCCGTCATGCAGCCGGCCAGCCCCGCGAACGGGGGCCGGGCAACAGGGGGTGCCTGTGGTCTGGGCAGGATTTCATTTGATCAGGGTGACCGGGATGTCCACCAGGTGCAACACGCCGGTGGCCACGGAACCGAGCAGCAGGCCGCTGACACGATTCAGGCCCCGGGTGCCCATCACGATCTGGTCGAATCCTCCTCTTCGCGTGGTCGGCGATGACCATGGGGGGCATGACCCCGTTCGAAGGAGGATTCGTAGGGGATGTTGGCCTCGGTCAGCAGCTTCTGGGCGGGCGCCAGCTGTTCCTGGGCCTGTTCCGACATGAAGGCGTCGAGGTCGGTCTTGGTGAAGTAGGCGCGGGCGTGGCCGGAGAGGATTTCCGGCTGCACGTTGAGGAGCGAGACCTGGTGGTTGGCACCGGCACGGATCTGTTCGATGACCCATCGCACCGCACGCAATGCGGTCTCTGAGCCGTCGATCGGGATGAGTATTCTGGCCATGGTTGGTCGCCTCTTGTGGGATTGGGCAGCACACATGTTCCCCGGACCCCGGCGGGGGCCGTGACACGGATGTTAACCATCTTGAACTCTGATGTTACTCGTTTGGTGCCGGCTGCGGGGCAGGGTTGGAGAATGGGATGTGGATAAGCTGCAATGCTGCGATGCGCCATGTGGGCCTTGGTTAGAATGCCCGTTTTTGCGCGGAGCACGGCCGTGAAGCCAATGCTGGCGCGCCCTGGCGGGTGAATGTGTGGCTGATATCCCCGCCGGGCGACGGACCCCGCGAGTAACAGATGAGGCTTGCCGACCAATGACCCGGCAGATTGCATGGCTTCAGGCCGCCGCCGGTGACCGAACCAGCGGGTGCGTCACCCGAACCGGGGCTGCCGGAGCGTGTTCCCGGCTGGACGAGCACCGCTGCAGGACGTGTTGCCGGAGCGGGGGGCATCCCGGACCACGCCGGTGCAGGCGTCTGTTCCTGCGCCCGAGCGCGGGCCCGCACAGAAGGACGCCCCGGTGCCCGGGAGCACACCGGTGACGACGCATGCCTGGGGCGTCTTCCGGGCCCGGCGGGGTTCCGGGCCGCATCCTTGCCGTCGCCCGAGGCCGTGCGGGCGCTGCCCCTTCGAGCGGCTGCCCGACGAGGCCATCGTGATGGTGGGGCCCGAGCTGGCGCAGCAGGCAGCCGACGAGATCGGCGCGCTTTCGGTGGTGGGCTTCGATACGGAGTCGAAACCGGTGTTCGTGCGGGGGCAGACGCAGGATGGCCCGCATCTGGTGCAGTTTGCCTCGGCAGAGCGCGCGTGGCTGTTCCCGTTGCAGGATCCGGCCTGTGCCCAGGCGGTGGCGGGGCTGCTGGCGCGGCCTGAGCTGCTGAAGGTGGGGTTTGGCCTGGCCGGTGACCGTGCCCAGCTGCTGGCGCGCTTTGGCGTGGCTCCGCAGGGGCTGGTGGATCTGGACCAGACCTATCGGGCGCTGGGCTATCGGTCCTCGCTGGGCATCCGCATGGCCATGGCCGTCACCTTCGGGCGGTATTTCGAGAAATCCAAGTCCATCGGCACCTCGGACTGGTCACGACAGCCGCTGTCCGTTGCCCAGTGCCGCTATGCGGCTCACGACGCCTGGGGCGCCTTCCGGATTTACGAGGCGCTGTGCGCGCAGGGCATCGATGTGGTGCCGCCGCCTGTCGTGGCCAAGGGCGGGGCGCTCAGACGCCCCAGGTCACGTCCACGTCCGCAGCCTTCGCCTCTCGCATCAGCTCGATCAGCGGATAGACGCGCTGACGCAGGCTGACGAAGCGCTCACGGGCGTCTTCCCGAAGGTTCTGGTCATCATCGTCCTGCGGCTGATCGGCGGGCGGCTGTTCGCGTTCGGCTGCCTGTTCCAGGGCGGCAATGGCTGCCGGGATCTGGGCCACGGTGATGATGCCGGTGGCGTCCGGGCTCTTGCCGATGATTTTCAGCACCTGTTCGGCGGCCTTGCCGACCATGGTGACACTGCCGGTGGCGCGGCTGCGGAATTCGCACAGCATGTCGTCTCTCCTCTCGGGATGCACCGTCGCCCACGCCGGGAGGGGCGTCGGGCGAGCAGGGCTCACATCGATTATGCCGGGTTTGCCTCGGCACTGACCAAATGGTCCAGCGGTCGGCGCAGGGCCATGGCCTCGGCCAGGTGGGCAGGCGTGACGGTGGCGCTGTCGGCCAGGTCCGCCACGGTGCGCGCCACTCGCAGCACACGGTGCTGGCTGCGCCATGACCAGCCGAAACGGTCGGCCGCCTGGGTCAGCAGCGTGCGGGCGTCGGACTGCAATGCCAGGCAATCGTCAAAGCGCCCGACAGGCAGATGACCATTGGTGCAGGCCTGACGGGTCAGCTGTCGCTGGCGGGCGGACTGCACGCGTCGGGCCACGGTGGCGCTGTCTTCCGGGGTTGGTGCTTTGTCCGGAACGCCCCCGGCCGGTTCGCGCATCATCTCGATGCCCAGGTCGAAGCGCTCCAGTAGCGGCCCGGAGAGCCGGGCCTGGTAGCGGCGGATCTGCGCGGGCGTGCAGCGGCAGGCCCGTGCCGGATCGCCCAGGTTGCCGCAGGGGCAGGGATTCATGGTGGCCACCAGCAGGAAGCGCGCCGGGAAGGTCTCGCTGTAGGGGCCGCGACTGAGCGTGATGCGCCCGGTTTCCAGCGGCTCGCGCAGCGATTCGATGACGGTGCGCCGGAACTCGGTCAGCTCGTCCATCATCAGCAGCGCCATGGTGGGCCAGGCTGATGTTGCCGGGCCGCGGCGGCTGACCGCCACCCAGCAAGCCTGCCGGGCTGGTGCTGGCATGGCAGGACAGAAAGGGCGCACGTCGTGAATGCGTGGCTGGCTGGCCGCTGGCCGACCGGATGGCGGCGATCTCCAACGCCTCCGCCGACGTGAGGGGCGGCAGGATGCCGGGCAGGCGCGTAGCCAGCATGCTCTTGCCAGTGCCGGGTGATCCACACAGCAGCAGCGGGTGCAGGCCGGCTGCCGCGATTTCCAGTGCCCGGCGGGCCAGCGGCTGGCCGCGTACATCGGCCAGATCAGGCGGTGCCTCGGTGTCGGGCTCGTCCCGAACGGATTCGTTGTCCGTGGGGCGCGGCAGCAGCGTCTGGCCGCGCAGGTGGGCGATGACCGATGCCAGGTCGGGGGCGCCATGCAGGGTCTGCAGGCCACTCTGTCGGGCCTCGGCCAGGTTGTCACGGGGCAGGATGAGCGTGCGGCCCGGGGCATCGGCTTTCACGCCGGCCGCCACGGCCAGGGCAGCGCGTATCGGCCGCAGTTCGCCCGATAGGGACAGTTCACCCACCAGCTCCAGGTCCCGCAGCGCCGCAAGCGGCACCAGAGCCCCGCTGCCGCGGCGATGCCAATGGCGATGGGCAGGTCGAAGCGGCCGGATTCCTTGGGCAGGTCGGCCGGCGCCAGGTTGACGGTGATGCGGCGGTTGGGAAACTCCAGGCCGCTCTGCAGCAGCGCGGCGCGCACCCGTTCACGACTTTCGCGCACCGAGGTCTCGGGCAGGCCCACGATGCTGAAGGCGGGCAGGGCCGTTGGCCAGATGCACCTCGACGGAAACCGGAGGTGCCGACAGGCCCGAGCAGGGCCCGTGCGATGGACCACCGCCAGGGTGTTCATCAGGCGTTCGGCTGGCCGCCGTCCCGTTTGTCGGCCTGCTGGGCCAGGCGGGCTTCCAGGGCATCCACCCGGGCCTGCAGCGACTGCAGCAGGGCGGCCTGGATGTCGAATTCCTCGCGGCTGACCAGTTCCAGCTTGTTGAAGGTCTGGCCCATCAGCGCCTTGATGTTGCGCTCGATGTCGGCGGCGGGGCTGGCCTTGATCAGGTCCATGACCTTCTGCTGAAAGTCCTGGAAGAAAGCCTGTTTTTCCATGAGATGGGAACTCCTGTCGGTAGGAAAGAATGTGAGGACGGTTCAAGGCCTCCGATGGTACGCAATCCGCGTCCGATCATCACGATTCCTGTCCGAAAGGCTTAGGCTGAAGCTGGGAATCAGAATTCATGATGCAGAATTCATTCAAGGATGGGCGGGCAGGACGGGCAGGATGCCAAAACGGCGGACACGCTCTAGAATGGGCCGATTGACCGGCATCCGGCCGGCCTGTCCCTTTCGGGTGGCGCATGGACATTCTTTTTCATCCTCGATCCCTTCGATTCCCTCGCCCAAGAAAGAGACCAGCATCGCCATGATGCGGGCTGCCGTGGCGCGTGGCCACCGGGTCTTTGGCTGCCTGCAGGGTGACATCAGTCTGGATCAGGGCAAGGTCACGGCCCGGGTGACCCCGCTGGAGCTGACCGGCGAACTCTCCCCTGGTACAAGGGCCGGCGAGGTGCGCACCGAGCCGCTGTCGGTCTTTCGACGCCGTGCTGATGCGCAAGGATCCGCCCTTCGACATGGAATATGTCTATTCCACCCACATGCTGGAGCGGGCGGTCGAGCAGGGGGCCCGGGTCTACAACAATCCGGCCGCCATCCGCGACCATAATGAGAAATTCTCCATTACAGCCTATCCGCAGCTGACCACCGACGTGATGGTCACGCGCGATCCGGCCCGGCTGCGCGAGTTTGTCGCACGTCATGGCGAGGCGGTGCTGAAGCTGCTGGACGGCATGGGTGGGCGTCCATCTTCCGGGCGCGTCAGATGACCCCAACCCGTCGGTCATTCTGGAGACGATGAACCGCTTCGGCACCCGCACCGTGATGGCGCAGCGCTACCTGCCGGCCATCGCGCAGGGCGACAAGCGCATCCTGCTCATTGATGGCGAGGTGGTGCCGCACGCGCTGGCGCGCATTCCGCAGGCTGGTGAGGCGCGGGGCAACATGGCAGCGGGCGGCAAGCCGGTGGCGCAGCCGCTGTCGGCGCGTGATGAAGAGATCGCCCGCTACCTGGGCCCGCGCCTGGCAGCCAAGGGGCTGTTCCTGGTGGGTCTGGACGTGATTGGCGACAGCCTCACCGAGATCAACGTCACCAGCCCCACCGGCTTCATGGAAATCACCGCGCAGACCGGTTTCGATGTGCCCGATTTCTTCATTGCACAGCTGAAAAAGCGTGTGGCGGCCGATCGTTCCGCCGCCGGGGCCTGAGCGGGAACCTTCATGATCTCGGTGCTGATCATCGCGCATCAGCCCCTGGCCACAGCGCTCCTGGGGTGCTGCCGGCACGTCTATCGCGGCCTGCCGGTGCAGGCGGCTGCGCTGGACATCATTCCCGACGAGGATCCCGATCAGGCGCTGCGCGAGGCGCGGGCGCTGGCCAGCCGCATCAATGACGGCAGCGGCCAGGTGGTGCTGACCGATCTGTACGGGGCCACGCCGTCGCGCATTGCCATGCAGATGGCCGTGCCGGGCCGGGTCAGTGTCCTCTACGGTGTCAACCTGCCCATCCTGCTGAAAGTGTTCAACTATCGGGCGCGCCTGCCCCTGGTCGAGCTGGAGTCCCTGGTGCTGCGCGATGCGGCCGATGGCATCGGGCGGGTCGATACCGGATATCCCGGGCGTCGGCTGGACAGGGTACAGCAGTCCGACGACGCGGCCGACCCGGAAGCGGCCTCCGCATCATCATCCTCTGTGCGAAACGGCTGCTCCCCTACTGTCCGACACCCCACCCTCCAACCCCTCACATTCGCGAAAGAAGCCGAAGTCAGGATCGTCAACCGCCTCGGGATCCATGCACGCCCGTCTGCTGCGCTCACGCAGCTGGCCGGCAAGTTCCAGTCGGGCGTGTGGTTCACCAGGGGTACGCGGCGCGTCAATGGCAAGAGCATCATGGGGAGTGATGATGCTGGCGGCCGCTTGCGGCACCGTGCTCAAGATCGAGGTGGATGGCGAGGACGAGGATGCCGCGCTGAAGGCGCTGGTCGATCTGATCGCGTCGGGCTTCGGTGAAGAACCGGGGCCGGTGCATGATGCAGACGCTGGTCGGCGCGCCCATCGGGGTGGCATCGTGCTGGGGCGGGCCTGTGTGCTGGATACCGCGCTCATCGACGTGCCGCGCTACTACATCACCTCCGGGGAGGTGGCGGGCGAATGGGCCAGACTGGGCGAAGGCTGTGCCGCGGTCGAGGCCGAGCTGCAGGGGGTGGCTGCCCAGCTGCCGGCTGATGCGCCGACCGAGGCCCGGGCGCTCCTGGACGTGCAGCTGATGCTGCTGAACGATCCGGCGCTGATCGAAGGGGCCAGGTCCCGGGTCGAGAACGAGCGGCTCAACATCGAATGGGCGATCTCCGAGACGGCCGAGGAACTGATGGCGCAATTCCGCGCCATCGAGGATCCCTACCTGAAGGAACGCGGCCGTGATGTCGAACAGGTGGCCGACCGGCTGCTGAAGGCGCTCTCGGGCGCCAGCCAGCTGGGTGTTGGCCGTAACGGCGGTGGGGAGCCGCTGATCTACGTGGCCCAGGACCTGCAGCCGGCCGACATGCTGCAGCTGCGCGGTGTACTGGGCTTCGTGTTCGAGCAGGGCGGCATCCATTCGCACACGGCCATTCTGGCGCGCAGCCTGCGCGTGGCGGCCGTCACCGGCGTGGATGATGCGACCGGACGCATCCGCGATGGCGACTTCCTCATTCTGGATGGTGATACCGGGAAGGTGATCGTCCGGCCCGACGAGGCGCTGCTGGAACAGTATCGCGAACGCCAGCGCGAGGCGGCCGAGCGGGAGCGCCTGCTGGCGCGGCTGGCCGATGTGGACTGTGTCACCCAGGACGGCTGCCGCGTCACCATGCTGGCCAACATCGAGCGGCCCGAGGAGGCCGAGGATGCCGTGCGTGCGGGGGCGGAGGGCATCGGGACTCTTCCGGTCCGAGTTCCTCTTCCTGAACCGCTGCCAGCTGCCGGACGAGGAAGAGCAGTACCGGGCCTATCGCCAGGTGCTGGAGACCCTGCAGGGCCGGCCCGTCACCATCCGCACCATCGACGTGGGCGCCGACAAGATCCTGCCCGCCCAGGCGCTGATTCCCGGTGCCACGTCGGCCCTGGGGACGGCGTGCCATCCGCTACAGCCTGGCCGAGCCCGAGATGTTCCTGGTGCAGCTGCGGGCGCTCCTGCGGGCCTCCGTCCACGGCAACCTGCAGATCCTGCTGCCGATGCTGACGCAGCCCCATGAGGTGGACGAGGCCATGCTGCTGCTGGCCCAGGCCCGCCAGGAGCTGGCCAGCCGTGGCGAACCGGTGGCCGAGCACATTCCCGGTGGGCGGCATGATCGAGGTGCCGGCTGCGGCGCTGTCGGCCGGCATCTTTCGCCAGCAAGCTGGACTTTTCCTGGCCATCGGCACCAACGACCTGGTGCAGTACACGCTGGCCATCGACCGTACCGACCAGCGCATCGCCCACCTCTACGACGAGCTGCATCCGGCCGTGCTGCGCCTGATCGCGCTAACCATCCGCGCTGCGCGCAAGGCTTCCAAGCCTGTCTGTGTCTGCGGCGAGATGGCAGGCGAGCACAGGGTGGCGCCGCTGCTGCTCGGCATGGGGCTGCGATCCTTTTCCATGCTTCCGTCGCGCCTTCTGCGCGTCAAGAGCGAAGTGCTCAAGGTCGATACCCGCCAGCTCACGCCGCTGGTGCGTCGCATGCTGGTGCAGGACGACCTGGGCAGCATCCGCCGCGGCCTGGCCTGCCTGGGCATCGACGATGCCTCGGCCCGTGCCCTCACTTTTCTGGAGCCGTCAACGCATGAGCTCTGCTGGTCACGCCTGTCCGGCATCGCTTCGAGGAACCGCTGCCGCTGACCAGCGGCGGACAGTTCGGGCCGTATGAGCTGGTCTACGAGACCTACGGCACCCTCAACGCGCAGCGCAGCAATGCCGTCCTCATCTGCCACGCCCTCAACGCTTCGCATCACGTGGCCGGCCTCACGGCCAGCACGGCCGATGAGCATCGGCTGGTGGTCCAACATGGTCGGCCCGGGCAAGCCGGTCGATACCGACCGCTTCTTCGTCATTGGCGTCAACAACCTGGGCAGCTGCTTCGGTTCCACGGGGCCCAAGTCCACCGATCCGGCCACCGGTCGGCCCTACGGTCCGAGCTTCCCGGTCATTACCGTCGAGGACTGGGTGCACAGCCAGGCACGCCTGGCCGACGCGCTGGGCATCGAGCGCTTTGCCGCCGTCATGGGCGGTTCGCTGGGCGGCATGCAGGCCCTGGCCTGGAGCTACCTCTATCCCGAGCGCCTGGCTCACTGCGTGGCCATTGCCACGGCGCCGCGCCTGTCGGCCCAGAACATCGCGTTCAACGAAGTGGCGCGTCGTGCCATCGTCACCGATCCCGACTTCCACGGCGGACGCTACTACGACCACGACACCGTGCCGGCCCATGGCCTGCAGGTGGCGCGGATGATCGGTCACATCACCTACCTGTCCGACGACACCATGGCCGAGAAGTTCGGCCGGATGCTCAAGCACGGACACTACGGCTTTTCCTTTGACGTCGAATTCGAGATCGAGAGCTATCTTCGCTATCAGGGCGAAAAATTCTCGCGCTACTTCGACGCCAACACCTATCTGCTGTTCACCCGCGCGCTGGACTACTTCGATCCGGCCCGCGCCACCGGCGGAGACCTGGCCAAGGCGCTCTCACCGGCGCAGTGCGCCTACCTGGTGGCGTCGTTCACCACCGACTGGCGCTTTCGCCGGCGCGCAGCCACGAGATCGTCAAGGCGCTGCTGGCCAACCGTGCACCCGTCACCTATGCCGAGATCGATGCGCCCCATGGCCACGACGCCTTCCTGCTGGACGACGCCCGCTACCACAGCCTGGTGCGCAGCTACTTTGACCGCATCCATTCGGGGGTAAACGCCTGATGTCTGCTGAAACCCCGGAACTGCGGGCCGACCTGGCCATCATCGCGGACTGGATCCGCCCCTATGCCAACGTGCTCGACCTGGGCTGCGGTGACGGTGCATTGCTGTCCTACCTCTCGCAGGTCAAGCATTGCCACGGCTATGGCGTCGAGATCGACGATGCCGAGGTGCTGGCCTGTGCCCGACGCGGTGTGGACGTGATCCAGCGCAACATCGAGGACGGCCTGGGCATGTTCCGCGGCGGCGACAAGTTCGACGTGGTGGTGCTGTCCATGGCCCTGCAGGCCACCAAGCGCACCGAGAAGGTCCTTGAGGACATGAGCCACGTGGCGCGCGAGGGCATCGTCTCGTTCCCCAACTTCGGTCACTGGTTCCACGTCTGGTCCATCCTGCGCGGGCGCATGCCCATCACGCGCGAGATGCCCTACGAGTGGTTCGATACGCCCAACCTGCACCTCACCACGCCGCATGACTTTCGAGGATCTGGCCGAGCGGCTGGGCCTGGTGATCATGGAACGCATCTTCCTGGCCGAAGGCCGGCCGGTACGCTGGTTCCCGGTCAAGCGGGCCACCCAGGCCATCTATCGTTTCCGCCGGCGCGGGGACTGAAAGCAGACGGATCGGTGCCGGCCGACAGGCCGGGACAGGGTGACTATTCCTGCTGCCCGGCAGGGGGAACGTCGTGCATTCACCACGCCCAGTTCCGAATGCGTTGCCGGCATATGACAAAAGTTTGCTTTTGGACGGATTCCCGTAACGCAATACCGCTGCAAATGAATGCCAATGTTGCGTGAGATACCGTTTGTAATCCTTGTACGCAGATCGGCCAGATAATGCGTTAATTGCACCTGCGGCGTCTGAACGCGCTGAAGGGAAAAAACCCTGAAAAGCAGTCTCTGGCGCCGCACTCAACGCAACCAGCCAGGGATCGGTTCTGCCTCGTCTTTGCCATCCTTCCAGCCCTGGATCGGCAAATCCGGGCGTGCCGCCCGGACGCCCGTGGCGACGGGGCAGGCGGGGAAGGCGTGCATCGACAGGGACTGGCAGAAGCGCCCCCGGCAACGGGATCAGGAGTGATTAGATGCCACAAGTCGACAGAAGCGCACGGTATTCCGAGTACCGGGTATGGGGATTGGGCCAACGCGGCACGCCGCTTGAAATCTATGATCCCGCCCGCTTCCCGGCCATCGCTCAGGTCATCGAGCACCTGGGGGGCGCTTGCTGGAAATCCGCGGCGAAGGCGAGCCCATCCAGATCGCCCTGGCCGAAGGCCGTCGCACCGATGATCCCTGACGCCGTCAATCGTCGCTTCACGCCCGTTCTTCTCGTCCCTCACCTCGCTGGACTTCTTCTGCAAGCTGAACCCTGCAGACCTATCTCTCGGTCGATTCCGACACCGCACCGCGTCGCTGGTTCTGGCAGGAAGAGACCCAGGCCGGCTATCGTTCCTCGGGCGTCGGCTCCATCGTCAACGAGACCTCCGTCAGCATCGCGCGCAGCGCCGGGCACTGAAGTCGTCCCGGATTGTCTCGTCGTCCCGCCCGTCACGGGGCGGGATCGCTTCTCCGATGCCTGGTCATCATGGGGCATCGTTTTTCGCTTTTCAAAATACCGCAGGGCGCCAACACGGCGGCAAGGCATCGACCCGGATCTTCAGTGCAGCTTGTGCAGCCGGATCTCGCTGTAGCCGAACGTGCTGCGCAGCGATTGCGCCGCATAGGCCTGGCACAGCTCACGCGCTGCCGTCTGCACGTCTTCCGGCACCGATTCGCACAGGATCACCCGCAGCAGGCCTTCCGCGATCAGGTCGAAATCGGCGTGCCGCCCCTGGCTCGGGGCCTCGTTCATCAGCCGCCAGAGATCGGCCACTACCGTCGTGGGATGCTCCTCGACGAACAGTCGCAGTTCCGATGGATTGTCCTGGGACATCTGTGCGCTCATGAGAGAGAAAGGCGGCTACAAATCGTAGAGGCAAGAATGCTACGGTATTTGCCAATACCGCATTCGCAGCATAGTTATCTCGCCGCAACACGATCATCTGAACGGTCCCAAACAGGCCATGAACGGTGGGTAAGGGCAGAACTTTCCATCATCCCGGTTTTTATGGATCTCGGGCGGGTTAATCCCTCTGTACATGGGGGCTTGTCAAACGAGAAGAGGAACGATTCCTGTCAACAGGCTGAACCAGCCAGCATGTTTCGCAGTGCCTGGGCCTGACGGGCAGGGGTGCCCATGGCGCGTAAAATCCGGGGGCGAACCTGAAGCATTTCCGAGCCTGTCGCCTTTCGTTCCCGGCGCATGGCCACGCCGGGCGTCATCCCTGGCCTCTCCTCACGCCCATGGCCCGGCACGTGTCCGGCGTCAGCCTCCATCGGGCACCACCATCATGTCAGATCAAGCAAACACCGCCGATGTGCTGGTCATCGGCATGGGGGCCCGTGGGCCTCCATCAGATCTTCCAGCTGGGACTCCTGGGCCTGCGCGTGGCTGCCGTCGATTCGCTGCCGGAACCGGGTGGCCAGTGCCGTGCGCTCTATGCCGACAAGCTGATCCACGACATCCCGGGCCTGCCGATGGTCTCGGCGCAGCAGCTGTCCGACAACCTGTTCCAGCAGATCCAGCCGCTGTATCCCGATCTGCACTTCGGTCAGGTGGCGCAGGCGCTGCGTCCCTGGCAGGAGGACGGCGTGCGACGCGGCTTTCGAGCTGACGACCCAGACGGGTCTGTGCCTTCACGCCCGGGCCGTGGTGCTGGCGGCGGGGCCGGCGCCTACCAGCGCCGCCCGCTGGATCTGCCGGGGGCCGAACAGTGGCGCGGTACGCAGATCTTCGAGGAGCCCATGCCGGCCGAGTGCTTTGCCGGCCAGCATGTGGCCGTGATGGGGGGCGGCAACGAGGCCATCGACCAGTGTCTGGCACTGGTGGCGGCCGGTGCGGCCAGCGTCAGCCTGGTGCATCGCCGTACTCGTTTCAGCCGCTTCACCACGGATGCGGCGCGGGTGCAGGCCATCGAGGAGCAGACCGCCGTCGGCCGTGTCCGGCTGGTGGTTGGCCAGCCGGTGCGGCTGGTGGGTGAGCCGGATTCCGGCTCAGCCCAGAACGATGTTCCGGCCGGTCGCCTGCGCGCCCTGGTCGTGGCCGATGCCGACGATGGCCACGAGATCGAGGTGCCGCTGGATGCGCTGATCCTCTGCCAGGGCCTCAGCCCCACGCTGGCCCCGCTGGAGAGCTGGCAGTTGCCCATGGAAGGGCGCTACCTGCCGGTGGACCCGGCCACCATGGCCAGTGCCATTCCCGGCATTCATGCCGTGGGCGACATCTGCACCTATCCGGGCAAGCTCAAGCTCATCGTCAGCGGCTTTTGCCGAGGCCGCCCGTGCCGCCCAGAGCGTGGCGCAGTTCATTGCCGGCAAGCCGCCGCTCTTCGAGTACACCGCCATCAGCCTGCGCCAGCAGCGCCGGCTGGGCGTGCTGACCGAAGAGACGCTGGCCACCCGGCTGCGACCACACCTGCATTTCCCCGAAGGACTCTGAACACCGGATGCACGCCGAAGACATCCTGCACCAGGTGTTCGGCTACCCGGCGTTCCGGGGGCTGCAACACGACATCATCGAACACGTGGCCGGTGGCGGCAATGCGCTGGTGCTGATGCCCACCGGGGGCGGCAAGTCGCTGTGCTACCAGATTCCGGCACTGATGCGCGAGGGCGTGGGCATTGTCGTCTCGCCGCTGATTGCGCTGATGCAGGACCAGGTGGCGGCGCTGCGCGAGCTGGGTGTGGCAGCGGCCTCACCTCAATTCCTCATTGTCGGCGGCCGAGGCAGCCGACATCGAGCGTCAGCTGCGCCAGGGTGAACTGAAGCTGCTGTACGTGGCCCCGGAGCGTCTGCTGACCGAGCGATGTCTGGCGCTGCTGCATCGCTGCCCTCTGGCGCTGATCGCCATTGACGAGGCGCACTGCGTCTCGCAGTGGGGGCACGACTTTCGGCCCGAGTACATCGGTCTGGGCAGGCTGGCTGACGAGTTTCCGGCGGTGCCGCGCATTGCGCTCACCGCCACCGCCGACGATCTCACCCGCCGCGAGATTGTCAACCGGCTGGCCCTGCAGGATGCCGAGCCCTTCGTCACCAGCTTCGACCGCCCCAACATCCGCTACCGGATCATCGAGAAGCGCGATGGCAACCAGCAGTTGCTGCGCTTCATCCGCGATGGCCACGAGGGGGAATCGGGCATCGTCTACTGCGCGTCGCGCAATCGCACCGAGCAGGTGGCGGCCTTCCTGCAGGAGGAGGGCTTTCATGCCCGTGCCTACCATGCCGGCCTGGAGGCCGCCGAACGCAGCGACGTGCAGGCCGCCTTCCAGCGTGAGGACGGCATGATCGTCGTGGCGACCATCGCCTTCGGCATGGGCATCGACAAGCCGGATGTGCGCTTCGTGGCACACGTGGATCTGCCGCGTTCCATCGAGGCCTATTACCAGGAGACCGGGCGTGCCGGCCGTGATGGCCTGCCCGCTGAAGTCTGGATGGCCTATGGCCTGCACGACGTGGTGCAGCAGCGGCGCTTTCATCGAGGCGTCTGAAGCCAGCGAGGAATTCAAGCGGCTGCAGGGCAGCAAGCTGGATGCCATGCTGGCGCTGTGCGAAGCCACCGACTGCCGCCGCGTGCGCCTGCTGGCCTATTTTGGTGAGCACGCCGAGCCCTGCGGCAACTGTGATAACTGCCTGTCGCCCCCGAAGACCATCGACGGTACCGTGCTGGCGCAGAAGTTCCTGTCCTGCGTCTACCGCTGCACCCGGGCCAGCGGACATCCCTTCGGTGCGCAGTACCTGATCGACGTGCTGCGCGGCCAGGCTAACGAGAAGGTCACCGCCAATGGTCATGACAGCCTGCCTGTCTTCGGTGTGGGCAGCGATCTGAGCCTGACGCAGTGGCGATCGGTGGTTCGCCAGCTTTCCATTGCCGGCTACATCCATATCGATGCCGAACGCTTCCAGACCATCTCGCTGACGGAGGCTGCCCGTCCGGTGCTGAAGGGCGAGGAAACCGTGCGCCTGCGCGAGCCTGTCGAGCGCGAGCCGCGCAGCCGTTCACGCAAGCGCACGAGCAGCACTGCCTCCACGCTGGAGCGTGACCTGGACGCGGCAGGGCGCGCCTGCTTTGACCGGCTGCGCAGCTGGCGCAGTCAGCAGGCCCGTGACAGCGGTGTGCCGGCCTATGTCATCTTCCACGACGCCACGCTGCACGAGATTGCCCAGCGTCGGCCCACCACCTTGCACGCGCTGGCTGCCGTGCCGGGCGTGGGCGAGAAGAAGCTGGAGACCTATGGCGAGGCGGTGCTGGAGGTGGTGGCGGACGAGGGGTGAGTGCGGGGGCAGGGTAGTGCTGGGGCCGCATGCGGCAGGGGGCCTGGGAGCTACTCGCGGGTTTGGCCGTGAAAGGGATGTTCAGGGACTACCATGAAGCCTTCTGCATGAATTTCTGTCCGCCATGACTCAGCCCTTCGCCCCGGTTCCGCTCAGCAAGGCCTTCCGCCTCATCAACCACGGTCCTGCTGTTCTTGTCTCTGCCCGCCATCAGGGCGTTTCCAACGTCATGGCGGCAGCCTGGGCCTGCGCGCTGGACCATGCGCCGCCCAAGCTGACCGTCGTGCTGGACAAGGCGGCCCGCACGCGGGAACTGATCGAGAAGAGCGGATATTTCGTCATCCAGATTCCCACGGCTGCGCAGATCCAGCTGACCTATGAGGTGGGGCATCGCAGTCTGAACGACGATCCGGACAAGCTGGCGCATTGCGGTGTGACGCTGTTCGACATGGCCGGCCACGACCTGCCATTCGTGCGCGGCTGCAGCGCCTGGATGGCCTGCCGCCTGGTACCCGAGCCGCACAACCAGCAGACCCTATGATCTGTTCATCGGCGAAGTGGTGGGCGCCTGGGCCGACACGCGCGTCTTTCGTGACGGCCACTGGCACTTCGAGACAGCCGATCCGTCACTGCGCAGCCTGCACTACGTGGCCGGCGGCCATTTCTATGCCATTGGCGAGGCGCTGGACGTGGCTGAGGGCAAGGCAGGGTAAACCCCTTCACGGCATCGGGCCTTGATCGCATCGGCAATGAGATCGTGCGGATTCACGTACCTGAAACCGGGTCCGCGCAGGTCCAGGCGATACAGGTCTTTCAGGATGAGCCTGTCCGGCACCCTGTCCGTTTCAGGGCTGCGGTACTCGATCACGACGCCCTGGCAGCCCCGGGTGTGAACCGGGTAGACCGAGCGAAGCCAGGTGTATGGCAGACTGCCCGCACCGACGCCTTCGATGCAGTACGACAGGCCGTCTTCATCCAGACGGATGAACTCCTGACCGTTGCGTGTGTTGCGCCACGATCTCCGCCAGGATGCAAACCCGAGGGCGCCGATGCTGCTGCACAGGGCCGACAGCAGGAAAAACAGCCAGCCCAGTGAACCCGCCCGGAAAACCGCAAACCACACCAGCCATGCACCGAGAGCAAACGGGATGGCAATCCACGCCAGAATGAAGGGCGAGCGTGGCCTGAAATGCCATTGCTGAATATCGGGTGTGTTCGGCACGGTCAGCCATCAAACCGGAATCATCACCCCGCTGGCAGCAGTCCCTCGTCCTCGCGACCGGCCAGCACGTCACCCAGCGGGCGCACGGCGGCCAGGGCGCTGCCCCTGCACCAGGTCGATGCCCAGCTCTTTCAGTGGCCGCAGATCCAGCGGATTGTTCACCTGATCCAGCAGGCATTCGATGCCCATGGATTCGCACAGTGCGCGGACGGCCGTGATCTCACGCTGGGCATGCGGGTTGGTGGCCAGGTCGGCAAAGCGGCGGCCATCCAGACGGATGTGGCGCACGGACAGCTGGGCCAGCATGTGGATCGGAATCTGGCTTGATTCCGAATCCGTCAGGTCGATGCCGGAATGGATCGACATCAGGCGCAGGTCCTTCAGGAAGGCCTGTGACCCTTCCGGATCGTAGATCAGCGACTGCGACGACAGTTCGATGCACAGCCGGCTGTTGATGGCGGCATTGCGCTCATCGGCCGCACCCAGCAGGCGGATCAGGTTGCCGGTGAAGCCCGGTTCGGCCAGCGACAGCGGGCTGAGGCGGAAGATCACCACGCCGTCCTCGGGCAGGGTGTTGGGTTGCGTGTTCAGCGTGTGCAGGATCTGCGTGAGCAGCATCCGGTCCAGCATGCCGGAAGCACCTTGCTGGGCTGCGGCCTGCAGCAGGCGGTTGGGCAGTTGCAGTTGTCCGTTGCTGGTCAGCAGGCGAGGCAGTACCGTCAGCGACTGCACGGCGTCGCGACGCAGCGAGGTGACGGCCTGAGCATGCAGGCGGATCTGGGCCTCGGGCAGTTTCTGACGCAGCTGGTGCCCGAACTGCCGCGAGGGGTCAGCATCGGCCAGGGGCCGGACTGTCGGCCATCACCGCATAGGGGTGCGGTGCGCCCTCCTGGCGTGACAGCTGGCAGGCCAGCCGGGCCGATTCGATCAGCTGCTCGGCGTTCATGCCGGCCACGCATTCCACGGCCCCGATCGAGACCTGCAGCGGGATCGACATGCCGCGGTATTCCACCGGAGTGCGTGAAAGCATCGTCAGCAGCAGCGTGGCCTGCGTGCGGGTCAGCGTCAGCTCGTTGCCGGGCAGCACCAGCAGGAACTGGTCATCGCGCACACGACCCACCCGCAGCCGGCGGCGAGATCTGCTTGCTCAGGTGCTCGGCCACGGCGCGCAGCACGGCGTCACCGGCGTCACGCCCGAAGACATGGTTGATGTCGCCGAATTCCAGGATGTCGACGTACACGCAGCTGAGCGGGCTGCTGGCCCGCAGCTGCGAAAGCTGTCTGCCCAGGATCCGGCGCAGTCCCACCAGGTTGGGCAGGCCGGTCATCTCGTCGCGTTCGGCGATTTCCTGGAAAGTGGCGGCGCGCCGTGCGTGGGCCGTCACCTCGTGCATGCCGATCTCGAAGCCGCCGCCATCGCGGATGCCGGCTTCCAGCACCCACACGCGGTCCTGACCGGCACGGGTCAGCGTCAGCTCGCTGTGGTAATGGCCGCTCTTGCCAAGGTCTGCCAGCAGCTGCTGGGACACGGCCGTCCCCAGCAGCGCGTTGATGTGAGGCGCCGGCTGGCGGGCCAGGTCGCCGCCGAAGGCGTCGGCCGCGCGCTGGTTCCAGCGCTGCAGCGTGCCGTCGGCGTTGATGCTCAGCAGGGCCACGGGCGACGTGTTGTAGATGCGGTGCAGTGCGCGCGCCGCGGTGTCCATCTGGACCAGGTTGGTCTTGAGCCGGTTCTCGCGTTGGGCAGCCTGACGGAAGAAGCCGGCGATCCAGACCATCAGGCCCGTGCCCATCATCGTCTGGAGCCAGGAGGTATCCAGGATCGGATAGGCCCAGGTGCGTTGAATGAAGCTGATGTCCAGGACCATCCCGCACAGCAAGGCACCGGTCACGCCCAGGCGACTTTCCAGTCCCGGGTGCTTTTGCGCAGCGTGACGACGATCTCGACCATCAGCATCACGAGCAGCAGGCCCGCAATGACGGTGGCCAGCACGTTCGCCCAGTGCCCAGGCAGGCACGGCAGTGCGCAGCCCAGGGCAATGGACAGGGGGGGCAGGTAGCGGATGAGCCAGGTGAGTTCGTCCTTCCGCGATGCCGTGCCCGCTGCCTGGGATGCAAGATCTGAATGGGGGTTGATGAACATCCAGTGCAGCAGCCCGGTCACGGGCAGCAGCGCGAGTGACTGCAGCAGCAGGATGGCCGTGTTCATCATGCCGTCCTGCCGGGGGTGCACGCTGCTCTCGCGCAGGGCCAGAATCAGCAGTGCCAGCACGCAGAAGCTCCAGGTGGTCAGCAGCGCGTGGCGGGACCACTTGGCCAGAGGTTTGAAGGTCAGGCCGGCGATTTGCACGGTAGAGAGGCTCGAAGGTTCAGAGAGGGATGAGCCAGCATGCGCCGGCGCTGCCCGATCGGCCAGCCATGCGATGCCGGCTGGCTGGCCATGGACGATGGCCGGTCGGGCCTGCATGTTTCGCAAGTGTCTGTTTTTGCATCGTTTGGTTGTTTGTAGCAAAGGGAAACGTGGCGCGGGCCGGACGGGCGGTAGTATCCGGCTGGATCGGGTGAGGGCAGCGCAAGTGCCGGCCGGCGGGCGGTGGCGTCCGTCTGGCGCCTCGCGGTGCTCTGGCCGCAGGGGCTGCCCGTGCCGGGGGAGGGCGTGTCCACGCCGTCTTCCCCAGGGGTTTCGTTTATTGTTCTGATCGTTTCACGGGCACTTCATTGCCGCCGCTCTGGCGCGGGCCGGGAACTGTCACCGAGGAGAGGGGGTTCGCATGGCCCAGACTGATGCCGCCAATGTTCCACAACCGCTGATCCTGCGGGATGACCACCGTACCGAGACGGGTATCGAGCCGGGGTGCTTCCTGACGGACTGGCTCAATGATCCGGGTGATCCGGACCTCGTCGATTGCCCGCATCCGCGTGGCACCGGGTGCCGAGACCCGGCTGCGCCGTTTCGAGAACATCCAGGAACGCTACGTGGTGCTGGATGGTCAGGGGCGCATCGAACTGGTGGGGCCCAATCGGGCTTTTGCCGAGGGTGACCACACACTTTCTGCCCTGGAGCCGGGCGATGTGGTGGTGATCCCGGCCGGCTATTCGCGCCGCATCACCAACATCGGCGACTTCGATCTGGTCTTTCTGGCCATCTGCACGCCGCGCTTCCGGCCTGCGGCGCTGCCGGATGCGCCGGCGCCCAGCGCCGCGCCGCCCAAGCCCGGTCCCTGAATCCGGGCTGCGCACGGGCAACGAGAGCATCCACAACGCCTGTTCAGGCAGTAACATCGCCGGTTTTCCACTGCCGCCCTGTCCGTGACGGGTTGCCTCGCCCATGCCCAATCCCTGCATACGCTCACCCAGTACCTGTTGCCCAAGCAGGCGCTTACCCGGCTGGCCGGGGCTGGCGCTCGCCTTGAAGGCGGTGCGCTCACCCAATGGGCCATCCGTCGCTTCATTCAGCAGTATCAGGTGAACATGCAGGAGGCCGCCGAGCCTGATCCCGTCGGCCTACACCAGCTTCAATGCCTTCTTCACCCGGGCGCTGCGACCGGGTGCCAGGCCGCTGGCCGACAGCGATCTGGTCTGCCCGGTGGATGGTGCCGTCAGCCAGCTGGGGAACATCGACGCCGGTCGCATCTTCCAGGCCAAGGGGCACGACTACACGGCCACGGCCCTGCTGGCCGGTGACGGCAAGCTGGCCGAGCACTTTGTGGACGGCCAGTTCGCCACCATCTACCTGAGCCCGCGCGACTATCACCGCATCCACATGCCCTGCGCGGGTCGCCTTCGCCAGATGGTCTACGTTCCGGGCGACCTGTTCTCGGTCAGCCCGGCCACCGCAGCCGCCATTCCCGGTCTCTTTGCCCGCAACGAACGGGTGGTCTGCGTCTTTCGATGCGCCGTGGGGGCCGGGGGCCGTGGGTGCTGGTGCTGGTGGGCGCGGCCATCGTCGGGCAGCATGGCCACCGTCTGGCACGGTACCGTCAATCCGCCCCGACCCGGGCACATCCAGCGCTGGGACTATCCGGCGCACGAGGGTGCGGACAGCGCACAGGCCGCGGCTGCGCCGACGGATGCCAATCGGAAGGCCACGGAAAACGGCGTCTTTCTGGACCGTGGGGCCGAGATGGGCCGCTTCATGCTGGGGTCCACCGTGGTGATGCTCTTCCCCGCCGGGGCGCCCAGGCTCACCACGGCGTGGCAGCCTGGCCAGTCGGTACGCATGGGCGAGCCGATGTCGCAGGCGTGAGGCTGGGGGCCCGATGGGGGGGCTGGCGCCCGTTGGGGTGTTGCTTCCAGCGTGGTCCGGCATCTGCACCAGTGATCCGGCGATAGGGATCCTGGCGTTGGCCGCATGATCCGTTCCCGTGTGGTAGCTTGCAGGGATCAGATCACTCAGAGCAAGGACCCTGCCATGACGTCTGCGGACACCATCACCATCTACCACAATCCCCGCTGCAGTACCTCCCGCAAGGTGCTGGACGCCATCCGCGCTGCCGGGCCATGAGCCGGTGGTGGTGGACTCACCTGAAGGCCGGCTGGCAGCGGCCGCAGCTGACGGCGTTGCTCAAGGAAGCGGGCCTGACGCCCCGGCAGGCGCTGCGCACCAAGCAGGAAGAGGCAAAGGCACTGCTGGCCGAGGAGGCCTCCGACGAGCGAATTCTGGAGGCCATGCTGGAATTGCCCGTGCTGGTCGAGCGCCCCATCGTGCAGACGCCCAGGGTGTGCGGCTGGTGCGTCCGCTGGAAAAGCTGGACGAGATTCTCTGAGCGCCGGGCGCTGCAGGGCCTTGGCGAGAGCCCGAGCCGGGGACGGAGATGCGCCCGCAGGCTCGGTGTGTGCCCGGTGAGGCAGGCCGTCGATGCCGGCCTGAGCCTCAGTCGTTCACGGCTGGGGCTCGCCTGACCGCAGCGCCGTCAGCCGCCGCGTGAGCACGTTCAGCAGCACCCCATAGGCCGGCACGAACATCAGCGTGCAGATGGCCAGCTTGAACAGATAGTCCACCAGCGCAATGTGCGGCCAGTTCTCGGCCATGAACGGGTCGGAGCTGGCGTGGAACGCGATCGAGAAGAACAGCACCGTATCCAGGGCATTGCCGGCGAAGGTGGAGGCCGTGGGCGCCACCCACCATGCCTTCATCTGCCGCAGCCGGTTGAACACGAAGATGTCCATCACCTGCCCGAACGCATAGGCGGCGAAGCTGGCCAGTGCAATGCGAAAGACTAGGGGCTGGAAGTCGGCCAGGCTGCCCCAGCCCGTCCAGGTGCCGTCATGGAACAGCACCGAGATCACGTAGGACAGCAGCAGGGCCGGGAACATCACCCGGAAGATGATCCGGCGCGCCAGCCGCTGCCCGAAGATCCGCACCGTCAGGTCGGTGGCCAGGAAGATGAACGGAAAGCTCAGCGCCCCCCAGGTGGAGTGCACGGCAAAACCGTTGGGCAGTGTGATGGTGAACGGGAACTGCACCAGGTAGTTGCTGGAGGCGATGACGGCAATGTGAAAGAGGACCAGCCACCGCAGGGCCTTGTGCTGCTGGGCCGAGGTGAAGGAGAAGTCGTTCATGCTCAGGGGCGGTCGTAGGCAAACAGCCGCTCGCGCGCCAGCTGCTCGAAGGGGGTGCCCGGCTGGCCGTGGTTGGCAAACGGATGGATGGCAATGCCGCCACGCGGCGTGAACTCGCCGAAGACCTCGATGTACTTGGGCTGCATCAGCTTGATCAGGTCCTTCATGATGACGTTGACGCAGTCCTCATGGAAGTCGCCATGGTTGCGGAAGCTGAACAGATAGAGCTTGAGCGACTTGCTCTCCACCATCTTCTGGCCGGGAATGTAGCGGATGACGATGGTGGCGAAGTCCGGCTGGCCGGTGATCGGGCACAGACTGGTGAACTCCGGGCAGACGAACTTCACGAAGTAGTCGTTGTCCGGGATGCTTGTTGTCGAAGGCTTCCAGCACTTCCGGGCGCGTAGTCGGACCGGTACTGGGTCTTCTGGCTGCCCAGGTGGGTGATGCCT
>BNJS01000555.1_pt1 | contig 173336 bp, 266 predicted proteins | sample 8540461 | NCBI WGS metagenome assembly BNJS01 (sample SAMD00202454, study PRJDB9452) | human saliva metagenome | isolation source: human saliva | place: Japan
AGATGTAGCTGCCGTATGAAATAAGGCCGTCTGAAAGTACAATCTGATTTTCAGACGGCCATTTCACTATCGATACCAACACACCCCCATGAACATCCTCAAAAAATTCTCCCGACTCGCCCGTCCTTTCTGGACAGGGGCGCACGGGCGCATCCAATGGCTGATGCTCGCCGTCCTCATCGGCTTCACCCTTTGCTCCATCACCATCAGCGTTTGGATCGCCGCTTGGGACAAACGTTTCTACGACGCACTGGCCGCATTTGACGGCGCGTCCATGCCCGCGCTCATTGTCGAATACCTCGGCTATATGGCGATGATCATCGGCTGCATCGTTTGCGGCGACTGGCTGCAAAAACGCCTCATCTTCCGCTGGCGCACCCACCTGACCGAGCAATTCCAAACAAACTGGCTCGAAGGCCACAAACACTACCGCCTGCGCCTGACAGGCGAACCCGACAACCCCGACCAGCGTATCGCCGAAGACATCTACCTCCTCGCCGACAAAAGCATCAGCCTCTTTCGCTCCTTCATCAACAACGTTGCCAAATTCAGCGCGTTCGTCGCCGTACTGTGGACGCTCTCCGGCGTGCAGACCTTCAACATCGGCGGACACAACATTACCATACACGGCTACCCTCGTCTGGGTTGCCCTGATTTATTCCATCTTCAGCACCCGTCATCGCCCACCCTCGTCGGCCGCAAACTGAAAAACCTCAACATCGACCGCCAGCACCGCGAAGCCGACTACCGCGCCGCCCTCCTGCGCGTGCGCGACCACGCCGAACAAATCGCCTTCTACAACGGCGGCGAAGCGGAAAACAGGCCGTCTGAAACAACGTTACCTCCGCATCCGCGACAACTGGCGGCGGCTCACCAACTGCGAATTCCGCCAAGAAACCTTCTGGGCGACCTATGTCCGCATCAGCATCTTCATCCCCATCCTCGCCACCCTGCCCATGTACCTCGCCAAAACCATGACCTTCGGCGACATGATGCGACCCGCACATCGTTTGCCCGCGTCCAAGACAGCTTTCGGCTGGTTTACCGACTCTACCGCCGCCTCATCGAATGGGCGGCAGTCGTCGAACGCCTCTCCGGTTTTCAGACGGCCTTGGAACAAGTAGAACAGGAAGGCAGAAGCACCGCCCGCCCAGCCTCCGAACCCGCCCCGACTTTAAACAACCGCCGCCACAGCGGCATCCTTGCTCTGCAAAAACCTCACCGTCCACACCCAAACCGGCAGCCCCCTGCTTACCGACATCAACCTCGAAGCCCACGCCCCGAATGGGTATTGCTCGAAGGCAGAAGCGGTATCGGCAAATCCACCCTGTTGCGCGCCCTCGCAGGCTTATGGCCGTATTACCAAGGCAGTTTTCGCCCTCGAAGGCAGCCTCCTCTTCCTGCCCCAACGCCCCTACCTCCCCGCCGACACCCTGCGCCACACCGTCAGCTATCCCCACCCCGCCTGCCAAGACGACCGACTTATTCAGACGACCTTGGAACAAGTCGGACTAGGCCGCCTGAAAGATAATTTAGACGAACCATACGAATGGCACGGCATCCTCTCCGGCGGCGAACAGCAACGCCTCAGCCTCGCCCGCGCGCTGCTGCGCAAACCGCAAATCCTGTTCCTCGACGAAGCCACCAACCAGCTCTGACGGCGAATCTGCCTTGACGCTGATGCAAACCCTCAAGCACAACCTTCCTGACACCCTCGTCATCGGTCATCAGCCATCAATCTGAAATCCAAGCCTTGTTCGGACGTAAAGTTAATTTAAAACCACTGACGAACTTGCAAACCGTTCAGATTAGTAATATAGTTCTTTCTGACTAGTTTCATAGTTCTTTAGGGTTACTTTTAAAACTCTTGGATAGCCTCCGCCAGCTCCCGCAGGAGGCGTTTTTTTGCCCGCAGTTTTTGCCCTGCGCTTAAGACATTGAATTTCAAAGCACCCGGCCAATATCAACCGCATAAAAGGTCGTCTGAAAAACATTTCGCTTTTCAGACGACCTCTTGCTATATCCAAATTCAAATAGAGAAATCTTCGACCACCGGCGTATAAAAGAATACGGTCCACCACATCCCGCGTCAGCTTCGGCGAGAACATTTCGATAAAATCGTAGGTATAACCGCGAAGATAAGTATCCGAGCGTACTGCAATCCAAATGGGCGAAGGTTCAAACAGATGCGCTGCATCGACCAATTCCAAATCCGCATCCTTCTCCGGATCAAATGCCATCTTCGCCATCAACCCGACCCCAAGCCCCAGTCGGACATAAGTCTTCAAGACATCCGTATCCGCTGCCGACAACACCACATCCGGATTATCCAAATGCGCCTTATTAAAAGCACGCGCAATACTGCTGCCCTGATTAAATGCAAATTCGTAAGTAATCAGGGGAAACGAAGCCAAATCCTCAATACTTAAAGGATTCATACATTCCAACAAAGGATGCTCTTTCGGCACGATGACCGCATGGTTCCATTCATCACACGTCAACTTGCTCAGTTCGGGATGATCGTCAATCCGCTCCGTCACAATCGCAATATCCGCCTCGCCATTGCTGACCATTTGCGCAATAGCAGCAGGGACCCCTGCTTGATCGTCAGATTGACCCTCGGATAACGCTTCACAAAATCCGCCACAATCAAAGGCAGCGCATAGCGTGCCTGCGTATGCGTCGTCGCAATCGTCAGAGCACCGCTGTCGTGATCGGTAAACTCGCTGCCGATATTCTTAATATTTTGGACATCGCGCAAAATCCGTTCCGAAATTTCCAACACCGCCTTACCCGGCTGGGAAACAGACACCACACGCTTGCCGCTGCGTATAAAAGATCTGCACCCCCAGTTCTTCTTCCAAAAGGCGGATTTGCTTGGAAATACCCGGTTGCGAAGTAAATAGCGCATCCGCAGCCTCAGATACATTCAAATTATGGCGGTACACCTCCAACGCATACCGCAATTGCTGTAATTTCATAGGTAGTCCGTTGTATTGTGTTTAGATGTTTTATATGACAAGCGGCACATAATTTAACATATTTTTGCCGGATTTGTCGGACATCCAAAAACACACAAGGAAGTTTTTGTTTTCAATAAAACTATACATATAAACTATGAAAACCGTCTTTACAGCACGCAAACTCTTGTTGCGTTTACGCAACTGCAAATAGAAACAGACCCTGAATTTCCTGATAAATAAATGACACAAGCTTGATTTTTAGGCATGATTCACCATTAGGAGGCAAGCAGTTTCATGTTTTTATCAAGGCATCGAGTATTGACAGTCTGTACCATGCTTCTTTATAGTGCAAACTGATATATCCGATTTGCCGCTGTTTTATGCTGCGGCCTGTATATTGGTAATTTGCTGCGGCTGCTTCCTGTATCCGCCGCATAACAATTTTGATGAGGGAATAAAATGACCAAACAGCTGAAATTAAGCGCATTGTTCGTTGCATTGGTTGCTTCAGGCACTGCAATGGCAAGTGAAGCGCACACCAAACACGGCTACACCGTAAGCAGCCAATCTCAAGAAGTCGTCCGTAACAACTACGGCGAATGCTGGAAAGACACCTACTTCGACAAAGCTACCCAAGGTCGTGTCGAGATGTGGTGACCGCGAAGCGGTAGCCGCAGTTCAACAAGCTCCCTGAATACGTTGACGAAACTGTTTCCCTGTCTGCGAAAAACCCTGTTCGGCTTCGACAAAGACATCCTGCGTCCTGAAGCTCAAGAAAACCTGAACAGCCTGGCCCAACGCCTGAGCAACGAAAACGTACAAACCGTACGTATCGAAGGTCACACCGACTTCATGGGTTCTGAAGAGTACAACCAAAACCTGTCTGAACGTCGTGCCAACGTAGTGGCCAACTACTTGGTAGGTCGTGGCGTTCCTTCCAGCAAAGTTTCCGCTACAGGTCTTGGTGAGTCTCAAGCTCAAATGACCGCTACTTGTGAAGCAGAAGTAGCAAAACTGGGCAAAAAAAGTATCCAAAGCCAAAAACGCGCTGCTTTGATCGCATGTATCGAGCCTGACCGTCGCGTTGATGTGAAAATCCGCAGCACTGTTACCAAACAAGTTGCCCCGGGTCAAACAATTGAAGGTCAAGGCGAACGTCCTGCAGTGGATGAAGGCTGGATTCCTTCTCCATACAACGGCGTACACGGCTACGCTAAGCCTTAATCGAAACATCCCAGAAACCCCGCTTCCCTGCGGGTTTTTTTATTTTGTCGGATTAACGTTGATACAAAGGTCGTCTGAAAAATCGAGATTTGGCTTCTTTTCACTTTGCCACAACTTCCCCTTCAGACGACCTAGATTTTTCCTCATGAATCCTTTTTCACCTCTTCTCTTCTCGATCAATCTATCTGATAGAAGCTGAAAATTTCGGTATCAACCCGCCATATATCGCCGTCACCATTTGACACAGATAATAACCAAATACAAAAAATTAAAAAGCGTCATAAAGCAAAAGGTCGTCTGAAACCAGAAAACCTGTTTTCAGACGACCTTTATTTGCAATACCGTTTACCGGAAGATTATTTCTTCGAGCCGACGAATGCGCCTACCGTATTGCCGCTAGAGAATCCGCCTGCAACTTCCGCTGCATTTTTGCCAAAGAAACCGCCTTTGACTTGGGTCGCACCGGATTGTTCAAACTTGTTGCCGCTAATTTGGGCATTAACAGCAATGTTGTCGCCAAATTTAGCATCACGAGAGATAGTGCCTGTTAATTTTTTACTGTCAAAATTGGCAGTCAACTCTGTGCGGGTAATATCGTAATTTGCGCCGCTATGCATAGAGGCAACGCTGGTGTTGTAATGAACTTGCCCTTTAGGCAGCTCGGCTGCGGGCGTAAAGTGTCCGCTGAAGAAAGCTTGTTTTTTGCCGTTAACTTCCAACACGCCGGCAGTAGCGTTTGCTGAAGCGGTATTGACCAAGAATTTCTGTACGGATTTCGGCTCGCCGGATGCAATTCCTGAAATAAAACCAGGGACTTTGCCTTTCCAATTATTCAAAGAAATACCGCCGCTTTTGGGTCAGATCAAAATCCACTCCGTCAACGCGGATGTGTTTGATGTTGCTATTATCGATGGCAATGCTATTACCGCCAACTGTTTGCTGTGCAGCGGTAGGAACCGCCGGAGTAGCAGGAGTTTTAGGAGCAGTAGGCGTTTTTACCCGTCTCAGGTTTTTGCAGGAGTTGTCGTTGATGGGGAGTTGCAGGCTTCGCGACGTTGATGGGTTGCTTTGACCTGCGTTAGGCGTAGATTGTGAAGAAGGAGTGGAATTTCCACCACCGCCCCCACCTCCGCAGGCAGCCAAAGTTGCTGTACAAATCAATGCAAGTACTTTTTTTCATGTCGTATCATCCTTTTTTAAATTGAATCTCGAAGTTTCTGTATTCGGGAACAAGTCTTGATTGTGCTTAGTGATGCACCTGAATCAATGACTTAGACATTTTTATACTAAAAAGGTAAGTCGACCCATATGTAATAGTTAATTCAAGTAAATTTACAAACAAAAATATAACTAAATTATGACTAAGTTAACAATTTATTGGCAGGAAACACATAAAATCAACTCACTTTTTTTCAGACGACCTGCATTTTCCTCATGAATCCTTTTATAATCTCTTCCTTTATAAATCAATATCTTTCGAAAGAAGCAAAATGCCCGATTTCCGTCAAGATTTCCTCAAGTTTGCGCTGGCACAGAATGTATTGAAATTCGGTGAATTCACAACCAAGGCAGGCCGTCAGTCGCCTTATTTTTTTCAACGCCGGACTGTTTAACGACGGCGCATCGACGCTGCAACTGGCGAAGTTTTACGCGCAGGCGATTATCGAGAGCGGCGTAAAATTCGACATGCTGTTCGGCCCGGCTTACAAAGGCATTATTTTGGCGGCAGCGACTGCGATGATGCTGGCGGAAAAAGGCGTGAACGTGCCGTTTGCCTACAACCGCAAAGAAGCGAAAGACCACGGAGAAGGCGGCGTATTGGTCGGTGCGCCGCTCAAAGGCCGCGTATTGATTATCGACGACGTGATTTCTGCGGGAACATCTGTGCGCGAATCGGTCAAACTGATTGAAGCGGAAGGCGCAACGCCCGCCGCCGTCGCCATCGCACTCGACCGCATGGAAAAAGGTACGGGCGAATTGTCCGCCGTTCAGGAAGTGGAAAAACAATACGGCTTGCCCGTCGTCGCCATTGCCAATCTGAACGACCTGTTCACGCTCCTGCAAAACAATGCAGAATTCGGCGGCTTCCTCGAGCCGGTCAGAGCCTACCGCGAACGCTACGGCGTCGCCTAAAATACGATAAACAAAGGTCGTCTGAAAACGGACAAACCCTTTTTCAGACGACCCAACCCAATCAAACACACATTAAAACAACACATCCCACACTTTACACGGAAAAACCCCTATGCCCGCCTGTATCTGCCCACACTGCAAAACCTCACTTTGGGTCAAAGACACCCAGCTCAACGTCGCACAAGGCTTTGTCGTTTGCAATAAATGCGAAGGCCTGTTCAAAGCCAAAGACAGCCTGGCGCCGTCTTCCGCCCCCGCCAATCCCGACACGCTGCCCAACGCCGTTACCGACGTCCGTCTCGTACACGACATGGGCGGCAACATCCGCAACCGCAAACAACTCTCCCGCCACGAAATCGCCAGCCTGCTCGACAGCGCCGAACGTGCCAAAAAGCCAAAGAAGAGGCGGCACGGCGAGCCGAAGATGAAAAAAACGGCGGACTGAAGAATTTCAAGCCCTGATGGCGGCAGCCGCTGCCAAACCCGCCAAATCCGAAGAAGGCTTCAACTGGACGCTGGCGGTACTGGTTGCGCTGACCGTCCTCATCATGCAGCTTTTCTATCTGGTCTTGTTATGAACACATCTCCGGGCTTTGTCGCCGATTTTCGTGAAGCCGCGCCCTATATCCACTACCTGCGCGGCAAAACACTGGTTATCGGCATCACCGACAGCCTGCTCGAAGGCGACACCCTGAACCGGCTCGCCGCCGATTTCCACCTGCTCGCCGGATTGGGCGTGCGGCTCGTGTTGGTACACGGCACGCGCCATTTCCTCAACTGCCTCGCTGCCGACAGACAATTCGTTCCGCAATACCACCGCAACCGCCGCATTACTGACGACGCCACCCTGCGCGACGCCAAGCAGGCGGTCGGCATGATACGCAGCGACATCGAAGCCGCCCCTGTGCAGCAGCGCATCCGCCCCTTGCGCAACAAACCGATTCCCACCGCTTCGGGCAATTTCCTCACCGCCCGTCCGCTCGGCGTCATTGACGGCATAGACATGGGCTACACCGCATCGTCCGCAAAACCGATACCGACTCCATCAACCGCCGCCTTGACGACGGCGCCATCGTCCCTCATCAGCCCGCTCGGACACTCCTACGGAGGCAAAACCTTCAACCTCAGCATGAGTGAAGCCGCCGAAGCCGTCGCCGTCGCCCTTCAGCCGAAAAACTCGTGTACCTGACCGAAGAAGCCGGCATTTGCAACGCCGACGGCGTCCTCATGTCCACCCTGTCCTCAGGCGAAGTCCGCCACCTGATAGAAACCGCAAACAACGTTCCCGTGCGCCTGCTCCAAGCTGCCGTCAACGCCGTCGAAAAACGGCGTCAGCCGCGTTCAAATCCTCAGCGGACGCGAAGACGGCGGACTGTTGCGCGAACTCTTCACCCGCGAAGGCTGCGGCACCGCCATCGCCCGCGATTCCTTCGTCTCCATCCGCCAAGCCCACAGCCGCGACATCCCCCGCATCATCGCCCTGATACGCCCGCTGGAAGAACAAGGCATCCTGTTGCACCGCAGCCGCGAATATCTCGAAAACCACATCTCCGGCTCTCCGTCCTCGAACACGACCGCAACATCTACGGCTGCGTCGCCCTCAAAACTTTCGACGACCCCGAAATCGGCGAACTCGCCTGCCTCGTCGTCTCCCCCGAAGCCCGCGACGGCGGCTACGGCGAAATGCTGCTCGACCACCTCTTCCAAAAAGCCCAAAGCCTGGGCATCCGCCACCTGTTCGCCCTCTCCACCCACACAGGCGAATGGTTTGCCGAACGCGGTTTTTCAGACGACCTCTCCCTGACGCATTACCCGAAGAACGCCGCCGCGACTACCTCGCCAACGGCCGCAATTCGCAAGTGTTCGTCCGAGAATTAGCTAAACGGGATTCAAAACCCAAGGTCGTCTGAAAACTGCCGACGACCTTGTTTAGCGCCCCCAAACATCAAACATGACTTTTAAAACAAGCCTGACGGTTTGCCGCCCTCTTTCATGAAGAGAAGATGACAAACCGTCAGGCTTTACGTTTTGAAAAACTAAAAAAGAAAAACGCTGTTGCAGCAGGTTTTTCAGGCGGCTTGATGTTCACAAAAAAATCGATATTCCTAAACAGCCACTCCTCACTCAAAGGCGCGACAATTTCAAACGTCTGACCTTGATAGTCAAATTTGATTTTTCCACGCATGAAGGAACATCCTCGATGCAGGCTTCCCGGCGTAGAGCGTATCGCCCAAAAATCGGGCTGCCCAAGCTTTTCATGGCGACACGGAGTTGGTGGGTTTTGCCCGTATGCGGATGCAGGACAAACAGGCGCAGGCCGGGTTCTAAACTGTGGCTGCCAAATTCGGTTACGGCGGGATTTTTCCATGCCGCGCGTCAGTTTCCATGCGCCGCGCCGCGATTTTTCCATATCGCCTTTAATCCAACCTTGCTTCTTAGACGGCTTGTCCGTTGCCAGCGCCAAATAAGTTTTACGCATGGTTTTGGCGGCAAACTGCTGCGCCAACTCCGACGCGCTTTGCGGGTTCAGTGCAAACAGCAGCACGCCGCTGGTCAGCTTGTCCAAGCGGTGCAGCAGCCAAACCTGCTCAAGACCGAGCTGCGCCGCCAGCGTCTGCGTCAGGCTGACTGCGCCCTCTTCCTGATGCACGGATACGCCGCAAGGTTTGTTGACGGCAACAAAATCCGGATGTCTGAATAAGATTTCCCACATTTCAGACGACCTATTTCAACATAATGCCGTCGCCCGCCAAAGTGATGACGCCCAATACGCAAAACAGTACGCAGGCGGAAATCCGCACGGCTTTGGCGGGGATTTTTCATGAGCATATCGCCCAGATAAACCACGGGGACAGTTGCCAACATCAATCCGGCAACGCTGCCGAGTACGACCATGGATAAGGATTGGTATTTTGCCGCCAGCAAGACTGTGGCGATTTGGGTTTTGTCGCCGATTTCCGCCATAAAAAACAGAAAAACCGTCGCCCCGAACGCGCCGTATTTGAGCCAACGGCTGTCGGGATTTTCATCTTTATCGGGCAGGAGCAGCCACAAACCGACCGCGATGAAGCTGATGCCGACCGCCCATTTGACGGTATCGGGGGAAACAGTTTCCGCCAGCCAGACGCCGACAAATGCGGAGACCAAATGATTCAGTAAAGTGGCAATGAAGATGCGGAGACTACCGCGTTTTTTTCTGGGCGAAACGTGCGGCAAGGAAAAGGGCGAGCAGTTGCGTTTTATCGCCGATTTCGGCAATGGCAACGCCCAGTATTGAAGAGAAAAATGCTTCCATAAGATACTCAACCGAAGCGGGCAAAAACAAAAAGCGTTGCACATACCGCCCGCAAGGGTATGGACAACGCTTACGTCTTGCCTGTCTTCCGGTTTCCAGGAAGATGCCGCCACCATGACCGATTTTTGTCGAACTCAGTCAATTATGTTGATAACGGCTCTGATTGTCAGTGAAAATCAGATGGCTACTCCCGTAAGAGTGTGCGCATTATAAAGAGGTTGGCGCGTAAAGATCAATCATAGAGGTCGTCTGAAACGGCTTTCATTTTCCAGAAGCTATTTTATAGTGGATTAACTTTAAACCAGGACGGCGTTACCTCGCCTTAGCTCAAAGAGAACGATTCTCTAGGGTGCTGAAGCACCCAAGTGAATCGGTTCCGTACTATCTGTACTGTCTGCGGCTTCGTCGCCTTGTCCTGATTTAAAGTTAATCCACTATACCTGCTTCGCAAAAATGCGTTTCAGACGACCTTTGGTGTCGGACTCAGCCAGCATCAATACAATAATTTGCTGGGTTTGTGTTCGGCTTCGGACAGCTCCACCGCGTTGAGCAGGCTCAAATCCAAAGATGTTTCGGAGATACAGGTTTCGCCGAACACATTGCAATACGTCATGACAAGCTTCATGATGCCGCCGAATTTTTTCTCCGGCAGACTTGCCGACAGCTCGCGGATATCGCCAAAGACGCTGCCGTACACTTCTCCTGAAGCCAGCATATCCAAGCCTTCGCCAACGATAACCAATTTGCTGACTGCTTCAACGATAGCGCGTTCCGCCGCTTTATCGGACACGGACGACACTTGCAGGCGGATGTTTTTCGCCATGCCTTTGCCGTGGTTGCGGATAGTCAATGCCAGCATCTCCGGCTGCTCTTCCACGCTTTGAAGGAAGCATGCAAGACGGGATGGACTTTTTCCTGCTGTATCAATTTTTTCCCTGCGCAGCCATTCGTTCTTTTTCCGCGCACGACCGAAACCGCCGTCCATGCCAACCACACCAGCGCAACGGCGCAAACCGCGGCAACAACGGGCGCTAAATCAGCAAGATAGTCTTTAGGGTTAAACCAAAGGCAGGCGGTCAGAAAGCCCGCAAAAAAATATTACGACGTATAAAATTGGCGCGAAACGGCTTTGAATCGTAGCATGCATAGATTTTTCCTGTTTGTAGCACAAAGGTCGTCTGAAACCGGACTGCCGCGTTTATCGTCATACAGCCGGAATTTCGGATGGCATTCTAACGTAAACCGTATTTTTCGGCGCAATTGAATAACAAGCGGTAACAGTTGGGAAATATACGGCACTTTGCACCCGGTTCCGAGACAGGCCCAACCCGTTTTCAGACGACCTCTTTCAGGCATTTGTCCGCTTCGTACAGGAAAGCGGATCCGGCCTCACCCGCCCCCAATCAAGGATTTTTAATTATTGAATATCAATCAATTAGATACATTATTTCACGCCGATATAAAAACTTTTTTCAATTTGTTGACAGTCTGTTACAATGCACTACTTCCGAACGGCGGCAAACCGTCCGTCATTCAAACTCAGAAAGGTTTTTATGGATAACAACTTTACCGAATCGCTGCACCAATTGGTTCAGAAAATCAATGATCCGATGTGGACAGGGCTGGTGTATGTCCTGCTGGGTGCAGGGCTGTTTTTCACAGTTGCCACCGGTTTCGTACAATTCCGCCTGCTCGGACGCAGTATCAAAGAGATGCTCGGCGGCCGCCAACAAGGCGATGATCCGCACGGTATTACGCCGTTTCAGGCTTTCGTTACCGGACTTGCCAGCCGCGTAGGCGTGGGCAACATCGCGGGCGTAGCGATTGCCATCAGCAGCGGCGGTCCGGGCGCGGTATTTTGGATGTGGATCACCGCATTGATCGGTATGAGTTCAGCGTTTGTCGAATCTTCACTGGCGCAGTTGTTCAAAATCCGCGATTACGACAACCATCATTTTCGCGGTGGTCCTGCTTACTATATTACCCAAGGCTTGGGTCAAAAATGGTTGGGCATCGTATTTGCATTGAGCCTGATTTTCTGCTTCGGATTCGTTTATGAAGCCGTTCAAACCAACACCATCGCCGTAACCGCCAAAGCCGCGTGGGGCTGGGACGAACATGCGGTCGGCGTCGCATTGGTCATCATGACTGCACCGATTATTTTCGGCGGTATCCGCCGCGTTTCCCGCTTTGCCGAAATGCTTGTTCCGCTGATGGCGACTTTATATCTGCTGATGGCACTCTACATCATCATCACCAACATCAGCCTGATTCCGCACGTCTTCGGTCAGATTTTTGACAGCGCATTCAACTTTAAAGCAGCCGGCGGCGGCCTGCTCGGCGGCTTGATTTCGCAAACCATGATGATCGGTATCAAACGCGGCCTGTATTCCAATGAAGCAGGTCAAGGTTCTGCACCTAACGCCGCAGCGGCAGCCGAAGTCAAACACCCTGTTTCCCAAGGCATGATTCAAATGCTGCGTATTCGTCGATACGATTATCGTATGTTCCTGCACGGCGTTTATCGTTTTGGTTTATCAACAACCTTACGGTGATTTGAGCGGCGCAGAGCTGACCCAAGCAGCGATTATCAGCCAAGTCAGCGCATGGGGTGCAGACTTCTTGGCAATCATCCTGTTTATGTTTGCCTTTTCTACCGTCATCGGCAACTATGCCTATGCCGAATCAAACGTGCAGTTCATCAAAAACCATTGGCTGCTGACCGCCTTGTTCCGCATGCTCGTCTTTGGGCTGGGTATATTTTCGGCGCAGTCGCCAACGTCCCGCTGATTTGGGATATGGCGGATATGGCGATGGGTACGATGGCATGGATTAACCTGGTCGCCATCCTGATCCTCTCTCCGCTTGCCTTCCTGCTGTTGAGGGACTACACGGCGAAACTGAAAATGGGCAAAGACCCCGTCTTCAAGCTTTCCGAACATCCAGGCTTGAAACGCAAAAATCAAATCCGATATTTGGTAAACCCATAGCTCGAAGTTAAAAGGTCGTCTGAAACACCATACAGCGTTTCAGACGACCTTTTGCCTTTTACCGAATCTCCCCAAACCAATCCGTTTCAGCCCTGCCGAAAATCCTTTATTCAGAAACCTGTATCTCCCTATCGATTCCCGTTACAATACCGCCCGATAAACCCAAAAAAATCTCAACAAGATAGCCCCAATCATGAACGCCCTCACAACGCGAACGCTTCGTCAAACGCTGGCTCAACTCCTACGAACGCTACCGCTACCGCCGCCACATACACGCCGTCCGGCTCGGACTGGCCGTACTGTTTGCCACCCTGCTCGCCAAACTCCTCCACCTCCAACACGGCGAATGGATAGGCATGACCGTCTTCGTCGTACTCGGCATGCTCCAATTTCACAGGCGCGATTTACTCCAAAGCCGTCGAACGCATGCTCGGTACCGTCATCGGTTTGGGCGCAGGCCTGACCCTGTTGTGGCTCAACCAACACTACTTCCACGGCGGTATCCTTTTCTACCTGACCGTCGGCGCCGCCAGCGCAGCCGCAGGTTGGGCGGCGGTCGGCAAAAAAACGGCTACGTCCCCATGCTTGCCGGACTGACCATGTGCATGCTCATCGGTGACAACAGCAATAACTGGCTCGACAGCGGCCTTATGCGCGCCATGAACGTCCTCATCGGCGCCGCCATCGCCATCGTCTCCGCAAAACTCCTGCCCCTTCGTTCCACGCTCATGTGGCGGTTCATGCTTGCCGACAACCTGACCGAATGCGGCAAAATGATTGCCGAAATCAGCAACGGCAAACGCATGACCTGCGAGCGGCTGGAGCAAAACATGGTCAAAATGCGCCAAATCAACGCCCGCATGGTCAAAAGCCGCAGCCACCTCGCCGCCACCTCGGGCGAAAGCCACATCAGCTCTGCCATGATGGAAGCCATGCAGCACGCCCACCGCAAAATCGTCAACACCACCGAGCTGCTCCTCACTACTGCCGCCAAGCTGCAAGCCCCCACCCTCAACGAACACGAAATCCGCCTCCCTTGACCGCCATTTCAACCGTCTCCAACGCGACCTGCGCCTGACCGTCCGCCTCATCAAAGGCTACTACGCCCGCCGCATCCGCATCGACACCTCCATCAATCCCGAGCTGGGCAAACTCACCGCCCGCCTCCATTACGAATGGCAGGGCTTCCTCTGGCTCAGCACCAATATGCGCAACGAAATCTCCGCACTCGTCATCCTCCTGCAACGCAGCCGCCGCAAGTGGCTGGACAAACACGAACTCCAACGCCTGCGCGAACACCTGCGCGAAACCCGTGAAGGTGATTTGGAAGAAGAGGTCGTCTGAAAACAAATCCTTTCAAAGAACCCGCCATATCAAAAGAAAAACAGAAAACAGATTCAGCCAGACAACCCGCCAAGATTTTTCGAGAAGCGCTGCACCCACATTTAGGATGAAAATGTTTCCGCAAAAAAACCAGCGCGGCGAAAAGGGAAGCAGAACAAAGACCAAGATTTCAGACGACCCCAAACCCTGCCATCTCCTGCAAAAAGGAAAAACGTATGGACTACCCCGCCCTGCTCGCCGTCCTGCAACAACACGCCAACCCCGAACGCGCCGTGCCGATGCAGGCATACATGAAACACCGCTTTACCTATTTCGGCATCGGCAAACCCCAGCTTGCCCGCCTGTGCAGCCCGTTTTTCAAAGGCGCCGCCAAACAGCCGGTCGATTGGGATTTCGTGCGCCGCTGCTGGGACGACCCGAACCGCGAATTGCAATACGCCGCGCTCGAATACCTGAAAAATGCAGAAGCACCTGACCCCGCAGGACATCCCGCGTTTGCAAACGCTGATTACCGAAAAATCATGGTGGGACAGTTCGGACGTCCTCGACCGCATTGTCGGCGACATTGCCCTGCGCCACCCCGAAGTCAACAACGTCCTATTGGCATGGAGCACGGACGACAACATCTCGGCTGCGCCGCGTCGCCATCGACCACCAACTGCTCCGCAAACAACGCACCGACACCGCACTGCTGGAAAAAAATCATCTGCAACAATCTGGGGCAAAAAGAATTTTTCATCAACAAAGCCATAGGCTGGGCATTGCGCGATTACAGCAAAACCAACCCCCGAATGGGTACAAGGCTTTATCAACCGACACCGGCACAAAATGGCTAAACTGAGCTTTGCGCGAAGCAAGTAAATACCTGCCGCCAAAGGTCGTCTGAAAAACGTGAGCTTCAACGAAGTTAAACAAAGTTCCTGCATAACTGAAAATGTAAATAGCATCCTACACTTACCTCTATCAAAGTGCAGGATGTTTTGTTTCAGGCTGCCTGAAACGTCCCAAAAACAGTATGATTCATTTGTTTTCTGTTTGGAGGAGTCATCCATGATTGCAGCTACCATCACCATCCAAGACCAAAACCTCGCCGGCAAAGTGCTGCACGAACTGTTTTTGAAGTTCCGAACCAACCACATCAGCGCGGCGGAGCTGATTGCCGAACGCGTACGGCAGGAAGTCGCCGCCTACAATGACCGCGCCGCCGATGCCCTGCTGCGCCACAGCCTCGTTATCCCCACCGATCGCGGCGACATTGTGATTCGGGAAACGCACGGCAAAAGAGGCGCGCACCCGCAGCCCGTGGACGCAGAAAAGCAAATCGCCGTCGCCCTGAAAGCTTTTGAGCAGAACGCGTTTTTCATCCTTGCCGACAACCGTCAGTTGGAAACGCTGGACGACATGGTGTACCTGCATGACGGACTGGTCGTCAATTTCATCAAACTCACGCCGCTGGTGGGCGGATAGGCAGCCTGAAAACCGCCGCCAATATCCAAGGCTTTGTGAGGGTGGGGACTTGCTGCCCACCCTACGCAAACTTCGGCCTCAGATTGAAATCACTCTCACCCCCGAAAAGGATACTGACGCGCACCGAAAAACAATGTTCCCTCCTTTCTGCTGACCGCCGCCCTTGCCGCCGCAGCCGCCCCCCAACCCGTGGAAATTGCCCGTTCCCCAAACGGCAGACTCCACATCCTGCAAAAGCCACACGGACGACGGCTACACGCTTTATACCCGGCTTTCAGGCAGCCTGAAAGAATGGACGGCCACCCCGCACAAAACCCGAAATCCGTTGGGACGGCAACACCGCGTCCGTCCACATTTCCGCCGGAAATTACAGCAGCGCGGACGAGTTCACGGACGGCACACGCCGCTACACCGCCCCCAACCTTGTTACCCTGCACCGGCCAAGCGGCTGCTATTTGGGCGACGGACGGGAGGGCAGGCTTGCCGTTGCCAAACTGTTCGACCGCGAAAACACCGTGCGCCGCCGCATCGTCTCTGCCCGACATGGCGCAGACCGCCACCCCGCTTTCCACGCTGGATTACCAAGGCACGCGCTTTTTGCCCGACGGCAGCCTGAAAGTCGTCTATACCGCCCGAAGCGGCAAAACCCGCATCAAAACCTTCAAACAGCCCTGTGGCAGATAGGGTGCGCGGCAAAACCCCGTCGGCCGCCCGCACAAAAGAGCTTTCAGGCAGCCTGAAAACCGCAGCAACATCCAAGGCGTTTGTAGGGGTGGCGACTGCCGCCCATGCGTTCCACATGCCAAGGCAGTTTGAAACCGCGTGGGCAACAAGCGCCCACCCTACGCAAAAATTCTGCAATGCACCCCAACCCGTGGAAATTGCCCGTTCCCCAATCCCTAAGGAGTCCCCATGCCCCAATCTTACCGACCAGACCCCGCCATCAGCGCAGAACGGCGCGAACGCATCAACTGCATTTTTGACACCTGCCGGGCCGAATGGCACAGGCAGAAAGCAGCCCCCAACGAACGCGCGGACACCAAGAAAAATCCCTACCCTATGCCGCCGAAATAGAAAACGCCGCCCCCGATTTCCGCGTAGACGTGCTGGTTATGGCGGTAGAAAAAGATACGCGGTGCGGACAACCCCGAATGGCTGGCGGACGAAACGGACAACTACCCCAAGATTTATTGTTCCGTTCAGGCTGCCGTGGCTGCCGCCCTGCCCGCAAAACCCTGTCAATGACCGAAGCGCAGGCTATGCGTATTTTTGGACGCGATGTTTGCCGACAACGGCCTGCTCACCGAAGCGGCGTTTCTGTTTTACCCCTGTTGCCGCCGTGCTGCGCCAAATCCAAAAACAGCACGGCAACGCCGTCTCTGCCGCACTTTCAGACGGCCTGAAAACCGCCGCAGAACGCTACCGCGCCTTTACCGAAGCCACCCGATACAGCCTGAACAGCGCGGACAAGAAAAACACTGGCCGACGTTGTCCGCCTTTGCGGCGAAAATGACCCAATCCCCGACACATAAGGAAATCCCCATGACCCAAAAACCAAACCGTGCAAATTTCGATAGCCGCCGTGCCGAGTTCAATCAGATTCTCAACGCACTGAAAAAGGAATGGCGCCAAAAACCGTTCGAACAAATACGACGCGATAAATCTGAAACTCTGCCCCAGCTTTGCCGAAGTGGAGAAAGCCGCGCCCGAATACCGCGTCGATTTCCTGATCCACTGCATTGATTTGATACGCGGCTGGGGACGGAATAAAGTTTTTAAAAACAAAAGGCGAGAACAGCATACACATGTACGACACCATCCGTGCGGCGATGGCGATGGCTCTAGCGCGCAAAACGCTGCCGATGACAGAGCAGGATGTGCAGCGCATTTTTTGCCGCCATGTTGGACGACAACGGGCTGTCCGAACGACAGGCAGATTACTATCCGCTCAAATATCTGATCAAACCAAATCAAAAACAGTTTCCCAATCCGAGCGAAACGCTTTCAGAATGCCTGAAAAACGCCTGCAGCCGTTACCGCGTCTTTTGCGGAAAACCTGGGGACAAGAAAGCTGCTACTGCCAACCTTGCTGCCCTGGCAGAACTATCAGGGCAGTTTCGCCGAAGCCTGCTTTCCCGCCCAAGACGACGAGTTTGCCCAGTACGCCAATCCGCAGCTTGCCGCGCTGCCACCGGAACAGCAGGACGTATGGAGCAAAGATCATTACGCTTGCCCTGTCCGCCAATGCGGGCAAGCCGAGCGAAAAATACCTGAAAGAGGCTAAAACGCTGATTGACGGGCTGGGTGCGGACAGGTTCAAAAATGCTGCACGACTGGATAGGAATTTGTCTGCGGCAGCGAAGTGCAGATCGAAAACCGTTACTCACGGAACATACAACTACGACACCCATGTCCTGCCCGTTTGCAGCATCAACCAGACCGTGCTCAAAGGGCTGGTGTGGATGTGCAGCCATTTCCACGACAGCGCCACCCTGTCCGCTCTTACCCAGCTTGCGCTGCATTCATACGACAAAATCCCCAATCTCGGCGCGCGCTATGCTGCTATGGGCAACGCCTGCTTCTACGCGCTGTTCCGCTCAAAGGGCTGGACGGCATCGCCTGCCTTTCACGCCTGCGCCTGCGGATTAAAGTTCAGCAACGTGCAAAGCGCGATTGCCAAATATTTGGACGAAGCCGCTGCGCAGCGCGGGCGTATCCCGCAACGAAATCGAAGACATGGCGGTGGACAGCTTCGGCTTGCAGGAAGGCTGCCGTGACTACGACTTCGGCGGCTACACCTGCCGTCTGGCGGTAACGGGCGTAGAGCAAGTCCGAACTGCGCTGGTTCAAGCCCGATGGCACGCCGCAAAAAGCCGTGCCCGCCTTCGTGAAAGACCAGACTATGCCGACAAACTGAAAAAGCTAAAGCCACACAGAAAAACCTCAACGCCACGCTCACCGCCCAACGCGACCGCTTGGACCAAATGATGCGCTCCGAACACCGCGTACCGCTGGAACACGCCGAACAGTATTACTGGCAGCACGGGCTGATGTCCTGCCTCACGCGCCCGCTGGTGTGGCAGTTTTTCCGCGACGAAAACGACACGCAGGGCAAATCCGCGCTGTGGCTGGACGGAACATGGAGTGGACGAAACGGGTGCGCAAACCGATGTTTCGGACTGCCTGCAAGTCAGCTTGTGGCATCCTGCGCTCGCTACGCAGCAAAGCATCGCCCAATGGCGCAAACTGCTGCTGGACAAAGAAATCCGCCAGCCGCTGAAACAGGCATACCGCGAAATCTATCTGCTTACCGAAGCCGAAATCAACACCAAAACATACAGCAACCGTTTTTGCCGCCCACATCCTGAAACAACACCAATACGCGACGCTTGCCAAAGGGCGCGGCTGGAAAGGCTCGCTGGCCGGCGCGTGGGACGGCGGCGGCGACGCAACCGTATCGTTGGATTTGCCCGAATACAACCTGCGCGCCGAATTTTTGGACAAACGCGGTGGACAGCGAAGAAGCATGGACGGAAAGCGGCATCTGGCAGTATGTCAGCACCGACCAAGTGCGCTTTCACCGGTTGGACGACGATTACAATGCTACCGCGCTGGACTTAATTGATATTCCGCCGCGCGTGTTTTCCGAAGTGCTGCGCGATGTCGATTTGTTTGTCGGCGTGGCAAGCGTGGGCAACGACCCGACTTAGGGAAGACAACGGCGGAGAGGCGCGTTTTTACAGCTACTGGCAGAGCTATTCCTTCGGCGATTTGGGCGAAGTCGCCAAAACCCGCAAAGCCGTGCTGGAAACCCTGCTGCCGCGCCTGAAAATCGCCAAGGTTGCCCACGCAGACGGCAACTTCCTTGTCGTGCAGGGCAAGTTGCGTACCTACAAAATCCACATCGGCAGCAGCAACATCCTGATGCTGCCGGACGACCAATACTCTGCATCGTGCCCGACAGCCGCAAAAAAGACGCATCAGACAAGCTGTTTATCCCGTTTGAAGGCGACAACACGCTCTCGGTCGTCCTCTCCAAAGCCATGCTGCTGGCGGAAGACGACAAGATTACCGACAGCACGATTACCTCGCAGATTCAGCGGTAAATTGGGACAGCCTGAAAAACGCAAATGCCTCCATCCTTGCGGTTTCAGGCTGTTTTTGGGAAACACAGGACGCGTAGGCAGCACATGCCCGCCCTACGGCGAGAACACAGAGGCATAGGTCGGGTTCAAACCCAACATTTCGGGAATGTTTGACCGTTTTGTTGCGGTTTGAGCCGACCTGCGCTTGTTAAATATCTGCTGCCGAAGGTCGTCTGAAAGCGCAGCCTGTCCTTCGGGTTATCAAATTTCAGACGACCCAGAGCAACTTCAACAACAAGGAAAAACCATACTCTCCACCCAAGCAAAGCAACTGATGCAACAATATAAAAACTCAATTTATGCAGGGACTGCGCCGAACGCGCTCCCAAATTGACCGCCTTTATCCAAGAAATATTGCAGGGCAGGCATTGGGGGTTTTCAGATGAAAAACGAATCATTTGATCAGGCCGTGGCACTGATTATGGAATACGAATATCAGGATTTCTCTGTTTACGGCCGGCTGCGCAACCCCAAATGGCGGCTATTTAGGGCGACGGCATCATGAGACTTCCCCGAAGAATGCCTGCCCGAATTTGATGCAGATGTGGAAGACGAGATATACGGCTTGGGACAGGACGAGAACGAAGAAATACGAAGTATGGGATGCTGTAGACGATTTTTACAGCGGGCTACACGAATATTTCAGCCATTGGTTTGCGAACTGCTTCCGAACCGCCGCGCAAAACACCGCCTCCACCCTGCCCGCCTATTTTTCTGTGCACGACACCAACAGCTACACCAATCTTGCCACCATGCAGGAGGAACTTTGCGACGATATTGCCGAAAAATTCGGTTGGACATCGTTTTTGGCAGGATTAAGCAACGTGAAATAGTCCGAAGGTCGTCTGAAAACTCAGTTTTAATACAATAAAACAGCTTTTCCCTGAATTTCCCGAAGAAAAACATAGTTTACTTTTCCCATCCAACCCAACGACAAACCCCATGAAGTTTCTCAAAAACTATGCGAACGAATTCTTGACTGGCTCGTCACCGGCAACATGGTGGGCTATGTGATATTGCTGGCCGGCTCCATTATTCTCGGACTGTTATTCGACGGGAAAAATAATTCTGGATAAAGTCCTTGGCCGTGTGGATACGCCCTGGCGCCTTATTATCGGCTCATTTTTAGCGTTGGTTTCGCTCTTTCGCAACTTGGCTTTATTGAAGAAGGTTTAGCCGAGCAGACGTTTAAATTCAAACGGCGCGACAAATATCTGTGCGGCGCAATCGGCGGTTTGGTCAGCGCGCTACTGATCAAATGGACGTGGCAGGCAGCCTTGATGGGATTGTCGATCGGCATACTGCTGGCGGCGTTGATGAGATGGTTAAAATACTTTTTTCGAAATATGAATTGAACAGAGAATCCCTTTTCAGACGACCCTTTACAACCAATCCTTTTGAAATGTTCTCAAGAAACTGCGTAACCGATTTTAGGATTGGTTCGCTATCCTTGCCGCAGGCATACTGCTACCGAACAATCGTCATGATAGGGAACCTTTTTTACTGCCCGACGTAAGGCTTCCAACTTATCAGGCAACGAAGGGGAAGCGTTCCATAATGCTTCCAAGCGTTCATGAGATAGCGCATCGTGCAGCCCGTCAGAACAAAACCAAAACTGCCTCGCCTCTTTGCAAGGTCAAAGAATCGGTAAAAATTTTAAAATGGGTTTCTTCGTCATCCGCTATCAGGCAGTGCGCCAAAGCATAGTACATATCGGCGTATTCCGTATCTGCCCGCGCTTCCCCCTGCTCAATTAAATCCGCCAACACAGTGTGGTCATGGCTTACCTGCCGCCAACGCCCCTCTGCCGATATATGGTAAACACGGCTGTCACCGACATTGCAGATGCGGCACAAACCGTCCGCCTCAACGACTGCCGAAGCGAAAGTCGAGGACGAGCCGAAATATTCCTCGGCAAGCGTGTCGCAGAAGCTGCCGTGCAACCTTCGCAGGAAACGCCCTTCCGCATCGCCCTCGCGCACGAAGGCGTCCAACCAAAACCGGCTGGCAAGATGCGCGGCAGGGCTGCTGGATACACCGTCGGCCACTGCCAGCCGCACGGCATCGTCCGCCTCGGACACGCGGGTTTTGTGCAGCCTGACCTGACGCACCGCCGTGCCGTCAAACAAGGCATCCTGATTGCGTGCTTTACCGGCACCGACCATTTGAAAATAGGCAAGCTGAAACATGGTAATCCTGACAATCCAATCCTGATTTATAGTGGATTAACTTAAACCAGTACGGCGTTGCCTCGCCTTGCCGTACTATCTCGTACTGTCTGCGGCTTCGTCGCCTTGTCCTGATTTAATTTAATCCACTATAAATAAACCTACTTCGGCGCTTTTTCGCAAAACGAATTTCAACGCAAAGCCCCTTGTTCATTGGCGACAGTATATATCAATAATGCCGATGCGCTTCTCCCTAACGCCATTTCCCCCAACCGGCCCCAAATGTCTAGCAACAGGTCGTCTGAAAATACGAAAACCCATTTTTTTCAGACGACCTGACTTTGCCAAAGCAATCGATTTTATGTAAACTGGAAACCTCTTGTCGGAGTGCTGCTTGTTCCCGCAAACAGCTGAGACCGCATCAGCGGAATCCGTAGAACCTGTCGGGGTAATGCCTGCGTAGGAAACAAGCTGTCAAACGCCTGAAAAGGCTTCCGTTCCCTTTCCCGCATTTCCCGCCATTCGGTGGATTCCGCTCCCGTCTTATCTTTCGACTTCCCGATTGCACCATACTACAAAGGAATCCACCATGCCCCGTATCGCCATTCTCGGCGGCGGCCTTTGCGGCCGTCTGACTGCCTTACAACTTGCAGAACAAGGTTTATCAGTTTGCCCTCTTTGACAAAGGCGGGCGCAAAAGGCGAACACGCCGCCGCTTATGTTGCCGCCGCCATGCTCGCACCGGCTTCGGAGGCGGTCGAAGCCACGCCTGAAGTCATCAAACTGGGCAGGCAGAGTGTTCCGCTGTGGCACAACATCCGAGGTCGTCTGAAAACGCCGACCATGATGCGGAAAACGGCAGCCTGATCGTGTGGCACGGGCAGGGACAAAGCCATTATCCGGCGAGTTCGTCCGCCATCTCAAACGCGGCGGCGTAGCGGATGACGAAATCGTCCGTTGGCGCGCCGATGAAATCGCCGAACGCGAACCGCAACTCGGCGGACGTTTTTCAGACGGCATCTACCTGCCGACCGAAGGCCAGCTCGACGGACGGCAAATCTTGTCTGCACTTGCCGACGCTTTGGACGGGCTGAACGTCCCTTGCCATTGGGAACACGAATGCGCCCCCGAAGACCTGCAAGCCCAATACGACTGGCTGATCGACTGCCGCGGTTACGGTGCAAAAACCGCGTGGAACCAATCCCCCGAACACACCAGCACCTTGCGCGGCATACGCGGCGAAGTGGCGCGGGTTTATACGCCCGAAATCACGCTCAACCGCCCCGTGCGCCTGCTCCATCCGCGCTATCCGCTCTACATCGCCCCCAAAAAGAAAACCACATCTTCGTCATCGGCGCGACCCAAATCGAAAGCGAAAGCCAAGCTCCAGCCAGCGTACGTTCCGGGTTGGAACTCTTGTCCGCACTCTATGCCGTCCACCCCGCCTTCGGCGAAGCCGACATTCTCGAAATCGCCACCGGCCTGCGCCCCACGCTCAACCATCACAACCCCGAAATCCGTTACAACCGCGCCCGACGCCTGATTGAAATCAACGGCCTTTTTCCGCCACGGTTTCATGATTTCCCCCGCCGTAACCGCCGCCGCCGTCAGATTGGCGGTCGCCCTGTTTGACGGAAAAGACGCGCCCGAACGTGATGAAGAAAGCGGTTTGGCGTATATTGGAAAAATAAGTTTGAGGGTCGTCTGAAAACGCCGCGGCATAGGTTTTACAGCAAATCGGCACCCCCGACACCAGCCTGTATGAATATAATACGGGCAAGGCGCGCCAACGCCGCATCGTCATCAATCTACTTAATATCAGCAAGGTTTCCAATGAATCTGAAATCCCTGTATTTACTGCCCTGCGCTCTTACTCGCCCACTCCGCCGCCCTTGCTGCGCCCAAGATTTTCAGACGACCCCAAACCGCGTTCTGCCGAGAAAATCATTTTATTTCAAACAAAACGGCAAATTCGGTGCGAAAAACCACAAGCGGCAAAATCATCGTCCCTGCGCAATACCACTGCGAATTTATGTGCGAACACGTCAAACACGGCGAAACCGCCGACGGCGAGTTGCTGTTTTACGACAACAGCCGAGAAGTCCGAGGCAAAACGTTGCCTATTCGCCCCTTCTTCCTGCATTCGCGGCAGGGCAGGGTTTTTATATCAGCCGATGATGTACGACTTGACCGCAGACTATTTTTCGGAAGGCAAACGCCGCTATGTTTCAAAAAGACGGCAAGGTCGGTTTTGCCGACCGCGCGGGCAACTGATCACGCCCGCCCAACACGATTGGGCAGGACCGTTTGAATACGGCTATGCCGCATTTTGCGACGGCTGCCGAGAAGTGCGCGTGGACGAAGACACACTGCCGTACAGGGCGGCACTTGGGGCATGATGGACGCACGCGGCAATACCGTTGCGCCCAGCGACACTCGCCGCGCCGCTTCCGACATCGAACGAAACGGCAAATTTTATCCGCACCCGTTTGCCTACACCGCTGCCGAACGCGATATTTTGCAACGCATCAACCACTACAAAAAAACCTGATTGTCGGGACTGGAAGCAGTTCGCCATTCGCCATACAAAACTACCGAAGAACGCGCTGCCTACCGCTTTGAAATCGTGTCGCCAGCCCGTGCAAGGCTATCCGTATTACGAAATCGTCCTGTTTGACGGCAAAGGCAACACCGTTGAAGGCGAACGCTTTCTCGCCGGCGCCGACGGCAAACGGCTCTACGCCCTGCCTGTCGGAGAAGAAACACCGCTTCCGCTGGAAAACCCACCTGCGCCGCGCAATCCGCAGCACACTTGCCGAACAACCCGAAAGACAGAAAAGCGGTCGAAAACGACAATCCCGTTTTCGCTTGAAAGACTATCCCGAAGCAGAAGCCTTGTTGAAACGCAGAAAAATGAGTTTCAGACGACCTCATCAGATGGCTATACCGGACTCACTTTCATTAAACAATAAAAACAAAAAGAAAACGTCATGATTGAACAAGCAATAGGAAACCTGTCAGGTATCTTTTGGATTTTCCCTGCTCGTCATTCCCCTGCTTCTTTTGAAAGCGCTGCTCCAAAACCCCAAAGTGAAAAGGACGCATAGGCGAACGGGCAGTCCGTTCAGTAATCGGAAAAAGATTTGGATGAAGAAACCCTATATCGAATTTTCACGATTTGATTATTCCGTCCCGCAGCGGCACGACGCAAATCGACCATATCTATGTTTCGGTTTTCGGGATATTTGTCATAGAAACCAAGAATTACACAGGTTGGATTTTCGGCAGCGAGAAGCAATCGAAATGGACACAAGTCGTCTATAAGCAGAAACACTACTTTCAAAAATCCGTTGCGCCAGAATTACGCACACATCAAGGCATTATCCGAACTGCTGCAACTGCCGGAAGAAAAATTTCATTCGATGGTGGTTTTTCTCGGTGATTGCGAATTGAAAAACGCAATGCCGCCGAATGTCTGCCGTATCAGACAGGCAGCATCCTATATTAGACGTTTTCAGACGACCCTTATTGCTGCCTCAGGAAATAGAAGCGGCAACTGCCGTGCTGTCTTCAAACGAATACCAAGCCGACGGCGAAAACTGCGGGCGCATACCGAACGCCTGCAGGAACGCCATCAGCGATAACTTAAAGGACACCCTCATGACCTTCCCGCCCCTAAAATCCCCGCTCAAATTCTACGCTGTCGTTCCCACCGCCGATTGGGTGGAGCGCATGGTCAAAAGCAGGTGCCGACACGGTGCAACTGCGCTGTAAAACCTTGTACGACGATGAATTGAAAACGCGAAATCGCCCACTGCGTCGCCGCCTGTCGGGGCAGCCGCACGCAGCTTTTTCATCAACGACCACTGGCGCGAGTCGATAGAAGTGGGCGCATACGGCGTGCATCTCGGACAGGAAGACATGGACACCGCCGACCTTGCCGCCATCGCCGCCGCTGGTTTGCGTTTGGGTTTGAGTACGCACTCCGTCGCCGAACTCGACCGCGCCCTGTCCGTACACCCCAGCTACGTCGCCAGCGGCGCGATTTTCCCGACCACAACAAGCAAATGCCCACCGCCCCGCAAGGCTTGGACAAACTGCGCGAATATGTGAAACAGGCAGTCGGCACGCCCGTCGTCGCCATCGGTGGCATCGATTTAAACAACGCCGAAGATGTATTGGCAACCGGCGTTTCCTCACTCGCCGTCGTCCGCGCCGTTACCGAAGCGGAAAATCCCGAAGCGGTGGTTAAAGCGTTTCAGGCTTTGTGGAATGAATAAGGTCGTCTGAAAGCCAAATTTCAGACGACCTGCTCAATTAGGGATATTCGATTGCCGTCATTTCGGATGCCATACAGGCAGAAGCGGGCATAACGGCGTAAAAAGTAATCGGCGGATTCAGTTGTCCCAGCCTTCCACCACCAGTTTACCGACCATATCTCCCGCGTTCCAGCATCTCATGCGGCGTGGCGCAGGTTGGCAGCATTGATGCCGTGCAGGATTTGGGTGGCAGTCGGGCGGATGATGCCTTCATCCACCAGCCGCGCTGTTTCGACCAGGATTTCGCCCTGCCGTTCGATGTCTGCCGTTTCGCGCAGCGGGCGGGTAAACATAAATTCCCAATGCAGCGACAGGCTTTTTGCCTTTGAGCGGATTCACGTCCAACGTTTCGGGGTCGTCAATCAGCGCGATTCTGCCTTGCGGGGCGATGAGTTCCACGATTTGCGGCAGATGGCGGTCGGTATGATTGGTGGAAAAACAAACGATGGCGCGCCGATATTTAACGCGGCAACCTGTTCCGCCATGTTTTCATGATGATTGATAACGAAATCCGCACCCAATTTCCTCTACCCACGCGCGGCTTTCGGGGCGGGAAGCGGTGGCGATGACTTGAATGTCGGTCAGCTTTTTCAGAAACTGGATGGCAAGCGAGCCGACCCCGCCTGCGCCGCCGATTAAGAGCAGCGCATTGGCGCCGCCTGCCACGGGTTTGTTCACGTCCAAGCGGTCGAACAGCGTTTCCCATGCAGTAATCGCCGTCAGTGGCAGCGCGGCGGCTTGGGCAAAATCCAGCGAACGCGGTTTTTTGGCGGCAATGCGCGCGTCCACCGCCTGTAATTGTGCGTTCGAACCTTGGCGGTTGAGGGCGCCCGCGTAATACACTTCGTTGCCGACTTTGAAATGCCGCACTTCGCTGCCGACCGCCTGAACGATGCCTGCCGCGTCGTAACCCAATACGCGGTACTGCCCTGCCGCAGGCGTATGCGCCGCCCGAACTTTCACATCGACAGGATTGACTGAAACCGCCTGCACGGCAACCAAAATATCGTGCGGCCGCAGTTCGGGTTCGGGCATTTCGATGTCGAGCAGGGCTTCAGGGGTTGGAAACGGGCAAAGGGCGGTTGAAAACCGATGGCTCATAAGGTTCTCCTGTTAGGTCGTCTGAAAGCGTGTATCATGCGCCTGAAGCATATCATTAACAAGAACGCACTTGTTTTTCAGATAGTTACATAAAGGATACCACCATGCCCCGCACACCGCACCCAAGCTACGACTGCGCCGAAGGCTGCTCGGTGGAAGCCGCGCTTTCCGTCATCGGCGGCAAATGGAAAGGCACAATACTCTACCGCCTGCACACGGACGGCACGCTGCGCTCAACCAAATCCGCCGCATCCTGCCCGATGTCGCAACGCACGCTGACCGCCCAACTGCGCGCATTGAGGCCGACGGCATCATTTTGCGCACCGTGTATCCCGAAGTCCCGCCGCGCGTGGAATACCGCCTGACCGACTACGGCAAAACGCTTGCGCCCCGTGCTGACGGCATTGAAGGAATGGGGCGACGGGTTCAAGCAAGAGCAGGCGCATCGCGAATAAAAGAAACTTTACCTACGAAATATCGAGAAACCATGAACATCATCTTAAACGGCGAACCCGCCGAACTTCACGGCACAACCGTTGCCGACCTTATCGCCCAAACCGCGCCGCAAAAAGCCTTTTGCCGTCGCGGTGAATACCGATTTGTCGCCAAAGGCGCATATGCGGAAACGGTTTTTGAACGAAAACGACAAAGTCGATATTGTGCGGCCGGTAGTCGGCGGCTAGGCGGTTTTGCCTTTTTCAGACGACCCCTGCCCCCAAAAACAACGTTATAGTAGATTAAATTTAAATCAGGACAAAAGGAACCCATCATGCTCACCCTATACGGAGAAACTTTCCCTTCACGGCTGCTGCTCGGCACGGCGGCCTACCCGACCCTGAAATCCTCAAACAATCCGTCCAAACCGCCCGTCCCGCGATGATTACCGTCTCGCTGCGCCGTGCGGGAAGCGGCGGCGAGGCGCACGGTCAGGGGTTTTGGTCGCTTTTGGAAGAAATCGGTATCCCGGTGCTGCCGAAAGCACAGCAGGCTGCCAAAGCGTACAGGAAGCGGTTACGACGGCGCAGATGGCGCGCGAAGTATTTGAAACCGATTGGATCAAACTCGAGGCTCATCGGCGACGACGACACGTTGCAGCCCGACGTCTTCCAGCTTGTCGAAGCGGCGAAATCCTGATTAAAGACGGCTTCAAAGTACTGCCTTATTGCACCGAAGACCTGATTGCCTGCCGCCGCCTGCTCGACGCGGGCTGTCAGGCGCTAATGCCGTGGGCAGCGCCGATCGGCACGGGTTTGGGCGCGGTTCACGCCTATGCGCTGAACGTCCTGCGCGAACGCCTGCCCGATACGCCGCTGATTATCGACGCAGGGCTTGGGCTTTGCCTTCGCAGGCGGCGCAAGTGATGGAATGGGGGTTTGACGGCGTATTGCTGAACACCGCCGTCTCCCGCAGCGGCGACCCCGTCAACATGGCGCGCGCCTTCGCACTTGCCGTCGAGGCCGGACGGCTGGCATTTGAAGCCGAACCGGTCGAAGCGCGCACCAGCGCAAAGCGAGTACGCCGACCGTAGGGGCAGCCGTTTTGGCATTCGGCGGAGTATTGATGAAATAGCATATTGAGGGCATATGAAAAGGTCGTCTGAAATTTCAGACGACCTTGTTTGAGGCAAGGACGGCTTTGTGTCCTTGTTGATGTTCCGCGCGTAAGTTTAGAAGTTCGGGTAAAAACAAATTTTAAGAATACGGACAGAGGTTGTCTGAAAAAAGAAATCAGGCAAACGTTTACTCAAAGAGCTTTCCCTGAGCCAACAAGGCTTTAACGGGCGCGAAATCGCGTCGGTGTTCGGGCAATACGCCGTATCGCTGCAAAGGCTTCGAGGTGTTGCGCCGTGCCGTAGCCTTTGTGTTTGTCGAAACCGTATTGCGGATAACGTTCGGCAAGCGCATACATTTCGGCATCGCGCGCGGTCTTCGCCAAAACGGAAGCCGCCGAAATTTCCATGATTTTGCTGTCGCCTTTGACCACCGCTTCGGCATCCACGCCAAGGTCCTTCGGCACTCTGTTACCATCGATAAACACCTTATCGGGCTTGATCGCCAACCCGTGTACGGCGCGGCTCATTGCCAACATCGTGGCATGAAGGATATTCAGCTCGAAAATTTCTTGCGGATCGGCTTGCGCGACACACCATGCCAGCGCCTGTTCTTTAATCAAGACCGCCAACGTATCGCGTTTTTCTCGCTGAGTTTTTAGAGTCGGTCAAACCGGGCAAATGGTAAGACGGCGGCAGGATAACGGCGGCGGCAAACACGCTGCCGACCAAAGGCCCCCGCCCTGCCTCGTCAACGCCGGCAATCAGGAAAAGAATTTGTCATCGTTGTTTGAAAATAGAAAAATGGACATTATTTAAACTAAGGAGCAGCCGAAACGGAGGAACACCTACCCCTGCCAGCCGCCCAGCCAATATATTTAACCCAATAATCGCCGCAGCCTGTTTAGGGTTTGCGCCACGATATCCCCGTGCAGCGTTTCACAATGATAGGCGGCATCGGAAAAATTTTACCTTGTTTGAAATAAGTTGATTCGTTATAACTGGCTGCATAGTATAATCAAAAACCTTTGCCATATACCGAAATAAAGATGAAACCGATTTTTACCGACTGATTTTTGGCTTTCGGGCTGGGAAGCGCCGCCCTCTCCGCACAAGCCGGCTATATCTGCAAAGTGGACGGCAACGCAGTATTTACCGAGAAAAATCGGCAACGATTGCACCGAATCCCATACGGACGGCACTGCAAACGTCAGCCCTGAAGAAGCCGGCAGGGGCCGTACCCGAGCGTGTCGACCTGAAAGAAGCCCTCGGGAAGCCGCTCCCGAGCGGGCGACATCAAAGTCTTGCCGCGCACGACGGGCGGCAGCGTAACCAACACGGCAGAAGCCGCCAATCCCCGTTTGGACATCAAATTGCGCAACGGCAAGCTTGGCGAAGCGACTTCCGTCGGCGACCTGAAAGCAGCCAAAGCCCGCGCCGCCGAGTTGAACCGCAAAGCCAAAATCCTGCCCGCACCCATCTTGCCGGCATCCAAACCCAAACCGCAACTGACCCGCAAGCAAATCTTGGAAAACGAAGTCCGCAACGAACAAGTGGCTTTGGTCAGGGCGCAGGCGCAACTGAATGTCGCCAAGAAAAAGGCGATCAGGCAAAAATCAGCCGCCTGACCCAAGCCGTCAACGACCGTCAGGCCAATATCCGCGCCATTGAAAGCGAAATGAAACGCTAAACGGACAACGGTTCGGAAAGTTTTTTAATCCAAGCTTTCCGAACCATTTTCAATTGAAATCCATCATGCAGCCCATCCCCGACAACATCATCAAATTCCTACACGCCAACCATGTGATCAGCATTGCGGCAGCCGCAGACGGCGAAATTTGGAGCGCCTGCTGCTGTTTATGTGCCTGATGAAGCGCAAGCAAAGCTGATTGTCCTGACTTCGGCACGTTCAAACACGGCAGCCTGATGCTGAAAAATCCGAACATCGCGCGAACCATCGCAGGCCAGCCGGAAAATATCGCTAAAAATCAACGGCATACAGCTGACGGCCAGTGCGCAACTGCTGACCGACGAAACAGAGAGAAAAGCAGCGCTCGCCCTCTATTACAAAGCCCATCCGTTTGCCCGCGCGATGAAAAAGCGATGTTTGGTCGTTGCGTCTGGAAAACGTGAAATTTACAGACAACAAACTGGTTTTCGCCCAAAAACCCTTTGGCAGCGTGAAGCCCAAAACGCCTGAATCATTAAACCCTTTGGCGATTGGTTTTCAACGTTGATGGGTTAAACCCAATACCCAAAGATAAAGGTTTTCAGACGCCCCCTGCATACAAGGTCGTCTGAAAAAAACAGTACTAAACAAAAATCCTGAAACCGGCAAACGGATTTCAGGATTTTTTTATATTCGAATCATCCGAACACAAAAAAGCGGCAGCCATGCCTACCGCCCTTTCCTATCCGAAATCTCAATATCTCGCCATCGTCCCATCCACCTGCAAAGCCCAAGCATCAATCCCGCCTTGCAGGTTAAACAGATTTTCAAAACCCGCGTCCGCCAGATACATCGCCGTATGCAGGCTGCGGATGCCGTGGTGGCAGTAAACGACAATCGGCAAATCGTCGTCGGGCAGCTCGTTTTGGCGCAGCGGAATCAAGTTCATCGGGATATGGATGGCGTCAGGCAGGGCGCAGACGGCAGTTTCCTCGTCGGTGCGCACGTCCAGCAGATGGAAGGCGCGACCTTCTTGCTGCCATTGTTGCAGTTGCAGCGGGGTGAGTTGCGGGATCGTCATGATGTTGTGTGTGTGAAATGATGGAAACGATGAAAGGTCGTCTGAAAACGTTTCGCCATGTCCAGCTGGTTTTCAGACGACCTTTGATTTCAAAAAGATTAAAAATCGAAATCGCCGAAAGGACGGTTTTCTTTGTCGTCCAAATGCGCGACCAGCGTGTCGAACAAGACTTTTTCTTCAAATTCGCCGCCCTTGCGCGTAATCAGCAGCGCGCGCTGTACCGGCCGGCGACCGACGATGACCGCCATGCGGCCGCCGTCTTTCAACTGTTCTTTCAATACGTCAGGCACGCGGTCCACCGCGCCGCCGACGTAAACCGCATCAAACGGCGCGCCCGCGGAAGGCTCGGTCAGCCCGTTGTTTTGCACATAATCGATATTGTTCAAAGCCGACCGTCCAACACTGCTTTGGCGCGGTTTTGCTGCTCGGCATCGAGGTCGTCTGAAACCACTTTGCCCGCCAGTTTCGCCAAAAGCGCGGTCGCATAGCCCGAACCCGTACCGATTTCCAAAACCGTATCGGTTTTGGTCAGCTTCAAACCCTGCGCCAACCGCGCTACGATTTTCGGCTCGAGCATCTTATGTCCGTTGTGCAAGCGGCAGCTCCATGTCGGCATACGCCAAAACCCTGCAAAGACTCGTTCACGAAACGCTCGCGTGGAATCTCCTCCAAAGCGTCAAAACGTCAAAATCCAATACATCCCACGGACGGATTTGCTGTTCGACCATGTTGAACCGCGCTTTTTCAAAAATCCATTTTGTGCTCCGTTAAATAATTGTTTTAGCAATGGCAGACATTATAAAACCACACTCCCGCCGCGTCAACTTCAGCGCGCGCCGCCCGCCCTGTTTTTTTCGGTCTCAAGCCGCCTGACGCGAAGCCTTAAACCGTTTCGCCAAAATCTTCGCCAGTTCGCCCAAATACAAAGCATCCGTTTCATCAAACTGCGCCAAATGCTCGCTGTCCACATCCAACACGCCGATACAGAGGTCGTCTGAAAACAGCGGAACCACAATTTCCGAACGCGACAAAGACGAGCAGGCAATATGGTCGGGATGCGCGTTCACATCCTCGACGACCATCGTCTCGCCCTTCGCCCAAGCCTGACCGCACACCCCGCGTCCCGAACGGAATCCGCGTACACGCCAAAGGTCCCTGAAACGGCGCCAAAACCAATTCGTCCGTACACGTATCGACCAAATAAAAACCCACCCAAAACCAGCCGAACGCCTCCTTCAAAACCGCCGCCGTGTTCGCCAAATTCGCCACCCAATCTGTCTCGTCCGCCACCACAGACTCAATCTGCGGCAACACCTCCCGATAAAGCGCGGCCTTGTCCGAAGCCGAAAAATGAAGCGCGTGCATAGCCATGTCCCTATATATGTGTATCTCAAGCAGTTATTATAAAACAGGTCGTCTGAAACAGCATTTCAGACGACCCCGAGCATCCCGTTTCAAGTTGCGAACCCGTCGCATATCCACTAAACTTCACGTTACATCACGCTACACGCAGCGTACAGCCAAAGAAACACAACACGGAGCAAAAAGATGTATCACCAAATCGGAATGTGGGATCAAAAATGGGTCATCGGCAACTGGAAAATGAACGGCCGACTCCAAAACAACAACGCACTCATGCACCGCTTCCGCATCATGCCCACCGCCGAACGCGTCCTCATCGGCCTCCGCCGCCCCGACCGTTTACCTGTTGCAACTGCACAACGCCATGCAGATTGTCCTCAACAACCGCATCCTCACCTGCGCCCAAGACGTCAGCCGCTTTCCCCAACAACGGCGCCTACACAGGCGAAGTTTCCGCAGAAATGCTCGCCGACATCGGCACAGACATCGTCCTCATCGGACACTCCGAACGAAGCCTCTATTTCGGCGAGAAAAAAACGAAATCCAACGCCGCAAAATGGAAAAACGTCCTCAACGTAGGCCCTCATTCCCCTATTGTGCGTCGGCGAAAGCCTCGAAGAGCGCGAAGCCGGCAAAGAACACGAAGTCATCGCCCACCAACTCTCCGTATTGCATGGACTGAACACCAAAAACATCGCCGTCGCCTACGAACCGGTATGGGCAATCGGCACCGGCAAAGTCGCCACCGTAGAACAAATTGCCGACATGCACGCATTCATCTACAAAGAAATCTTGTCTTTGTGCGGAAGCGATGTTAAAATCCGCGTTCTTTACGGCGGAAGTGTGAAAGCAGACAATGCAGCCGACATCTTCGCAGTACCTCATGTAGACGGCGCATTGGTTGGCGGCGCGTCATTATCATATGACTCATTTACCGCCATCATCAACGCAGCGCAAGCCTCGTAGAAAACATATGGAAGCCTTTAAAACCCTTATCTGGATTATTAATATTATTTCCGCTTTGTCAGTGGTTGTGTTAGTATTGCTGCAACACGGCAAAGGCGCGGACGCAGGCGCGACCTTCGGGTCAGGTAGCGGCAGCGCGCAGGGCGTATTCGGTTCCGCAGGCAACGCAAACTTCCTGAGCCGCGCAACCGCCATCGCAGCGACTTTCTTCTTCGCAACCTGCATGGCAATGGTTTATATCCATACCCATACAAACAAACACGGTTTGGACTTCAGCAATGTGAAACAAACCCAGCAGGCTCCGAAACCTGCCGCTCCCGCTGAAAACCAATCCGCACCTGCTGCACCCGCTCCTCAGCAGCAGAAATAAAAGTTTTCAAAATGCCGACATGGTGAAATTGGTAGACACGCTATCTTGAGGGGGTAGTGGCCGTAGGCTGTGCGAGTTCAAATCTCGCTGTCGGCACCAAAATAAGAAACCGCTTAGAATTAAAAATCTAAGCGGTTTCTCTTTTCTGTCCAACGCATCGGATAAAAAGAAAAACCGCTTACTATAGCGGATTAACTTTAAATCAGGACAAGGCGACGAAGCCGCAGACAGTACAGATAGTACGGAACCGATTCACTTGGTGCTTCAGCACCTTAGAGAATCGTTCTCTTTGAGCTAAGGCAAGGCAACGCCGTACTGGTTTAAAAGTTAATCCACTATATTCCCCTATCCGATATATCCCAAGTATTGCATCCAATGCATCTCCACAATAAAAACCAAACTCAATAAAGGCGAGGTTTGCAGACTATCGCTTGCTATCCCCGAAATTTCCGTTTGACCATACAGCATCACCTTATTGAATTTCGTTAAATCAACTCCCTCTCGCAAAATAGGAAATCTTTTGAAACAAAAAGGATTGGCTCTACACCAAACGTACAGCCTTATCCCATCCACTCAAATTTTAAAAGCACCATTTTTCCAGAACACTGAAAACAAGGCGAAAATTTCTTTCACGCCAAAACCCATTCATTTTTCCCCTGCCCTTTTTCACTGTCTTCGACTTTCATTGCCCTCCCCAGATTCAAAGTTCGTCCTCCATCATTTTTCCTTACATCATTCCCTATCTTGCAGCACTAAACATTACTCTCCCGCCCCTTCAAAATCGATATTTTTGTTGATTCGTGATATATCTTTACTTAATTTCAATTAGCTTTGCGTAAATCAAATCCACTGTTTTCAAAAAGAACAAATAGCACTTTATTGATAATGAGTATCGTGTTTTCATATATGGACGAGACAAAGCCTTCTTTTTCTCTGTTAAGGTAGGGTTTTCTGTCAGTTTATGCTGACCCCGATAGACTAAATCGGAGTAACTTGATGAAATCCAATCTGAAATTAATCGTTCCCGCCGTCCTTATCGCTACCGCGCTGTTCTGCATGCGGCAGCTCCGGCTCTAAATCTAAACCGGAAACTGCTCCGACTCCTACTGCGCAACAATCCGCTCCCGCGCCTGAAACGCCTAAAACCATGGAAGTCAATAATATTGAACGCACCAAGGAAGTGGCTTACAAATGCGGACCAAACGGTACTGATCCTTTGAATGTCATGTACGGCTTCCAAGGTGATGAGCCTGTGATTGCCCAAGTGAAATACCAAGGCCAGCTGACTCGGGTCTTTCCCGCATTGTCGGCACCGGCAATGATGTCAATGGCTTCTGGGGTGAAGGCGTGGCATGGATTGCCAACCGCGCCAACTACGCCAACATCGACAAAGTGGACGGCAATATGCTGACTATCCGTCAACAAACTGTCGTCAACGGTCAAAACCAAGTCGTGGACAACATCATCACCAAGTCCTGCGTATTGGACCAAACCGCTACGGCACAATTGAACAAAGCACCTGCCAAACCTGCTAAGGGTAAAGGCAAAAGCGAAGAAATAAAGACGTTTTATAAAGCGAAAGGTCGTCTGAAAACTTGAAATCGGGTTTTCAGACGACCTTTTACATCGTCGGCTGTCTTTTCTGCATGATTCGGTAAACGGATACCGCGACACCACAAACAGCCTGCCTTAGCGCCGGCTCTCTACAATTGCCCCACACTATCGGCTCAAGGCTGCACACATATCAAGTCGTTTCTTACCACCAGTAATACGGCCGGTAAAACGGGAAATCCCCACTCGTCGTAATAGCGGTAATAGCGTGCTTCGCGCAGCTGTTGTTGGGAAATATAATTTTGCCATGCCATCTTATAGCAGGCCTGGAACATCGGGTCGGACACTTTGTCGATGTATTTCAGGCGGAAGGCTTTTTTTGTTCTGCACTGGGCGTGCCGACTTGCTCCGCCTGCTCGAACTGTTTGCGCATCAGTTTGGCAGTCTCCGGATCGCATTCGGCAGCCAGACTGACTTGAAGGTTCTGTTCATAACGTCTTTGCGCGCGTTCGCGGGCGGCTTTTTGTTCGGGCGTAGTGGCACAAGCGGCCAGGGTTGCCACGATGCACAGTATCAGGGAAGCTCGAATGGGAGACATGATTTTTTCCTTTTTATATCAAGGGATAGGGATAATGTACGCCTTTTTGCGGCAAATTGTGAAGCCTGTCGTACCGTCCGTATCAACCGACAAAACGGCAAAGCCCGGCCAAAACAAACCGTACCATCTGACAAGAGGTCGTCTGAAAAGTGAAAAGCCATTTTCAGACGACCTCGTATCTCGCCCCTGCTCTTTTTATAGTGATTTCGCCATATTCATTGAAGAAGCCCCTAGCGATACAATATCGCACCATATCCAATCGAATCGAGGTCGTCTGAAAAAAATTGAAAAGGGATTGATATGACGGCAAATCATCACGAAGAAACACCAAGCGGGCAACAGCAGCCGACCAGTCGCCACAAGCGTCGGCATGAACGCCTGCACGCGCCGCCGTTTTGGCAGGCGGACAGGCCGTATCTGCACGAACACCATATTTCCGATGCGCGCTTCCGCAGGCTGGGCTATATCATGGCGATGTTGGCGGGCGCAATCAATGCGGGCGGTTTCTTTGCGTTTTCACGTTATACGTCACACGTTACCGGCTCGATGTCGATGCTGGCGGACGCTGTTTATCTGCGCGAATGGGTAACGGCGGCGGTGGCTTTGATCAGCGTGTTGTGTTTCATTGTCGGCGCGGCGCACTCGGGCTGGGTGGTTTTGTGGACGCAGCAGAAGCGGTTTCGCGGCAGCTTCGGTTTTTCCATGTGGCTGGAAGCGGTTTATCTGCTGATATTCGGCTTTGTCTCGGTCTGACGACATCGAAATGGAACATCGGGGACGGGAATTTGGTTTTCCCGTCGTTGGCTTTGTTTTTAATGTGTTTCATCATGGGAATGCACAATACGGTGATGACGCTTTTGTCCGGCGGCGCCATCCGTTCGACGCACATGACCGGCACGGCGACCGACTTGGGCATCGAGCTTTCTCGTGCGCTGTATTACTCGAAAAACATCATCCGCGCCTGCCCTCATGTTCATGTCAATAAGCCGAAGATGTGGCTGTTGAACGGCTTGATGTGGGCATTTCTATTGGGCGGCGTCGTGGGTGCTTGGGGCTACCACAAAATCGGACACCATTTCGCGCTGCCGGTATCCGCCGTCTTGTTCATCTTGGGCGCGGGGTCTGTGGGCTATGATGTGAAAGTGCGCTTGAAATTTGCGCTGGCGGGATGGTATCGGCGGCATCGTGCGAAACAGCGTTAAAAAGCGGTATCGTGGCAAATCCGCATACCGCCATGCCAATTATCGGCGCTCAGTGAACCAAATCACTTTTCTTTTGCCCAATCAAATAGATACTCCTGCGTGATGACAACCCCTTCAAAATCTTCTAGTCTTTTGTTTTGAATGAAAAACACCCTTAATCAAGGCTGCCGCGTCGCGTTATCCCTGAAACGCGCGGGCAATGAACGGACAGCGATTGGATTAATGGCAATATGAGTCATGGCGGGAACCATTCCTTCTTCCAACTGATTTTCAGACGACCCTGCGTCGTCGAAAGGACATCTCAATGAAATTCTTGAAACCTCTGACCGTTGCCGCGTTGACAATCCCTTTGGCACTGACCGGCTGCGTAACCGACCCTGTAAGCGGACAACGCAACACCAGCAAAACCGCCATGTACGGCTTAGGCGGCGCGGCAGTGTGCGGCATCGTCGGCGCACTGACCCACGGCGGCAAAGGCGCGCGCAACTCCGCGTTGGCATGCGGCGCGATTGGCGCGGGCGTTGGCGGCTACATGGACTATCAAGAGAAAAAAACTGCGCGAAAACCTGAAAAACACCAACATCGAAGTAGAACGCCAAGGCAACCAAATCAAGCTGGTGATGCCTGAAAACGTCACCTTCGCCACAGGCAGCGCGGCATTGAGCGATCAGGCGCGAAACGCTTTGGCGACCGCCTCCGAAACACTGGTGCAATACCCCCGACACGACTTTGACGATTAACGGTCATACCGACAACACCGGCAACGACGCCATCAACGAACCACTGTCCCGCAACCGCGCGCTTGCCGTTGCCGACTACCTGCAATCCCGCGGCGTAAACGGCTCGCGCCTGACCACCGCCGGCTACGGCTCACGCCACCCGATCGCGTCTAACGCCACAGCCGAAGGCCGCGCCCAAAACCGCCGCGTCGAGATTTTGATCAATCCCGACCAAAAACGCCATCAACGCGGCGAAACAGCAAATGTAAGCTATCCGTCTGAAGATACAGCTTAAAGGTCGTCTGAAATCCGATTTTGGGTTTCAGACGACCTTTTTTCATTGCGCCATCGGTTCGCCGGTTTTGCCACCTATTCATCAGGTTTTCGGTTGAATACCTCATCACTAAGGCCAAAAGCAAAACAAGCCTTTGATTTTTCAGACGACCTCAAGCCATTCCACCAATATAGTGGATTAACTAAATCAGGACAAGGCGACGAAGCCGCAGACAGTACAGATAGTACGGAACCGATTCACTTGGTGCTTCAGCACCTTAGAGAATCGTTCTCTTTGAGCTAAGGCGAGGCAACGCCGTACTGGTTTAAAGTTAATCCACTATATTTATTCACCTGCCGACACTGTTCATGTTCCGTTTTCCCGCTCTATCATCCTTGACACTGCCTGATGACAGTGATTTAATTTCCTAATATGATTAATAATCATTTTTAATCAACTATGGAAAAGCAGATCGTTTGGACACCGCGCCAATCCGCGCCCAAAGCCTTTCCCGAACGGCAGGCGTTGATGCCGATATGGGGCGGCATACCGATTCCCCGTCCTCAATGGCAGAACATCTGGCGGCAGAAGCTCCCCATGCCGCCGATTCCGACGCGCTCGCCTATCTGCACATCCCCTTTCTGCGCCAACCACTGCGTGTTCTGCGGCTTCTACCGCAACGCGTGGAAAGAGAGTTACAGCAGCGTTTACACCGACAAAATTATCGAAGAAATGGCGGCGGAAGCCGAAAATCCGTCAGGGCAACGGCAAAAATCCGCGCCGTCTATTTCGGCGGCGGCACGCCCACCGCGCTGCAAACCCCGGACCTCGCCAGACTCATCCGCGCCTGTTACCAATACCCTGCCGATTGCCGACGACTGCGAGTTCACCATCGAAGGCCGCATGAGCCATTTCGACATCGAAAAAGCCCAAGCCTGCATCGAAGCGGGCGCCAACCGCATTTCCATCGGCGTGCAAACCTTCGACACCGCCATCCGCCGCCGCCTCGGCCGCAAACACGGTGGCGACGAAGCCTTTGCCTACTCTGGAAAAACTGTGTGAAATCAATGCCGTCATCGTTGTCGATTTGATGTTCGGCCTGCCCAACCAAACCGACGCCGTCTGGCAAAACGACCTCGAACGCGCCACCGCCCTGCCTTTTGTCCGGACTCGACACCTACGCCTTCAACCTCTATCCCATGCCGCCCATCAACCGCATGGTGGAAAAAGGCGCATTTCCCGCCCCGCCCGGTTTCGACGTTCAGGCAGACCAATACGCCTACGCCGTCGAAACACTGGCGCAAAAAGGCTGGAACCAAGTCAGCAACAGCCATTTTCGCCTATCCCCGCCGCGGCGAACGCAACCGCTACAACACGCTGGTCAAATCCAACATCCCCTGCTGGGCGTTCGGCTCCGGCGCAGGCGGCAACTTTCGGCGGCTTCAGTTATCAGGTGCAGGGCGATTTGGACAGCTACCTCGCCACCCCGAAAGGCGAAAAACATCGCCTTCATGAGCGGTCACAGCCCGAACAAAGCCCCTGCTCGGACAAGTGCAGCACGACATGGAAACAGGCCGTCTGAATCCCTCGCTGTTTGACGGCAACGCCGCCGCGCAGAAACTGATCGCCCAATGGCAGGCAATGCAACTCTTTGAAAGAACAAGGTTCAGACGGCCTCATCCGCCTGAACACCAGCGGCCGCTACTGGTCGCCCACCCTCATCCGCAAACTCATGCTCACCCTCCCGACCCAAGAAAAGGATCAAACCATGCAAAAACTTTCATCCGAACAACAAATCATGTTGCGCCAATCATTGGAAAAATCCCGCCAAGTGCTCGAAATGCTCGCCGCGCAAAACCAATGCAGCTTTGAAGACGTCATCCGCTGCCTGCCCGAAAACTGCATCCGCCAAACCGAAGGCAGTCGCATCGTCGAAATCCTCCAAGCCGTCGCCGCTTGGGAACGAAGCCGTCACCTTCATCGCCCACACCCCCGACGCCATCGTCGAAGTTACCAGCAAATTACCTAGCGGCAAAGTCGGCCGTGGCTTCTACAACTTTCGACCACCCCTGAAACCGACGGCGGCGTACACGGTCATATCTATTACGAAAAACTGCGCCGCCATCTACCTTTTTGGAACGCCCGTTTATGGGCAAAGACACCTGCTCGCTCAACTTCATCAACCGCAACGGCGGCGCCATGTTTCAAAATCTTCGTCGGCCGCGACGAAGCAGGCGAACTCAAACAACACCAAATCGAAGCCATGAGAAAACTGTTTGATGCGGCTTAAACAGGTTTCAGACGACCTCTGCCCGAAATCGACAGAAATTGCCGCATTCCTGCACAAACAAAATCATCTTTCGGCATCGTAAATAGCCGATGAAAGTTCGACAGGCTGCCTGCAAGATTGGTGTTTGCCACTAAAGTAAGCTTGCGCTACTGCCCTCTCCTAACCCTCTCCCACGGGGAGAGGGGATTGAGGATACTGAGATTCAAGCATTTTTGGCTTCTCTGCCACTTGGAGTTTCCCTGCCAACCCATCCCCTCTCCCCGTGGGAGAGGGTTAGGAGAGGGCAGACACCAAACCAGTAAGTCAATTCCGCGGGTAAAGCCCACGCTACGATAGTTGTTATAAAACCTGCTTTGCCCGTTTCCAGACGACCCAATACTGAAAAGAAGTAGCGTGGCTATGCCCACGACCTCACGGCTTCAAACACAACAAGGTCGTCTGAAAACACAGCATCAACGAAGTTAAAACGAATGCAGCAGTTTTTGCTGAAACCCAAATACAGATTTCAGACGACCGTTGAAGCAAAAATCGCAAGCAAAGCCCACGCTACAACTGAACCATTTTTGGCTTCTCTGCCACTTGGAGTTTCCCCATACTCATCCCCTCTCCCCGCGGGAGAGGGCTAGGAGAGGGCACAGCACAAACCGAAAGTCAATTCCGCGGGCAAAGCCCACGCTACGACAGTTGTTATAAAACCCGCTTTACCCGTTTTCAGACGACCCTAAGCTCTGCCACAAAAAGAAAACTGAAAGAAGTAGCGTGGCTATGCCCACGACAGCACAACATCAAACACAAAAAGGTCGTCTGAAAATCAACAAGCCTTACCCCAAACCACTCACAAATTATTGAAATCCCGAACCACCCGACACACAAAGGAGACCCCATGCAACTCATCTTCGGCGCCAACGGCCCGTCCGGCCGAGCATTCATCCGCACACTCACCCATCCCGCCGACACCGTCGCCGTATTAAGAAAGCCGCCTGAAGATTCGTTCTTTCAGCGAACACCGCATTCAGACGACCATAGCCGACGCGCTCGATGCCGACGCGCTCGACAAAGTGTTCGCACAATACCGCCCCGACAGCGTCATCAGCTTCGTCGGCGGCAAAAACGAACAAGGCATACGCAGCGACGCACTGGGCAACATCAACATCATCGCCGCCGCCCAGTCCGCCAACCCGCAAGCCCGTTTCATCCTGATTACCAGCATGGGCTGCGGCGAACAATGGGACATGATGAGCGAACCCTTCAAACAAGCCCTCGGCGAAGCCGTCCGTGCCAAAACCGAAGCCGAAATCTACCTCAAACAAAGCAGCCTGAACTGGACCATCCTCCGTCCCCTGCGGCTTGGACAACAGCGAAGACAGCCGCCACATCCTGACCGACCACCCCGACGGCATCCCTAAAAACTACATGAGCCGAAACGGACTCGCCGCCGCCGTCTCCGCTGTCCTGCAAGACCCCGAAAGCATCGGCAAGGTTTACACCGTCGGCGCAGGCAGTTAACACCGCACACTTAATCAAACAGGTCGTCTTGAAACCGTTTCAGACGACCTGTTTTCTATTGCCGACAAGCGTAACGCCAATCAGCGCGGCATCCATTCATCCGCTTAACCAAACCATTCCCAAACCCCGCTTTCAGACGACCTCCCGCCTTGTGTTATGATAATGGCTCTTCACACAAAGGTATTTTATGGACAAACCCGTCTATCTCTACACCGACGGCGCATGCAAAGGCAATCCCGGCGCCGGCGGCTGGGGCGTGTTCATGCGTTACGGCGCACATGAAAAAAGAACTGTTCGGCGGCGAAGCGGAAACCACCAACAACCGCATGGAGCTGACCGCCGTCATCGAAGGGCCTGAAATCCCTAAAACGCCGCTGCCAAGTCATCATCTGCACCGACTCGCAATACGTCAAAAAAACGGCATGGAAAGCTGGATTCACGGCTGGAAAAACGGCTGGAAAAACCGCCGCCAAAAAAACCGGTTAAAAACGATGATTTATGGAAAGAACTCGACAGCTTGGTTCAACAACACGAAGTCCGCTGGACTTGGGTAAAAAGGCCATGCCGGACACCCTGAAAAACGAAAAAGCCGACGAGACTCGCCAACCGAGGCGCAGCAAAATTTTTATAACACTTCACCCATGACTGTACTCAAACATCTCAAACCATGCTTTTTGGATTGCCATCATTGCATCGATTTGTGTGACGCCCAATAGCACTGATGTTCGCCTATTCGCCCCTTTCATGATGTCAATGATCGCTTTGGCTTGTGTGATCACGTGAGAGTGCCGAAGAATGTGACGACTTAATCACGCCCTCCTATTTATAGTGGATTAACTTTAAACCAGTACGGCGTTGCCTCGCCTTGCCGTACTATTTGTACTGTCTGCGGCTTCGTCGCCTTGTCCTGATTTAAATTTAATCCACTATATTTTTGGTGAACCCTACCTGAATGGTGGTTTTACGCATTCATACCGCTGACTGCCATTTACCTCGTTCTAAAAATCCTGATTGAAATCATCCGATTCCCTATTTCAGACTCAGAAAGAAAAACCCCATGACCTGCCCCATCTGCACCGCAGACAACGAAGATATTTTTGCTGCAAACGCCCAAACCTGCGCGTCATCGCCGTCCACAACGAAGCTGCAGCCCCGGCATTCTGCCGCGTCATCTGGAACGACCACATCGCCGAGATGACCGACCTTTCAGCCGCCGAACGTGCCGAAATCATGGAAATGGTGTATAAAGTCGAAGCCGCCATGCGCCAAGTGTTCCGTCCCGCCAAAATCAACCTTGCCAGCCTGGGCAACGTCGTCCCCCATCTGCATTGGCACGTCATCGCCCGCTTTGAAAACGATGCCAACTTTCCCGCCCCGATTTGGGCAGCCCCGTCCGCGAACACGGCATGACCCCTGCCGGACAACTGGACGGAACAAGTCAAAAGCCCTGCTGGCGTAATGTTCAGACGACCCCTGCCGAAAAGGTCGTCTGAAACCCAAGCAAAGGAAAACCATATGACCTGGCAAAACCTCCCGCCGCCATTTTCCTCCGCGCCTGCTCCGCCGCAGCCGGAGCCGGACTGCTGCAAGCCTGCGGCACCGGCACTACCGTCACCCCATCTACTCAAACCGGCAACACAGCGAAAGCCCAACCCGTGCAGCCCAAAACCAGCCATCCCCCACGCTCCGGCGACAACCTCCTCCGCGTCGTCGCCCCTTCCGCTTTGCCGAAGACCCCAACCGCGTCAACGCGGGCTTGACCCGCCTCTATAACGCAGGTTTTACCGTGACCAACCAACAAGCAGGCAGCCGACGCTATCAACGCTTCGCCGGCTCCGACGCCCAACGTGCCGCCGACTTCCAAGAGGTCGCCACCGGCCGCGTTGAAACCCCCAAAGTCCCTCATGGGCTTTGCGTGGCGGCTACGGCGCGGCACGCATCCCTGCCCGCAAATCGACTTCGCCTCACTCGGCGCCAGAATGCGCGAACGCGGCACCTTGTTCTTCGGCTTCAGCGACGTTTGCGCCGTCCAACTCGCCCTGCTCGCCAAAAGGCAATATGGCAAGTTTCGCCGGACCTATGGTTTACAGCGAATTCGGCAAAACCCGAACCCAGCGTCTTCACCATGGATTCGTTCATCCGCGGCACCACCAACAACGTCAACGTCATCGACGTTCCCGCCATCCAACGCGCCAACGTCAACGTCGAAGGTACCTTATGGGGCGGCAACCTCAGCGTCCTAGCCTCCCTCGCAGGCTCGCCCTATATGCCCGACATCCAAGGCGGCATCCTGTTCGTCGAAGACGTCAGCGAGCAACCCTACCGCATCGAACGCATGTTGAACACGCTTTTATCTTGCAGGCATCCTGCAAAAAACAACGCGCCATCATCTTCGGCGACTTCCGCATGGGCACCATCCGCGACGTGTACGACTCAGCTACGACTTCTCCGCCGTCGTCAACCACGTCTCACGCACCGCCAAAGTCCCCGTCCTGACAGGTTTCCCCTTCGGACACATTACCAATAAAAGCACCTTCCCCTTAGGTGCACATGCCAAAATCCACAGCACTGCCAACGGCGGCTACACCGTAACCTTCAGCGGCTACCCTACCCTGAACCCCGCCGCCCTAACCCTCAACAACCTGCTGCCCCGCCCGTGCCGACGTTCAACGGCTCTACCTACCGCAGCACGACAACCGAAGAAGTCATCGAATAAACAAAGCTTTCGATTCAAAAAAGGTCGTCTGAAAATCCGAACCGGTTTTTCAGACGACCTTTTCTATCCAATAAACTTCAGCCAGATTGAATGAGGGACACAATCTGCTGCAATCTTAGCTGTTACAGATAATATAGTGGATTAAACTTTAAATCAGGACAAAGGCGACGAAGCCGCAGACAGTACAGATAGTACGGAACCGATTCACTTGGTGCTTCAGCACCTTAGAGAATCGTTCTCTTTGAGCTAAGGCGAGGCAACGCCGTACTGGTTTAAAGTTAATCCACTATACAATCCACGGCAATCTTCCATCGTTATACTGTCTATGCAAGCCATAGCGGGGTAAATTCAAATCAGGACAAGGCTGCGAAGCCACAGACCGTACAGATAATACGAAAACCGATACACATCCAACCCAAACACATCATTCAAAAACAAAAGAGCCTGCATAAAGCAGGCTCTTTATTTAAACTAATCGTACTAGATTAGAATTTGTGACGCAGACCAACCAGACCAGCGGTAGATTGAGTTTTGTCGCCACCTTTGCCTTCTTTCAACCAGCCGGCAGAAACAAAGCAGAAGTACGTTTAGAGAAGTCGTAGTCAGCACCAACAATCACTTGGTTGTATTGGCTGTTACCTTGTTTCACGCCGTTTTCTTTTAGCTTTGAAGCCGTGAGCGTAAGACAGACGAGGCATTACGTTACCCATACGGTAGCCGCCAGTTACAGCAACTTCAGTACGTTCGTTTTTCTTAGCGTCAGCTACGTCAGCTTTAAAGCCTTCGTATTGACCGGCAACAGAAACCAGTACGTTGTTAGCATCGTAACCACCTACCAGACGGTGTACTTGGTAGTCTTTGTAAACGCCAGAACCCAAAGTGGTGTTGCTGTTGAACAGTTCCAGATGTTCTGTATCCAAAGATTTACGTTTTGCGAAAGTACCAGCGTAGCGACCGAAAGAAACCAGAGTTTTCATAGTTCAGACCCAGGTCGAAAGAGTGACGGGTTTTCTCGTTATGAACATGTTTGTCCTCAGGGTTAGCATTGTCGCGTGGTTGGTATTGAGCGCTTGCGCTGAAACCAGCAAATACTGGAGAGTCGTAACGTACAGATACTTTACGCTCGTCAACACGTTTCAGTTTACCGAATTGCAAAACTGATGCATTCGCGTCGCTAGATTCCCAGGATCTACGCTGTCGCTGTTGTCTTTCAGAGCAGTGTTCAATTTACCAGCGCGAACTTTACCGAAGCCGCCTTCCAAACCGATGAAGGATTCACGAGTACCCCAACCTTTGTCAGTACCGGCAACAGAAGTATTTTTGCTCTACTTGCCAGATAGCATTCAGGTTGTTGCTCAGGTGTTCGTGACCTTTGAAACCGATACGGGAACCAAAGTCAGCAATTTCAGTTGCAGTTTTGTTTTTTTGGTGCTTACGTGATTAACAGTTTCTTTTAGTGCGAGAAACTTCAACACCGGCTTTAACTTGACCGTACAGAGTCACGTCAGCCATAGCTGCAACAGGCAAAGCTGCCAAAGTCAGAGCAATCAGAGATTTTTTCATTGCTGTATTCCTTTTCTATCGTGAAGAAATAACTTAAGCAGACTCGGATAGAATCCGCTTGAGGCTTTTACATTATCGCTGGAATCAGCGATTCCATGACTCTCACTATAATTGTTCCTCTCTAAAAACAAACTTTATTCACTACCCCTACTGACCACCTGACCTCACAGCACCCGCATCACAACAAGGCATTCGCAATATTTTTCCTTATAAATCATAATGTAATATCAACTCACCCGTTGTTTGCATTTTTACAACACAATTTCCTAAACGGTCGTTTTAGGCGATTGGCTGTTGTTTTTTAGCTAAATCAGCCGGATGAATGAATAAAGCGGGTGCAGGTGTGTACTTTCTTATAGCATGCAATTTATGTGGGATTAGCCGGTCATGAACATTAGGTATAGTGGATTAAATTTAAACCAGTACAGCGTTGCCTCGCCTTGCCGTACTATTTGTACTGTCTGCAGCTTCATCGCCTTGTCCTGATTTAAATTTAATCCACTATATATTCCCTCCCTCAATGTAGAAACATAAATCCTGCCCTTTGAATTTGCGGTTTCGTCGGTGTAACACCGACATGACCTGTCCCAGCAGTTTCCTCAAAAGAAAAGGTCGTCTGAAAATCTTTGTATTGATTTCAGACGACCTTTTGCCATTTGCACATACAATTCCCGCAAACCAAATTTCAAGAAAGGCTGATAGACATATCTATTCGGGCGGACTGCGACCTTATTGATGCAGTGCGGGCGTTACCTGCAACAGACTTTGGCAAAGAAAGATTCTCCATAAGCACGCACTTAGATTTCAGACGACCTCACAGCCATATCGGCATTTCGGGACGAATGATACCGAACTCGGACGGATAATCCACTCGGTCAGGTACAGCCCATCAGGCATAAAAGTCGGCGGGGCTTTTTAATCGACTGCGCTCTTCGATTAAGTCCTGAAATCCGGAAATACTAAGCCTGCCGCTACCAACATAAACCAATGCCCCCATGATATTACGCACCATATGATGCAAAAAGGCATTGCCGTGTCAGTCTAGTTTTAAGAATTGCGGCGTACCGCTGATTTTTTGCGCTGTATACAGAGTTTTAATGGGTGATTTTGCTTGGCATTCGGCAGCACGAAAAGCTGGAGAAATCATGTTCGCCTTCTAATAATAATGCCGCCTGCTGCATTTTTTCAGGATCGAGTTTGAGGTGCGTCCACCCTATCTTTCCTTGCAATATCGGGGAGCGGACGGGAGATGATTCCAAAAAGGTAACGATACCTTCTACCGTATGCATCAAAGCGGGCGTGAAAATGTGGGGCAAACCTGCTGCGCGAACAATACAGCCACACCTTCAGGAAGATAAGCATTGACGCCCCGCACCCACGCCTGCTCGGGACGGGCTACTGCGGTATCAAAATGGACGACTTGTGCAGTCGCGTGTACGCCCGTGTCGGTTCGTCCGGCAACAATGGTTCGGATAGTCTCGCCTGCAATTTGGCTGAGTGCGCATTCCAAGGTCGTCTGAACAGTGGGTAAACCGTCGGCTTGTTTTTGCCAACCGTAAAATCGGCTGCCGTCATAAAGACAGGGTTAATGCCCATCTTTGTATGGTTTTTGTGGATAATGATTCGGTGTATGCAGTCATATGTCGTCTGAAAATAATAAAAGATGCCGTTTTCACGGCATCTTTTATTTTAGCATTGTTCAATTTCGATTTACTTGCCGATATTAGGCATTCAATTCATTCATCAATGCTTCGGGCTTTTATCACGAGATCTCACCGCTTGCGTCATCCAGCAATTCGGTCAACGTCTCGCGGGCGGCATCGGGATCGCCGATTTCGACATACATTTTAGCCAGATCATATTTGGCTTCCAACGGAGCTGTCATACCGACGGACTCAGAGATGAAACCTGAGTCAAAACCGAATGTTCATTACTGCTGTCGGCAGTATCTTCCACACCCAGATTTTTCCCATTCGATGGTTTCGTCAGCGCTGGCTTCTTGAGTGTTTTTCAATACTGAAATCTTCACCATCTTGGAATGATAAAGGCTCATCTTGCTTAATCTCAAACGGTTGAGTATCGGCTTCGGGCTGTGGCTGTTCTGTTTCTTCAACAACGAAATCCAGTGCTTCTTCTGAGCTATCTGCCTGTTTGTCTGCTGCTTCAACTTCAGACGACGTTTCTTCTTGCGCACCTAATTCAGGGAAAGGCTCGATGGCTTTAACTGTTTTCGGCTCTTCCGCAAAGAAATCCCAACCCTCTTCCGATTCTTCGGATTTGGTTTCGGCTTCTTCTGTTTCTACTACGTCAATTGTTTCCGACTTAGGCTCTTCAATCTCCACTTCGAATGGGATTGGCTCTTCTTCCGGTGCTTCCGGTTGAGCTTCCGACAGGTTGTCTGAAACAGATGAAACAGGCGTTGCTGCAAAAGAAGAAACTGATGGGGTCTCCTCCTCATGCTGAGGCTCTGTTCCTACTTCAGCAGTTCTGTCTTCCATTACAACAGCAACGTGTTGATATGGATTTTTCCGGTTCCGGCTCATATACGCTTTCGGTAGATTCGACAGTATCCCAATCGATATCACGGCGTTTTTTTCGGTTTCTTCGTCGATGGTAACGGCGCCGGACACGATGCTGGCTTGAGTATTATCCAGTTCGTTCAAATCCAGATCGACGTTTTTCTTGAGCAGGTTCGGCAACAGGAGCCGGCTCATTGAAGAATACTTCATCATCGAAATCATCTTCAATTTCCAAACCGTCTTCTTCAGGTTTGGAAGTTTCTGCTACAACTTGTGTGTGTTGCGGTTGCGGTTGCGGCGCAGTGGCAGCAGGGAATACATGATCTTCGATACTGATATCGAGATCGTCCTCATCCTGATCGTCCTGATCTATCGCACCTACCACAGGCGCAACAGCTGAATTCTTCCGCTTGCCCAACAAGAACAGCAACAGCAACAAACCTGCCGCTGCCGCACCGCCGATCAACAGCCAGCGCCATAATCCGCTGTCTTCCGCTGACGCTTCTTCTTGTTGTTTTTTTCTGTGGCAACTGCCGAGGCAATGCGCGCTTCGACATCAGCTTGTGCCTGAGAAATTTCTTGTGGTTCTGTGTTTGCTGTTGCAGACGACGCATTCGGCTCAGGCAGGACATTTACTTGCTCGGCAGATGCTGCACCTGTTTCAGCTTTATTTTTGCTCCGAGTACCTGCCGTCGTTACAGCCGGTTTGGTTTCAGGCTTAGCTTCTTGTACCGACTCAGCTTTTTTATCTTCTTTTTATTTTTCTACTTTTGGTGTTTTCTACCGGAGTCTCTTTAGGAGGCGTTGCGGTACCCGGCTTTTTCAGACGACCCTTGGGCTTGAGGCTATTGCCTTCCTGAACCGGAGGTTTGACTTGTGCAGGGTTTGGATGCCGTCGATTTCATATCGCCGTGCATCGGAATGTACAACACCTTGCCCGCAAGCATACGGTCGGCATCTTTACCGATGAACACGCCGGGGTTGGCATTGACCAATGCCTGTATCGTTTGTTCGACGGTCATGCCTTGAGGACGGATTTTGGTGGCAATTTCGGTCAGAGTCTCACCCTGACGAACCAGATGCTGCTTGCCATAACGAATCTCGGTTCCCATTGGCGCCTACAGAAGATTGTTGCTGTTGTTTTGACGGCTGTGCCTGTGTCTGTACCGGTTTATTCGTGTTGTTTTTATCTTTTCGTACAGCTTCCTTGCGAACGGTTTCATTTTTGATTTCCGTTTTTGTATCGCGCGGTTGATGCGGTCACGCGCCGCCTGACGGTCAAATTGAGAATGGTATGAATTGTTGTCAGCAGAAGAATTGGATGAAGATTCGCCACCGCTGCAGCGCACGGCTTGAACCATCCGTTTTACCGGAATAGCCTGCGGGATCAATGATGGCTGTGTATTCGCGTGATTGTGAACCTGCGCCGACTTGGAAAATCAACACAGGGTCTTTAATCGCTTTGCTTGAGTGGATAGTGACGACTGCCTTATCGCCCGACTTACGGACACTGGTACGCAAATTGCTATTGGAAACAGTCGCTTTTCCGCCTTTCAACAGCGCCTGAGCCTCGTCACCGGTTACGGTGATACTGCCTGAAAACGGCTCGCCCAGATGGGATTGGACATTCAGCCCGCCAAGCCCTGCGCTCGCACCAAACGACACTGCCAAGGCCACAGATGCCGCGATTAATTTGATTTTATGATGGTTTTTCAAAACTTGTCCCCTGTGTAAAATGACAACCCTGCTAGAACTGCTACATGCTTAACCGTATATTACGATATATTACGTTATGATATCTTCTAAAGTCGCAGTCTGCCAAGTAATCCGATGAATTAAGTGATGAAACGAACGAGAAATTAACAGGTTTGTAATTTCTGTGTTTCTTTTTACAAATCCTACTGATAACATAGTTTATCATCCCGACGGCATTTTTTAAACCCTTTTTTAGATTATTGCCCGCCTGCATCGGCAATTTCGTTTCCAGGGTGGTGCAAAAAGGTGAGGCTGCCTGTATGATTAGCGTTTAGCCGATTGGTTTCATCTTTTTTGTTTGTTTGATTATGAAAGTTTTAAGCGATTTATTGGCAGTCATCTTGTTTTTCCTGACTTACACAATCACGAAAAACATGATTACTGCGACTGCGGTTGCCGTTGTATTCGGCATTTTGCAGGCAGGTTTTACTTACTGGAAATACAAAAAACTCGATACGATGCAGTGGGTCGGCTTGATCCTGATCGTCGTATTCGGCGGCGCGACCATTCTACTTCATGATGACCGTTTTATCATGTGGAAACCGACCGTTTTGTTCTGGATTGGCGCATTGGTTTTGCTGATCAGCCATCTAAGCGGGAAAAAAACGGATTAAAAAGCGACTATGGGCAAAAGAGCTGGAACTGCCTGAACATGTTTGGAGCAAACTGACTTATGCCTGGATCGTATTCATGATTTTCTTAGGTATTGCCAACTGGTTTGTATTTACCCACTTCAAAAGAACAATGGGTAAATTACAAAATGTTCGGCTCTACCGGTTTTTGTTTGTTTTCTTTATCGCTCAATTTTTCCTATTTGAGCCGATATTTACCCAAAAAGGATAGTTGATGGAATATTACATGCTCCCTGGCCACCGATGCCGATAATGTACACGAAGCCCGTATGGCGGCACGCCCTGCCCATCTGCAACGCTTTCGGGAAGCTTTGAAGGCTGAAGGACGTCTTCTGACTGCCGGCCCCAACCCTCTTCCCGACAATCCGGAGCGCGTGTCCGGCAGTCTGATTGTGGCTCAATTTGAATCTTTTGGATGCCGCTCAAGAATGGGCGGAAAAAGACCCTTACGTCGATGCGGGCGTCTATGAAGAGTATTGATCAAAACCGTTCAAAGCCGTATTCAAATAATGGATATGCGTGAAGCCATTGAAAGTCGTCTGAAAACGCTGAATCCTGTTTTTTTGACTTTCAGGATGACAGCCATCTGCATGCGGGCCACTCGGGAAACAAAGGAGGCGGGCATTATACGGTCGTAGTCGTCAGCGAAGCTTTTCGGCGGCGTCAGCCGTCTTAACCGCCAACGCACCATTAAAACCTTACTGCACGATCTGTTTTCCGAAGGGCTGATTCACGCATTGAGCATCAAAGCGGCCACTCCGGACGAATACTTCCACTAATTACAGATATACTGGACATAACAAGAGAAAATCATGAAGAAAAAAACATCTCATCTCTATGCTGATGACTGCTCTGGTTTCCGCAGCCTTTCTGCCCAAACCTTAGTTACAGTTAATGGTCAAACCATCGACAGCAGCGTCATTGATGCCCAAGTTGCCGCGCTGCGTGCAGCAAACAACAAAAATTCCCGATTCTCCCGAGCTACGCAGAGAACTGACTGAGCGCCAAGTCATCAATACCGTCGTATCACAAGAAGCCAAACGCCTGAAAGCTCGACCAAAGCGCTGAATTCAAACAAGCTTTGGAACATGCCCGTACGGATGCCAAAAACAAGGTGCCGATAAAAAAAGCACATTTCAAAACCGAATGGGCGGCATTTGAAAAGCGATTTACTTGGACAAGCTTTATGCGATTCACGTCCTCCGTCAAAAATCCTGTTCAAGAAAAAGACGTCAAAAACCGCTTACGATAATTTCAGCAACTTCTACAAAGGCACTCAAGAAGTACAACTGGGCGAAATTATTACCCGCACTCAAGCGGATGCCCAAAAGCCATTTCTGATTTAAATGCCAAGAAAAGCTTTTGCCTCCGTCCTGAAGCAATATTCAATAGATGAACGCGCCAAACAAGCGGGCGGCATCCAGCAAGGTTATGTTCCCTTAAAAGATTTGCAGGAGGCTGTTCCCCCGCTCTATGCCGCAGTTAAAGATTTGAAAAAGGCGCGCACACTACAACGCCTCTGCAAGACAGCGACGTATATGCCGTCTTCTATGTCAACGACCGTCGGGATGTAAAGCTTCCGTCTTATGACGAATCCAAAAGCAGTATAGCCCAAGACCTGCAAGCCTCCCGCGTCGATGAAGCACTCCAATCTCTGTTGCAAAAACCACAATTAAATAACTGTTCACGGAGTTTTTTATAATGACATACCAAACTGCCGCCGCAGTCATCATGGCGACGGCTGTTGCCGGATCTCGCTGTTGCCAAAGCGCCTGATATTGATCCGGCACGCATAGACAGCGAAGTTGCCCGCATTCTCAAGCAAGCCGAACAGCGTCCTGAATCCAAGCAGCAGCCTGACGGCAAAGCAATCCGCCAAGAAGTCGTCAAACACTTGCAAAAGCATTGAAATTCTCAAAAATGCCGCACTCAAAGCCGGATTGGATAAAGATCCCGAGGTCCGCAACCAATTCCTCACTATGGAAGCGGAATTTTACGCGGCGCAATATGCCGACTATCTGAAGCGCACTGCCGAAATCAGCAATGCTGAATTATTGAAGTTTTACGATCAGCAAACCCGCATGATCAGAGATTCAGCAGGTTAGCTTCGATACGCCCGAAGAAGCACGAGCAGCACAAGAATTGCTCTTGAAAGGCTTGTCATTTGAAGAATTGACGAAACGATATCCGAATCAGCAACCCGCATTTGAAGATTTCGTCATGGCAAGACAGCTGCGCCAACCGCTTGCAGGGCATCTTGAGGTCCAATGAATCGGGGAGAGGTAACTCACAATCCTGTTGAAATTGAAAACAAGTTCTTCCTGTTTAAAATCAGCGAAGTACAAAAAGACCCTCAAGCACCGCCGTTTGATCTGATTCGCGATCAACTCACCCAGCTGTTGAAAGAAGATAAAGCCCAACAGCAAATTCACCAGCTATTGCGTGAAAAACGGTATCGAGCAATAACACGCACTGAAACGATACGGACTTCGGTAAAAACCACGCCGTACTGGTTTAAAGCGGATTCCCATATAAAAGGTCGTCTGAAACCTGTTTTTACAGGTTTCAGACGACCTTTCGTTTAATATGCTTGGTTTAATTAACCCGGTTTGCCGTCCAAACGCGGGCGGATGAGCCAAGGGATGTATTTCCATGCGTAAAGCAGCAAGGACAGGGCAAACAAGACTGCGGAAGTGCGGATGCTGTGGGTGTAACCGGTGCCGCTGACGAAGGTTGCAATGATGCGGATGACAGTGGCGGCTATCATCAGCCAAAAGGCGACGGGTACGGATTTGGGCGGCGGATAGATGGAGTTGCCGGTATGTCCCGAGCGCGGTGCGCGCCATCATGCCCAATGTCAGGACGCCGATGCCGCCGACGCCGATGAGATGTACGCCAAGATTAAGGAAAGAGCCGTGGAAGTAGGAAGCACCGATGGCAATCAATCCCAATCCTGTGAACAAATAGCCTGCGAACAAAATCCACAGCATCGGTTCTTTCAAAACGGCTTTTATACCACCAGCGGTAAACCTGTACGGTAAAAGATCACGCCCGCTGCAAAGGCAAAAAGCAGATGAAAAGCCAAGGCAGGGCATGGTGCGCCATCAGCATGGCAGTCAGCATGGGCAGCCAGAGGGACGCGTGCGCGACCCACATCGGGCTGGGGATTTGCGGAACATTCAGGCGTTTGGAGGTAAAGAAGGAAATAATCCGCATGCCGATAAGGCCGATAAAGCCTGAGACCATAATCAGACCGGACTGCAGCCCGCTGAGCAGTGCAGATGCGTTTCCGCATGCAGTTGGAAGTGGAATGCGGCGTGTGTGCAGCCCAGGACGACGATGGCGAATACGGCGACGTAGTTGCGTTTGTTTTTGGAACGGATGACAGGCAATGCCATGCAAACTGCGCCGTACCAGAAAAACAGCGTGCCGAGTATGCCGCTGGCGGTTGCACCACAGCCCGGAATGAAAAACGGCAATCCTTGCTGCCAACCAAAAATGCGGTCAATCCAGCCAAAAACGCCGCCGCGCGTGGGCGGCTGCCCCGTCCAAGTGGCAACGGCGGTCAATAGGAAGGCAATGACGACGAGTCCGCGCATAGCCCCAGATCATCTCATGGGCGTGCCAATAAAATTGGACAACTCGGGCGTACCCGTATAGCCGAAGCCCCAAAGCAGGACGGAGATTGCGCCGTATAGTGCCGCCAGCGAGTAAAACGGGCGGAATGCCATTGCCCAAACAGGGTGTTTGAAAAAGGCGGTCATGGTAGTTCCTTGGTTTGTTTTTGAATGGTTTGTTTTAGGTTTGAATAGACAGGAGGGTCGTCTGAAAACACTAAAATCGTGCTTTTTGGACTTTTCAGACGACCTTTTTATCAGATTCCTTCGGGTTCCGGTAAAAACGGCTCAACTGCGGGAAACAGTTCGCGCTCCTCAAAACGGGCATGGTCGCGTAGGGTAACGGCAAAGTCCTTATTCCATGCTTCGTTAAGATATTCAGGATTTGCCATCATACTGCGCAGTTTGGCGTGTTCGGCTTCGAAACGTTCGCGCATTGCAACGGGAATATTCTGCCAATGCGGGGCGAACATGGTTTCTTCTTCGACAAAATGCGGTTCCAATTCAAGGAAATGGGCTTCAAGCTCTGTTTGATGGCTTTCAGCGGGCGCGCGCAGGAGGCGGACGCAGAGTGAAAGGGCGTGATGGTGTTCGCGGGAAAGTTCGATAAGTGCTGGGTGGCGTTTTAACGGCTTCATAATATTTGATTATAATGATAATAAATTATCAAACTACACTGGATTAATTTAAATGTTTCAGATATTATGAAACTTAATCATATATAAAGTCAAACACATAACGGCGACAATTTCCCACTGGAAACACTGCCGCCGCCCTAAAAATAATATATTCTGAACAGAGAAAACCATGTATCTGACGCAACATACGGATTATGGTCTGCGGGTATTGATTTATGCGGCCATAAACGACGATTCGTTAGTCAATATCGGAACCATTGCCGAAGCCTCATAACATTTCCAAAAAGTCATTTGATGAAAGTCGTTACCGCGCTTGTCAAAGGCGGATTTCCTGACCAGCATAAGAGGGAAAGGAGGCGGACTGCGTCTTGCCGACACACCCGATAAAAATCAATGTCGGCGCGGTTGTACGCCATCTTGAACCCATGCAGGTTGTCGAATGCATGGGGAAAACAACGAATGCCTGATTACGCCGTCTTGCCGCCTGACCGGCATTTTTGGGCGGAGCGATTAAGGCTTTCTTTGCGCATTTGGACGGGTTTACTTTTGCAGGATTTGCTCAATAAACCAACCTACGATTTGCTATACGAACCCAAAATCGAAATCGTTGTCGAAAAAAACAGACGATAAATCGGCATAAGCCTACCTACTCTGCCGATATGTTTTAAGAGACTTAACTGAAAACCCGCACAATCCCAAAAATAGGAAACATCTGATCATTCTTGTAACCACAACATTTCACAAGCATCAAATTTTCTATTTTTCAGACGACCTTTTTGGGAAAGTGTACGGGTCTATCCCGCTATTCAAGCCACACCAACTACCGCCCTACAATAGCGGGAATCAATCTAAGAACACAAGCCAATCAATAAAATAATATTTTTGTAGCTTTTTCTACTCCAAGGCACGCCACCGCCATCATTTTATCCGAAACCACTTTTTATTGTAAATTTATGAACTTTTTCCGGATGAACAACTTCTAACGCTGTTGACTGAGGCGTCACTTCCTCTTTTTCTTTTTGTTTTTATTGTGATAATGAATAGCAATATCAAAAATGTTGCATTGTACATATTAATATTTTTAGATTATTCCAGAATAAATATTAACTCAAAAAAACAGATGTAAAAACAGGTTGCAAACAAAAATTGTTGCTATTATCATGCGTCGATTATGAATAAAGACCGAATTTTTAATCCCAGTAGCCGTCATTACCGTAACATTGCTTCACGCGGGCTTGATTGCGCTTTTGTGGGAAACATATAAACCGCTTATACCGGAAATGGCAAATATTGAGTTTGTCGATTTGGCGGATTTAGGTGGTGGCGACGGAGGTGGAGACGGCACCCCCGAAGGCGAAGGTGCGCCTGTCGCTCCCGAAAAAACGCCCGAACCGCAAAAACCTAAGCCACAGCCTAAACCCAAACCGGTCGAACAGCCCAAACCACAATTTAAGCCGGTCATAACAAAAAAAGCGGATGCTGATATCCAGCAGCCGAAAGAGAAGCCCAAGCCGGTTGAAAAACCAAAGCCTGAGCCAAAACCAGAACCCAAACCGGAACCTAAGCCTGAACCTAAACCCGAACCACGTCCAGAGCCTAAACCCCAACCCAAACCAGAATCCAAGCCTGCACCTAAAGCCTCGGACTACACCAGCAGCAGTAAAACCGGGCCGAATACTGCGGAAAACGGTAAAGGCAACGGACAAGGTAAAGGCTCCTCATGGCGACAGCAAAGGAAACGGCGGAGGCAACAAAGGCCCTGGTAACGGACAAGGTGAAGGCAGCGGTCCCGCAGTGGTGGCAACAAAGGCGAATATGGTTCAGGTAGTGGCAGCGGTGGGAGGTTCCGGCGGTGGAAATGGCCCTGGAACAGGACCTGGGTAGTAGTAGAGCTCAATCCCGTTAAAGGCGGCACTTGCCATATTCCTAAACCACCATATCCGCCTATAGCGGAAGAAAAACGGAGATACAGGTACAGTTATGCTGAGTGTCTTGGTTGGCCCAGGAGGAAAAAGTTGCTGAAGTTAAAATTTTTAAAACGCAGTGGCTCCAATGCTCTTGACCAAGCTGCCCGTAAAGCAGTTAAAAATGGTGCTTGCAATGCCTCTGTCTGGACTGAATTCCGAGTCCCGGTCTCTTTTACTCTTGAGTAATCGGGCGCAACACCTTTATCGACAAAAGTTTTAATTTACTTGGAAAATTTGGAAAAATTATGGATTTAAAAACAATATTCGAATCAGGCGATTTTGTTCTGATCAGTGTATTCGTGTTGATGTTAGTAATGAGTATCGTGACCTGGTGTCTGATTATCCTGCGCTCCATCAAACTGAAAAAAAGCCAAAACCGCCAACGCACTCGTTAAAACGCAAATGCTTAATGCCTTTACGCTTACCGAAGCCGTGCAAAAAGTGAAAGATATTGATGCGCCCATGAGCCGCGTAGCGGACGAATCCCTGCGTGCCTACCAAAGCTATCGTCAAAGCAACGCGAAAACACTGACTACCGAGCTGCCTTTTGAACGAATACCTCGTCATTCAAATCCGAAACAGCATGGAACAAAATATGCGCCAGTTTGATTACGGCATGACTGCTTTGGCATCCATCGGTTCAACTGCCCCGTTTATCGGCTTGTTCGGTACGGTCTGGGGATTTACCACGCCTTAATCAATATCGGTCAAAGCGGTCAAATGAGTATTGCCGCAGTAGCCGGTCCGATTGGTGAGGCGTTGGTGTCAACCGCCATCGGTTTGTTTGTCGCCATCCCCTGCCGTCTTGGCGTACAACTTCCTCAACCGCGGTAAGAAAAACCCTCTCAAGATATGGACGCTTTCGCACACGATTTACACGTCCGCCTGTTGAATCAAAAAGGACTAAATTATGGCATTCGGCTCTATGAATTCCGGCGATGATGCACCGATGTCAGACATCAACGTCACGCCTTTGGTCGATGTGATGCTGGTACTGTTGATCGTTTTCATGATCACCATGCCCGTACTGACCCACTCGATTCCTTTGGAACTGCCGTCCGCTTCAGAAAATGCAGCGAAGCAGAAGGAAAAGCAGCCTAAAGACCCCCTGCGCCTGACCATAGATGTTAATGGCAACTATTACATCGATGGTGATTCTGCAACCAAAGCGGATATTAATACGGTTACTTCCCGACTGAAAACTGAAAAGCTGAAAAACGCCAATACCATCGTTGCCATTTCAGCAGACAAGGCCGTTGAATACGAATATGTCAACAAAAGCCCTCGAAGCTGCCCGCGAAGCAGGTATTACCAAAATCGGCTTTTGTGACCGAAACTAAAAAGCACAATAATACCGGCATAGTAAAAGGTCGTCTGAAAAGCATTCCTACTTTTCAGACGACCTTTTACATACTAAATCAGACACAGCCTAAATACATCCAATACACTCATTTTCAGCAATTCCTCTTTTTCCTTCATAGTGCAGATGAACTGCATTTTTTTATAAATTCAACTTCCTAGATACCCAAATCTACCCTAACCTTCCCGATTGGAGAATAGTTAGACACAAAGCCGGAGGCTCTCCATTCGCTCAAGGATAAGGGGTCGTCTGAAACCTTCACTCTTTTCTGTAAAAATACCCTTAGCAGCTACAATATAAGGATTCAGGAAGGTTGTTTTAAAAGACCCCTATTCCCCGATTTTCCCTTAATAATAAAACCGCCATGCCGGATTAGCATCCACCCAATAAAGCGATAAAAACCATCTTTATCTTCAATCAAACGAGCACAGAACACACTCTCTACAAAACACTTTCCATTTCAAAAAAGGTCGTCTGAAACCAGATGTGTAATATAGTGGATTAAATTTAAATCAGGACAAAGCGACGAAGCCGCAGACAGTACAGATAGTACGGAACCGATTCACTTGGTGCTTCAGCACCTAGAGAATCGTTCTCTTTGAGCTAAGGCGAGGCAACGCCGTACTGGTTTAAAGTTAATCCACTATAAAAAAGGCAAACCCGATTAGGTTTGCCTTTTTTATTACAAGACTTAATGAACGTCTTTCCAATATTCTTTTTTCAGGAAGTATGCCAGAGGCAGCATCACTGCAAGCAAGAACATCAACACGATATAGCCTGTACGTTTGCGCTGGAGCTGCGCCGGTTCACCCATGTAAACCAAATAGTTCACCAAAGTCGCGTACATAAGCATCGTACTCTGTTTGGACGACTTTGCCGTTTGGCAAACGACGGCTGTGTGCGCCAGTAGATTCCCAATAGAGCTTGGGTTTCAATTCGCCATGTTCGTCTTTCACCATGACCGGCTGACCTTTGGCATCCAGCTCAACCGCTTGAACGCCTTGTTGCTCCCACAAGGGGTGGGGCATGCCGACTTTGTCGAATACGACATTGTTCCAACCGTTCGGACGGGTCGGGTCTTTATAGAAGCCGCGCATATAGGCATACAGATAATCCGCGCCTTTAGAACGGGCAATCAGTCGTCAGATCCGAGGAGCTGCACCAAACCATTTGGCAGCATCTTTAGGATTCATCGCCGCCAACATGACATCACCAACGTTGTCTGTCGTAAACATCAGGTTTTTCTTGATTTCTTCATCAGTCAAACCGATGTCTTTCAGACGGTTGAAGCGCATACCACTTGCCGAGTGGCAGGATAAGCAGTAGTTGGTGAAAATTTGAGCACCGCGCTGCAAGCTGACTTGGTCGCGCAGGTCAATCTCGACTTTTTCATAGTGTCCGCCACCGCTGGCGACGGCGGCACTCATAGGCACTGCCAATAACAAGGCAGCAAACCAGTTTTTCAGGGTATGTTTCATTTTCGCTGCCCTCATCAGATATTGGTTGCAAACAGGTAAGCACCGATGACGGTAATACCGACATAAACAAAGAACATGATTTTTTGTTTAGTGGTGCTCATGGTTACACGTTCGGGAACCGGTTTATTTGTATCCAGTTTGGTGTAGAACGGCATACCCAGGAAGAATGCAAAATAGACGACGGACAGAATGCGCGCAACTATAGTACGGGTATCGGTTGCCACTAACGCACCCAAAGATACCCAGACCGATGAAAGGAAATGACAAACAGAAACCAATGCGAGTTTTGAAAGATCGGACCACGGTAGCGGACGGATTTCACTCACCTTTATCCAACCAAGGCAACAGGGCAATCAGGACAACTAGCCGCACCCATACCGATTACACCCCAAACCTGAGTACCGAGGAATGAAGGAATCGCACGCAAAATAGCGTAGAACGGGGTAAAATACCATACTGGTGCAATGTGCGGCGGTGTTTTCAGCGCATTTGCCGCTTCAAAGTTCGGGGCTTCGAGGAAGTAGCCGCCGCCTTCGAGGGCGAAGAACAATACGGAGCAGAAAACAATCAGGAATACGACAACGCCCAAGATGTCTTTGACGGTGTAGTACGGATGGAAAGGAATGCCGTCGAGCGGAACGCCGTTTTCATCTTTGAGTTTCTTAATTTCCACGCCGTCAGGGGTTGTTTTGAACCCACTTCGTGCAGGGCAATGATGTGTGCCACAACCAAACCGAGCAACACCAGCGGTACAGCGATAACGTGCAGCGCGAAGAAGCGGTTCAGAGTAACATCGGAGATATTGAAGTCACCACGAATCCAAGTGGACAAGTCAGGACCGATAACGGGGATGGCGGAGAACAGGTTAATAATCACCTGCGCGCCCCAGAAGGACATTTGACCCCCAAGGCAGCAGATAGCCCATAAAGGCTTCGGCCATCAATGCCAAGAAAAATCAAGGGAACCGAAAATCCACACCACTCGCGCGGTTTTTGTACGAACCGTAAATCAGGCCGCGGAACATGTGCAGGTATACGACGATGAAGAAGAAAGATGCGCCGGTGGAGTGCATATAACGGATAATCCAGCCGCCGGACACGTCACGCATGATGTACTCTACTGCGGTAAAGGCAGCAGGCAGATGATAGGCATTCAGGTTGCCGTCCGGTTTGTAGTTCATGGTCAGGAAGATACCGCTGACGATTTGAATTACGAGGACGAGCAGAGCCAAAGAGCCGAAGTAGTACCAGAAGTTGAAGTTCTTTGGCGCGTAGTATTGAGCCAAATGCTCATTCCACATTTTTAGACAGAGGGAAACGAGCGTCCGTCCAGTCTAACAATGCTTTTGCTTTGCTATTGGTTTGCTTTGCCATAATTATCGTTCCTTATTTTTAGTCTTCGCCCACCAAGATGGTCGTATCGCTCATATATTTGTGCGGCGGAACAACCAGATTGGTCGGTGCAGGAACACCTTTTATATACGCGGCCTGCCATGTCGAATTTCGAACCGTGGCACGGGCAGAAGAAGCCGCCTTTCCAGTCTGCACCCAAATCCGCAGGGGCAACGTCGGGACGGTAGGTCGGCGAGCAGCCCAAGTGGGTACAAATACCGATGGTAACGAGAATGTTCGGCTTAATTGAACGGGTCTCGTTTTTACAGTTTTTCGGGCTGATGATCCACATCGGAATTAGGGATCGGCAACCGCGCCGTTCAAACCTTTTTCAGGTCTTTGAGCTGCTGTTCGGTACGGTTAACCACCCAAATCGGTTTACCTTGCCATTCGGCAGTCAGCATTTGTCCGGATTCGATTTTGCTGACATCTATTTCGACGGGAGCACCTGCGGCCTTGGCTTTTTCCGACGGGAAAAAGCTTGCCACGAAAGGCGTAGCTACGCCCAAAGCCGCCACACCGCCCGCGCCGCACGTAGCCAGCGTCAGAAAGCGGCGGCGACCGCTATTGATTTCTTGATTATCCATTATTCAGTCGTCCTAAAATTTTGGGAATACCGAGCCATTAAACGATGTAATTCTACCTAGTTTACCGTGATACTCAAAGCATTATTTAAATTAAGGTAAATTTTCATGACGATTATCAAGGCTTAAGCGGGATTATCTTCGTCGAAATGACAGACTTTCCAACTCAAAATGCTGTGCCACGGCTTCGCCCAGGGCGCGGATGCCGTAACGTTCCGTCGCATGGTGTCCCGCGCTGACAAACGCAACGCCTGTTTCATTGGCAAGGTGAAACTGCGATTCTGAGATTTCTCCGGTCAGATAAGCATCGACGCCTTCGTCTATGGTCGTCTGAAAAATCCCCTGCGCACCGCCGGTACACCATGCGATGCGTTTGATTTCGCGCGACATATCGCCGACGGCTACGGGCTGCCGTCCCCAACGTTGCAGCAATGTGTTGCAAACCATTCAGCCAAAGTCTGCGGCGTTTTCAGACGACCTATATTCAACAGATTCTGTTCGCCGAACCGCCTTTCGACTTCCCAACCCAACTTATCGGCAAGCTGCGCGTTGTTGCCCAACACAGGGTGTGCATCCAGCGGCAGGTGGTAGCCCGCCATATTGATTTGGTGTTGCAATAATGTTTCGATACGCACTTTTTTCCAGCCCGTAATCGTTACCGGCTCGCTTTTTCCAAAACATCCCGTGATGCACCAAAAGCATGTCCGCGCCCTGCTCCGCAGCAAAATCGACCGCCGCCTTGCTTGCCGTTACCGATGTCGCTATTTTGCCGACTTCTGCCCTGCCCTCGACCTGCAAACCGTTGGGCGCATAGTCTTTGAACATGCCGACCTGCAACACCTCATCGCACCACGCCAAAATATCATTGCGTTTCGCCATATCATTCCTTTCAACACATAGCGGATTGAATTTCACAGGACAAAGCGAAGCAACGCCATCCCTGTTTCAAATCAATTCACCGCATTCATACAAAAATCGGACGCACATTCTAACCGCAAACCCTGACGCGTCCCAATCCCCACGCCGTTCAACACGCGCCCGCATTTACACCCCGGCATGAAATATTTTAATATTGCCCGTTTCAAGAGGTCGTCTGAAAGCGTAAAAACCAATGGATTCCATCATCGAACTGCGCCATCTTAAAACCCTGCTGGCACTCGAAGAAACCGGCAGCGTATCCCTTGCCGCCAAGCGCGTCTTCCTGACCCAATCCGCCCTTTCGCACCAAATCCGCGCGCTTGAAAACCATTACGACACCCCCCTGTTTGAGCGCAAATCCACGCCCTTGCGTTTTACACCCGCCGGCGAACGCCTGTTGAGGCTCGCACGCGAACTCCTCCCGCAAGTTTCCGCCGCCGAGCGCGACCTCGCCCGCATCATCGAAGGCGAAGCAGGCGAATTGCGGCTGGCAGTCGAATGCCACACCTGTTTCGACTGGCTCATGCCCGCAATGGGCGAATTTCGCCCCATGTGGCCGCAAGTCGAATTGGACATCGTTTCCGGCTTTCAGGCAGACCCCGTCGGACTCCTGCTGCAACACCGCGCCGATCTCGCCATCGTATCCGAAGCCGAAAAACAAAACGGCATCAGCTTCCGCCCCCTGTTCGCCTACGAAATGGTCGGCATCTGCGCCCAAGACCACCCGCTTGCCGCCAAAACCGTTTGGGAGGCAGAAGACTTCATCGGCGAAACCCTCATTACCTATCCCTGTTCCCGACGAAATGCCTCGACCTGCCCATATTGTTACCCAAAAGGCATCAACCCACCGCGCCGCCGCAGCGAACTGACCATCGCCATCATCCAACTCGTCGCCAGCAAACGCGGCATCGCCGCCCTGCCCTACTGGACCGTGATGCCCTATCTCGAAAAAGGCTACGTCGTCCACCGCCAAATCACCGCCAACGGCCTGCAAAGCGAACTCTACGCCGCCACGCGCACCGAAGACGCCGACAAAAGCTATCTCGACAACTTCTGCCAAATCGTCCGCGAACGCAGCTTCGCCGACCTTCCCGGCTTGAGCGAACTGGAAAATGCACGGACACGATTAATGTTTTATTGAAACGTGTGTTATGATGAGTGATTAAATTTAAACCAGCATGGCGTTACCTCGCCTTGCCGTACTATCTGTACTGTCTGCGGCTTCGTCGCCTTGTCCTGATTTAAATTTAATCCACTATACGAGTATCAAATCAATCCGACTTCACTATCAAAGGTCGTCTGAAAACCCAAATCTCAGGTTTTCAGACGACCTTTTTACTTCCTATCCCGATTTAGCCTTCTTCAGGCAGCCTAGTGATTTTTACCCGCTCGATGCGTTGACCGTCTTTTTCAATGACTTGGAAACGCCAGCCGTGGAAGTCGGCAAAGTCGCCGACATCGGGAATGCTTTGCAGCTCTTCCATAATCAGTCCGGCGACAGTGTGGAAGTCGGCATCTTCTTCCTGCGGCGGGAGGTTGAGTTGCGGCGCGAGTTCGACGTATTCGAGCGAACCGTCCACAGTCAGACTTTTCGTCGGCATTTTTCTTGAACGGCGGGTTCTTCTTGGCGTTCAAACTCTTCGGGGAATTCGCCTGCGATGGTTTCCAGCAGGTCTTTCATGGTAACCATGCCCAAAACCGCGCCGAATTCATCGACTACCAAAGCATAATCCGCGCTGCTTTGGCGGAACAGTTCAATTGCACCCAATGCGGTCGTACTGTCCGGCAGGACGAGCGGCTGGCGCAGGACGGCTTTGGATATTGAGTTCGCCGGTTTCGAGCAGTTGAGCGAGCAGGTCTTTTTGTTGATGTAGCCCAACGGTTCGTCCACACCGGCTTTTACCAACGACGAGCAGGCGGCTGTACGGGGTGTTTTGCAGTTGGGCGTGTTGCTCTTCGCGGCTTTGGGAGATGTCCAAACGCTCAATGTCGCGGCGGGGAATCATCACGCCGAGGATGGGACGTTCAGCAAGCGTGAGGACGCTGCGTATCATGGATTTTTCGTTTTCTTCGAAATGTCCGTCGTCCTCTGCTTCGTCGCCCTGCTTTGGCAAGCACGCTTTCGCGTATGCCCATCATGCCCAAGACGTTCTCGGCGGTTCGTTTGCGCCACGAGCTGCTGATGTAGTCGTTTTTTTGCGGCTGTTTCGCTGCGAAATTTGGTTGAATGCTTCAATCAGGATGGAGAAGCCGATAGCGGCGTAGAGGTAGCCTTTCGGAATATGGAAATGGAAGGCTTCGGCGATGAGGCTGAAACCGATCATCAGCAGGAAACCCAAACAGAGCATGACGACGGTAGGATGCCCGTCCACAAACTCGGTCAGCGGTTTGCTGGCGGAAATCATGACGGTCATGGCAACGGCAACGGCGCCCATGGCGACGACGATATGATCGACCATGGCGACGGCAGTGATGACAGAATCGATGGAAAAATACCGCGTCAAGAATCAGGATTTGGGCAAACCACGCTCCAAAAATCGCGCGTGTTTTCTTCTGACTGTCGGCAACGGCAAACTGGTTATGCCCTTCGAGGCGTTCGTGCAGTTCGGTGGTGGCTTTGTAGAGCAGGAAGATGCCGCCCGCGAGCATAATCATGTCTTTGCCGGAAACGTCCAACCCGCTGATGTGGAACAGCGGGCGCGTCAGGGTCATGATGTGCGCCATGAAGCCGAGCATGATGATGCGGATAACGACCGCAAGCCCCAGACCGGTAATACGCGCGCGGTCGCGTTGGGCGGGTTTGACTTTGTTCGCCAAAATAGCGACGAAAAACGAGGTTGTCTCATCCCCAAGACAACTTCGAGTACCAGAAGCGTGGCAAAGCCTATCCAAGTATGCGGCTCTGCCAACCAACTGAAATCCATGATTTTTTTGTATTCCTTTGTGTTCAAACGCGAAAAGGCAGCCTGAAACGCTCAAAGCTGCCTGATTCATATCGATACGCACGAAAAACGGCGGGCGGTCATGCTGCTCTGCTCTGGGTCTTTCATGTGCGTATGTCTCAAGTAAAAATAATGTAAATAGTTTAGCAGTTTGGGGAGGCGGATGGCAAAAGGTCGTCTGAAAACTGGAATTTGCGTTTTCAGACGACCCGCCAAAACCGCTTAAATAACCTGCTCTTTAGTTTTTGGTCTCTGCGGCTTTATTCGTCATAAAACCGTCTATTGGCGCATAACCCACGAAATCGGCGTTTTCATCCATGATGACTACCCAATCTTTCGTACGCCCGCTGGTCAGGGGCAGGAAGAACAAAGGTTTGCCGGATGCAGATACTTTGGCTGATTTGACGATATCCGCTTCAGACATATTGCGGGCGGCAGCCAATTCGGACAACGGCTTCATCACGCGGCGGATTTTTTCGCGCTCGGCAGGGCCGTCGGGCAGCCACCAATTCGGACGCATACTCGGTTCGATACCCGTCAGCGACAGGCTCAGGCTTTCATTGCCTTCATCGACATTGGCAGCCTCGCGTACGCCTACGCGCTCTATACCGAACCAAGGCAGGGTTTTGAAGCCATCTTTTGGCTTTTTGCCAAATCTGCCTTTATCGATTTCAGCGGCAGTCACAATATTGATACGGTCACGCTCAAAAGCTGCGGCAACAGGACGGGCAAGGGATACGCTGTACAAGCCCGTAAATCAAAGCGGCAAGCTGAATGGCGCCGATTAAGGAATAATCGACCACGCGCTCGCGCATTTTTCTTGGGGCTGGCAAGAATCAGAGTCAACAGCGGACCGCACACGATGTCAACCGACACGACCAACTTATACAAATCCAAAGCCGCCCGGTCAGCTCGGCATAGGGAAAGGGATACCAGACTTCAAAAACCAGCAATGCCGCCAAGCCCGCTAAAACCAGACTGACAAGCAGATGCAGCGAGGCGCTTTTTCACGGCGAAACGCCATCGCGAAACATGTTGAGTATTTTTCCATAATGTTTGTCCGTAACGTAATTATTTGAAATATGATTTTTTTGAAGACGTCATTATATCGGAATATAAAAAGTTTTGCGGAAAAACCAAATAAACATTTTTACATATCCCATGTTAAAATCCGCGTTTCTCAAATATTTCAATACGATGTTATGCACGCTTCCGATATTGACGCAGACGATACGGCTCACGAATACCACGCTGACAATCCCGATTTTCCTGCCAAAACCGTTGTGGCGACGCTGTTTATCGGCGCGTTTTTCGGCTATCTCAACGACACGCTTTTAAATGTTGCGCTCACGCCGATTATGAAGGATTTCGGTGTCGACAAAGACCACCGTCCAATGGCTGACGACGGGCTTTTTGCTGGTGATGGCGCGTTCACGCCGATTACGGCGGGCGTGATTCAATGGTTTGAAACGCGCAAGATGGTGTTGTTTACGCAGGCGACGTTTCTGGCGGGTTCGCTGATTTGCGCGTTTGCGCCGACCTTCGGGATTCTGGTTGTGGGGCGGATGGTGCAGGCGGTGTCCGCCGCGTTTTTCGTGCCGCTCCTGTTTAACGGCATTTTGTCGATTTACCCGCCGAACAAACGCGGAACGGCGATGGGTGTGATTACCATGATGTTCACCGCCGCGCCTGCGATAGGGGCCGACGCTGTCGGGCATCATCATCGACCACACGCATTGGCGTGTGCTGTTCGGATTTACCGCGCCGTTTATGTTGGCGGCGATGGCATTGGTGGGCAAGTATCTGACGGTCAATTTGAGTACCATCAGCCGTCCGAAGATTGATATTTTGTCTGCCGTACTGTCGATTGCGGGCTTGGGCGGGCTGGTGTATGCGAGCAGTAATTTCGCCCGTCTGCCGCTGGCGGAATTTATCCTGCTGTTTGCCGCCTCCGTCGCGCTGGTGGGCTGGTTCGCATACCGCCAGTCCCGCTTGGCGACGCCGCTGCTGAACCTTCGGGCGTTTGAATATAAGCAGTTCCGCCACTGCGTCGTGATTCTGGCGGGCGCGGTGTTCCTGTTTTTGGGTTTGGAACTGATGATGCCGATGTACACGCAGCAGGTGCTGATGCTGACAGGGTACGGCGACGGGGCTGATTCTGATGCCCGCGAGTATCGCCCAAGCGGTTGCCGCGCCTTTGTTCGGCAAATTACTGGACAAGAAGGGCGGACGGTTTGTCGTGTTGCCCGCCACGGTGATGCTGACGGTGTCGCTGGCGGTGTTGTGGCTGTTTTTGCGGATTGACACGCAAGTCATGATGCTGACCGCCATGTTCACGCTGATGGCGGTGTCCGTGTCCGCCTGCGTAACGGGCGAAACCCACGGCCTGAACGCGCTGCCGAAAAACTCAACCCCCACGGCGCGGCGATTCTGACCACCATCAACCCGATTGCCGGCGCGATCGGCGCGGCATTTTTCGTCGGCGCAACCAATATCGGCGAGAAACTGTCCTCCGCCGCCTCGCCGCAACAAGCCATGCTCGACGGCATCCATCTGGCGATGGGCAGCGCGCTGATGTTGGGCGCGGTAATGGTGTTTTTCGCCATGCGCCTGAAACGTCACGAACCGGACCAACAAGTTTGAACATAAGGTACTAAACGGGCATTTGAAAGAAGCCGCAAACAGCGCAAAGAGGTCATCTGAAAAAATGCAAAAAACGTCAGGACGACAGGTTATCTCTTATTTTCTATACCGAAACCGCCCCAGTTTGCTATAATGCCCAGTTTCATCAAACCGCAATACCACACTTTGAAAGGACAAAAAAATGGGTTTTTCTGCAAGGTAAAAATCCTGATCACCCGGCATGATTTCCGAGCGTTCCATCGCTTACGGCATTGCTAAAGCCCTGCCGCGAACAAGGCGCGGATTTGGCATTCACCTACGTTGTTGACAAACTGGAAGAGCGCGTCCGCAAAAATGGCCGCTGAATTGGGTTCCGAACTCGTGTTCCGCTGCGATGTCGCCAGCGACGAAGAAATCAACCAAGTTTTTCGCCGATTTGGGCAAACATTGGGACGGCTTGGACGGCCTCGTCCACTCCATCGGCTTCGCACCGAAAAGAAGCCTTTGAGCGGCGACTTCCTCGACAGCATCAGCCGCGAAGCGTTTAACACCGCACACGAAATTTCCGCATACAGCCTGCCCGCATTGGCAAAAGCCGCCCGTCCGATGATGCGCGGCAGAAACTCCGCCATCGTCGCCCTGAGCTACTTGGGCGCGGTTCGTGCGATTCCGAACTACAACGTTATGGGCATGGCAAAAGCCAGCCTCGAAGCAGGCATCCGCTTTACTGCCGCCTGCTTGGGCAAAGAAGGCATCCGCTGCAACGGCATTTCCGCCGGCCCGATCAAAACCCTCGCTGCCTCCGGCATCGCCGATCTCAGCAAACTTTTTGGGACACGTCGCTTCCCACAACCCGCTTGGCCGCAACGTAACCATCGACGAAGTCGGCAACACTGCCGCCTTCCCTGCTCTCCGAACTTTCTTCAGGCATTACCGGCGAAATCACTTACGTTGACGGCGGTTACAGCATCAACGCCCTGAACGACGAAGAGGCGTAATGATTTGTAATATTTTGTAGAAAAGACAACTTATTACACAAAAAACCGTCTGAATAAGTGGTGTAAAAAGTTACACTCTGATTTCAGACGGTTCTTTTTTTCATATAAAAGGCGGCATATTTCGGGAATTTTTGTCATAAAACAAATTTTAACTTTTATAAAATTTGTTTAATAAATAACACGATACCATGCCTGCCGGTTTGGAAAAGCCCGTCCGTCGCTTTGACGCGCTTTTTTAAAAATTTCACTCTCATTATCCACAAACATACAGGAGGACATTTATGTCTATTGCTTCAGAATTCAAACAGTTTATTATGCGCGGCAACGTTATCGACTTGGCAGTCGGTATGGTCGTCGGTACTGCGTTCAGCGGCATTGTTAAATCTTTGGTTGACGACGTAATCATGCCCCCTATCGGTCTGTTGATCGGCGGCGTTGACTTTTCGAATTTGTTCATCACCCCTGAAAAGACGGTGCGCAAGCCGCCCGGAAGGCGGCTATGCCAGCTTGGCGGCAGCCCAGGCAGCCGTGCCGTTACCCTGAACCTCGGCCTGTTCATCAACTCCGTTATCAGCTTCCTGATCATTGCTGCTGCGATTTTTGCCGTTATCAAAGCATTGAACTCCATGAAAAAAGCCGAAGCGCCTGTTGAAGAAGCACCTGCAGAGCCTAGCGAAGAAGTATTGCTGTTGCGCGAAATCCGCGACTCTCTGAACAAAAAATAATCTTTTGAAGATTTGAAATAAAAGGTCGTCTGAAAATTTTCAGACGACCTTTTTGTTTTGCGTATCTCTCCGATATCAATGATTTACAGTTTGCGGTATCGGATTGCGTGGGATAACCATTCTTCAATCTCTATCCACATAACCCTCCCATTTACAGCAAACCTGGCTGACCCAATGCGGGGTCGGTCGCGCGGGCGGCTTTGCATCTTCAACGGTCAGTCCCAAGGCTTTCGCCACACCTTCGCCGTAGGCGGGGTCGCAACGGTGGCAGTTGCGGATGTGGCGGTATTTGATGAAGTCGGGGGCGTCGCCCATGGCTGCGGCGGTGTTGTCGAACAAAGCCTCGTTTCTGCGCGTCGTTCATCAGGTTAAACAAGGCGCGCGGTTGGCTGAAATAGTCGTCATCGTCTTGGCGGTAGTCCCAGTGCGCCGCGTCGCCGTTGATTTTTCAAAGGCGGTTCGGCGAAGTCGGGCTGTTCCTGCCATTGGCCGAAGCTGTTGTCTCGTAGTGCGGCAGGCTGCCGTAGTTGCCGTCGGCGCGGCCTTGCCCGTCGCGCTGGTTGCTGTAAACGGGACAACGCGGGCGGTTGACGGGTATTTGGCGGAAGTTCACCCCCTAGGCGGTAGCGTTGCGCGTCGGCGTAATTGAACAGGCGGGCTTGCAGCATTTTTGTCGGGGCTGGCGCCGATACCGGGAACCAGGTTGCTCGGCGCGAAGGCGGATTGTTCCACATCGGCGAAGAAGTTTTCGGGATTGCGGTTCAACTCGAATTCTCCCACTTCAATCAGCGGATAGTCTTTTTTCGGCCAAACTTTGGTCAAGTCAAACGGATGATAAGGCACTTTTTCCGCATCGGCTTCAGGCATGACTTGGATGTACATCGTCCATTTCGGAAACTCGCCGCGTTCGATGGCTTCGTACAGGTCGCGCTGGTGGCTTTCGCGGTCGTCGGCGATGATTTTCGCGGCTTCTTCGTTGGTCAGGGTTTTTTAATGCCTTGCTGGGTGCGGAAATGGAATTTCACCCAAAAACGTTCGCCCGCTTCGTTCCAAAAGCTGTAAGTATGCGAACCGAAGCCGTGCATATGGCGGTAACTGGCGGGAATGCCGCGGTCGCTCATGACGATGGTGACTTGGTGCAGGGCTTCGGGCAGCAGCGTCCAGAAGTCCCAGTTGTTTGTGGCGGAGCGCATATTGGTGCGCGGGTCGCGTTTGACGGCTTTGTTCAGGTCGGGGAATTTACGCGGGTCGCGCAGGAAGAACACAGGCGTGTTGTTGCCGACCATATCCCAGTTGCCTTCTTCGGTATAGAACTTCAACGCAAAGCCACGGATGTCGCGTTCCGCATCGGCTGCGCCGCGCTCGCCCGCCACGGTGGTGAAACGGGCGAACATCTCGGTTTTCTTGCCGACTTCGCTGAAGATTTTGGCGCGGGTGTATTTCGTGATGTCGTGCGTCACGGTGAACGTACCGAACGCGCCCGAACCTTTGGCGTGCATACGGCGTTCGGGTATCACTTCGCGCACGAAGTCGGCAAGTTTTTTTCATTCAGCCACAAATCCTGCGCCAGCAACGGGCCGCGCGCGCCTGCGGTCAGGCTGTTTTGATTGTCGGCAACTGGGGCGCCGTTGTTCATGGTCAGATGGGTTACAGGGCATTTAGAGATAGTCATAATAATTTCCTTTGTGAAATGGTCAGTGGTTTATAAAACGATTTGCCGAAAAGCATATTCGTAGCCGGTTTCTTGGCATTCATAAATTTCTTGTATCGACATTTATTTTTCCTTTTGTTTAAGCTATGAAATAGGACTATACAGAAAGGTTTTGACTATTGGAACTATGACTTCAATTTAATATTGTTATTATTAATTGAAATTTGATTTTTTGTTAGATTTTTGTTATTGGTGATGCACTAATAGAAAAGAGGTCGTCTGAAACTGTTTTCAGACGACCTTTTGTATCTCCGTTCCCATTAAAAGCTTGCGCATCATCATCATGAAATATGCGCCGCCTATGAGCGTGGCCATCATTCCGGCGGGGACTTCGTAAGGAACATTACCTGCCCTGCCCAGCCAGTCGGCCGTCATCATAACCGATGCGCCGATGAGTGCGGCGGCGGCAAGTTGCTGTTTGGGCAGGCGTGCGCCGAGCATACGGGCCAGATGCGGCGCAAGCAGTCCGACGAAGCCTCAAGGGCGCCGATAAGCAGAGTGGATAAGGCGGTTAACGCTGCGCTTGAGACGATCAGCACCAGCCGTGCAAGGGGAGACGTTGATGCCGACGGAGCGGGCGATTGTCGCGTTCAGGCTGAGCAGTCCGAGCCAGCGTTGCAGCGGGAGGATGAGGAGGAGCGAGGCGACGGCGAGGAGGCCGACGGTAAGGGCGGATTCGGGCGTTGCCTGATAGGTCGAACCTGACATCCACAATAAAAGCAGTTGTACGCGGAAATCGCCGGTTGCCATCCAAATGCGGATGGCGGCATCGGCGAGTGCGGCCAGCGCCATGCCGGTAAGCAGGATTTTTTCGGGAGTAAATCCGTTTTTGCGGTTGAACAGCATCAACAGCCCCAAGGATACGAGAGCGGAAACGATACCTGTCAGCCAAAACCAGCCGCTGCCCGAGGTAATGCCGAACATCATCACTACCGACATCGCGCCGAATGCCGTTCCAGAGCTGATGCCCAAGAGTTCGGGTCCCGCCATCGGGTTTTGCGTCAGCCTTTGCAGTATGACGCCGGTCAACGCGAGCATGGTGCCGGTGGCGGCGGCGAGCAGCACGCGCGGGTAGCGGAATACGAAATATTCCGGGTCTATGGTCAGGCGCAGGGTTTCGTCATAGCGTCTGACCGTAAACGCCAATACCGATACGGCGACGGCGATAAGCAGCAGAAAACGCAAGAGGCGCGGGACGTGCGGCGCGGCGGTTGAAATATCGGAGGTCGTCTGAAACGAAGGACGCGGAGGTGCTTTCGCCGTCAGCCACAACAAAAGCGGCGCGCCGACGAGGGCAGTTACAGCGCCGGCGGGCAGATCGGTGCCGCGGTAGTGTTTCAGCAGCATCAGGCCGTTGTCCGTCAGCATCAAAAGCAGTGCGCCGACGATGAAGGAACAAATCAGGCGCATGGACAGCGTGCGTACGCCCATTTGCCGCACCAGCGTCGCCGCCGCCAATCCGACAAAGCCCATCATGCCGACAAAGCCGACCACGCCCGCACTCAAAAATGCAGCAACCGCCAAAGACAGCAGGCGGATTTTCTTCACCGGTATGCCTGCCGATTCCGCCTGTGTGTCGCCCAGGCTCATGATGTTTAACGGTTTGATTAAAAAGGCGGTAAGTATGGCGGCAACGGCAATCCGCCACAAAAGCCCCAACGTATCGCGCCAACTGTCCTGCACCAGGGAGCCGCTGCCCCACTGCATCACGCCGCGCGTCTCTTCGCTGAAAAACAGCATCACGATACCGGTGAGGGAACCCAGATACAGGCTGACCACCAAACCCGCCAGCACGACGCTGAGCGGTTGCAGGGCGTGCCGTGCCGACAGCCGCAATACCGCGCCCAAAGCCGCCGCTGCGCCGGCAAACGCCACGGCGGACGTGCCGTAGGCAAGGAAGGAAGGGGCGAACACGGTCGCCGCCACCAAAGCCGCCTGCGCGCCGCTGCTGACTGCCAGTGTACTGTCGGATGCGAGCGGATTGCGCATCAACTGCTGCATCAGCATGGTCGCCGTCGCCGTACTGCCGCCTGCGAGCAGCGCCATCGCCATGCGGGGCAGGGTGTTGTTCTGCACCATCAGCGCATCCAAAGGCAGGCTGTCGGGACGATCAAACAGCCGCAGCCACGGCAGCGTCCATTCCAGCTTCAATATCCAAAACGCCGTCAGCGCGCACGATATTGCCAACGCGGCGGCAAGGATAGGCAGGGGTCGTCTGAAAATCTTTACCATGCGGCTTCCTTTTGTGCGGACGGGTTTTCAGACGACATCGAACGCATCAGTTGCAAAGTGAAACGCTGCATGGACGGCAGTGCGCCGTAGCTCCACGACGGCTCGAAGATGCGGCGGTTTGCAGGGCGGCAGAACGGCAGGCGTTGCCAAAGCGCGCTTTTTTCGAGCGTTGCACGTGTATTTTGAGGATGCGGTTTGACGATGATTAGCAGCGTGTCCGGCGGCAGCTTTGCCAAATCTAAAAGCGTGATGTTTTCGAAACCCCATTCGTTGCTTTTGCCCGTCCAGGCATTGTTCAGCCCCAATTTGTCGAACACGGCCTGAAACAGCGAAGTCTTGCCGTAAATCCGCAAATGCCGCCCGTCGACAAACTGCACCACCGCAAACGGGCGGCCGCGATATGCCGAAAGCGCGGGTTTGGCGCGGGCAAACAGGTTTTCCGTACCGGCAATCAGCTTTTCGGCAGCGGCAGGGTCGCCGATGATTTTACCCAGCCTGCGCGTGGCTTCGACCGTGTGGGCATATTCGATGCCTTTTGCCGTGCCGAAATCCACTTCGCGTACCGGGGCGATTTTTTCAAACTGGGACTTGGCGGCGGCATACCAGGAAGATTGCACGAAAAAATCAGGCTTTATCTGATACAGCCGCTCCAAATTCGGCTGGAAGCGCAGCCCCGCTTCCTTGACGGCAGCGGGCAGCGGCGGATAGTTCACCCAGGTATCGTACACGCGGCGGTCGGCAACACTGACGGGCGGATGCCCCATCGCCGTCAGTGTTTCGGCGACCGTCCAGTCCGAAGTCGCCACACGCGGTGCGGCGGGTGCAGGCAGGGAAAACAGGAGGGCTGCGGTAAAAAACAGCCGTGCGGCAAGGCGGGGAATGTCGTCTGAAAAGCGGTGGGACATCAGCTTGGAAGGTTTTTCGGTTTTTGAATAAAGGGTCGTCTGAAACATATCGGATACAGGTATTCTACAATGGTCTGCGATGTCATCCGGTTTGGATTCGGGTGGCGGATTTTATGGTCGGAACTTATGCAGTGGGACGGTTTGCCTGCGTCAAGGCAATGCCACGGGGCGGCCGTTTTCAGGATGGGCGATGATGTTCATATCGACGCTGTAAATGTCTTTCAACACTTCTGCGGTCATAATGTCGGCGGGTTTGCCCGTTTTTAATAGCCGTCCCTGTTTGAGCGCGACCAGTTCATCGCAATACTGCGCCGCCAGATTAATGTCGTGGATGATGATGATGACGCCCAAACCCAAATTGCGAGACAGCTTGCGAACCAGTGCCATCACGTCGATTTGGTGGGCGATGTCCAAAGCGGCAAGCGGTTCGTCCAGCAGCAAAAAGCGGCTTTGCTGCGCCAGACACATCGCCAGCCAGACGCGCGAACGTTCGCCACCCGACAGCGTATCGACGATTTGATCGGCAAATTTTTCCGTATGCGTCAGCCGCAACGCCTGTTCCACCGCCTGTCTGTCCGCATCGTTCGTGCGCCCTAAAAGCCCGCTCCAGGCATAACGCCCCATCATAACCAGCTCGCGCGCGGTCAGCGCGGTGGCGGCGGGCAGGTGCTGCGGAAGATAGGCGACTTCTTTGGCGTATGCGCGGGCGGAATAGGCGCGTATTTCTTTGTCGTTCAGCAATATCCTGCCGCCTGCGGGTTCATGCTGGCGGGTGAGCAGTTTCAACAGCGTGGACTTGCCCGAGCCGTTATGACCGATGAGGCCGTACACGCGGTTAGGGGAAAAGTTGACGCTGATGTCGTGCAGCAGCGAGCGGCCGGGTATGGCGAAGGTGGCGTTTTGGATTTGGAACACGTTTCAGACGACCTTTTAGTGGGTTTGACGTTATTCGGAGAAAGCGGCGGCGCAGCAAAATCCATTGCCCGTTGTCGGTGCCGATGCCGCAAAGGCGGAGTTTTACGGCGGTTGTCCGAAAGCGTAGGGCAAAGTCGGACGCCCCAGGCTCAAAGGTCGTCTGAAAACGTTTCAGACGACCTTTGGACCGTTGGAGGCCGTTTGCCGCCCGTCCCTTAAAAATCGACCGAAGCCGACAGGGTGAAGCTGCGCGGTGCGCCGGCGTTCAAGTAGCCGTTGTTAGGGTATCCTCCGACGGATGCCCAGTATTTCTTGTTGGCAACATTATCGAGGCGGGCGCGGAAGGTGGCTTCGTGCCTGCCGATTTGGGTGCGGTAGCGCGCGCCGATGTCGAAGCGCGTCCAGCCGCCGACTTTAAGCGTATTGGCCGCGTCGGCGTAGGAAGAGCCGGTATAGACCATGCGTCCGTCAAATGCCAAACCCCTGCACTTTCGGCACTTCCCATTCCAAGCCAATGTTGGCTTGGGTTTTAGCCGCGCCGATGGTGCGTTTGCCGTCAGTTGAAGACGAGCCGGTAGATTTCTGCTTGGCATCGAGCAGGGTAATGCCGCCCAAGAGCCTCACACCTTGTGCGACTTCCCCGTAAACGGTGATTTCCGCGCCCCGGTGGCGGTCTTTGCCTTCGGAGGTGAAGCGGGCGGTGTTGTCGCTTTCGGCAACGTAAAGCGAACGCGGTTTGTCGGTGTGAAACAGGGCCAATCCCGCGCCGAAGCCGTTGGCTTCAAATTTCGTGCCGATTTCTTTTTGTTTGGAAACATAGGGTTTGAGCGATTCGCCGGTATTGCTGACGGCGTAGACCCGGCCGTTGATGGAAGCAGTCGAGCCTGCAGTCGCGCCTTGTCCCAGGCTTTCGATGAAGTTGCCGTACACCGACCACTCCGGCGTGATGCGGTACACCGCGCCGGCGGCGGGACTGAGGCGCGATTTTTTGTAATTTTCGGTTTGTGCGCCCGTATTATAGGCGTAAGCCTTGTTATGCACCTGCTGCCAGCGCGCCCCGAGCATGAATTGCAGGCGTTTGTCCCAAAGGCTGAAGGTGTCACCCAAGGCGAAGCTGGTCAGGCGTGTTTTGCCGGTAACGGCAGGATTGCCCATGTCATTGCCCGAATACAGCGGGTCGGCGGCGGCGGGTTGCGGATAGCGGGACGGGTTGTAGAGGTTGGTCGTATATTGCTGCCCCAATCCATGATGTAAGCGTTTTTGCGCGAGGGATTGGAAACGGTTGGCGGCGGCGGTCCATTCGCGCTCTACCGCGCCCGTATTGAATTTGCCGCGCAAACCGATTTCGCCCGTGTCGATTTTATCCTTACGCGCGTTGTCGAAGCGGTAAATCGATCCGTCGCCGTTGACATTGCCGACAGTCAGGTTTGCCAGAGAATTGTTTTCCTTGCTGCGGCGGAAGCCATAGGCGGCGTAGGCAGTCAGGTTGTCGTTGAAATCGTATTCGCCGCGCATTGTGCCGAACCAGTCGCGCTCGTTGGAATACGTCCACGGCTGCGCCCAGTTGACGAGGCATCAGGCGCGGCCGGCACGGCGGTCAGGCCTGACAGGGTAACATTGGTACGCGTGGCTTTGAGCTTGTTGTCCCTGCCAGCCCAAATCGGCGGACAGGCGGGCATTTTCATTGCGCCAGTCTAGGCCGACATTGACCAGGCTGAGTTTGGACTTTTCGTCATCTATTGCGGTTTTTGCCGTTATGGTGCGCCGCATTGACGCGCACGCCGAATTCCTGATTTTTGTCCGAAACGGCGCGCCACGTCCGCCGCCAAACCACCGCGTTTTTCCCGCGCCGTAATTGGCAGTCAGCCGGTTCAATCCTTCATTGGACGCGCGTTTGGGCAATACGGATACCGTGCCGCCGATATTGTTGCCACCCGGCGCCATGCCGTTTAAGAAGGCGGATGCGCCGCGCTGGACTCCACGCGTTCGAAAAGCTCGGTGGCGATGTATTGGCGTGGCAGGATGCCGTAAAGGCCGTTGTACATGGTATCGTCCGATTCGGCGGCAAAGCCGCGTATGAAATAGGCTTCCTGAAAATTGCCGTAACCGCGCGCAACGCGGACGGTCGGGTCGTTTTTGCAGTACGTCGCCGACGCTGCGCGCATGTTTGTCCTGAATCAGCCCTATTGGTGTAAGCAGTATTGGAGAACGGCGATTCTAGGTTTTTTTATTGCCCAAAATACCCACGCGGCTGCCGCGCGCCACCCGTCCGCCCTTAAATGCAGGAATCAAACCGCCCTTGGATGCGTCCGCGCTGGCGGTTACGGTGATGGTTTCGAGTTCGGCGATTTCTCGGGCTAGGGGTTCGTCTGAGGCAAATGCCGCCGAAACGGCAAAGAGGAGAGGCTGAGGATGCTGAGTTTGGAAGCAGGCTTAATCATTTGTATTTTTCTTTCAAAAGTCGATCGCAATGCTTAATTCTAAAAGAAAATTAATTTCATTTCAAAAATAAATGATAAAAGGTCGTCTGAAACTGTTTTCAGACGACCTTTTGACTGAATGGCTGTCAACTTTACCGTTTACGCCGCATCATACAAACCGCGCACCACCTTGCCGATGGCGGCGATGCCTTTTTCCAGCGTTTCCGCGTCCTGCGCAATGCTCATGCGTATGCACTCGCAGGCGTGCGGGTAATCCTGCGTGTCGATGCCGACAAAAAAATGCTCACCCGGAATAATCAGCGTGCCTTCGGCTTTGAGTATTTCGTACAGAGTTTGCGACGAAACAGGCAGGTTTTCAAACCAAAGCCACAGGAAAATCGCGCCTTCGGGTTTGTGGATTTTCAGCGGATACGCGCCCAGCTCGCGCTTGAGCAGCGAGACGGCGTGCGGTAAAACGGCCGGATGATGTTGTCCGAAAGCTGTTTCAGACGACCGTCCTGCAACAGGGGCGTTGCGATGGCTGCGCCGAAACGGGTGGGCGACAGGTTCACAATCGCGTTCAGGCTGCTGACGGCTTTGACGACTTCGGGCGCGGCGACGATGATGCCGGTACGCACGCCCGGCAGGCCGACTTTGGAAAGGCTGAAGCAGAGGATGATGTTTTCGTGCCAATTCAGCGTCACGTCGCTGTAAATGATGTTGGAGAACGGTATTCCGTAGGCGTTGTCGATAATCAGCGGAATGCCGTGTTCTTGCGCCAAAGCGTCCAGCCGCGCCATTTCGCCGTCGGTCAGCACGTTGCCGGTCGGGTTGGTCGGACGCGAACAGCAAATCGCGCCGATTTTGCCTTCTTTCAGCTCGGGCAGGCTTTCCAATGCGTCAAAGTCCACGCGGTATTTGAAGAAGCCTGCTTCGCCTTCGTGTTCGACAGCTTCGATTTTGGGTTTGACGGAAACGAAGCGCTGCCCTTCGACATGCACGTCGGCATAGCCGATGTATTCGGGCGCGAGCGCAGCAGGATGGCTTTTTCTACGGAAAGGTCGTCTGAAACCTTGAATTTGCCACCGAAGAGGTTGAAAAAGATAGAAAAACGCGTTCTGTGAACCGTTGGTCAACGCGATATTGTCAGCAGTCAGGTTCCAGCCGTATTCGCGGTTGAGGAAGGCGGTCAACGCGTCAATCAGCGCGGCATCGCCTTGGGGATTGGAGTAATTGCCGATGTTCTCGACGGCGTGTTCCGCCGCCAGCTTGGAAAATACGTCGGCGAACACGGCAGTTGACTTCGGCAATCCGCGCCGGATTGCCGCCGCCGAGCATGTTGACGGGCTTGTCGCTTTTGAGCGCGTCGCCGAGGTCGTCCATAAGTTGCAGGATGCCGCTGTGTTGCGTGAATTTTTTTCGCCGAATGCCGAGAACTGCATGATGACTCCGTGTAAATATGATTGGCGGGGATTATATCAGCTTGATATGGCGAGGGGTCGTCTGAAAATGAATGTGGCGGGTTTGACGCACCATTGTCCCAACATCGCAAGAATATGTGACGGCAATTCATCTGCCCTGCCCTTCAAAGTAATTCAGACGACCCGATGGATCTCATCAGGTCGTCTGAAAAATGTGAACGTCGGGAAAAAGGAAAGAGATTTAGCGGATTTTTCAGCGTACTCAATCCGATTAACACCAAGACGATGGTAATAATCCAGAAGCGGACGACGACTTGGGTTTCTTTCCAGCCTTTTTGTTCGTAGTGGTGGTGGATGGGCGCCATCAGGAAGATGCGTTTTTTGGTTCTCTTATACCAGCCGACCTGAAGCATAACGGACACGGCTTCGACGACGAACAGACCGCCCATGATGACGAGGACGAACTCTTGGCGGACGATGACGGCAACAGTACCGAGTGCCGCACCCAGCGCCAGTGCGCCGACGTCGCCCATGAAGACTTGCGCAGGATAGGCGTTGAACCACAAAAATCCTAGACACGCGCCGCACATGGCGGTACAGAAAATCACGACTTCGTTCGCGCCTGCGACATAAGGCAGTTGCAGGTATTGGGCGAATTGCGAGTGTCCGCTGGCGTAGGCGAAGATGGCGAGGCCGGCGGCAACGAGGACGACGGGGAAGGCGGCAAGGCCGTCAAGGCCGTCGGTCAGGTTGACGGCGTTGGAAGTAGCAACGATGGTCAGATAGGTCAGGACGACGAAGCCGACCACGCCCAGCGGCAAAGCGACTTGTTTGAAGAAGGGAACGATGAGGATGTTGTTGGAGTTATTGGACGCAAGGTAAAACAAGGCAAGCGCGGCAACGATGGCGACGCTTGACTGCCACACCATTTTTGAATTTGGCGGAAACACCGTTGGGGTCTTTATAGACGACTTTGCGCCAGTCGTCGTAAAACCCGAGCGCGCCCGTGGCGAGCAATACGCCCAAAAGAATCCAAATATACGGGTTTGCCCAGTTGCCCCACAACAACGTGGATACGGTGATGGCGGTCAGAATCAGCGAACCGCCCATGGTCGGCGTGCCGTTTTTGATGAGGTGGGTTTGCGGCCCATCGGTGCGTACCGCCTGCCCGACTTTCAACTGCGTCAGTTTGCGGATGGTCCACGGACCGAGCAGCAGGGAAAACGCCAGGGCGGTCAAAGCTGCCATGACGGCGCGGAATGTGGTGTATTGAAAGACATTCAGACCGGTCAACCAGTTACTGAAATGTGCAAGCCATAAAAACATGGGGCTTCCTTTTGTTTTTTGTTGTTACATTGGGCTTATCGCCCGTTTTTAAAAGTTTGAGTTTTGGGGTCGTCTGAAAAAGTTTCAGACGACCTTTGTTGATTATCAAGCTGCTTATGACAGTCAGTGCCTGCTGAAGTTCACTCTCTATGCAGGTTTCTAGCGAACCCGTTATCCGTTGTTTAGAGATGGCAACGTTATTGAGTAGTGGCGGCGTTAGTGTCTTTCTCAATCACGCAAAATCGGATAATTTCGCACCAATCAGCAATAAGGCTTTTTCATTTTTCAGACGACCTCTTTGTCCGTCAATGCCTCGACCACTTCTTCCATCTTCATAAAGCGCGAACCTTTCACCAACACGGTGGCGCGTTCGGGCAAATCGTGGCTCAACACTTGAATCAACGGGTCTTTGGCGGCAAACCACAAACCGTCCGCGCCAAACGTTTCTGCCGCTTCGACGCTGTTGTCGCCGACAAAATAAGCCGCTTCGATGCCTTGGTCGCGGGCGTACGCGCCGACTTCGGCGTGCATGGCGGCAGCTTCGTCCTCGCCCAGTTCGCCCATATCGCCCATCACAAAAATGCGCGGCGCAGGCATACGTGCCAACACGTCAATCGCAGCTTTCATGCTGTCGGGATTCGCGTTGTAGGTATCGTCAATCAGTGTCGCGCCTTTGATGCCGGCTTTGACGTTCAGACGACCTTTGATGTTGCTGAAACCTTTCAAACCTTCCGCCACATCGTCCAAACTCAAACCCGCAGCCAAAGCCAACGCGGCGGCAGCGGCGGCGTTGTGGACATTGTGGCGGCCGGGAACGGGCAGCACCACGGCGGCGCGCTCATCGCCGCACACCAAATCAAATTCGCACGACAAAGGTTTCAGCACAATATTTTCCGCATGGACATCGCCGCTATCGACGCCGAAAGTCCGCTGCTGATGACCTTGGGAGGTCGTCTGAAACACGGCGGCATGTTCGTCTTCGCACGGAATCAAAGCCAATCCGTCTTCGCCCAAGCCTTGATAAATCTCGCTTTTCGCCTTGGCAATATCGAGCGTACCGTCAAAACCGCAGCCGACATGGGCGCGCAGGGCGTTGTTGACCAAAGGCGGCATCGGGTTTGGCGATTTGCGTCAAAACCGCCAGTTCGCCGAAATGGTTCATGCCCATTTTCGATCACGGCATAGCGGTGTTTTTTTCGTTTAATTTCAACAAAGTCAGCGGCAGCCCGATATGGTTGTTGAAGTTGCCCGCCGTCGCCAACACGGCATCATCGCCGAAACGGCGGCGCAATACCGCAGCCAGCATCTCCTTCACCGTCGTCTTACCGCCTGAGCCGGTAATGCCGAACACAAACGGGTTCACATTATCGCGCCACGCCTTCGCCAGCGTTTGCAACGCGGCAAGCGTGTCATCGACTTTCAACGCGCCATCCAAAGCAGCGCAATCTTCGCGCGAAACCACAACCGCCGCCGCACCCGCAGCCAATACGTCTTTCAACAAAATCATGCGCGTCAAACCGCTCGCCCGCCAAAGCAAAAACACATCGCCCGCACGGATGTCGCGGCTGTCGGTTACGATGCGCGAAACAGGTTTGTTTTCAGACGGCGTCGGAAGGTTGAGGGTTTGGCAGATGAAATTTAGGTCTAGTGGTTTCATGGTTTCTTTCGTTTGTTTTTTTCAGACAGTTTTTAACACTCAGCTACCGATTTTTCCGTACTCCTGATAATCGGAGAAACACAATACGATGGTTTTACCGTTTTTACGGTAAGGGTGGCAGAGGCTGTAATGACCGTCTTCCGCTTCATAGCGCATTTCCTGAGTTTGTCCGGCAAATACTTTTTGCAGATATTCGCGCTCCTTTCAAATTCGGAGAATAGACATAGTCCATTTTTCTTGATCATCACTTTCTCACCATTTCGATCCATGACAAAAATTATCATTACCTTCTACATTTTGATTGGCAGCAGGTACAGCTTCATTTTTGACTGGCGGCAGGTACAGCTTCGCCACCCACGTTAAGGCGGGAATCGGCTGAAAAAGCCAGATAAACCGGTTTGTTGTCGATCTTATCCTGCACGATAATCATGGCAGATTTGAACGACAAATCGTCTTTAGCCATCAAATCAAGGATTTCTGACGATTTTTTTAATATACGCCAAAGTCGAAACGGTAATCTGTCAATGCATCTATTTGAGCAGGATTGTCTTTGACGATGCGCTCCGACGATTGGGTTAAGATGTCGCGTTTTTGCCGAATAGTCAGGTAATTGCCGCCGAACAGCAACGCCGCCAAAAATAGGAAATACCGCCAACAGCAGATATACGGTTTTCCTACCGCCACGGACTTCTTCTTCCTGCCCGCGCTCGGCAATACGGGTCAGATTCAACATGATGTTCAACATCAACGTACCGCCCATCACAGCCAAAAATCCCCAAAAATACTCATCAGGAAAATTTCTGTAATGTGTTCACGGAACACCTTGAGTCCGAAGACTTGGATCAATATCAACGCGAACACCCAATACACCAGCAGTGTCACTGCTACCATACCGATGATGTTCGTTGCCTTGACCAATTTTTTTGCATTCATCTCTTCACTCTTTTTTCAGACGACCTATTTGTCCTGATTAATCAATGGATACGGATTAATCGCACCGCTTTGGCAGATACACGCCGTAATGCAAATGGGCAGGGCGTGGTTTTTGCGTTGCCGGTTTTACCGACATAGCCGATGACCCTGTCCTTCTTTCACGCGTTCATACAGGCGGACGCTGGCGAATTTGTTGAGGTGGGCATAGTAGTGCCATGCGCCCGGCCCTTGGATGCCGATGACTTTGCCACCCAATCGGTTGCGCCCGATTTTGGTGACAATACCGGGCGTCGTACTGCGTATCGGCGTGTTTTTCTTAGCGAAAATATCCACGCCTTCATGTCTGCGCCCCTGGCTGCGCGCCGCGCCCCAGTGTCGTCAAAACGCTTGCCTTTTAACAGGATTGGGCAGGCTTTGCGCCGCCGGCGGTTCTTTCGCCCTCAGTTCGGCAATTTCGGCGTTCGGGCGCGGCAGTTGTTTGGTGGTACAGCCTGCAAATAAAATCATGACTGCACTGATTAAAAGGGTTTTTGTCGGCATTTTCAGCATCAAATCGGTCTCCTCGTTTTTCAGACGACCTTTAAAATTCCAAATCAGGGTCGTCTGAAACAACTGTGATGGGTTTAATGGCTGACGTGCCGTAATGCGTGGGTTGTGTTGCTTTTTATTTTTGTGGGGATAAACGTTTTTCAGACGACCCTAAGGCTGCCGGGCCGTCTGAAAATTGATTACATTGTTGTCAAATTTATAGTGGAATCGATAAGTCGAATACGCAGTACAGCAAAACTTCTCTGCCCTACGGTGACTCCACTCTGTCTGTATACACTCAAAAATTACTCTTCAATATCGACATATCCCAAATCGATCAGTGCCTGCTCCACATTTCCCACTGCCTCATCATCATCTTTAACCATCAGTAGGAAGGCATTTTCGGCATAACCAATGTCTATTAGTCGAAGCCCATGGGGCTTAAGTAATGCATCGTAAGCATCTGAAACAAAAGATATGGGCATTGAACATCGCAAACATATTCATCTCATCACTCTCACAAAAGCTCGTCCAATTCATCTTCTTCATCCGGCACGGCAATGCCTTCTTGAGTGCAAAATGCTGCTACTGTACGATCGCACACTTCGTCATCAATTTCTGTCGTATCTATTTCAATACCCAGTTTTTGTATAGGATAAAACCGCTCTAATTCCAAATATGGATTTTTCCATTCCATATAATCCATAAATTGATGATCAGCATAATGCCATTCACCTGATTCGTGATACCAACCTAAATGCTTAAATAACCAATCACATACCAAATCCTCATCTTCAGCCGGAGGAGCTTTTGGTAAATCTTCACGGGTTAAATAAGGGACGGCTGCAAGCAAGGCATTGAAATAAAGGAGTATAACGTTGCATATTTTTACCTATTAAAAGTGAGATGGAGTAATGTGTAATTTCCTATTTGCCAATGGCCTTAAGGAATTATCTGGAAAATATTTTTACCTGAGTTCTGCCAATGCTTTTTCTGCGATTTCAAAATCAGAGAAAATGGTGCTTCACGCCTTGTACATCCTGATAGTTTTCATGCCCTTTACCGGCAATCAGAATGATGTCGTTTGTGGCGGCGCGTTCGACTGCGTAACGGATAGCAGCGGCGCGGTCGGCTTCGACGCATTCGGGCGCGGGAACGGCAGGCAGGATGTCGTTGATGATGTCTTGCGGATTTTCCAAACGCGGGTTATCGCTGGTTACGACGACTTTATCCGCGCCCTGTACGGCTGCTGCGCCCATCAGTGGGCGTTTGCCTCGGTCGCGGTTGCCGCCGCAGCCGAATACGCACCACAAAGCCGCACCCTGTGGTTTGATTTCCTGCAAAGGTAGCGAGTGCTTTTTCCAATGCGTCGGGCGTGTGTGCATAATCGACAACGACCAAGGGCTTTGCCGTTGTTCATGATGCAGTCCATGCGGCCTGAGGCGGGACGGATTTTTGCCAGCACATCCAATACTTTATCAAGCGGATAACCGTTGGCACAAAGCAAGGCGATGCAGGCGGCGAGGTTTTGCGCGTTGAACCGTCCGAGCAGGCGCGTGCGGCAACGGCCTTCGCCCCACGAGGTTTGAAATACGGCTTCCATGCCGTCTGAAGAGGCGGTGAAATGAACAATGCGGATGTCGGCGTGTTCGCTGAAGCCGTAGCTGTAAACGGTCAAATCAGGACAGTCTTTTTTCAGACGACCTGCGAGTTCTGCGCCATATTCGTCATCCACGTTGATGACGGCGTGTTTCAAGCCGTGCCAGTAAAACAGGCGCGACTTGATGGCACCATAGGCTTCCATCGTGCCGTGATAGTCGAGGTGGTCTCGGGTGAGGTTGGTGAAGATTGCGCTGCGGAACGGCACGCCGTTGACGCGCGATTGGTCAAGGCCGTGGCTGGAGACTTCCATCGCGGCGGCTGTCGCGCCTTGTTGACGGAAACGGTAGAGCAGGGTTTGGACATCGACGGGGGCGGGGGTGGTATGTGTGGTTTCTTCCAATGCGCCCCCAAAAGCCGTTGCCGACCGTGCCGATAATGGCGGTTTTTTCGCCCAACAAATCGGCGGCTTGCGCCAGCCATTGTGTGATGGAGGTTTTGCCGTTGGTGCCGGTTACGCCCCAGACTTTGAGGTCGTCTGAAACGTTGCCGTAAACTTGCGCCGCCAACATGCCGGCACGGTGTTTCAAATCTTTGATGCCTTGATTGGGGACTTTCCATTCGGGATTCCACGCAAATTTGCCGTCGTCGTCCCAAAAAACAAAAGCCGCGCCGTTGGCAATGGCTGCGGGGATATAACTGCGGCTCGTCCGTATATTCGCCCCTGACAGGCAACGAAAATATCACCTTGTTTAATTTGACGGCTGTCTGAATGCAACAAACGCCCTGCTGCGTTTGCACACAGCAGAGGCGGAATGTTGGTTTCAGCTAAAGGGGTTAACTTGCTGAACATAAAATAATCTCGTTGATACTCGGATTAAGACGGTGTTTTAACGGCTGCAACATTGGTCAGAGGCTTGGTGGGGAAACGCCCAAGATATTCAGGCTGCCGCCCATGACTTGTTTGAAGACCGGACCCTGCCACTACGCCGCCGTAGTAACCGTTTGCAGTCGGTTCGTCGATGGTTACCGCCACAATCACACGGGGATTTTTAGCAGGAGCAAAACCGATGAAAGTTGCGACGTGTTTGTTATCAACGTAACGCCCGTTGACCAACTTACGCGCTGTACCGGTTTTCGCGCCGACGTCGAAACCATCTACCGCACCTGCTGTACCCGTACCGCCGGGCTCGGTTACAGAAACCATCAAATCACGAACTTCACGCGCGGTCGAAGCTTTAATGACGCGTTTGCCTTTTGGCGCAACCGCCTGTTTCTCAAAGCTGACCGGCAACAATTCGCCGTCGTGTGTCAACATGGTATAAGCACGCGCCAATTGCAGCAGAGCTCAATTGCAAGCCGTAACCGAAAGACATGGTTGCCTGTTCAATCGGCTGCCATCTGCGCCAGCTTCTCAAAAAGACCGCCTGTCTCACCTGGGAAACCGGAGTGCATCCGCACGCCCCACACCCAAATCATGATAAAAATCATACATTTCTTTAGGCGTGAATTTTTGCAGACAGTTTGCTGGTACCGACGTTGGAAGATTTTTTGCATAATGCCGCGCACATCCAAAGTAGGATACACATGGGTATCGCGCACAGTAGCGGGACCGATTTTTATAAGGCATGGTGTTAAAACGATCAGCCACACTGACTTTGCCGGAATCCAATGCTTTTGGCAATCGTAAACGGCTTCATGGCAGAACCCGGCTCAATCATATCGGTAACGGCTCGATTGCGGCGCTGTTCGCTATCGGCGCTGCCCGGTTGGTTCGGGATCGTCAGGCAGGGGCTGTTGACCAAAAGCCAAGATTTCGCCGGTTTGCGCATCCAATACCACAACCGTACCTGCTTTGGCTTTTGTGATAAGCCACTGCTTTATTCAGCTCATCATAGGCAAGCGTTTGAATACGTTGATCCAAAGACAAAACCATGTCCCTGCCCGTTTTTCGGATCGCTGTTGCGCGGAGAATCCAAAGCTATCGACGATATTGCCTTTATTGTCGCGCAGAACTACTTTCGCACCGTCCGCACCATGCAGACTGTCCTCACGCGACAATTCCAAGCCTTCCTGTCCTTTGCCGTCGATATTGGTGAAAACCGATAACGTGTGCGAACAGGTTGCCCATCGGATAATGGCGTTTCAGCTCTTTTTGGAATGCCAAGCCTTTAATGCCCAAAGCTTTAATTTTCTTCCGCTTTTTCTTGGCTGAGTTGACGCTTCAGATAAATAAAAATCTTTATCTTTTTCGCCAATTTTTTTCCCTGCAATGCCTCAACAGGCAGCTCAACAATAGCCGCCAACTTAGCCATCTGTTCGGCAGTCGGCATTTCTTCCATACCGGAAGGCATGGCACACTGAGATTCAGTCGGTGCACTCAACGCCAAAGTCGCGCCGTTACGGTCCGTAATCATGCCGCGCGACGCAGGTAAAGTCAGGGTACGGACAAAACGCTGATCGCCCTGATTTTTCAAAAATTCATGCTGCGTGGTTTGCAAATAGATGCCGCGAGCCAGCAGTCCGACAAACGCAGCCGCAATCAGCCACAACACCAAAGAAATCCGCCCATCACTGGTGATGGGTTTTTAGCTGGCTGTCTTGGGCAGCATGCTCGGTTTATATTCGTTTTTAATCAACATCTTAACATCTCAATTCATAATCACCCGAACCGTGTGTCTTTATCCGACAGCACCACTTTTGCAGTGTCGGATAAGCCCGGCTTATATTATTTTCGTTCCACCATCACGGTATTATCCGCGCCGGGCGGTTTGAGGCGTTGCTTCTCAGCCGCCACCTTAATCAGCTTGTGGTTCGCCAGCCGCGCCTGATCCAATTTCAAGCGTGCATGGTCCTGATCAAGCTGATTTCCTGCTTTGCGCTTTATCCAAAGCGATGAAGTGCAAACGCGATTGGTCTTGCACAGTGACCACCGCAAAAGCAGAATACCGATACCAAGACCAACAAAAGGATATTTTAATTTATTCATTATTTTCAGACGACCTCAATCTGTTTTGTTCCGAGGACACCCTGCCCCACATAATGCTTATTCTGCAATCTCACCGCCCGTCCGCTCCGCCACGCGTAAAAACTAGGCTGCGCGCCCGCGGATTGGAGGCGGTTTCCTCAACACCGGCTTTATCGCCTTTTCCCACCGCCTTTAACGGCGGCAGAGGCAAATCCGCTTCTTTACTGCCGCCCAACGCGGCAAAGGAGGATGTTGCGAATACTTTTGACAAACTGTTTTACGATGCGGTCTTCAAGCGAATGGAACGCGATAACCGCCAAACGCCCACCCTGTTTCAGACGACCCATCACTTGCGGCAGAACCGCCTCTACCTCTTCGAGCTCGCGGTTAATAAAGATGCGAACTGCCTGGAAGGTGCGCGTCGCAGGGTCTTGCCCCGCTCACGAGTACGGACGTTTTTGCGCCACGAGCTGCGCCAGCTTGCGGGTTGTATCGATCGGACTTTCTGTCCGTTGCGCAACAATGGCGCGCGCAATCTGGCGACTAAACCGCTCTTCACCATAATTCTTGATAACCTCGTGCAAATCCTGTTCTGATGCTGTTGCAATCCATTCTGCAGCGGACATCCCCCGCGTCGGATCCATGCGCATATCCAAAGGTGCATCAAAACGAAAACTGAAACCCCGTGCGCCGTCATCTATCTGCGGGGACGAAATCCCCAAATCAAACAACGCACCATCTATTTCTTCAATACCCAGCTTATCCAGGGTCGTCTGAAAACTGGAAAACCCGTCATGAACTACCGTAACGCGCCCATCCTGCTCGGCCAGCTTTTTGCGCCGCCTCAATCGCTTGCGGGTCTTTATCAAACACAATCAGACGACCTTGATCTGCCCAGACGGGACAAAATCAATCGGGAGTCTCCCCGCCGAACGTCCCATCTACATAAATACCGTCTTCACGAACCGCCAGAGCATCAACCGCCTCATTTAACAAAACGGTGATATGTTGATATTCAGCATTACTCACAATTGCAAAATCCGTCTGACTTAATTGGAATGCCAACTCTTCAGGATCATCATCCAAAGCCTGAGTCATTTCAGCTTCCCATTGATCACGGCCCCACAATTCCAAACGGTTGGCGCGACCGACCAAGGTAACGTCTTTTTTCAAAAATCCACCCGTTTGCGCAGATTGGCAGGAATCAGTACGCGGCGGCGCTGTCCCATTCCAGCGTATCCGCATTATGCAGCAGCAGATTTTGATAACGCTGCAACATCGATTTCCTGCCGTTTTCAGGTGCAAAAAGCTGCTCGGCAACCTTTGCCCATTCAGCCTCCGGATACATCAGCAATTTTGACGGGAATCCAAAGTAACCACAATCGACGGCGTATAATGGCGCAGCAAAAATATCGCGGAACTTGGCAGGAATCGCCAACCGCCCTTTGCTGTCAATACTCAATTCGTGAGCGCCACCAAACACAATTTCGTCCCTAATCGGTTTTAAATCGGAATTTTTGGGCAATGCAGACACTTTTACCCACATCGCCCCACTCAGCCCACACACTATAAAAATTTTAACGCCTCGGTCAAATCGCCTTTACTCTAAAAATCCCAGTACATATGCAACAACAAAATCATTAAAAACAGTATTTTTAACCAAACAAAACAAACAAGTCGAACCGCCCATTTTACCCGATTTAGTTTTTAAAAACACAATATGTAGTATTACAAATATTATTTAGACACAACATATGGTATAAAAATGAAAAACGCCCTTTTCCGTTCACGTTATAATAGACAAATAAATTCATAAATTTTACATTATCTAACAGTTATGAAGGCACACCTCCCCCTCCCTCCCCCTGCCGCGCAAGCCTCAAGTTCCAAACTATTCGAAATCATCACACAGGAAATAAAAAGCCCAAAATAATTGGATTCCTTTCTCACGATTTATGGAGCTTGCACTCTACACACCTGAATACGGCTACTACAACGGAGGCAGCCACAAAATCGGCACAGACGGCGATTTCATCACTGCCCCCACCTCACCTCATTATTCGGACAAACCCTCGCCCGACAACTTGCCGAACTACTCCCGCAAACCGCCGGCAACATCTACGAATTCGGCGCAGGTACGGGACATCTCGCCGCCACCTTATTAAAGAGCCTTTCAGACGACCCTCAAGCATTACCACATCATCGAACTCTCACCAGAGCTTGCCGAACGCCAACGCCAATTCATCGCCGAACACACCACCCCACAACTGGCACAAAAAGTCATCCACCTGACCGAACTGCCCGAATCTTTCGACGGCATCATCATCGGCAATGAAGTCCTAGATGCTATGCCCATTGAAATCATCCGCCGCACCCAAAACACCTTTTCAACACATCGGCGTCTCCATCAACCCCGACGGACAGCTTGAACAAAGCCCGCAATCTTTTGAAACAACCTGACCTCCTGCGTTTAGCTGCCACCTATTTTCCCGAAACCGAACACTCCCTACACCAGCGAGCCACACCCGCCCAATACGCCTTTATTCTCACCCTCGCGCAAAAATCACACGCGGCGGCATGATATTTATCGACTACGGTTTTGACGCCGCCCAGTATTACCACCCGCAACGTGACGAAGGCACGCTCATCGCCCACTACCGCCACCACACCGTTCACGACCCGTTTTTCCATATCGGCCTGACCGATTTGACCGCTCACGTCAACTTTACCGACATTGCTCGAGCGGGCACCGACGGTGGACTAGACCTCATCGGCTACCCTGCCCCAATCTCATTTCCTATTCAACCTAGGGCATTACCGACCTGTTGGCACAAACCGCCCCACCAGGTACGGCAGACTACCTCCGTGTAAGCACCGCCGTACAAAACTGACCGACCAGCACGAAATGGGTGAACTCTTCAAAGTCATCGCCTTTGGCAAAAACATCGGCATCGACTGGACAGGTTTCCGCTTCGGCGATATCTGCCACAAACTTTTAAAAATTCCCCCACCTCAAACCATCCTCCAAACACACAGGTCGTCTGAAACACAGTTTCAGACGACCTCATCCATGTTTTATTCCATTAAAAACAAAAACAAAAACATAAAATACAAAATAAAACTTGCCAAAACTCAAAACAACATATAATAGCGACTTCACGAAACGGCGAATTAGCTCAGTCGGTTAGAGCAGAGGAATCATAATCCTTGTGTCCGGGGTTCGAGTCCCTGATTCGCCACCAAATTTCGGGGGTATAGCTCAGTTGGTAGAGCGCTTGCATGGCATGCAAGAGGTCATGCAGTTCGATCCCGCTTACCTCCACTAGATGAAAAAGACCTTGTTTAAACAAGGTCTTTTGTATGTTATTGACTCTATCATAGATTAACAACACGACACATATTCCAAGCAATCAATTTTCTAAGCACCGAAACACAAAAACCAATCGGTCTCAAAACTATAGTGGATTAAATTTAAATCAGGACAAGGCGACGAAGCCGCAGACGAGTACAGATAGTACGGAACTGATTCACTTGGTGCTTCAGCACCTAGAGAATCGTTCTCTTGAGCTAAGAGCGAGGCAACGCCGTACTGGTTTAAAAGTTAAGCTCACCATATCCTCTCTATTCGCAACCCCATCACGTTCATTCTATTGTTAAGAGGCTGCCATGATGAAATTATCTTGACAGCCTCTTATATCGTACTTTTAACTTGTTTTGTTTTTATATGAAGTTATGGATGCACTCTAAGACATTACTTACTTGACCGTTATAGATACGGACTCAGGGTTTGGCGCAAAATTTCCATATCTGTAACCTTCGTAATGTTTGCCTTACCCAGACGATCCAAACCAATAAAGCGCATGACGCCACCACTCACTTTTTTATCATGACTCATGTGCTCTATCCATTTTTCAAATTCGAACTCGGCGGTGCTGATGGTAATTTTTGCAGCCTCAAGCAATGCTGCAATACGAAGCGTATCTGCCTCATGAATTTTACCCAGTTTCTCGGATAACCGTCCTGCCAATACGCATCCCGCGGCTACTGCTTCTCCAGTGCAGCCACACGCCATAACCCATTTCTGCTTCAATGGCATGACCAAAAGTATGCCCCAGATTCAACCATGCACGAATCCCTTTGTTCTGTCTCATCTTGAGCCACAATCTCAGCTTTCATTTTGCAAACAATGGTCACAGCCTGCGTAAGTTTCTCCTGATCCTGCATCATTAAATCGGTCATGTGCTGCTCTAACCACTCAAAAACTCAATATCGCCAAGCGCGCCGTATTTAATGACCTCTGCCATACCGCGAGATAATCCCGCGTTGCGGAAGCGTTTTAAGCGTAGATAAGTCCGCCAGTACAGCCTTAGGTTGATAAAAACGCGCCTATCATGTTTTTCCCAAGCGGATGATTGATTGCCGTCTTACCGCCAACTGAAGAATCGACTTGACTTAACAATGTAGTCGGCACTTGAATAAATGGGGCGCCACGTTGATAAGTTGCCGCCGCAAAACCAACCATATCGCCAATGACCCCTCCTCCCAATCGCGATCAAGGTCGTTTTGCGCTCTGCCCTATTTTGCATTAAACCGTCAAAAATAAGATTGAGCGTTTGCCAATTTTTATATTCTTCCCCATCAGGCAGAATAATGCTGAAACTGGGAATACCTAACCTATCCAATGTCGTCTGAAAAGATTCTAGATATAAGGGTGCAATCGTCTCATTCGCAACAATGGCCACCTTTATTACTTAAATATGGCTTTAATAAAACATCAGCTTGCTCAATAAGATGATTCCCGATAAAAATAGGATACTGATGGGAGGAGTTTGGACAGTCAGGGTACGCATTTTGATTCCCTTGTTAATCTTTAGTTGCCAAAGTCTCATTTAGGGTCGTCTGAAAACCCATATCGTTACTCACTGATAACAAATCTATTATCGATTTAACGCCTCAAACAACCGTTTCACCGTTTTTGCACAGCTGTCGGACTCGATCACAATGTGCGCAGTATTTTCGATATAAAGGATCACGGGCATTATAGAGCTCTTGCAACTTAGCAAGCGGGTTCCTCACCTGCAACAAAGGGTCGATGTTATCATAACGGGTCCGTTTCAACAGAACTTCAGGCGAGGCATGAAGATACACGACCGTACCATTTTGTCGCATATTTTGCCTGTTTTTCATCACGCCAAAACCGACCCTCCCTCCTGTTGATAAAATAATATCCTTCATCGCAGTCAGCTTCTTGAGCATAGCAGTCTCTCGATTGCGAAACCCCTTGCTCACCCTCCATCTCAAAGATGATGGGGATAGAGACACCTGATGCCGTACAAATCTCATGATCACTATCATAAAACGGACGATCCAACATTTGGGCAATATACCGCCCTCAAAGTGGTTTTTCCTGCACCCATCAAGCCAATTAATATTAAATTACCGTTGATTTTCCATAAAAGCATTTTATACGATACTCAGCATTATTTGTGCCACTCTTCCAAACTCGTGCCTGCAAACACCATACTCCGATTTTTAATCCGTTGATTCTAATTGTTTTTAATTTCAGACTTCTAAAAGTCTGAGACCTTTGCAGATTCCCTAAATCCCCTAAATTCCACCAAGACACATTTAGGGATTTTTCCATGAGCACCTTCTTTCCAGCAAACCGCCCAAGCCATGATCGCCAAACACATCGACCGCTTCCCACTATTGAAGTTGGATCAGGTGATTGATTGGCAACCGATCGAACAGTACCTAAATCGTCAAAAAATCCGTTACCTTCGAGACCACCGCGGCCGTCCCGCCTATCCCCTGTTGTCCATGTTCAAAGCCGTCCTGCTCGGACAATGGCACAGCCTCTCCGATCCCGAACTCGAACACAGCCTCATCACCCGCATCGATTTCAACCTGTTTTGCCGTTTTGACGAACTGAGCATCCCCGATTACAGCACCTTATGCCGCTACCGCAACTGGCTGGCGCAAGACGACACCCCTGTCCGAATTGCTGGAACTGATTAACCGCCAACTGACCGAAAAAGGCTTAAAAGTAGAGAAAGCATCCGCCGCCGTCATTGACGCCACCATTATTCAGACCGCCGGCAGCAAACAGCGTCAGGCCATAGAAGTCGACGAAGAAGGACAAGTCAGCGGCCAAACCACACCGAGTAAAGACAAAGATGCCCGTTGGACAAAGAAAAACGGCCTCTACAAACTCGGTTACAAACAACATACCCGTACCGATGAGGAAGGCTATATCGAGAAACTGCACATCACCCCCGCCAATGCCCATGAGTGCAACCACCTGTCGCCTTTGTTGGAAGGGCATTGCCCGAAGGTACGACCGTCTATGCCGACAAAGGCTATGACAGTGAGGAAAACCGGCAACATCTGAAAGAGCATCAGTTGCTGGACGGCATTATGCGCAAAGCCCACCGCAACCGTCCGCTGACGGAAGCGCAAACCAAACGCAACCGATATTTGTCGAAGACCCGTTATGTGGTCGAACAAAGCTTCGGTACGCTGCACCGTAAATTCCGCTACGCCCGGGCAGCCTATTTCGGGCTGATTAAAGTGAGTGCGCAAAGCCATCTGAAGGCGATGTGTTTGAACCTGTTGAAAGCGGCTAACAGGCTAAGTGTGCCTGTTGCCGCCTAAAAGGCGGCCCGGATGCCTGATTATCAGGTATCCGGGGAGGATTAAGGGGGTATTTGGGTAAAATTAGGAGTGATTTGGGAGAAAACAGCCGAAAACCTGTGTTTGGGTTTTCGGCTGTTGGGGAAAAGGAATTTTGCAAAGGTCTCAGTCTTTGGCTATTATATTTGACGCACAAATCCCTGATTCCCAAATCGAATAATAAAAAACGGACAGATATCAAAAAGACATCTGCCCGTTTTTAACTCATTTACTTAATAACGCAAATTACTACCCACGCCATCCATAATGCGAGGCGTTATGAAAATCAACAATTCGCGTCGTTCTTCTTTCTTAGCTCGTGATTTAAACAAATTTCCTACTACAGGAATATCACCAAGCAATGGAACTTATTGATGGTATCGCTATTGTCCTCTTCATAGATACCACCAACGATCAAAGTGCCACCATCTTCAACCATAGCCTGAGTATTCAAGTTCTTAGTCTGAATACACTTGGTTATCAAAGAATCTACAGTACAGTCGACCGGAGTATCTTTAGTGATCTTAACGGTCATAATAATTTGACCATCCGGAGTTACATTAGAGTAACTGTCAGACCCAAAAACCGCTTTTTGAATGAAACCGAAGTTGCACCACTTGAAGAAGCTTGGTAAGGAATTTCAGTACCAGATTCAATCGTAGCTTCTCGACGATCCTGAGTCAGAACACGCGGATTAGAAATGGTTTTGCTCTTACCTGTTGCTTCAGACGCAGAGATTTCCAAACCTAATGCACCAGATGACAAGGCTCGTACTAAAGCGATACTGTTCGTTGCTGCTGTAGCAGGTAAGCTTACGTTAGGCTGCAAAGACCAAGTTGGATAAGCAGACTCTCCGCGGAACACTGAGGCGTTAGTATTGTGGTTATTCTGAGCAGCTGACCAATCATTGCCCCAAGAGTTTCTTCCTCTTGCACCAGCAGCACCAAACTTAACGCCCAAATCGCGTGAGAATCCATCTTTTGCTTCTACAATACGCGCTTTCAACCATAACTTGGCGTGTAGGAACATCCAACTCATCAATCAATTTACGGAATTTTCTCGATGACGTTCTGATTATCTGTAACAATCAAGGTATTCGTTGCAGGGTCAATCAAAGCACTGCCTCGGCCGCTCAACAAGGTATTGCGACCATTGGAATTGCTACTTCCGTTGTCTTCCAAACGAAGGATTTTACGGAACTCCTCCACATTTTTATACTTCAATTGGAAGGTTTGTGAATACAAAGGACCAAGCTCTGCAATTTCTTTTTCTGCTTGCAAGAAGGCCTTATCCTTCGCCAACAATTCATCACGTGGAGCAATATTGATGATATTACCTTGACGACGCATATCCAAAATTACGGGCTTGCATTACCAAGTCCAATGCCTGATCCCAAGGCACATCCCTGAGGGATAAAGTCATCTTACCATTTACTCGTATCGCTAGCCACTAATATTGACGCCGGACTCTTTTGCAAGAATCTGCAAAATAGTACGAACTTCAAACATCTTGGAAATCTAGAGAAATTTTTACGACCATTGAAAGATTTATTTTGCATTACCACTCATTCAAACCACGTGACTCCGTATCAGCGGCTTTAGGTAAAATTTCAAAGTGTAAAATGCCCTGCTGCCGGCTTAGTACGAACTTCCCAGTTTGAACTATTTTCGAATGATCAGCTGAGTATCATTACCGATTCGTTTTAAAGTTATATTTTTACAGGTGTATTGAAATCGCCTACATCCAAACTACGTTGTGCTTGTGTTGGCAACGGATAGTTTTTCAATGTAATGATGACACGATCACGCTGTTGTTTAATATCAGGCTGTCCAGTAAAGTCGGAACGCTTAATTCAACAACACCCTGAATTGCGCGAGCCTTTTCACGGAAGTCGATATTAGCGGAATTAGCGACTTGTTTTGCTTTTTCTGACGGAACAGAATCCTGCATAGAAGGTTTTATTATTTGATACAGACATTGCAGAATTTCGGTCAGCTGACTCGCTATAAAAACCCAAACTTCATTACCATGAATTTCAGTATTATATTGGGCAGTTTTATTCAAACCCAACACAATACGGGAACGGTCATTATTTTTGTGCCGCCGTAATCTGATTTAATAACGGATCAGCATACTCCAATACTGATTGAGGCAATCGAATAGTAGTGTTAGCAAAATCAAGCGCAATTCTAGCTGGAGCCGAAGTAACAAAAACCGTGCCGGACTGGTTACATCACGATCAAAAACGGATTTTGATAATTTTTGACTATCAGGGAAGAGTAGATACATTAATATCAGTAATATTACCTGCAAAAGCAGTTTGCACAGCCATGGCTACGCCGATACTGGCAAAAATTTTGTCATGTGCTTAGTTTTTCATAAAGTGAGACCCCTTAATTAATTTGGAATTGCGCGTAGATCTCGCTTCGAGATTCAGCTGTCGAAGCACCACTTGAACCTTCATCTGACTCGTGTACTTAACGGCAATTCAGCCTTTCGATATATCCAGTTACCAGAACTGTCTTCTATTAATTCAGTCAAAGTAATTTTTATCCTCAGTAATCGTTTTGGATTTCACCGTAATTTTGACTCGATATAGTTGCCCGCATAACGGTATAAACATGTCCATTTACATCGATAAAGCCAGATGTCTTGTTATTACCACGCAGAATACCGACATAACGCATATTTTTCCAAACTAAATGCTTCCAATGTTTCTTTCTGACGATTCAAATTAGGAGCATTATTCCCTTGGGTGCATTTTCCAAACGTCGATAGTCAAACGCATTCAACCCATTATATGCTGGAGGAGTATATGCAACTGGCGGAGTAATCGTCGGTGCTTGAAAATGGAGTAACCTTAACTTTAGCTTCATCTTGCGTCTGTTTTATCCACATATTTAAATCATCGTGAGTGGGGGAACATGCTGCTAAAAAGACAAAACACCTACGAGTAAGATAGTATTTTTCATGATTTCCTAATAACTTTTTATTTATTGTCAACTTCAGCACCATTCTGCGCATCACTTCCGTTAGCCTGTGCCTCCTTCTGTTTGGCTGCAAGCTCGCAGCAACTTCTTCTGCAGGACGAGCCTTATAAGTTGTTGCAGTGGCACTCAGTGTCAAAATATCACTTTTGCCCTCTTTACCACTTTTTTCCGTCTGCTGCTTTGGGAGAGCTTTCAGAGATTCCAAGTAATGATTCGCGACAAACCTCCGACATCACGAGAGCAGACTGGCTAATCTGATTATGCTTACCCGTAATGGAAATTTCATAGGGTAACTTTTGATTGGACCATCATTAACCGGAGCCTGAGGCACAACACTATCCAAACGCAAACCATTAGCGGATCCAGCCTGATGCAATTCTTGGATTAAATTAGGAATTTCAGCATCTGTCGGCAGTTGTTTCAACAAAAACATCAAAAAGCTGAACGGATAGATGCCAATTCCCTCCTGAAGGTTATGCAAATTAACAGCCTCAATACTTTTCGTAGTATGTTTCCTTTAGTTCGGCTTCTTTAGCTTCCTGCGTAGAAAGTGTTTCGAGTTGCTCTTTGAAAATACCAACATATCCTATTGCCAAGACCCCTGCTATTGCCAACCCCTGCGATAAATAACTTAGCAGGCATATTTAACAAATAGAGGTTTTGGATATCAATATTTTTGCTACTCACAGACATTTATTTTACCTCTTGCTTCTGTTCGCCAGTTTCAGTCGTGTTCGGCTGGATTTTGTACTGGTACTGATGGATGACCCGAATTATTCAACAAAACCTTCAGAGTAAAATTCTTGATAATTATCAATTTTCTCAACATCAAAAGTTCTGGTTGAGCAAAAACCCCGGGTACTTGGTAAAGAACGCATAAACATTGCGATCTTATTATCACTACTAGTTGACCTGTAATTTGTAAGATGTCGAAACTTTCTGCTTCCAACGCTGTCAGATAAGAGTTATCGAGTAACTACATTTTAAGCTGTCGATGATATAGGCAGCCTGTGAACGTTTTTCCTGTAACTCTTCTACTTTTTGTGATAGGAAATTTTTCTTTTTCTTGCTGCAGTTTTAGAATTTCTCCCAAAGCTTTATCCAGCTTTTCAATTTCCTTCCTAGAAGGGCATTAGTCTTCCTGCCCTGCTGATTGCATTATTAATTGTCAAATATGTCAACACAAGCAGACCTGCACCTATCAATAAAGCCGAAAAGCATTAATACTTTAAATTGTTGCTTTTTGCGCTGTTTGATTTCTTCCCTATAGGAAGAAGGTTAATTTTAACAAATTCGATCATATTACAGTCCCCTTAATGCTAATCCGAATGCTAATGTTAAAGACGGTGCATCAATTTGCAGCTGCGGCAAATCAATTTTTATTGTTTCGTTCAGCATATAAACAAGGGTGCGAGATACACTGTGTCGCAGTATTGGTTTGAGAAAAAATACTTTCTTGCCAATCCAGCCTGTTGCGATCAAAACCCAGTTAATAAAATATGTTTAATGTTTGAGAAGGTCTCTGTTGTCTGTGTAGTGGTAAAACTGCAATACACGTTGGATTTCTTGCGCTACCTGAACGTTAAAGCGATCTCGCGACTTGGGTCTGATAATCAGATGGTTTTGCTGGATGAAGCTATCATCTGCGCCGCTTTTTCTCTTCTGTCACTTGATAAGTACGCTGAATCAGTTGATTCAACTGTTCCGACTGACAGGAGTCTCTTTGTTTATACAAAATCTCGTCCGTTTTGCATCACCAATGCGTACATTTGGGTAGCATGAATGCCAAATACAGCAACTTTTTCATTAGTCAATTCAGGTGCATGATTATTAATCCAAAAAGCATAGGCATTTCTCTGAGCCAAAAGATCCAAATCTAAGGCAGACAGATCAAGCCCTGCATTTTTCAAACATTTCAATAACAGGCTCAATATCGTCTTTTTCTAGCTGCCACGGTTGTAATCTGCCGCTTTCGCCGGCAAAACGGATACACCGGTCACCTGATAGTCATAACTCATTTCATCAATAGGACCGATTGCTGAAATTTCAGATTCAGCAAACCTCGTCCAAAAATCAAGTTCCGGTATCGCGAGGGTTGTGTTATGTTCTCTATTGTTGCCAAGCTTTTGTGGTACAGCTGCAACAAAGTTCTTACAAGAACTGCGCAATTGCGTATAAGTATGTTGCAAATAGGTGACAAGTTGGTCGTAATCTTGGATTTTTGTTACCTTACAATATTTTTTAGGTAACTGGTAATAACGTATTTTTCTAGCTGAATTTTGGTTTAAACTCACGGCCTGTCAGCTGCAACCATCTTAATGGCATGCTGGCTGATGTCGATGCCGATAGCGGCTCGGTTGCTTAACCTCCGGAGCTTGCACTTGCTTGCTGGTTTTGCTTTTGAGGGCTTTTTGATGAAGCTAATCATATAATTTCCTGTATTGTTAGGGAGGAGTAACTGTTTCGATATCCGTAAAGGATTTCTTTTTCTTTTGCATTGTAAATACTGTGTTTCACAGAAATCGGTTTCTATTTTTACTTTATTTAATGCCAGTGATGGCAAAAAGTGATACTTAGTCATGATTAAAAGATTATAACGACCTGTCTTGGTTTGATATTAGGATTGGCACTCTTCGGTGTCGGCTTGCTGCTATTGCGATTTTTGGTCCATACCCCAAGTTGCCCTGCTCTTGATTCTTTTACAACACTACCAACCCAAAATGCCCCTCACAGTATATTCTGCCGACGGTCAGATTATTGGGGTTTACGGTGAACAGCGCCGAGTTTACAAAAATTGGAGATTTTCCAAAGGTTTTGAAAGACGCTGTTATTGCCGCAGAAGATAAACGTTTCTACGAGCACTGGGGCGTAGACGTAGTAGGCATTGCCCGTGCCGCTATCGGCAACGTAGTCGCCGGCGGTTTGCAATCGGTGCCAGTACCATTACTCAACAGGTAGCAAAGAACTTCTACTTGAGTAACGAGCATTACATTTACCCGTAAATTCAATGAAGCCCTATTGGCCTATAAAATCGAACAGACGCTTAGTAAGGATCAGATTTTAGAACTGTATTTCAACCAAATCTATTTGGGTCAACGGGCATACGGTTTTGCCTCTGCCGCTCAAATCTATTTCAACAAAAACGTGAAAGACTTGACTTTGGCTGAAGCATCCATGCTGGCAGGCCTACCTAAAGCGCCTTCAGCGTATAACCCCTATCGTTAACCCCGAGCGCGCCAAACAGCGCTAAGCCTACATCCTGCGAAACATGCAGGAAGAAAATATGATTACTGCACAACAACGCGATCAAGCTTTGAAAGAAGAGCTGCATTATGAACGTTTTGTGCAAAACATCGACCAAAACGCTTTGTATGTTGCTGAAATGGCACGCCAAGAGTTGTATGAAAAATATGGCGAGGACGCATACACCCAAGGCTTTAAGGTCTACACAACCGTCAATACCGCCAACCAACGTGTTGCTACTGAAGCCCTTGAAAAGCGTTGCGTAATTTCGACAAAGGCAGCAGTTATCGTGGCGCAGAGAACTACATCGACCTCAACAAAACTGATGACGTAGAAGAAACTATCAGCCAATATCTTTCTACTTTATATACGGTTGACAAAATGGTCCCTGCCGTTGTTTTGGAAGCCTCTAAAAAGGAGTTCTGATTCAACTGCCCTAGCGGAAAAAGATTCAATCTGAACAGCTACGCACTCGGCTTTGCAGCCCGATGCAGTCAACAACGAAAATGGGAGACGACCGTATTCGTCGCGACTCTGTCATCCGTGTCAAAGGCGGCGGCAACAATTGGTCTGTCGTTCAAGAACCTCACTACAAGGCGCTCTGGTCTCATTAGATGCAAAAACAGGTGCCGTGCGTGCATTGGTCGGCGGTTATGACTTCCACAGCAGACATTTTAACCGAGCTACCCAAGCCATGCGCCAACCAGGTTCTACCTTTAAGCCTTTTCGTATACTCTGCGGCACTCGCCAAAGGCATGACAGCATCCACCATGATTAATGACGCACCACTCTCCCTGCCGGGTAAAGGTGCCAATGGTTCTGCTTGAATCCTAAAAAGCTCAGACGGCCGTTATGCAGGGCTATATCACCCTGCGCCAAGCATTGACCGCCTCTAAAAACATGGTTTCCATCCGAATCTTGATGTCCATCGGTATCGGATACGCGCAACAACACATCCAACGTTTCGGCTTCAAACCGTCCGAAATCCCTGCCAGCCTGTCATGGCGCTTGGTACGGTGAAACAACACCATTGCGTGTCGCTGAAGCATATAGCGTCTTTGCCAATGGCGGTTACAAAATTTCCGCATACGTCATCGACAAGATTTGTGACAGCGAGGTCGTCTGAAAGCACAAATGCAACCTCTTGTTGCGGGTGAAAACGCTCCTCAGCCATCGACCCGCGTAACGCATACATCATGTACAAAAATCATGCAAGACGTTGTCCGTGTCGGTACTGCGCGAGGTGCCTCCGCACTTAGCCGTTCCGATATCGCGGTAAAAACCGGTACGACGAACGACAATAAAAGATGCATGGTTCGTCGGCTTCAGCAAGTGTGTCACTGCCGTATACATCGGCTTCGACAAACCGCGCAGCATGGGCCGTGCAGGTTACGGCGGCACGATTGCCGTTCCAGTCTGGGGCGATTACATGCGCTTCGCGCTCAAAGGCGTAAAACAAGCGCATGAAAAGCACCGGCGGGTATCGTGAACAGCGGCGGCGAATACTATATGAAAGAACGTACGACCACCGAGCTCGATATCACTCTGGACAATAGCGGTACCGTTCCACGCCCTGCACAACAACCTTCCGACAACAACGCCCGGCCAATGCCAACACTGCTACAACGCCTGATAGCGATCAGGATAGCGGAGACCGCGGTCGCGGTGATTTGCAAGAAACGCCTGTACAGCCAAGCAATGTTAACAATCGACAATTAGACTCGCTGTTCTAATTACACGGTTAAAAAGGTCGTCTGAAACCCGAATCAGGAATTTCAGACGACCTTTTTATATAGGCACGCTTACAATCTCAATTCATTGCCATGTGAACAAGATAGAAAAATTCACTTTAAACCGATACAGCATTGCCTCATCCGAGCCTAAAGCGGAGAGTTTCCCCAAATGCTAAAAACCAGTTTCATACCATCTGCACTGTTCATCAAATTTATCCCCTACCCTTGATTTCAAATTACCTCACCACGCTAGATTCCGCCTCTTCCAATCACTCCATCAATCAAACGAATTGTATAGTGGATTAACTTTTAAACCAGTACGGCGTTGCCTCGCCTTAGCTCAAAGAGAGAACGATTCTCTAAGGTGCTGAAGCACCAAGTGAATCGGTTCCGTACTATCTGAGACCTTTGCAAAATCCCCCAAAATCCCTAAATTCCCACCAAGACATTTAGGGGATTTCTCATGAGCTACCTTCTTCCAGCAAACCGCACAAGCCATGATTGCAAAAACACATCGACCGCTTCCCACTATTGAAGTTGGATCAGGTGATTGATTGGCAACCGATCGAGCAGTACCTGAACCGTCAAAGAACCCGTTACCTTAGAGACCACCGCGGCCGTCCGGCCTATCCCCTGTTGTCCATGTTCAAAGCCATCCTGCTCGGACAATGGCACAGCCTCTCCGATCCCGAACTCGAACACAGCCTCATCACCCGCATCGATTTCAACCTGTTTTGCCGTTTTGACGAACTGCGAGCATCCCCGATTACAGCACCCGTACGCCGCTACGCAACTGGCTGGCGCAAGACGACACCCTGTCCGAGTGCTGGAACTGATTAACCGACAACTGGCCGAGCCTAAAAATTAGAGAAGGCATCCGCCGCCGTCGTTGACGCCACCATTATTCAGACTGCGGCAGCAAACAGCGTCAGGCCGCAGAAGTCGACGAGGAAGGACAAGTCAGCGGACGAAACCACACCGAGTAAGGACAAAAGATGCCGTTGGATAAAGAAAAACGGCCTCTCACAAACTCGGTTACAAACAACATACCCGTACCGATGAGGGAAGGCTATATCGAAACTGCACATCACCCCTGCCAATACCCATGAGTGCAACCATCTGTTCCCTTTGTTGGAGGAATTGCCGAAGGCATGACCGTCTATGCCGACAAAGGGCTACGACAGTAAGGAAAAACCCGCAACATCTGAAAGAGCATCAGTTGTTAGACGGCATTATGCGCAAAGCCCACCGCAACCGTCCGCTGACGGAAGTGCAAACCAAACGCAACCGATATTTGTCGAAGACCCGTTATGTGGTCGAACAAAGCTTCGGTACGCTGCACCGTAAATTCCACTACGCCCGAGCAGCCTATTTTGGTCTGCTCAAAGTGAGTGCGCAAAGCCATCTGAAGGCGATGTGTTTTGAACCTGTTGAAAGCGGCCAACAGGCTAGATGTGCCTGTTGCTGCCTAAAAGGCGGCCCGGATGCCTGATTATCGGGTATTCAGGGAGGATTGAGGATATTTGGGTAAAAATCAGGAGTGATTGGGGCGGAAACAGCCGAAAACCTGTGTTTGGGTTTTGCTGTGTCGAAGAAGAGCTTTTTGCAAAGGTCTCTATCTGTACTGTCTGCGGCTTCGTCGCCTTGTCCTGATTTTAAATTTAATCCACTATAAAAACAACAAGGTCGTCTGAAACGTGATCAACATTTTCAGACGACCTTTTCTCGGGTTTATCTATTTTCAAGCAACATACATGCAGCAAGATGATTTTTGTTCCCTCACCCTGCAAGACAATAAACGATTTGCGTCCCGTCAATGCAGATAATACTACGACCGATTACAATGACTCGGAATTTTTCCGGATTTCCGATATTCAAGTTGTCCATTTTCTTCTTGATGCGTAGCAAACCATTCTCCGACGACTTGGTTGACTTCTTCGATGCCTTGCTTTTTAAGGCTGGAAAACAGTTGTACGCTGATGCGTTGACGGGTCATATAGGGGCTTGAGCGATTTTTGACTGCGCCTAAAGTTTTGATTTGCTCGTTTTTCGACAGCTTGTCGGCTTTCGACAACAAAAATATGCACAGGACGGCCGTGTGATGTGGAAAAAGTCCAGCATCCGTAAATCCAGCTCTTTTCAATGGGTGGCGCGCATCCATAATCAACACCAAGCCGATGAGCTGGCGTCGTTGTTGGAGATAGTCGCCCGAAGGTTTGACCCCAAATGCGTACGGATGGCTTCGGGAACTTGCGCATAACCGTAGCCAGGCAATCCACCATGAAGCTGCCGTTGCTCAATTCGAAGAAATTGATGTGTTGGGTCCGTCCCGGCGTTTTGGAGACGTAAGCTAGACGGACATGATTGGTCAGGGTATTAATCGCGCTGGATTTGCCTGCGTTGCTTCGTCCGACAAATGCGATTTCTGCGGGCGTGTCGAGGCAGGTCTTTGAGATGGTTGACGGTGGTGAAGAATTTGGCGTTCTGAAAGAGTTCATCCGTATTTCTTGTTTCCTAGGATGGAGTGGCAGAGTTGCCGTGTCCATGTTGCTGGCAAATGCTGTAATTTAATGTAAATCTAGTATAGAATAGCACGTTTATAGAATTATCGGTTTTTATCGGGTAAAAATTTATCCGGCGTTTTGAGTATAAAAAGGCATTGTCGCGGTATGCAATGCTGTAATCAGGAGCACTCCATGAAACGAGTTGACTTTAGCGGCCTTGGTTTTGGCTGCCCGGCGCGAGCTGTCGCCGCCCCAGCGGATATTGCAAAAGGCAAAAGAAGTGGCTACTACCATTTGTGCGGCATGTCATGCGGCGGACGGCAACACGGCATCGCCATGTATCCCAAGCTCGCTGCGCAACACACAGTGCCCTATATCTACCGTCAAACCTGGATATTAAAGAAGGCAAACGTGACAAACGGTTCCGCCGCTGTGATGAAACCTATGGTGATGAACCTGTCCGAGCAAGACATCCTGAATGTATCTGCATTCTATGCCAAACAACAGGCCAAAATCGGCGAGGCTAACCCGAAACAAAAATGATCCTGTTTTTGGGCGGCAAAATCTACCGAGGCGGTTTGGTGGATAAAAAGTTCCTGCCTGTGTGTCTGCCGGCCCCAGCTGGCGCGGCATTCGGGCGCGCGGTACCGAAATCGGCGCATATCCGCGCTTAGGGCGGCCAACATATGTCTTATGTGGTCGATCAAATGAAAGCTTATAAATCCGGACAACGCAAAAACGCGATTATGGAAGATATTGCCAAACGCCCGACGGAAGAAGAGTTGAATGCGGTTTCCAACTTCATCAAGGTCTGCATTGATTCCTATCAATCCGTCTGTTTTGCGGATGATGGGCGAATGAGTCAAGGTCGTCTGAAAACGCTTGCCCTTGGGCGGTTGTTTTTCGAGACGACCTTGTGCGATGACATGCCGCCGCTTTTGAGGCAAAGTAAGTATTTTCAAATGGCAGCCTTTGGCTTTTTGCCCCATCATGTCCTATTTTTCGTGCCGTTCGATAATCGAGTCTCTTCCGAATCGACCATCCCCGTATTCTTTATCAAATCAAACCGCTAGGAGCAAATCCCTTCATCCGTCCCCCTTATCCACAAACCTTGGTTCGCTTTTTAAAGCTCCATGCAGTATTGCCGTTGCCTTGCTCAGCCTCATGGGCGTCGCTTCCCGGTTATCGGGACGGTGTTGCAGCAAACCAGCCACAGGTCAATTATGTTGTGAAATTCGGTCCGTTTTGGTCGCAGATTTTCAACTTTTTAGGCTTGTACGATGTTTATGCGTCCGCTTGGTTTGTGGTCATCATGATGTTTTTGGTGATATCGACCAGCTTGTGCCTGATTCGCAATGTTCCACCTTTTTCTCCGTGAAAATCAAATCATTCCGTGAAAACGCTAGAAAAATCATTGGCGGCGATGCGCCATTCGACTGTGTTGGAAGGCAAGATGTCGTCTGAAATCGCCCAGCGTTATCCTCGAAGTACAAGGCTTCAGCTGCAAAACCGTCAACGCGCGAGACGGATCGGTCTTGGTTGCCGCCAAAGAGGGCGATGAACAAAGTGGGGCTATATTTTTGCCCATGCCGCGCGCGATTGTGATTTGTTTGAGCGGCGATGAGACAGCAACCCTGCTGCTGAAAAATCGGTATGCTGACCGGACGCATCGTGCCGACTAACCATTCCGTCTATGCCAAAGACTTCAAGCCTGAAAGTATCTTGGGTACGTCAAACCTGTCCGTTCCGCGGCAATGTAGAACACTACCGAAGGGCAAAGTGCGGACGATGGTCTTCCTCAACGCCGACAACGGGATGCTGGTTCAGGATTTGCCGTTTGAAGTGAAGCTGAAGAAATTCCACATCGACTTTTACAATACCGGGATGCCGCGTGTTTTTGCCAGCGATTTGGAAATTCACCGACAAGGAAAGGCGGCAAAAATCGAACACACCATCCGCGTCAACCATCCGCTGACGCTGCACGGCATCACCATCTATCAAGCGAGCTTTGCCGACGGCGGCTCGATTTGAAGTTCAAAGCCTGGAATTTGGGCAACCCAAGCCGCGAGCCGGTTACGCTCAGGGCAACGTCTATGGCGCGACTTCCCGCTCCGACATCGGCAATATGTCCTACAAGCTGAGTTTGACCAATTCACGTCCATGAACGTAGAAGACATGAGCAAGTCGTCTGAAAAAGGCAAACCCTGCAATCAGCGATTAACGACGTGCGCGCCGTGTCCCAAGAGAACAAAAATACACCAACATCGGTCCGTCCGTTGTTTTACCGAATCCGCGACAAAGCGGGTCGAGGCTGTCGAATATAAAAACTACATGCTGCCCGTTAAGCAGGGAACAGGGATTATTTCTTCATCACGGTACGCGCACAGGTCTGGAACAGCAATACCGTTGGCTGCGCATTCCTGCCGATAAGACTTTTCAGAACCCGATACCTTCGTGGCGATGCGCGAACTCTTGAAAGACGAAGCCGCACGCAAAACCGTCATCCGCAACGCGACTTGAACGCGCCCGACAACATCCGCGAGCAATTCACCCTTGCCGCCGAAAACACCTTGGGCATTTTTGCGAAAGGCGGCTATTTGGCGCTTGACGAATTTATCACCAAAAACATCCCCCAAAGAGCAGCAGGAAAAATGCAGGGGATATTTTTTTACGAAATGCTGTTTGGCATTATGAACTGCCGTATTGGAAGAAACCATCCAAAAATACAAGCTGCCCGCATGGCCTCAAGACGAAGCGCGCAACCGCTTCCTGCTGCACAGCATGGACGCCTACACGGGTCTGACCGAATATCCCGCCCCATGCTCCTGCAACTGGACGGCTTTGAGAGAAGTCCGCTCCTCCGACTTTACCAAATGACCCGTTCGCCGGTGCATTTTTAGTCTATTTAGGCTCTGTTTTGCTGGTTCTCGGCACGATATTTATGTTCTACATCCGCGAGAAACGCGCGTGGGTCCCTGTTTTCGACGACCACATCCCGCTTTGCCATGTCTTCCAGCCGCAACGAGCGCGACCTGCAAAAGAGTTTCCGCAACATACACAAAGCCTGCAACGACTGGCGAAAGATTTGAACCATGATGCATAACCATAACCCCCTACCCGAACACGAGCTGCTGACGCACAAATCGTTCCTCAAGTCCCTGAATACGGTCGACTGCCTATTCGCCCTCCTGACCGCAGCCGGCGCATTCTTCGCCCAAACCCGCATTCAGCACGCCATGGACATCTACGAAATATGGTGATTTTTGTGGGCAAGCGCGGGCATTACCGTCTTTTTAGGCTGGTTTTTAAACCCATGCGCTGGTTTGCCCCCCTTTGTGCCGTCCTCGCATACGGCGCCGTCATGCTCTACGATGGCGACATCACACATTCCGACGGCTTCCTGCTCAAATACTTCCTCAGCAGCCAGTCCGCGATTATGTGGCAATGCGCCTTCGTCTTCTTCGCACTCTTCGCCTACATCACCCGGTGCCGTGTTGGCACAACGCAAAACATCGCCACCAACACCCTGCTCGGCATGGGTTCCGTCTTTGCCTGGGTGTCCGCCGTCGCAGGCTTTACCCGGACTTTTAGTGCGCTGGCACGAAAGCTACCTCCTGCGCCCTGACGCAGGACACATCCCCGTTTCCAACCTCTACAGAGTCTTCATCCTCTTCCTCGTCATCACCGCACTGATGTACCTCTACTACGAAGCCCGTTTCGCCGTACAAAAAAACTCGGCGGCTTCGTCTTCAGCTATGGCTATCGTCGTCGGCTTCGTCCTTTGGTGCAGCTTTTCCCGCGAAGCACACACCATCAACCCCTGATTCCCGCCCTGCAATCATGGTGGATGAAAATCCACGTTCCTGCTAACTTCATCGGCTACGGCGCGATTCTGTATTGCCGCCATGCTCGGCATCGCCGAACTTTTGGGCATTGAGAAACGAAAACGCCCGGCAAAAAAATCATCGCTGCCGCCTTCGCAAGTCATCGAAGAAGTCATGTACAAAGCCATCGCCGTCGGCTTTTTGTTCTTCACCATCGCCACCATCCTCGCGCGCACTGTGGGCAGCCGACGCGTAGAGACGCTACTGGAGCTGGGACGAAAGAAACTTGGGCATTCATCGTCTGGCTCAACTACGCCGTCTGGCTGCACCTGCGCCTCGTCGCCCGGCTGGCGCGGCAAAAATCCTCGCATGGTGGGCGGTCATCGGACTGTTCGTTACCGCCTTTGCCCTTCATCGGCGTCAATATGTTCCTGAGCGGCCTGCACTCTTACGGCACCTGTAAGCTTCAGGCACAATATCGAAAGGTCGTCTGAAAAGCTTTTAGCCCAACCCGCAAAGCATTTTCAGACGACCTTTCCACATCATCAGCCACAACACAATAAAATCGCACAAAAATACCCCCAATATCCCTCCCTTCCTGTTGAAACACCCCATCCGATACACCATAATTCCATCTATAAGGCGATCACGCAAAGCGCGTGTACATTGCGTCGATTTACCCGTTTTATAGTGGATTAAATTTAAATCAGGACAAGGCGACGAAGCCGCAGACGGTACAGATAGTACGGAACCGATTCGCGGTGCTTCAGCACCTTAGAGAATCGTTCTCTTTAAAGCTAAAGGCGAGGCAACGCCGTACTGGTTTAAAGTTAATCCACTATACCCTCAACCCCCACATCAAAATAACAAAGGTCAACATCATGTGCCAACTGCTCGGCATGAACTGCAACACCCCTACAGACATCGTCTTTTTCCTTTGAAGGCTTCCGCCGCCGCGGCGCTGTACCGATCCACCATGCAGACGGTTTCGGCATCGGCTTTTTTTCGAAGGCAAAGGCGTACGCCTGTTCCACGACGACAAACCCAGCGCCGCCTCGCCCGTCGCCGACCTCGTTCGCGCCTACCAAATCAAATCCGAAAACGTCATCGCCCATCCGCAAAAGCCTCGCAGGACAAACCTCGCTGGCAAACACCCACCCTTCATGCGCGAAATGTGGGGCGAATACTGACTGTTTGCACACAACGGCCATTTAATCGATTTCTACCCCGAACAAGGCGAGTATTACCATGCCGTCGGCACCACCGACTCCGAACGCGCCTTCTGCTACATCCTCAACCGCCTGCGCAGCCGCTTCGCCACCAAGCCCGACCCGGACACCCTATTCGACGCCCTCCGCCGCGCTGACCCACGAAATCCGCCGCTTCGGACTGTTCAACTTCGTTATGTCCAACGGCGACAACCTGTTTGCCCACGCCAGCACGCTTTTTGCACTACATCGTACGTAAAAGCCCCGTTCGGCAAAGCACGGCTTTTTGGACGACGACGTCATCGGTCGATTTTTCCGAAGTCACCACCCCAACGACAAAGTCGCCGTCATTGCCACCTTACCGCTGACCCGCGACGAAACCTGGTCGCAACTGGCGGTGGACGAACTGGTCATGTTCCGACAAGGCGACATTGCCCGCAGCGACCATCCTGAACAACCCGTCTACATGAGCGTAGAAGAAGGCGGCGATCGCCCGCGCCGTCGGCGTATCCGTTTAAAAACAAAGAGGTCGTCTGAAAAAGCGAAAACGGCTTTCAGACGCCCCTTCAACCCATAATAAACCCACCGACTATACGGGAATAGCTCAATCGGCTACAATTCCGTTTCACAAACAAATAAATTCAAAAACTTATGAAAATGTCCGTTTTGTCAGCATCCCAATACTCAAGTCACTGATTCGCGGCTCTTGGAAGAGACGAACAGCATCCCGCCGCCGCCGCCGCTGTTTGGAGTGCGGGCAGCGGTTCAGTACGTTTGAAACGGTCGAAATGCGGATGCCGCAGGTCATTAAATCAACGGTACGCGCGTGGCGTTTAATCCACACAAGCTGAAAACCAGTTTTGGAACGGGCTTTGCACAAACGTCCGATTGCCCAGGAAAAATCGATGAAACGGTCGCGCTGATTGAGCGGCGTCTGTATCAGTCGGGCAACAAGGAAGTGCCGTCGCGCATGGTGGAAATGGCGATGGAGGAGTTGGCAAAAATCGATCAGGTCGCCTGTGTCCGTTTTGCTTCCGTGTATAAAAGTTTCAACGACGTGTCCGAGTTTACTCGAGGCAATCGCCACGCTGGTGCAGACCGACGGGAAATAGGTCGTCTGAAAGCGGTGTGTTGATGATGAAGAGGATGTTTATGAAAAGAGTTTTATCCGTAGCCGCCGCCCTGATTCCGCCTTGCCGCCTGCAACCCCGAATAGGGGCGATGCGGCGTCGAAAGCCGCCTCCGATACGGTTCAAACGCGACGAGCATGGACGGCAAAATTTCCATTTCAGTCCACAACAGCCACTTCTCCGACATCATCGCCGATTCCGCCCGCCATCCGAAAAACGTTCCCGCCTCCAACCTGATTCTGCTCCAACACGACCCTGAAGCGCGCATTACGATTTATGCGGCGAACAACGGTCCTGCCCAAACGGATGCCAAAGCCTGTTCGCCGAACTCAAAACCGCCCTGCAATCGGACGAGACTCAAAATGTCCGCGTCGGCATCGCCACCGATAACCGCATGAATTACCAAACCGACCGCGAAGACCGGCAAGGTACGCTCCACTATACTGCATCGCCATTCACGAAGCCAATATCTATACCGTTTGCGCGTACAGCCATCACGCGGGTCAGAAAGAATTGTCGGAAGTATTGAAAGAATTAAGCTTGTCGCGTTAATGCTTTGACGAACGGAATACGGCGAAAGAAAAGGTCGTCTGAAAACGGAAAACTTTAGAAACCCACATTATGTTTGATTGTATTGATACCCAAATGATGCAAAACGCCCTTGCCCTTGCGCGGCTCGGGCGTTTTTCCATCACCAACCCGCGCGTCGGCTGCGTGATTGCACGGCAGCCAAAGTCGTCGGACAGGGGTTTCATGTCAGCGGGCGAACCGCATGCCGAAGTGCATGCGCTGCGGCAAAGCGGGCAAAATGGCGCGCAGGGGCGACGGCTCATGTGACGCTTGAACCGTGCAGCCATTATGGCCGTACACCGCCCTGCGCCGAAGCCCTAATCGGCTCAGGCGTGTCGCGCGTGGTCGCCGCCATGACCGACCCCAATCCGCTGGTGGCAGGCAAAGGTTTGGCAATGCTGGAAGCCGCAGGCATCCGCACCAGCGGTTTGTTGAAACCGAAGCGCGCGAACTTAACCGCGGCTTCGCTTTCCCGTATCGAACGCGGCCGCCCGTTTGTCCGCATCAAATGCGCCGCCAGCTTGGACGGCAAAACCGCGCTTGCCGACGGACGCAGCTACTGGATTACCGGCGAAGCCGCAGGGCGGACGTACAAACTTTGCGTGCGGAAAAGCTGCGCCGTCTTAACCGGCATCGGCACAGTGCTTGCCGACAATCCGCGCCTCAACGTCCGCGCCTTCCCGACCCTGCGCCAGCCCGCGCGTATCGTGATTGGACAGCAAACCGCAAACGCCGTTGGACAGCCACATGGTTTCAGACGACCTCAGCCCCACCGTCATCGTAACCGCCGTTGATGATGAAGAGACGCCTCAAACCATACCGCGCGTTCAATCATATCCGCATCTTTAAGGTCGTCTGAAAACGCAGACGGATCGCATAGACCTTGCCCGCACTGCTGCCGCAATTGGCAGAACTGGGTTACGGCGAGATTATGGTCGAAGCAGGCGCGACGCTGACCTCCGCCTTTATCGAAGCAGGCTGGCAGACGAAATCGTGTTGTACCAAGCGCCGAAAATCTTAGGCGAAGGCAAAAGCCTGCTCACCCTCCCCGCCAACCCCGCTGTTTTGACTTCGGAAGGCGAAATGGAGAGCCGTTCGGTAGAGCTGATCGGGCAGGACGTCAAAATGGGTTTTGCGTAAAAATAAGCTGATTCATAAACAAGAAAGGTCGTCTGAAAACTGATTTTGGTTTTCAGACGACCTGATCGGCAGCAACGATATTTGACCGTATCGCCCGATCTGCTTGCCAGTGTTACAATACCGCTTCAACATATACCTTAGTAATATTAATTTTAGGTTAAATTACGCAAATATATTAATACTAATTTTTATTAATTATTTGTATTTCCGATATTATATTTAGTCACCAACGGTATAGTCATCACTAAAAATAATACAATTCAAAAATCTTACCGCCCAGCTTTGATTATAATATTTGCATAAACATTTCCCAACACTCCATTATCGTCGGGCAATGCTGCATTTGCACATGCAAAACTTTACGTCCAAAAACCAATCTTAGAAAGATTTATTTTCGACACCGACACAAAACGGATTCCGACCCCTGCTGTTTTTATGACTGCCCGGCGGGGTTCTGCTGCGGCATTTTTGCACTGTGCGGCACGCCCTTTTCCATCACATGAGACTTGTCACGAAAAATATTACCATCTCAGAAATTTGCAGATAAAACCGCCAAAATCGGCATCGTCGGCTTTGGGCTACGTCGGCCTGCCACCGATGCCCGCTATGTGGACATCGGTTATCAGGTTTTGGCTTCGACATCGACAAAACCAAAGTCGACAAACTTAACAAAGGCGAAACCCATCGAGCATATTCCTGCCGAGAAAATCGCCGCCGCCTCAAACAGCCTGTTTGAAGCCACCACCGACTTCTCCCGCATCGGCGAAGTGGAAGCCGTGATTTTGTACGTACCGACTCCGTTGAACAAATACCGCGAGGCGGACGCGAGCTTCGTTATCGACACCACCGACGCGGTGAAACCTTACCTGCGCGCGGTCAAGTGCTGTCTTTGGAATCCACCACCCACCCGGTACGACCGAAGAAGAATTGCTGCCGCGCGTTGAAGAGGCGGCTTGAAAGTCGGCAAAGACGTGTTCTTGGTGTACTCTCCGGAACGCGAAGACCCGGGCAGCTGAATTTTGAAACCCGTACTATCCCGAAAGTCATCGGCGGTCATACCCCTGCCTGTTTGGAAGTCGGTATCGCGTTGCACCAGCCTGCCATCGACAAAAGTCGTACGGTAAGCTCCACCAGCCGCCGAGCCGACCAAGCTTCTGGAAAAACATCCACCGCGCCGTGAACATCGGTTTGGTGAACGAGATGAAAAATCGTCGCCGACAAAATGGATGTCGATATTCACGAAGTCATCATGCCGCCGCGGCAACCAAACCGTTCGGCTTCGCTGCCTACTATCCCGGCCCGGGCTTGGGCGGACACTGTCATCTACATCGACCCGTTCTACCTGACTTGAAAGCGCGCGAGTACGGCGTGAACACCCGCTTCATCGAGCTGGCAGGCGAAGTGAACTCCCCACATGCCCGACTACGTCATCAGCAAAGTGGGCCTGGCTTTGAACGAACACAACCGTTCCATCAAAGACAGCAAAATCTTGGTTTTAGGGTGTCGCCTACAAGAAAAATGTGGACGACATGCGCGAAAGCCCGTCTGTGGAAGTGATGGACCGCCTGCACAAATTGGGTGCAAACATTTCCTACTCTGACCCGCACGTGCTTGGGTTCCCATACATCCCCGGCCATCACTACTTCGACCTGAAGAGCGAGCCGCTGACGCCGGAAACTGTGGCAAAATACGACTGCGTGGTTCTGACTACCGATCACGACAAATTTGACTACGACATGATTGCCGAACACGCCAAACTGATTGTCGATACGCGCGCAAGTTCCTGCGAAAAACCCGAAAGTCGTGAAAGCGTAATACCTTTTGACGATTGAGGGCAGACTGCCTGCCGACAGGTTTCGGAGGGCAGTCGGCTCTCTTAGAACCGTTTGTTTTCGAGACGACCTAAGAAAGCCCTTATTTATATGATGCCGCTGCGTTTTCAGGTCGTCTGAAAATCTTGGCGGCAACAAATCCCTCCTGTTTATGAATATAAGAAAAATACTCGGCTATGCCTTGGGTCCGATAGGCAGTGCGGCTTTCGGCATCCTCTCGCTTCCGCTGATTTCATGGTACTACCCTGCGGAAGATATTGGCCGCATCGTCTTACTGCAAACCATATCCGCTCTGACCATCCTGATTTTGGGGCTGGGTTTGGATCAGGCGTATATCCGCGAATACTACGCTACAGAAGATAGCTGCGCTGTTTAAATCCTTTCAGCCTGTCTCCGTTTGTTTTGAGTATTGCCGGGTATTGCTGATACTTTTTGTGGAATCCCTCTTGGCCGTCCCGAAATCATTTTTGACTTGAACAATGCCAAGCTGGGTGTTCTGTTTTTGGTCTTCTTACTGACCACCCTGTTTACCCGTTTTTCTCGCTCTCATCTTACGGATGCAGGAAAGGCAATTGCTCTCACTCAGCCAGCTGACACCGAAATTCCTGATTTTGGTTTTGGTTTTGCTCTTCATCCTAATCGGCATCCCCACCCACACCACCAGCTTGGTCTTTGCCTATACCGTTGCCCAAATACTGACCGTCGCCGTCTTGATCTACCAAACCCGAACCGATTTGGCCGCCGCCATCCGTTCGCCTCGGTCGGCAAAGCTGCACAAAAATAGGGTTGAAATACGGACTGCCTGTAGCCTTCGGCAATCTCGCCTCACTGGGGACTGACTTCCATCGACCGCTTTGTGTTGAAGCAGATGGCAGGATGGAACATGGTATTTACTCGATGGCGGTCAGCTTCGGCGCTGTCGCCCTGATTTTTCCAAAGCGTATTCTCAACCATATGGGCGCCATTGGTGTTCAAATGGGTTGAAGACAACACCAACCTCGACAAAAATCGGCGGCATCACCCTGTCGATGACTGCGCTCATCAGCGCGATGGTTTGCTTTATCGGTATTTTTCGCCGGTGGTCACTGGATCCTTCCCGAAGTATGCATCGGTACAGTTTATTTTACTGTCGTGCATGATGTTTCCTTTGTTTTTATGCTACGCTGACGGAAGTGACCGCATCGGTTTGAACGTCGTCAAAAACCTGGCTGATTACCGCAGTCAATATTGCGGCATTCCTGTTGAACTTCGGTCTGCTGTATTGGCTGGTTCCGTCCGGGCGCACGGGGGCGCGCGCAATGGCGAGCGCGACTCTTTTTGGGTATTCATGCTCTGTAAGACCGAATGTCTTCAAGGATGTGGCAGAAACCGCCCTGCGGAAAAATTTATACTCACACCGCACTCTGCCTGATTTTGTGCCTGAGCTATACCTACTTCGGCAACACCGCAACTATTTCATTTTTGCTTTAATCTGGCTGGCAGGTTTGATTGCCCTGACTGTGAAATACAAAACACCACCACTTTCTTCAGCTTTATCGGCAGTGAAAGGTCGTCTGAATAAAAACATTCAACACAATAACAACCATACCGCGCGCAGTTTTGATTCTGCCGCCACAAAACGCTTACTCACCGAGAATCTTTTGATTTTGTGCCCTGTCTGCAACCCATGCGGCTTGCGCCGACACACTCGACACAGGTATTATCATCAGCGCATACATTAATCATTCCTTCTGGTATCCATCCACCCGGACGACGTCAACGGAATCTTTCTTCCGCCTGCAAGCACAAGCCTTGCAACGCTCCGAGTCAAAGTGGGTTATCGCACCGATATTCCGTTCGTTCAGAACCCAGGCGAAAAGCTGCGTTCAACCCGAAAATTGACGGAATAAGGACCTACATCGACAAAAGACGTACCGACTTATGTGTGCGACAGCATGTTTTTCTTCCCGCGCATTCCGCATATCGATCGCAAACGGAAATGCCGCCAGTATGAAACTGTTCCGCCGATACGTTGCAGACCACGGCATGCCCGATGTCCTGCACGCACACTGCGTCAACAGCGGCGGCATCATTGCATACGAAATCCACAAAGCAACCGCATTCCGTATGTCATCACCGAACACAGCACCACCTACGCCCGCAAACTTATCCGCAACTGGCAACGCCCGCTGATGTATGCTGCCGCCCAAAACGCCGCCTGCCGCCTGGCGAGTCAGCCGCGACTTTGCCGAACTGCTGAAAGAAGAATACCGCGGATTGGAGTGGCAATATGTTCCCACTATCCTGTCCGCCAGCTTTGAAGCGCCGATCGACCTTGCCGACAAACCCGCCAACGAAGACTTTACCTTCTGCGCCGGTCGCGCACCTGCAACATAGGCTACGACATCCTGCTGCCCGCCTTTGCCGAAGCGAGCCAAAGCCTATCCGAACCTGAAACTGAAAATCGGCGGCGGCGGCTACGAAGAATTCAAGCTACACCGTTTTGAGCAAAAAGACTTGGGGCTGAAAATAACGTTATCTTTGAAGGTCGTCTGAAAAACGAAGAAGTCTTGGAATTGATGTATCAAAAGCGATGCCTTCGTATTGGCCAGCCGCCACGAAACTTTGGCGTCGTTTTTCATCGAGGCTTTGGCGCAAAGGGTCTGCCCGTCATCGCGACGCGCTGTGGCGGTCCTGAGACTCATCGTCAATCCATCCAACGGGCTTTTTGGTCGATGTCGGAGACCAAAAATCGCTGACGAAGCACTTATCTCCCTCTATCGGAACCCGGAAAAATATTTCCCGCGCCTGTTGCGCGAAAAACTGCCTGAAAGAATTTGGAAAGCGTCCCGTTACCGAACAAATCATTTCTGCATAATAAAAGCTCTTGGAACGACCTAAATTTCAGGAAGCAACGTGAAAATTAAAAACAAAATATACATTACTATGCTTTTATACGATGGTTACCGCCTACATGCTGGGGCCGATGCTGTCGTATAAGCTGGGGATTCCGCGTATCGACAATCCGCTGACCCTCTTGCTGGTGCCTGCCACCCTGCTGATTTTCATAGAAAACAAAAACATTCAACAGCAAGGCGGGACTCATGCTGATGGCGGTCGGGCTGATGACCGGCTGGAGCGCAATCCATCTGTTCATCACGCCCTTGAGTTCGGTCAGGGTCATGGATACCTTTTTCTTCCTGTCGGTCGCCTGGGTTTGTTTTTACCTGCTGTATTTGATTTTGAGCCGACACGAAAACCCTTTTGCCGCTTCGTACGCAGGCTGTTGGTTTACTTTTGCGCCTTATCATTATTCCGCCCGTTATCGAGGTGTTGACCGGCATCCAGTTTGTCAAATCAGACGAAATTTTCGGCGATTGAGGCGGCGTGATTAAAGACTCTTCTTCAACCCAACAACTTGGGTACGACTGCCCTCTTCTTCGCCCCTGCCGTGTTGATATTTTCCAATATCGGCGTCAACAAGAGGGAATATTTGTTCGGCTGGATTTTATTTTTGAGTTTGGGCGCGATTGTTTTCGCCAGCGCATCGCGTACGGCGACGATGAGTTACATTATTTTGTTTATCCTGAACGATTTACCGTAACAACGGGCTGTTTACGCTGATGACCATAGGCGTTACAGGCGCAGGCTTGTCGATGATTCCGAAACAGTACATTGCCGATTTCCTGCTCTCGATGCACGGCAATGCCTTTTTGGAAAACATTTCTTCCCGCCTGTATTTGTTCCTGTTCAATTTGAGGTGACAACTCGGTCGGCTACCGCCAAGAAATTTTACAACTACTTCTGGAGCAATCCGCCGCTTTTTGCTTTACGGCTACGGCCTAAAACTTTCAGGAATACTTCGGCGGGCATTTGAGCGACAGCCTCGGTTTTGAAAAATCCGCACAGTTTCATCATCGAACTGTGTTGGGCTTCGGCATGATTTCCTTAATCGGCTTCGTCTGTTACATCATTTGGTATGCAGTGAACGTCTTTTTAAGCCAGAACCTGCGGAACAAACAAAAAGCCATCGGCTTGACGGCAATCGGCCTGTTTATTTTGGGCGGCTTCATCCCGTCCACCATTTTGCATATGCCCTTCCTCTGGCTGCCCTGCTTTTTGATTTTTCCTGTACAGCGTCCTGCCGCAGCGCAGTACGGCGTATAACGCGTACCGATACACCCTTGATAGAAAAACATGATATGAAAATTGTTTTGACTACTTCGCATGTCGGCCTCGGCGGCACTGAAAATGCGACCTTCCGCTTGGGACGGTTGCTCCGAGGCAACCGACCAGGTCGTCCTCGCTCTTCCGATGGTCCGGCTCATCAAAAGCCCAAGCCTTGGGCATCCAATGGCGTCCGATTGATTTTTATCAGGGCGGCATCTTGGGCTACATCAAGGCATGTTCGCCTACATGAAGATGTTGAAACAAGAAAAACCCGACATCATCCACTGCCAAATGGCGCGTATCGTTCCGCCTGTGCCATCGCGGCGAAAATCTCTTCGCCGAAAACCAAAGTGTTCTACCACGCGCGCGGTTTTGGAAGCGGAAACCTATCCGAAAATCGCCAAACTTTTCGACAAGCTGGGCGTATATATCATCGGCAACTGCAGACACGAACAGGAAAAACTGATCCGCCACGGCTTCCCTGCCAACCGCATCACCTACACCTACAATGCCCTACACAAAGTCGATTGCGTTTCCTGGAAAAACCGCCAAGAACTACGTCATGCTCGGCACCCTGTCGCGCTTGGACACCGTCCGCGCTGTGCATGTGATGCTGGACATCTTTAAAGAAAAATGGTTGACCGCAATATGCCCGTACGCCTGAACGTGGCGAGGCATAGGCGAGAGATGGACAATCTGAAAGCGCAAGCGAAGCGTTTGGGCATAGACGACAAAGTTACCTTCCTCGGCGGCGTGCGCGATTTGACCGGTTATTTCAAAGACGTGGATATTTTGGTCGAATACGCCGCACTGTATCGGCGACCACGGCGCAGGTGTCGGCAACAATATCCTGAAGCCGGGTCTCTGCGACACACCCGTCGTGACCTACAACATAGGCGGCATTTCCGAAATGGTCATTACCGGCGAAACCGGATACTGTTTCCCCTTTGGCGAAGACGAAGCCTTTATCGAAGCCGTCGATAAACTCATCAAGCAGCCCGAATTGCGCGATGGGCAAAGCCCTGCAGCCAAACACGTTGAGACCTTGTGTTCCGATGATGAAATCTATCGCACCACAATGGCTGCTTACGATATGTGGTCGTCTGAAATATGAACATCACCATCGTCGCCCCCTACTGTTCGCTGTCCGAAACCTCATTTCAACCGCTTCTGGTATCTTGCCGAGCTGTTGTCACAGTCTCATGACGTGCTGCTGATTACCAGCAATTTTCAAACACTACGACAAATCTTTCAGACGACCTGAAGATGCCGAATCTGCCTCGCAAGGTCGTCTGAAAAGTCATCTGTCTGGAAGAAGCGGCTGACGGCAAAACGTCTCGCTGGATCGTGTCAAAAGCCATCATGTGTTCGTCAAACATTTTGAGCAATGGCTGAACGACTGCCGTCGGGCGAGCAAGACGTCGTCTTTTTCCGCCTACCCGCTGATTGCCACCAATCTGCTTTTGGGCGAACACAAGCGCGTTTGGGCTACAAGCTGATTATCGACGTGCGGGACGTATGGCCGGAATCCTTCTCCTCGGTCGTGCCGTTTTTGATCGCACAACCTGCTGCCCTTCTCCTCCCGCGCCATACCGTGCCTGCCGTTACGCCGACGCGCTGGTCGCCGTATCGCAGACCTACCTCGACCGTGCCAAAGAAGCCAATCCGAACGTGACCGGCGAAGTCGTCTATATCGGCGCGGATTTTCCGAAACTTGATGCCGCGCCGGCAAAAGACTTCGGCGACAACAAAACCCGTTTCTTCTACTTGGGTACGCTCAGTTACAGCTATGACGTGGAAACCGTGTGCAAAGGCGTTCGGAAACTGTTGGACGGCGGCGAAAATGTAGAGACTGCACATCATGGGCGGCAGCCCTGATTTCGGACAGACTCAAACAATACGCCTGCGAGGGCATCCAGTTTACGGCTATCATCACACCGAAATGATGTCGGTCGCCAAAAGGCCGCGACATCTCCGTCAACACTCATCCATTCCTACGCCATGCGGTCGATTACCAACAAACTTTCCGACTATATGGCATTGCAAAAACCGATTTTAAACATGCCAGGTCCAGCGACGAAGTTGCCGAAGTCCTCACCCTGCTGCCGCACGCGGACTACCGTTCGAGCGATGTGGACAGCTTCGTCCAAACCGCCAAAGACATTCTGGCACGCAAAAACGACCCCGTTCAATCCGACGAAAATCGTCCGCCGCTTCAAGCGCGACGTGGCGTATCAAAAATCGTCAACCTGATTGAAGATTGGCCATGAGTAAATTCTTCAAACGCCTGTTTGACATCGTCGCCTCCGCCTCGGGACTGATTTTTCCTCTCACCCGTATTTTTGATTTTTAATCTACCTCATCCGCAAAAACCTGGGCGAACCGGTATTTTTCACCCAAAAGCGGCCGGGCAAAGACGGCAAACCGTTCAAAATGATCAAATTCCGCTCCATGCGCGATGCAGTCGATAAAGACGGCAACCCTCTGCCCACGACGGCGAGCGGCTGACTCCTTTCGGCAAAAGCTGCGCGCCACAAGCTTGGACGAACTTCCAGAGCTTTGGAACGTTCTAAAAGGAGATATGAGCTTGGTCGGCCCCGACCGCTTTTGATGAGCTACCTGCCGCTTTGGCACGATTTCAAAACCGCCGCCACGAAAATGAAAGCGGGCGTAACGGGTTGGGCGCAGGTCAACGGGCGCACCGCGCTTTCGTGGGACGAAAAGTTCGCGCACGATATTTGGTATATCGACCATTACGGTTTTTGGCTGGATGTGAAAATCCTGTTTTTGACAGTCAAAAAGTCTTTATCAAAGAAGGTATTTCGGCTGAGGAGAAGCCACCATGCCCTATTTCACAGGAAATGACACTGATGCGAAAAATAACGTACTTATCCTTTCCGCGGGAAGGCGCGTCGAGTGGTGCAGGATTTTCAAACCGAAGCCGCCAAGTTTTCAGACGACGTCAAGATTTTGACGACAGTTTGAAGGTGCCGCTGGTGTCTTCCGCCTGCCACGTTTCGGACGGTTCGTTTGAGGTGCCGTTGATCAATGACGATTCATATATCGACAGCATTTTTCAATCTGGCGGTACGCGAAAACATCGGTTTAATCATCCCCACCATAGACACGCGAACTGCAAAAAGCTGGCAGACGAACGCGAACGCTTCGAAACGGCAGGTATCCACATCGTCGTTTCCGATTCAGACTTCATCGCGCAATGCCGCGACAAACGGAAAACCGCCGATCTGTTTGCCCGCTACGGCGGCTCGCCTAAAATTTACGACCGCGAAAAATTGGTTTTCCCTTGCTTCGCCAAGCCTTACGACGGCAGCCGCGCCATAGTCGGTGCCAAAAAGAATCGACACGCCTGCCTGCCTGACACCTGAAATTTTGGATGACCCCAAACTGATGTTCTGCGAGGCTTATCGATATCAGATGAATTTTCCGGGTTACCGTCGATATGTATGCACGACCATGAAGGTCGTCTCGAAATACGCCATCCGCGAAAAACGCTTGGGAGTGCGCTCCGGCGAAAGTCAGCAAAGGCATCACCCGCAAAAACAGCCTCTACCAAACGCTGCTGGAAAAATAGCGGTATTGGAAGGCGCGCGCGGCTGCATCACGGCGCAGTTCTTCTGCAACGAAAGAAACCGGCGAATTCTACGGCGTAAATCAACCCCCGCTTCGGCGGCGGCTTCCCGCTGACGTATGCCGCGGCGGCAATTACCGGGCTGGCTGATGCACGAATACTTCCGCAACGAAAAATCCCGTTTTCAGACGACTGGAAAACAACCTCATCATGCTGCCGCTACGATGCCAAGGTCTTGGTTCGCGAAAACGATTAATCCGAAACCGCCGTCATTGTCTTCGACTTGGACGATACGCTGTACTCGGAATACGATGTAGCAAGCTCTCCGGCATCCGTGCGGTCGTCGATACGCGTTGTCGCACTGTATCGATTGGAATTCAGACGACCTATGGCGCAGCATCGACCCCGATAGCAAAGACTGGCTGGACAAGTTGTTGCCGCCACTGCGGTTCAACGAATCAGAGAAGCAGGTTCTTCTATGGCAATACCGGCTGCACCGCCCGACGCTGACGCCGTATGCCTCTCAAATTTCCTGTCAAACTGACCGCGCCTTCGCTGCGCACTGATTACCGACGGCGAAGCCTGACCAACGTCCTGAAACTGGAAGCCGGGTCTGTCTTCCCTGTTTGACGACATCCTCGTCTCCGAAGCCTGCGCTTCGGAAAAAGCCAGACGGCAAACGCTTCCGCCATCTGCAAGACAAATATGCCGCAAAGGCAGACTGCTTCATCTATATCGGCGACAACATTTCCAGACTTTATCGCGCCGAACGCTTTGGGCTGGATAACCGCCAGGATTGCGTCCCTCGGAGACGGAACATCCACCGTCACCTGCCTGAAAGTTTTAACACAGAGAATATCATCCCAACTTTTGGATTGACTCCTTCAAGATTTAGCATCTTTGGGCAATTCAAGCATTTAAACATGCATAATCAAACGTACACTCACGATACTAAAAGGACTGTTTCATGACGAAAATATTATTCATGGGACGTAAACGGCTTTCCGCCAACCTACTCCGACTCTTATCCTCACAAGACGGCATCGAAATCGTCGGCGTTCTGACCGACAGCCACCTGCAAGGCTCGCCGACGACCGCCGCCGCTAAGGTGGGCTTGCCGCTCTACACTTTCGATACCGCCTTGAGCGATGAAAGGAAGGTCGTCTGAAAATACGATTTTGGGCATCCGTACTCTGCTGGCGCAAACTGCGCGACGAATTCCTGACCATCCGCGCTTGGGTGCGATCAACTTCCACCTGCCTGTTGCCCGAATACAAAGGCACGGGCGGCTACAATCTCGCCATCATGGACGTATTGTCCGATCGGGACGCTTACCGCCCACTATCGTCGATGCGTCCATCGACACCGGCGAAAATCATCGAAGTGGACCGCTTCCCCATTGACCCCGCCGCCGAAACCGCCGCAATCGCTCGAGACGCAAAAACCATGCGGGCGTTGAATGCCGTTCGCACTACGCATTATCGCCCGCGCCATTGAAGCGCAAAGCCAAACTACCGACTACGCCCAACATCGGCGGCCGCTACGTCAGCCGCGATGAAATGGAAAGCCGTAAACAAATCCGCGACGGCGACGATGTGGAGAAAATCCGCGCCTTCTGGTTTCCTCCTTACGACAGCGCAGCACGTCGAAAATCGACGGTCAAAATACACCTTAATCAACCGCCAGCTGCTGGAAGAGTCGCCCCAAAAGACTCCACAGCCTTTTCGCAGGAAAAAGCCAATGCTTAACACATCCTCTCCCCGTGGCCGAGCTTCGCTCAGAAAAAGTGACGCCGTTTCCAAAATCCTACTGTCCAACAAAGTCAATTATTGGACGGGCACCGAATGCCGCAATTTGAAAAAGAATTTGCCGCCTTTGCGGTACGCAATACGCCGTCGCCCTTTTCCAACGGCACGCTGGCACTCGATGTCGCGCTTAAAGCAATGGGCATGAGGTGCAGGCGATGACGTCATCGTTACCTCGCGCACCTTCCTCGCCTCCGCTTCGCTGCCATCGTTACCGCAGGCGCAAACCCCGTGTTTGCCGATGTGGTTGAACAGCCAAAACATCAGCGCCGAAACCATCAAAGCCGCGCTGACTCGAATACCAAAGCCGTCATCGTCGTCCACCTCGCGGTATGCCCGCCGAAATGGACGGCATCGTGGACTTAGCAAAGAACATGATTTGTGGGTGATCGAAGACTGCGCTTAAGCGCACGGCGCGAAAGTACAAAAACAAATCCGTCGGCTCCATCGGGCACGTCGGCGCATGGTCGTTCTGCCAGACAAAATTATGACCACGGCGGCGAAGGCGGCATGGTGACCACCAACGACAAGAACTGTGGAGCAAATGTCGGTCGTACAAAGACCGCGGCAAAAGCTTACGATGCCGTGTACCACCGCGACACGCCCCGGCTTCCGCTGGCTGCACGAGTTTCGGCGCCAACTGGCGCGTGAGTGGAAATGCAGGCGGTCATCGGCGCATCCAGCTCAAACGTATGCCCGAATGGACGGCACGCCGCCAAGCGCACGCCGCCAAGTTGGCAGAAAGTTTGGGCAGGAGTTCGCCAACATCCGCCTGATTGAAGTCGCCGACTACATCGAACACGCGCAATACAAGTTCTACGCGCTTCGTCCAGACCGAACACCTCAAAGAAGGCTGGACACGCGACCGCATCGTGAACGAACTGAACGCACGCAAAGGTCCCCTGCTATCAAGGCAGCTGCTCCGAAGTCTATTTGGAAAAAGCCTTCGACAACACGCCGTGGCGACGAAAAACGACTGAAAAACGCCGTCGAACTGGGCGACACCAGCCTGATGTTTTGGTGCACCCGACGCTGACCGACGACGAAATCGCGTTCTGCAAAGACACATCGAAGCCCGTATTGGCGAAGCTGCGGCATAAAGCAAAACCGCCGTGCCCGTATCATCGGGACGGCGAGTTCCTTCAGCAAAATAAAAAGGGAACCGGCAATCAGCCGACACATACGGAAAACCAATGCTCCGTAGCAACAAACGTCTTTTCAGACGACCTTTGCATGACCGAGGGTCGTCTGAAACCCACCTAACATTATTCAGAACATACCAAAATGAATTTGGAAACCCTGTTATCCCTGCTGCAACATCAAAAACCTTCTTCGTCATCCACGACGTTTTGATGATTTTTCATCGCCTTTTTGGTTTGCGCAAAGGCCTCCGTGCACAATACTCCGACGAATGGGCAAGTCTGGCAAACTGGCTGGCGTTCGGCTCGACCGCCATACTGACCATCGCCCTATTCGTCCAGACTGGGGCTGTACCGCGCCGTTACCCGCTTCGTCCGGTACCCGCGTCCTGACCGCCGCCGCATTCGGCAGCCTGATTTCAGCAGTCTTGTTCTGCCTGACCGCTCTGGTTTTTGAACGCAAACTGCACCCTTGCCCTGCCTGTCGTTTATTTCTTGCTGCTGGTCGTCTGCATCGCCAGTTCACGCATGATTCTGCGCGCCATCCTGACCGACCGCCACAAAAACAAATGGCGCCGTCATCATTACGGCGCAGGACAATCCGGCCGCCAACTGCTGGAAAGCCATCAAACAGGTTAATGAATATTCCGCCGTCGCCTTTTGGCGGACGACAACCCCCAAAATCCGCTGCACCGTCATCTACAGACCTAACCGTCTATGGTCCTGAAGACATCCAATCACTCATCGACCGCTACGGTGTGGAAAAAATCCTGCTCGCCATCCCCGGCTCACTCCGGGAAGAACGCCGCCGCATCATCAAAGCCTCGAAAAATACAAATGCGAGTGCTGACCATCCCGGCGTGAAAGACTTGGTTGACGGTAAAATCAAAAGTCAGCGCGCTGATCTCTGTCGTCGATTTGCTCGGCCGCGACCCCGTCGCCCCGCGCCCCCGAACTCGTAGGTGCGGACATTACCGGCTAAAACCGTGATGGTGACAGGGCAGGCGGGTCCATCGGCTCCGAACTCTGCCGCCAAATCTGAAATGCCGCCCGTCCAAATTGCTGCTGTTCGAACTGTCCGAGTTCTCCCTGTACAGCATAGACAAAAGTGCGCGAAACTCAGGCAGCCGCAGGCGGTCAAATCGAAGTCGTCCCCCTACTCGGCTCCGTGCAAAACAAAGAACGCCTGATCAGCGTCATGACCGCGTACGGCGTTGAAACCGTCTATCATGCCGCCGCCACAAACACGTCCCCATGGTCGGGTTCAACACCGTCGAAGGCATCCGCAACAACGTCTTCGGCACGCTCTTGTGCGCCCAAGCCGCCGTCGAATCGACGTCCAGTACCTTCGTGCTCATCTCCACTGACAAAGCCGTGCGCCCGACCAACACCATGGGCGCCAGCAAAACGCATGGCGGAACTGTGCCTGCAAAGCCCTTGCCGCCGAACCCGGCCAGCAGACCCGCTTCTGCATGGTGCGTTTTGGCAATGTTTTGAGGCTCCTCCGGCTCCGTCGTCCCCGTGTTTGAAAAACAAATCGCCGAAACGCTATCACCCTGACCCGAAGACAGTACGCTTACGCAGCCATCCCCGAAGCCGCGCCCAACTCGTCATTCAAGCGGGCGCGATGGGCAAAGGCGGCGACGTATTCGTGTTGGATATGGGCGAATCTGTTAAAATCATTGACTTAGCCAAACAAATGATTGCGCTTAGCGGCCTGGGGTGAAAAGATGCAACATCCCGACGGCGATATCGAAATTAAAATTAGGACTGCGTCGGGTGACTTACGAAGAGTTGCTCATCGGAGACGAAGTGCAAAAACCACTCATCGAGTTATGACCGCCAGCGAAGTAATGCTGCCATGGGATAAATTAAATGACATAATTATGCGTATGGACTTGGCGTGCTCAAATTCAGACCAACAAACCCTGCGCGCCTGCTGCTCGAAAGCCCCCACGCCGGCTTTAATCCCAAAAGACGATATTTGCGATTTGGTTTGGCAGCAGACACATTAAATACCGACCGACAAAGCAAAGACATTGTTCCACAAAAGGTCGTCTGAAAATTTTCAGACGACCCCGATAAAACGACAAGGATACCGACGCGGACAGCTTGCACTCATCAGCCTGTCCCTGATAGGCGCACGACCGCCTGCAACAGCAGCACCGTCATTCGGCTCCACCATCACTTTTCGCCAGCAACACCATCGTTTACGAAAACGGCGAAACCGTAGCAGACACCAAATTCGATGCAAAGCGCGTCGCCATCTGTCCGATCACCTTCGGCCTCGTTGAAAAATGCGCAAACCGCCAGTGTTGTCCACAAAACAACGGTGCGCTTGAACGCAACAAAGCCGCCTACCGCTACCACATCGGTAAAGGCGACGTATTGGTTTGTATCATGGTCTGGGCGCACACCGACCTCAATTCGCCCAGTACAACAAAGCAACCCGCAAACCAACCAAGTCAGCCGTGGCGCATGGGTGGACGAGGCGGCTACATCACCTATCCGCTGGTCGGCAAAATCCAGCGCAAGGCAAAACCGCATAGACGACTGCAAAACATCCTGACAGGTCGTCTGAAACGCTATCTTAAAAATCCCCCGAGTCGCCATCAGCCAACGAATTCCGCTCGCAACGCGTATCCGTTTCGGCGCTGTCGGACAAGCGGACAACTGCCGATACCAACGTCCCCATGACCATCCTCGATGCTGTCAACCAGGCGGGCGGCGTGGCGCAAAATACCGACACCCACAACATCAAATGGACGCACAACGGCGTTGACCGCACCATCTCCTGCAAAAACATCATGCAGTACGGCGATATGTCGCCAAAACCACCCCTCTTAAGCAAACAGCGGCGACATCGTTTACGTTCGAACAACAACAACAGCAAAGTGTACGTTAGTGGGCGAAGTCGGCCGCCAAGCCACCTGCCTATCGGCAACCACGGCCCTGAACCTCCTCAAGCCCTGGGTGAAAACCGGCGGCATGAACCAAGCCTTGGCAGACGCAGCGGCGTATTCGTTATCCGCCGTGCGCCCGAAGATGCGGCCAAACCTATCCACATTTACCAACTAGCCTGAAAGACGCGACCGCTTACGCCTTGGGCGGCGACTTCGACCTGCGTCGAACGACGTTGTTTATGTGACTGCCGCCCCGGTTGCCCGTTGGAACCGTCGTAGTGTCGCATTCGGCCAGCTTCTTCAGCAACGTCAACGCTATCGACAACACGTTCAAATAACCTGACGGCGCCTGCAGCACCTGCTGTCAGGCAAAACAGCTTTGAGCGGTTGTTATCGTCTGACGACATATAAACAAAACCTTTTCAGACCGACCAAATATCCGACCGCAAACCGTTTTATCGCGGTTGACCCTATACAAGAAAATATCGCTTCTCTTATGTTTCAAAAATATTTTAGTAGTATGCGTAGAATATCTGCCGCTCCCCTATAGCGGGCGCATCTTGCGAAAAGCTGCCGGACACCGTGTCCAGTTCGGCGGCATCAACGCATTGACGGGAAAAGATGCCGACTTTCAAGCCATTAAAACTGCCCTTAAACACGGCGTAGTCGTTGCGGACACGCCCGCCAGCGTGACCCCTGAAATGTGCAATGCAGCAGACCTGATTTTGGTGATGGAGCTTGGCCCACATATCGATATGGTTGCCCGACATCCTGCCTTCCGCGCGCGGGAAAACCATCCTACTCGCCCAATGGCTGCCCAGAAAAACATACCCGACCCGTTCAAACAAAGCAGCGAAATGTTTGAAGCCGTATTCCAACAAATACAAAGCGCAGCCGAGACTTGGGCTGAAAAATTGAACGGACCAACCCGGCGTAACACTCACTTACGCGGTTCAATCAATTAAATCCAAGCAGAAAGCCTACTGATGTATAAACAATATCCGTCATCAGCATCCTCAACAACGACGAAATCGATTTCGGGCCAACAACTGCACAATCTGTGGCTGCACAAATCCAAAATCGCCACCGCATTGATTGCGGGCGGCTTGCTCGGTGCCGTTTTTCGAGCTTTGCGTCCATGCCTGTCTACCGCGCCGACGCCATGTTGGAAATCGAAACCAAACAAAAACCAGATTCTGACCGAAATCAACAACATGCTTTCCAACGACGGCGCCTTCCGAAGCCGAAAATCAGGTGGTCCAATCCCGCATGGTCATGCAGGCAAAACCGTTGACGAGCTTCAAGCTTGACCAAGAAAGTCAAAGCCACCTACTTCCGGTTTTCGACGCATGATTCATAACCTCAGCAGCGGCGACGATCCGATTTTGAAAATCGGTACATTTACCGTTTCCGAAGAATGGATCAACAAACCCTCAAAGCTGACCGTCAAGAGACAGCAAAAACACTATCCTGACGCTCCCGAACGGTACAGCCAAAGAAGGCCGCGTCGGCACTCCGCTGAAAATCAATAACGAAACCGTTCTGAAAGTCGACCAAATCCTTGCCGAAACAGAGCAGGATTTCGAGTTGACCAAGTTTTTCCAAAGCTCAGCGCCATCGAAAACATCAAAAACCAACTCTCGGTCATCAGCGAGCAAAACCAGCCCCCATCGTCAACCTTGCCTACGCTGATGTTGACCCGACCAGCGCCGTCCTCAACAGCGTGCCGACAGCTACGTCGCGCAAAACCGCGAACGACATTCAAAGTCGCCTCCAGCAGCTTAGCGTTCATCAACGAAGGATTGCCTCGTCACGAAAAACCCTGCAAGAAGCGAAAACAAACTCAATGCTTACCGCGAACGCGCCGGTTCGCTTGACATTCCCGCTGGTCCAAAGGCGCGCTTGAAAGCCTGAGCCAGCATCGAAGCCAAATCACCCTGCTCAAAACCGAAGAAAGAGCAGGCTTGGCGGGCTGTACACTCCGGAACACCCCTTCCTATAAAAGCCGTTTTGGACAAACTGGCGGTACTCGAACGCGCCAAGGCAAAATCAACCAGCAAATCGCCGACCTGCCCAACGCAACAGGAAGTCATCCGCCTGACCCGCGACGTAGAAACCAACCAAGCGACCTACGTCCAACTCTTGGCGAAACAACGAACTCAACATCGCGAAAGCCAGTGCGCAAGGCAATGTCCGCGTCGTTGACCATGCCTACACGCCGGAACAACCGATCGCCCGCGCGCAAAGCCGTCATTACCGCATTAAGCGCGCTTGCCGCAGGCGCGCTCTCGCCTCCATGTGGGTCATGCTGCGGGCCGTATGCGCCGAGGCATCCCGTCGTCTGAAGAGTTGAAAACCTCAATCTCGAAGTCGCGCATCTCGTACCCTACTCCAAAAACCCAGCAAAAACGCGACCTGTTGAAACGCAAATTCAAATCCTGACCCGGCCGCTCCAATTATCTGCTGGCAAGCGAGGGACGCCTCCGACGTCGCCGTCGAAAGCCATCCGCGCCCTGCGTACCCAACATCTACTTCTCCATGCTGGATGCGCGCAACAATGTCCTCATGATTGCCGTGCGGCTCCGGAAGCGGGCAAATCCTATTTCCGCCAACCTCGCCACCGTAATGGCACAATCAGGCAAACGCGTATTGCTGATCGATACCGACATGCGTAAAGGCTATTTGGACCGAGTGTTCAAACTGACGCCGAATACGGTTTGGCAGACATCCTTTCGGCCATGTCTCCCCTGCTAAAGCCGTCTGTGAAACACAGATTGAAAACCCTGCCTCACAGCAACGGCGGTTATCCTAAAAATCCGTCCGGCTGCTACGATGGACAGCCGCTTTCCCGCAGAATTGCTGGCGAAACGCTTAAAAACGTTACGACTACGTGATTATCGACACCCGCCTGTCCTCGCGGTGACCGACGCAACCATCGTCGGACAACTGGCAGAGTACGGTTCTGCTGGTCAGCGCTACGGCAGCCTACCACCACCAGAGGCTTTGAAATCAGTGCCGACCGTCTGCGTCAAAACAAGATCAATATCAAAGGCGTCATCTAAACGGCATGAAGCGCGAAGCCAACGGTATGTATGACTACTACGCCTACCATTCTCCGCAGGATGGCAGAAACCGGTTAAAGAAGCGCGGAGAAGCAAAGCTTCAGCCGAGCCAGCTGTTTCTGCCAAAAAGGTCGTCTGAAACGGAACAATCAAGTTTCAGACGACCTTTTCCATCATCCTTTCAACAGATGCGATAAAAATCATCTTATTTGAGGTTTTAAGCAAGATAATGGCGTACCGATTTAAAGTTCGCCCCCTAGATTCACTGTATGGTGGATTAACTTTAAACCAGGACGGCGTTACCTCGCCTTAGCTCAAAAGAACGATTCTCTGAGGTGCTGAAGCGCCAAGTGAATCGGTTCCGTACTATCTGTACTGTCTGCGGCTTCGTCGCCTTGTCCTGATTAAATTTAATCCACTATACAATACCCCATCCTTCAATCTTCAGATTGTTGTAAACAAAAGACAGCCTCCTGTTTCGCTGCAATCCATTGAAAGCTGACTACAGCCTGCCAATCCCACATAAAACCGAGCAGCACCCTCTGCCCATCGCCGCCTGCACCGGTTTCCGCCCGAACCGATAAGAATTTATCTTATTGTTTATATTTAAAATTTCAACACATCCAAACCACTATGCGCTTTATTGGACTTCCATACCGCACAATATTGAGAAAATATAACTAACTGTATTTATTCCATTTTACCGCCATTGCAAAATAACTACCGATATTCTCGTCATATCATTAACAATAAATTACAGAAAACAGTATGATAACCAACTGGTCCCTTTTCCCATTTCATCTTGCTGACTGCAGTACCCGACTCTTCGTGCGCTCTCTGTCAAGCCGGCAAACAGAATAACCGCCGACACAGTCGGCCACCCTGCACTGCTGCCCCAACAAGCAGCAGGCAATCGGTACGCCCGGTACTGCCTATCAGAGTCAACAAAATCACCTACGCCTCCGGTCTGACACGCCTACCAACGGCAGCGCCTGAGCCGCAACCCAAACCTGTCGAGCTGACGCGGAAGAAGAATTCTCGCTGTTGCAAAACGGCGAGCAGCAAGAGCATTCAGACGAACACCGCTTATCTGCCTATGCCCGCCTGGCCAAGAAGCAGGAATGCGGGCAGCGCAGCACGTCTGATGCGCTTTTTACCAAGAGCGCAACGAATCCCAAATGTACCACTGGGCGCAGCACGCCTCAGCGCGAAACTCCGCCGAAGCCCAATACTGCCTTGCGCTACCGCCACAGCCTGAGCCTGATTTTTGAAAGCGCGGTCAAATTATACCGACAAGCGGCGGAACAAAGTTTGCCCGGCACATTGGCAATTGGGAAAAAGTGTACCGCGGTATCGGCATGAAAGCCGACTCAGTCAAGCCGAAATCCATTTACGGCAGGCAGCGGAAGCTGGGTTTATCGCCGCACAAGTTATGTTGGGCGACTTGCGCCGCGCAAAATCAGGCGGAATCCGCTGACCTGGTATCGGAAAGCCGCCGCAAAGGCAGCGGGGACGCCCGCCGCCGCTGGCGCAACACAGCCTGACAGGCAAACTGACGGACGCGATCGCTCAAGCATGCGCCACACCCGTTTCGCCGCAGACCGACGCCATCCGGAGGCCGCGCGTTATGGGCGACCTCTACCGCTACGGACTCGGCGTCAAAGCCGACCCGCACGCAGCGCACGACTATTACCACCGTGCCGCAACACTCAGCTGCGCCACCGCCATCAAAAAGCTGCTCCAGCGATGCCGCCTGCACAACTAACAGTATGAACAAATCGAGAACCGCCCTGTTCTTCACGGAACAAACCTTCACCAATGCCAGAAGCATGCCATTACGGCATAGGGACGGCGGTGGTTACGACGCATGAAAACTTTATCTGAGCCGCCGAATTCCATCACAAAAATGCCGCCGCCGCATTGGGCAAATTGTATTATTACGGACAAGGCGTCGACCGATTTCCAATCTGCCGCCCACTGGTTTTGGAAATCGCGGCGGAACAAAGGCCATACCGAAGCGCAATACTATCTGGCACGGCTCTATTACCGAACGAAGGCGTCTCAGCCATATTCCACTGCCTGCCGCTGGTTGCAGGCAGCCATCAGGCGGCTGTTATGAAAATCCCGATGCCTTGCGCCCCTGTTGGCAAAATGGCGAAGGAAGCAAAGCCGTTAAACCTGACGGCGCATCCGCTATAAAATCGAAACTTATATAGTGAATTAAATTTAAATCAGGACAAGGCGAGGCAACGCCGTGCTGGTTTAAAAGGTTAATCACTATAAAACAAATAATGAGACCAGCGAAATACTCTGTTAGACCGAGAGCCAATCGTTTTCGAGACGACCTCCCGCAGACTTAAATCAGCATCAGTCAGCGAAATCATCCACGCCCGCACACTATCTATCCGAGGAAACATCATGCGCCGTTCTTCAAAAAGTCAAGACCATGCCCAGAGTTGACGTCTGAGCGGGCAGGACACCGCGAAACCAGCGGCAAAATCGGTCGCGGCTTTTTGATTCTTTTGGGCGCGTACACACGGCGATGACGGGCCGGGCCGATCCTCTATCGCCGACGAAAATAGCCAATCTGCGCATTTTGAAGATGACCCGGAGAGTGAATCTGTCGCTGCAAGACACGGGCGGCTCCAGTCTTGCTCGTTCCCACAGTTCGCTCTGCTTGCCGATGCGCGCGGCGACACTACCCGCCCTCGCCGCAGCCGTGTCACTGCCCAACAGGCGGAATCACTGCATCAACACCGCCGGTGTGCGCGCCCACGGTCTGACGGTAGAAACCGGCCGTCTGAAACCCATATGCGGGTTTTCGCTGCAGCTGACGGTCTTCCTGTCACCGCTGATTTGCATGGATTCCAAAACTGTTTTAAAACTCAGCGATCATACCATATTGACCAAAATTCAGATGAGACAACAAAGGCTTGAGGGTAAAATACTGGTGGATTAACTGCAGAAGCCAGTACGGCGTTGCCTCGCCAGCAGCTCAAAGAGGTGAGTTCTCTGAGGTGCTGAAGCACCAAGTGAATCGGTTCCACAATGCTATCTGTGCTGTCTGCGAGCTTCGTCTCGCCTTGTCCTGATTAAATTTAATCCGCTATAACGCGAGTCGTACTGGCTTATTGCGGTTGCGCGCGTGCCGAAATAACGCCACGCGAAAGCAAGGAAAGGCCTTGAATATCAGGTGAGAGGCGAGATTACGGTGGCGCTCCGAAAACTCGGTCTTGTTGGTGTACTGCTCGGCGCAGGATTCGAGGATGTGCAGGCGAGGACGGCGGTCGGGATGAAGCCTGCTGCCAATTCGACGGTGATGCCCGGCTATGTTTGCGCTTAAGCGAACACGCCGAAGAGGCCCAGGTGGTAACGAAGGGGCGTGGCGAAGATGAGCGCCAATATCAAAGGATAGCACATGGATGCGAGTCAGCGATGGTTGTGTCTTTCCTGGTTTTTCAGACGACCTCTTTTAGTTCAAAGGGTCGTCTGCAAGCACAATCTTGGGCTGCATTCTCATCTTACACGGCGGCCTCTGACTCAGCCTGCGTTTCGGTTTGTCGCCTTACAAAGTGTTTTCCCAAAGCCTTTGCGCACCAGTCAATCATCGTTTGCGGCGCAACGCGCACATAACAGAACGCATCGACGGCTCGGGAAAAGAATTTGGCGGCATGGTTGCTGCCTGCGATGGGTCGGTCGTCGTTGGGTTCGTTCGGAGAAATACGGCTTTGACTGCACGCGCGGGTAGTAGAACGCGCCGATGCGGGACGCATAACGACCGCGAGACCGACAGCCAAACGCAATGGAATTTCCAGCTAACACCAGCGGTGACGCCGAATTTGGCGCGAAAGCCCATCAGCGTGACGGAATGCCTGCCATGAGAACATGACACAGCAGCATCGGTAAAGGCAAACCCAAAGCATGACGTTGAGTTCAAGCCTGCCAAATCTTTCGATTTCCTCGACACTCCGATGTGTCGGTGGACAATACCGCTCAATATGCCGAAGCCCGCAGCCGCCATCAAAGCGTAGATATTGGCGTGATCACAGACCCGCAGTAGCAGGCCGATTGGTAGCCTGCCACCGCCCGCCAGCGGGATACAAAGCCCGCATGTGCGACTTTGATCAGCGATGAAGCGCGGCATCCTCGTTTGACGACGTGTGCACCACGCAATGGCGCGGCGGAGATTACCGACCTGAAAAGCGACGCAGCGGCAAGGACGGCAAAGCACATAGGCGCTGCAGTAAGTGATGCGCTTCTTACATAGCTTGGGTCAGCAAAATACGGAAGGCAAACGTCTCAGCGGCGATTTTCTGGCGCCGGCTGCCGACTCAGCGGCAACAGATGTCGGCGCGCCGTGGGTACACGTGAGCACCCGCATATGAAACGGCTGCGCGCCCAGTTTGAACGCTACCGCCACGACGATAAACGTCAGCAGTTGTTCAACAGCCGTTCGTTGTGCAAGCTCGCTGGCTGCCGGCGACGCAGCAGTGGCAGGAATTCCAGCGAGGCCCGACTCGCGCAAACGTGCACCATCAATGAATATGCCGTGGCACGGCAACGGGCGAGGAAGCCAGCGCGCACCCAAAGACGAAATGTTTGAGCGCGGCTGGCGCGGAACGGCGGATCACGGCGCAAGGACGAATCATAACGCCAAAGCTTGACGGCGACAAAAGGACCAAACCGATGTGAGCGGTCAGGAAATGCCGCCGCGCTCACCCATCACGCTCCTTGCCTAACGGGCAAACGAGACAAAAGTGTAAAAACTCGCCTTTAAAAATACCGCGCGCCCTGATTGCTGGGAGCTTGCGCAGCAAACAAACGGCGACGAGGTCAGCCCGTGCAGCACCAGCTTGGACGGGCGCGACGCTACCGTCGGCGACGATAGCCACATTCCGATGAAACGCCAGCGTACTGCCCTGCTCCCACACCGCCAGCTGGCGCAACCCGCTACGATAATAATAACGGTTTCGGCTCATCGAGATGGGTCAGATAGCGGTTTTATCGTTAATCCACAAATCTGCCAGCAATACGGCAGTCAGGCGCAAAACGGCTTGGCGTTTCGGGCATGGCGAGGCGTGGAACTCAAATCGATCAAGTTCATTCACACACCTCAAAGTCTTGCTTTGCGCCACGTGGTGCAATCAAATCGTTTGCACGCCTGTCCGCACCACTTCCAGCCAGCGCCTGCTGGATACAGGCCCTTGCCACCCAATGCCGCAACCGCAAAATCGCCAGAATCGCAAATTCGCGGCGGTTGGTATCTTTCATGTCGGCAGCGTGCGGATTGCCGACCGCGCCGAAATCACGCGCTTATGCATCCAGCGTGGACGCGCAATACTTTTCAGCGTCGGCGCCGCCAGCGCGCCCGCAGAAATTCACTTTTGACCGCGCCCAGTCACCTGCTGCGCTCGCTTACGAAGCGCAGTCGCCCGGCTGCGCGTTCGCCATACGCAAACAGCATCGCATAAACTGCCTGGCTTGGGCATCACGTTCGCTACACCGCCGCCGTAATCGGCGATGTGCGCGTGATGCGGGCGGGTCGTACATCACGCGATGCACATATTTCATCGCCGCCGACACGGAAACCGGCTGCGAGAATCATCTGGACATGACCGCACCTTTCAACGCCAGTCGTTCAACTGGCCGTTAATGCGTAAAGCATCCCCAGGTGGCGAAACCCTTATGGCTGATGGGCGAATACGCCCACCAGTTTTCATCGCGGTCGCCAGCGCAACGACTATGCCGATATACACCTACCGCAATCAGGCTCAACACGATTGGTGGCCGGCGCGAAATAGCCGGCGACGCATCTGAGCTTGAATCGGCGGATAGAAGCCGCAAGCCACGTATGCGCCCGCCTTTCCGCGTGACGCCATAACACCATCGAGACACGCCCGGTCGGCGCCTCGACGTGGGCATCCGGCGTGAGTGCTGCACGAGACATCGGCACTTTCACCGCAAACGACGGCAGGAAGAACGCCGCAAAGCAAAAGCTGTTGCGCCAGCGGAATCTGTTTGATGTTTTGGAAATCTCTCAATCGCAGCCGCCGACTTGGTATAGACGGGTAATCGCCACCATGCAGCAGCGCTGACAACCCATCAGCGTATAGAAACAGCTTCACCGACGCATACACGCGGCGCGGACCGCCCCACACCGATAATCAGGTACAGCGGAATCAGCATACCCTCGAAAGAACACATAAAACAGCAGGGCATCCCGCGCTGAAAAACGCGCCGTTAATCGCGCGCGACATGATTAAAAACGCCGATACTGCGCCGGACGCTGAATCACTTCCCCAACCCGCCAGCACCACCATCAGCGTGATAAAACGCGTTCAGAATGACAAACAGCACCAAACGTCCACCCCAACTGATGGATGATCTGCAAAAGCGGAATCCACTCGTGGAACTCGGTAAACTGATAGCCAGCTGCCTCAAACGGTCCGAAACCCGTCAAACACGGGCAGCGTTACCAAGAAACCGGCAAGCGCACCGATTAAAGCGAGCACGCGGGCAGCGAGCGCACGGCTGTCGCCCTCGTCGTCAAAACCAGCACGCCCGCAGCGATGGGTATCTCATATTGCCAAGCTTGAGTAGGTGGTTGAAAACGCATAGTGGTTAACCCGTGGTTAAAATATATATGGTTGTGGTGGGTTGGTTTTTCAGACGACGTTTTAAGAGGTCGTCTGAAAAAGGCTGTTCAGGCTTCTGCTATTTGTCTCAAAGCTAATTCTGCCGAATCTTTCAGCCGTAGTGTCGTCTCGAATCCGACACGCTGTACTATTTTCTTTTCATGTCGGATACAAGTATCCGACCTACAACGAATGGTTTTCTTTTTCAGACGACCTCAAACACTGCCTTCTTTCTCGATCACCAAAATCCGCGCTTCGCCGCACGGATGGGCGACGTGTTCCGTACCGATTCTGCATAGAAGATGTCGCCCGCACCAGCCCGAACGATGCGTTCTTCGCCGTTTTCCGGTAGTGCATATTGACTTCGCCGTCCATCACGCAACACTCTTCGCCGTCGTTGACGTGCCATTTATGAGGCTGGTCCGTCCAGTGCAGGCGTACGGTAGTGCTCGTTCATTGGCGATGTCGAGTGCGCCCCATGCGCGGGAAGCGGTAAAATTCGGCGGAGTGGATGGTGTGCGTGTCGGGCATTTTCGCGTCTCTTTTGATTCTGTATCTAGATAAACCTGTCACTAACTGTTTAGTAAATCCCGTCATTCCCACGCAGGGCGGGAATCCAGAACGTGATTTTAGAAACCTTTTTGATGACGGGGTTTATACGCTCAGTAGTCTGGATTCCGCCCTGCGCGGGAATGACGGCGATCGGCAAACTCAGCATCTATCAGTAAATCAATTATGACCGAAATGTTGGCTACGCCCCGTCGGTACGGTTGGTTTCCATCTCAGGAGTTTAATGAACGCATCAATCATGCGCTGCGCCAAACTGACTTCGCTACTTCGGGACGACAAACCGACCTTTTTCGGCACAGGGCACGGCGCGAGGGCAATCGCTTGTGCCACCGTTCAGGCGAAACCGGCTCATCGTAGGTTTCAGACGGCCTGCCGCACCAGCTTCGCACGGCGGGCGAATGGTCTAATAATTCCTTGTCCAAACCGTCGATGGCTTCGCGGACTTTGCGTCGGGGTTTGCGGTAATTTGTCTTCAACCATTGTCTCGCCTTTCGCTCAGACGGCCTAAACGTCGTCTGAAAAATCTCATTTTACCGACAATCCCGATATGCGTACTATTTTTCTTTTTCATGTCGGATAGAAGTATCCGACCTACAACTTGAATGGTTCTTTTTCAGACGACCTCTAGACCGACTACGGACAGGTCGTCTGAAACCCCGCCTTTATCTGAACAAGCCCCAGAAGGTCATGCCGAGCAGAAACCAGTACGCCGAACACTTTCATAGCGGCGGCGTAGAGTGTAGATAAAGCGGTTTTGAACTTTGCGTACCTGCGCGGCAATCGCCGCCGACCAGTTTTGGCAGAGCCGTTGACGATGCCGTTGTCGATAATGGCGGTATCGCCGACTTTCAGAAAAGTTGCCCAACGCACGCGTGCCTTTGGCGAAGACGTTGAAATATAGGGCGTCGAGGTAGTATTTGTTTTCAAACAAAACGTAAACCGGACGGAACGCCTGCGCGATTTTGGCGGGCAGGTGCGGCAGTTTGACGACAAAAACCATGCACTCAATACGCCTGCGATGGCGAGATGAGAGACGGGGGAATGCGGGCTGCGCGACACCATCGCCAATGCGCCGTGGAGACTCTTCGCTTCATGATGTGCAGTGGTCGGATGCGCGTCGGCGTTGGCTTAAATCACGTCTTTCGAAGAGGCGCCGTGAGAGCGCGGGTTCGATGGCGATGTAGCCGATGATGACCCGGACGGAAATGGCAAAGCGAAATCAGCGGCGGGAGGGTGGCGACCCGACGGGCTTTCATGCGGATGTCGTTTTGCGCAAGCCGACGATGTTCTTCATGATTCGTCCGGATGGTGTTCGGGCGAGGCTGCGCCGACTTTTTCTTCCCGATGGATTCGCTATAGTCTGCTTGGCGTACGCGTAAAACGCGGTAACGAGACACGCACTGGCGAGAGACGGCAGAAATGACCGGCGCTGCCGGCAGGGTGCTGCTGTTCGTCGCCGATAATCAGATCTTTGGGTGGAAGCTCGAGAACGAGCGTACCGATCAGCGCGACAGAGTGCCGATCAGCATAGTCCGAGCAATGAGTGATCGGGCGTGTATCGATTGCCCATGTGGCGCGTAATGGCGATGCGTGATGCATGCCTGATAATGCGACGCCACCGCCGCCAGAACAGCAAGGCTTTAAAGAGGCGTGGGTCATGACGCGGAACATCGCCACGGAACGGCGGACGCACCGAAACTGGAGTCCTTATGGCGGTTGCGACAGTGTGGAATACGCTGCACGCGGCTGATGTCGTTTTGAGATCTCACGCCAAGAAGCCCCGCCGGCTCAGGAAACGTGTACGCGCCAATCACCACTGTGACCCGACAGCGCGGTGCTGCCTCATTTCGTCGATCGGCGACATGCGCGACACCATGGTGCAGACCCGCCGCCGTAACCATCGTCGCGGCGTGCTGAATCCGCGCCGCAAGAAATCGGCGTCGGGCCTTCCATCGAGTCGGGCAGCCAGACGTGCAGCGGGAATTGAGCCGGTTGCCCATCGCGCCCACAAACAGGAGCAAACGGGTTACGGTAATCAACGACCATTTCACACGAGAACTTGGATGGATAGTGGCATTTTTGTGACGTTGGGCGGAATAGCGAATACGTCCTGACAGACGCGAGCTGCTCGCCGAAAATGAGCGAGCACAAGCCGATACCGGGCAGCCGAAAGTCGCCGACGATTGATCAAAAAGGCTTTTAGGTTGGCAAAATCGCTCGGACGTTTGAAATAGAAACCGATCAAGAGATGCGACGCTAAGCCCACCGCTTCCCTGTCGAAGAAAGCTGGATGAAGTTGTTGCTCGCAATCAGCATCAACATGCTGACAGAGTAAAACAAAAGAAATGTAGCTGAAGAAGCGTTGGTAGCCGACTTTTTTCATCATGCATATAGCCCGATGGTATAGACCCTGTGCACCATCAACGATACACGCCACGTGACCGACCATCATCATCGCCCAGTCATCGTGTCGACCAAAAGAGAGCGGAGAAAATCCAAACCGCTTCATTGTCAGTCAGAGTATAGACGTTTCTCGTCAAACTTGGCGCGGCTGCCAGTCAATAAAGCCCCACAGCACATAAGCCGACAGCACGGCGGCGGACACCGCGACGCCAGTATCGCTAACACGTACTGCGCGCCGGCGCGTCGATTTTATTGCGAACAAACCCGCAATCAGCGAGCCTGCCAAGAGCACGAGGGCAATGATGAGATATAAAGTCATATGCGTTCCATTTTGGATGAACCTTTTGATTTTAAAGATTTTCTAAACTGCAGACTGCCGAAAAAGGTTTTTAGATTGGCGCCAATTCGACACTTTCAAAGCTGTCTTCGAATCTTTATTAATGGGTTTTCAACCCATACTGCACTACGTACTCAAATCTGATCAGCTGTCCTTCAAGATAACGAGCTTTAGTGGTCGCATTATCGTCAGGTTAGCCAACCTACCGCATCGAGTCGCCTGAAACAGTCTGAAATCGCTTTTCGAGCGACCCCCTACTCTGCAGATTACCATCAGTTTTTGTCTAACGGTAATCGTCTAGCGATACTTTAGTATTTTTCAGAAGACATAAATGGGCTCACACCCTCTCTTTTAATGAAAAACTGGTCATCAACATAACTTCAACATATCTATCTCTTTGCCATTTTGTGAAAGGCTATAAAACTCATGGCTCAGGTCCTTAAAAATCATCTTTATATTTAGCCAACTTCATGCCGTTATCAAATATATTTTTGTTTGACCAGTCGGTAAGTACCACGTCATGCCTTTCAGGCTTATCATCGCTCTGCATGCAATATTGACGATTTGGAAATAAGGCAACAGTCACAATTTTTGCATTTCCCTATCCAAAATATGGGGTCATATATAACCCTGCCGGACGGCTGCTTTTAGCCAGCGCAACACTAGAAGAGCAAGCGATCAAGAAAGTTAATAGCCTAGCTTGGCATAATTCGATATATTTCTCATTTTTTATATTGGTTTGGCGACCATACACTTATAAACATATCGGGAAGGGTATCTCGCATTTTCAGACGACCCTGTCTCTAACCTTTCAACTCGTCAAATCAGCAACATTAATCGTTTGTCGGTTGCGGTACACCAACACCATAATTGCCAAACCGATGGCGGATTCAGCAGCGGCAACGGTCAATACGAAGAATACGAAAATCTGTCCGGCAGTATCGCCCAAATATTGCGAGAAAGCGATAAAGTTGAAGTTCACCGCCAAGAGCATCAGCTCGATGGACATCAGCAATACCAGCACGTTTTTGCGGTTCCATAAAGATGCCCATTGCGCTGATACCGAACGGGCGCGCCAATACCAAATAATGCGTCCAAGGTAATCATGCTTTGCCCTCCCTTCCAGGCGAGGCCGTCTGCAAACTTCGCTTTCTTCAGCAGATTCGACTTTGCGGTTTGACCGCTTCCATTTTTCACCAAGCGCACTACGCGCCGGTCAGCGCGTACTTTAACGGTCCGGCAGGATCCGCCGTTTCGGATTGAAAGGTTTTGCGGTGAACCAGTCGCAATCCGCCCACGCAACGCAACAATACCGCCGCCAACTCAAAACGGCAATAGGTAGTCGAGTATAAATACGGCTGCCCAAATCGCGGATATTGTTGTAATCGCAGGGAATATCTTTCATCAGACCAAATGCAGCCAGGTCGGTTTTCGGGTTGACCAAGATCAGGATCAGGGCAACCGCCAGCAATGTAGCCGACCACACCGGCAACAGGCGCATGACGCCAGAAACCACGCGCGCATGGCTTCAATGTCGATATTCAGCTATCCATCACGACGAGCCAAGGAACAGCTCATCACTGCGCCAAACGCTTACACGACCGCAACGTGATCCCCATAAACTCGCCTGCATCAGCATCAAAAGTCATCGGCAGCGCTCACGCAGAAAGGTCAGCGCAGATGCAAGCGGCACATGGGCAGAGGTTTTCGCGGTAACTGTACGAACCGCACCGCGCATACAAAACGATGGCGTGCCAATGCAAAACAAAGAATGAGTTGAAAACTCTTAATTTGCACTTTCCGTTTGGGATAACTTTCAATCGATTTCGCGTTTCAGCGGCTTTTACATCGGACGTGGTTTTATTGGTTGCGCCAGCAAATGGCTTAAAAATTCATCCATGAGCCTTTGGGAGTGCAGCACGTTCCGTCCACTGCTGGTGCATCGTGATGCTCCAGTTCGCGAACCCACACAGGAATGTGCCAAAACGTTCTGTGCTATCACTCCACTCGGCTTAAACAGGCGTGCACTGCCGGCAATTTGGGTTTCGATAAAGGCTTGGTAAAAGACTCGTCTGTTCTCCATCAATATCCTTCATCATCGTTATTAAAACGCGCTTCGTGTTGTTCTTCGGTGTGTGCGCCCGCGTGGGTCGGATTCTCCTAGATCAGCGTTTCCTCTGCGAAATGGGTTTCGACTGCCTTAGCGGCGCGAGCCGTGTCGGCGTCTTCACTACCGCGGCTTCAAAGCAGGCGGGTGAGTTCTCGCACGGCGGCGATTTCGGCCGTTTTTCGTCGAACTCGAATTGTGCCAGCACGCTGCACGGCGATGCGGCTGCCGTCGGCTTTTGGCGCGGACGATGTGGTTTGCTGAACACGGTGCCGCCGTCTTCGGCCAGGGCAAGAAACTCCGGTTTCTGCTTCGGCGATGTGCTGTTTTTGGGCGCGCATATGGGCGTAGACCGTCCAAGTCCAGCGTTTTGCCGTCCACTTTCTGTACGGCAGCCGACGGCGAACAGGCGGCGGATGTTCGGCTTTCGTCGACTTGGCTGCCGCCGACGATGTCGCGGAAGATGTGGCGGATGTAGTGTCTTTCATTCGTTCATGGCTCTCGGCTTCGAGTGTGTGGTTTTCAGCCCGCGGCAGGTGCGGAATCTTGTTGGGGTTCGGCGGCTTGGATTGGATTGGCCGCTGTTGCTGTTTGTGCTGCCAAGATTCCCGCCTGCGCGAGTAACTGTTTCAGATTCATTTTTGTTTCTTTCAGCAGGCTGCCTTACGCGGCGGGCAGCCGTCAGATTCGAAATCCGACCTACGGGTTTCAAGGCTGCCTGTTTGTGGTTTGCTGGCTGTGTGAGACCCGCGTTTTTGCGTTTCGAGGCTGTCCTTGGCGGTATGGCGCATCGGCCGCTTTGCGCTTGGCGATTTCGGCTTCCGTAGTTGCATCGCCGATTGCCAAGAGGATCGGCTCGGTCGTGACACCGTCGCCTTTTTCTCGCCGTGGTATTCAAAAATATGCGTTTCCACAATCGCATCGGTCGGACGGAAGCTTCTTCGCAGAAAGCCGCAGAAGATATCATTGGTCGAGGTCGATGTCGCGTAACGCTTGGTGCGGCGCGTCGCAAATCTTCGCGTTCTTCCGATTCGATGTTGATCGCCATTGCCGGACACACTGCCTCGCACAATGTTACACGCAATGCAGCGCTCTTCGCCGTTCGGATACCGCGCGCTGCGCATGCAGAGCCGCGAAACGTACGGATTGCGGCGTTTTTCTCTTCGGGAAATAAATCGTGTCTTTGCGGGCGAAAAAGTTTTGAGCGTTACGCCTGCCTTTTGACCAGTTCGCCAAGCAAGAAAGGTTTTTACAGATTAGCCATATTGTATTTCCCTCAAAAACAGGGATTTCGTTAGGTATTCAAAACTACGTTTGTTCAGACGGCCTCAGATGCGTCGTCTGAAACTTATTCCACAAATTCAGCGCAATCGTCACACCCCAAAATCACGATGTGAGCAGAAGCCGATGGGAATCAGCACTTTCCAGCCCAAGCGCACTGATTTTGGTCGTAGCGGTAGCGTGGGAAGAGTTGCACGGATCCACAGATACCAGTACAGCACGCCGTCCTGCGAACATCCAGAATGCGGAAGGCGTGCCGATAAATGCCCCAGCTTTGCGGGAACGGAGACAACCAGCCGCCGAGGAACATCAGCGATGTCAGCGCGGCAATCAGAATCATGAAAATGTATTCGGCAAGGAAGAACAGCGCGAATGCGAAGCCGGATATTCGACGTGGTGACGGCAACGATTTCGGCTCGCCCTCCGCCACGTCAAAACGGTGCGCGGTTGGTTTCGGCAACGGCGGAATCGAGATGAACTGATGAGAAGATTGAAGGCGGCGGCCAGTTCACGAGAACGCGAACGCCCGCGCCATACCCTGGCTTGCGCGGCAACGATGTCGGAGAAGTTCATGCTGCCCGACACCATACGACGCACACCAGCACAGCGCTCATGGCAATCTCGTAGGAAATGCTTTGTGCGGAAGCACGCATTGCGCCCAAGAACGAATATTTGGAGTTGGAAGCCCAGCCCGCGATGATCACGCCGTAAACCGACAGCGAGGTAATCATCAGGATGTGCAAAGGCCGATATTGATATTGGTGCCCGGCACCATTCTTCGTTGAACGGATCACTGCCCACGCCGCAGCGACGGGGCGAGCGACATAATCGGCCGATGTAGAACAGGGCTTTGTTTGACAGCTTCGGACGGGTTACTTTCAAACAAGTTTGAACACGTCGGCAAACGGCAGAATCAGACCCCACGGGGCGGTTGCGTTCGGACCGACGCGAAGCGCTGTGAAACCGATGACTTTACGTTCTGAAATAGGGTCGGTGAGCGCGGTGGCAGAATGGGCGGGAATCGCTAATACGATGACGATGACGGACACCACCAAGCCTACGGTGATGCCCGTCTGCAGACCGAGCGTTGCGGCAGAGGTTTTGGAACCATTCTGCACTGATCAGCTCCCGCCAGTTCATTAGTGTCCATCAACGCACCCAGCGCGGCATTTTCGGTATGCAGCGGCAGATGCACCACGTTTTCAGGCAGTCCGGCATCGGCTTTGACGGCAACCGATACGCCTGCGCCGTTTTGTTTGGCGACAGCGGTTTGTCCGTCTTGCAGGCCCAAGCGTGCCAATGTGTCTGGATTTACACGCGCGGCAGGCACGGCGGCATGGCTGGTCGCTTGCAACGGCGCGGAACGGCGCACGATGGCATCGGTGTGATAAATGCCCACTCCGCCCACACGTACGATACGGCTTGAGGTCGTCTGAAAATCTTTTTGAGTCGAAGCAGCGCGGTTGTTCAGTTTGGACGGCAGGCTTTCCGCATCCAACGCGTCTTTTAGAATCGCAGCGGTATCGTGATATTCAAAACCTTTCAGGTCAAACAGGTTGCTCAATACGCGCAACACTTTCCACAGCGGACGCGAGTCGCCCGAAGCCCCTGAACGACACCGTGAAGCGATTGCAGACGGCCTTCCATCATTGATGAAGCTGCCCGAGAGTTTTCGGTAAACGGCGCAATCGGCAGCAATACGTCGCACACGTCCAGCAGCGTTTCGCTAACAAACGGCGTAAACGCCATCACGCTTTTCGCCTGTTTCAACGCGGCTACGGCTTTTGCGCCGTCCGCCGTATCGATTTCACGCTCGACGTTGAGCAGCAAGACTGCCTGTTTCGGCGCGATTTGCCATTTCAACAACGCTCTCGCCGGAGTTTTACGCCCAAGACATCCGCACCGACGCTGTTGGCAGCTTGCGGCAAAATGCCCAACACCGCGCGCGTTGCATCCGCCAGCTCTTTTGCGCGGCGGCGTAAATTGCGGCGTAATCAGGATGGTTTTGCACTTCCGCGCCCATCACCGCTGCTTTTTCAGCATTTTTCAGGCTGGCGGTCACTGCGTGTTCCGCATCGGCAGACAGGTTTTTCAGACGACCCGCCCACTGTCGGGATGCACCGCTTCCCTGAGCCAGAAGCGGCATAAACAATTCTTCCTTGCTCGCTTGCACAACACACCCAAGGCCATACGTTCTTTGGCAGCGCGGCAGGCGGGCAGTCAGGAGCGGCTGTTCTTTTGCGCAGGTTTGCACCGACTACTAATACGGCTTCGTTATCCGCCAGCGCTTCGATACTTTGTCCCAACCATTGCGCACCATTGAGGTCGTCTGAAAGACGTTTATCCTGTTGGCGCAGGCGGGTGGTGAAGTTTTTAACACCCTAGCCGTCGGCAAATTTCTTCGCCAGATACAGCTCTTCAACCGTATCTCATCGGGTTCGCCCAAATGCCGACTTGGTTTTTGGTTGCCGTCTTTGGCGATACAGTCAATGCGCGCTGCGGACATATTCCAGCGCAGTTTTCCAATCCACGTCCATCCATTCGCCGCCCTGTTTGATTTTTCGGGTTTTTCAGACGGCTTTCGTGATACAGGCCTTCGTAGGCGAAACGGTCGCGGTCGGACAGCCAGCATTCGTTAATCGCTTCGTTTTCCAGCGGCAGCTCGCGGCGACGGTATGGTCTTTCGGTTTGCTACAATCAGGTTGCTGCCCAAAGCGTCACGGGCGGAAACGGATTTGCGGCGGTTCAGCTCCCAAGTACGCGCGTTGAAGCGGAACGGTTTACTGGTCAGCGCGCCGACAGGGCACAAATCGATGACGTTACCCGACAGCTCGGTTTCCACCCGCTTTGCCAATGAAAGGCATGATTTCGGAGTGTTCGCCGCGATTCGCCATCGCACTTTCCTGCACCGGGCCAGCGATTTCTTCTGGTGAAACGCACGCAGCGGGTGCAGTGGATGCAGCGGCTCATTTCTCGGCAGGGAAAAGCGCCCCCTATGTCTTTGCCGACGACGGAACGTCTTTTCTTCGCGTGCTAGCGGCTGCGGTTTTGCTCGTAGCCCACCGCCAAATCCTGCAACTGGCATTCGCCGCCTTGGTCGCAGGTCGGACAATCAAGAGGATGGTTGATGAGCAGGAACTCCATCACGCCTTCCTGCGCCTCGCGGGCTTTTTGCCGAATGCGTACGCACAATCATGCCGTCCGTTACCGGGCGTGGCGCAGGCGGGCAGCGGTTTGGGGCTTTTTCCACGTCCACCAAACACATACGGCAGTTGGCGGCGATGGAGAGCTTTTTGTGGTAACAGAAATGCGGAATATAAGTACCGAGCTTGTGCGCGGCCTCAATCACCGTCGCGCCCTGCTCCACAGATACCCTGTTTGCCGTCGATTTCGATTTGTAACATGGTTCGTTCCTAGTTACGGTATTTGATAAAGTAATCTTTATGGAGGTCGTCTGAAAAATGGGTTTCAGACGGCCTTTAAAGTATAAGTTTATTGCTTGTTTATTTTTAGGAGGGGTTTCTTAATTTTTGAAAAATCCAGAATTCTAGTACAACCCATCGCACCACCCTCTTCCTCCGTACTGAGAGGAAACAGGTTTCGTCCAGAACATAAAGTAACAGATTCCCGCCGCAATGTCTTTCAATATCATGTTTTTGCTTTATTTCAGGAATCACCTGAAACATTCAAATCTGCTCATAGTCTCGTCCCTTCCCCGTCCAGCGGGGAAGGCTAGGATGGGGTGGCTTTGCAACGTTGCAGCCGTCTTATTTTCCGCCGCACATTTCGATAATCTTTTCCAGTACTGCTTCGGTTTGCTGCAAAACTTCATTATTCCAAAACCGCAACACCCGATAACCTTGGGCATTCGAAAACGCCGTCCGCTGCTCCCGCTCATACTCAATCTGTTCCGAATGTTGTCCGCCGTCCAATTCAATAATCAAACGATGCTCCATACTGACAAAATCGACGATATATCCGCCTATTGTCTGTTGGCGTCGGAGTTTATTCCGTTTAACCGTTTTGCCGCGCAAGTGATGCCACAATTTCTGCTCGGCCAAAGTCATATTCTGCTTCAGATTACGGACATTCTGTTTTAATGCCGTATTTTCGTGCTGTACCGCATAGTCAAGGCCTCAATCTTTTTCAGACGACCCATACGGAGGCCGTCTGAATCTTGCCCGTATAAAAATCTGTTTCAAAATAGTTCAAGCACCACCCCCACTAACCTCCCCGCGAGCGAGAGGGAATCCGTCGTTGGTGAATCCCAAACACACCGATATTCAGGTCGTCTGAAACCTCAACACCACTTATTCGGTTTCATCGGTCCGCCGTGTTCGATGTAATGCACAAACTCATCACGGAAATGCTTGGTAAAGCTGCGGACAGGGAAGACGGCGGCATCGGCAAGGGCGCAGATGGTGCGGCCTGCCATTTGGTTACCGACGGAATCCAGCAAATCCAAGTCTTCCATGCGGCCTTTGCCTTCTACGATGCGGTGGACGATGCGGTAAAGCCAGCCCGTACCTTCTCGGCAAGGCGTACATTGGCCGCAAGACTCGTCGTAGTAGAAGTAGCTCAAACGCTCAAGGGCTTTCACCATGCACACGTCTTCGTCCATCACGATAATCGCGCCGGAACCCAGCATCGAGCCCGCTTTGGAAATCGAGTCATAGTCCATATTGGTCTGCATCATGATATCGGCAGGCAATACGGGTGCAGACGAACCGCCGGGAATAACGGCTTTAAGTTTTTTACCGCCACGCATACCGCCCGCCATTTTCAAGACTTCGGCAAACGGCGTACCCAATGGCACTTCATAGTTGCCCGGACGCTCGACGTGGCCGGAAATACAGAACAATTTGGTACCGCCTGCATTCGGAATACCTTTATCGGCAAATGCCTGTCCGCCGTCACGGATAATGAAGGGGACGGAGGAGAACGTTTCGGTATTGTTGATGGTGGTCGGTTTGCCATACAGGCCGAACGAAGCAGGGAATGGCGGTTTAAAGCGCGGCTGGCCTTTTTTGCCTTCCAACGATTCAAGCAATGCGGTTTCTTCGCCGCAGATGTATGCACCGTAACCGTGGTGGGCGAAGAGTTCAAATTCAAAATCCGAACCCAAAATATTTTTACCCAAAAAGCCTGCGGCACGCGCTTGCTCCAAAGCGGCCTCAAAGCGTTGGTAGCCTTCGAAAATTTCGCCGTGGATGTAGTTGTAGCCGGCTTTCGCACCCATCGCGTAACCGGCAATAATCATGCCTTCAATCAGTGCATGAGGATTGAACATGATGATGTCACGGTCTTTAAATGTACCCGGCTCGCCTTCGTCGGTGTTACAAACCACATATTTTTCGCCCGGGAAGGAACGGGGCATAAAGCTCCATTTCAAACCAGTCGGGAAGCCCGCACCGCCACGACCGCGCAAGCCGGAGGTTTTGACTTCGTCAATCACATCGGTTTGCGAGATGTTTTCGGACAGGATTTTACGCAGGGCGGTATAGCCGCCACGTTTGACGTATTCGTCCAATGTCCAGCAATCGGGATTGGCGGTATCCACTTGGTCAAAAATCACGCCTGATTGGTAAATAGCCATTTTTGGTGTGCCTGTTTGTTTTCGTATAGGTTGCAGCCGTTGTTTTCAGACGGCCTAATATACCTTTGTATATCGACTCTATGCCGTCTAAAATATGTTGATTCACTAAAGTTGATATTTCAGACGACCATGTATTTCGTTTTCATGGTTATAGACCTAGTCTACTTTGCTGAAGTTATCACCATCCACCGCATTTATCTTCACATGGAATCCCATCACCATCACCATCCATTTTGGTATCAGAACAATTCTGTAAAAACCATTTGGCCTCTTCGCATGACACCATCTGAGAACAATATTGCCTGCCATCACAACGATATTTATTACTATTGCTTTTTTTAGCTTGTATCGTAGCTGGATCATTAAGCTCTATTGGTGCATTAGTTTGTTTAGGGACTAATTTTACTGCGGCGAATTGATATATCTGATAACCAATTAACCCGAAAAGTGCCAACCCTACCAATTTCGTCAATATGGAAGACGACATATCTAAGGCAAAAAATGATTTTTTCTTTGCCCTCGAATGATGGTTATGATTCCGCTTAAAATCTCTTGCCTCACGATTTAAGTAACGAATCTGTTTAGCAACATTTTTTCCTTTTCCGTTAGAAGATACTTCAAAGCCAACCGCCTCATTAATTTCAGGACGAGGGCTTCTTTGGGAAAAGTCAGAAATATGGCAGAAAATTTCTTGTTTACTACCATCTATCCGTATAAAACCATAACCTTTTTCATCATCCCACTTAACAATTATCCCTTTCATTAACCGCTTCCCTTTTTATTGTTACTTTTAAATCACAATTTAAAATTTTGGAATAACTAGTAAGTTTGATTACAAACCTAATATGTTCAGACGATCTATTCTAATTCTGCTAATTTTTTCTCAATCGCCTCTTCAGTCATAAAGCTGCACATGCTGTGGTTGTTGACCAGCATAACCGGAGCGTCGCCGCATGCGCCCATGCATTCGCCTTCGACAAGGGTAAATTTGCCGTCAGGCGTGGTTTCGCCGTAGCCGATACCGAGTTTTTGTTTGAGGTATTCGCCGGTAGCCATACCGCCGCGCAGGGCGCAGGGCAGGTTGGTACAAACGGTCAGTTTGTATTTGCCGACAGGCTCAAGGTCGTACATATTGTAGAAAGTAGCGACTTCGTAGGCTTGTGCAGGCGAGATGCCGATATAGTCTGCGACAAAGGCGATGGTTTCGGGAGCAAGCCAGCCTTTTTCGGTCTGGGCAATACGCAATGCGCCCATAATGGCAGAGCGGCGTTGGTCGGCAGGATATTTTGCCAACTCAATATCGATTTGTTTTAAGGATTCTGCGGATAACATTATCGGTCAACCTCCCCGAATACGATGTCCTGCGTACCGATGATGGCAACGACGTCGGCCAGCATGTGGCCTTTTGCCATTTCGTCCATGCCTTGCAGGTGGGCGAAGCCGGGTGCGCGGATTTTCAGGCGGTAGGGTTTGTTTGCGCCGTCTGAAATGATGTAAACGCCGAACTCGCCTTTCGGATGTTCGACAGCGGTATAGGTCTCGCCCTCAGGAACGTGCATACCCTCGGTAAAGAGTTTGAAATGGTGAATCAGGTCTTCCATACCTGTTTTCATTTCGGTACGTTTGGGCGGAGCGAATTTGTGGTTTGTGGTAATGACCGGACCCGGATTGACACGCAACCACTCGGAACATTGTTTGATGATGCGCACGGATTGACGCATTTCTTCCATACGGCAGAGGTAACGGTCGTAGCAGTCGCCGTTCACACCGACGGGAATATCGAAATCCATTTTGTCGTACACTTCGTAAGGCTGTGTCTTACGCACGTCCCATTCCACGCCGGAACCGCGAAGCATAACGCCGGTAAAGCCTTTTTGCATGGCGCGCTCAGGAGTGACAACGCCGATGCCGACGGTACGCTGTTTCCAAATACGGTTGTCGGTCAGGAGGGTTTCGAGTGTGTCGATGTTTTTCGGGAAACGTTCGCAGAAGGCGTCGATAAAGTCGAGCATGGTGCCTTCGCGGGATTCGTTGAGCTGCTTCAACACTTTAGCGTTGCGGAATTTGCTGCTTTCGTATTTGGGCATGAAGTCAGGCAGGTCGCGGTAAACGCCGCCGGGACGGAAGTAGGCTGCGTGCATACGTGCGCCGGACACGGCTTCGTACAAGTCCATCAGCTCTTCGCGGTCGCGGAAGGCGTAAAGGATGGCGGTCATCGCGCCGATGTCGAAGGCGTGCGAACCGATGCCCATCAAGTGATTGAGGATGCGCGTTACTTCGGCAAACATCACGCGGATGTATTGGGCGCGGATAGGCACATCGATACCGGCAAGTTTTTCTACTGCCAAACAATACGCCTGCTCGTTGACCATCATGGAAACATAGTCCAAGCGGTCCATATAGGGCAGGGCTTGCAGATAGGTTTTGGTTTCAGCCAGTTTTTCAGTACCGCGGTGCAGGAGGCCGATGTGCGGGTCGGCGCGGACGATGGTTTCGCCCTCCAACTCCAAAATCATACGCAATACGCCGTGCGCCGCAGGGTGTTGCGGGCCGAAGTTGATGGTGTAGTTTCTTAATTTATTGGCCACCGTAGTTCTCCTCACGGACGATACGCGGCGTGATCTCGCGCGGCTCAATGGTAACAGGTTGGTAAATCACGCGTTTTTGCTCTTCGTCGTAACGCATTTCCACATAGCCGGAAATCGGGAAGTCTTTGCGGAACGGATGTCCGACAAAGCCGTAATCGGTCAGGATACGGCGCAAGTCCGGGTGGTTGTTGAACATGATGCCGTACATATCGAAGGCTTCGCGTTCGTACCAATCCGCGCTGTTGTAAATATCGACTACGGATTCGACTACGGGGAAGTCGTCGTCTGAAACCCAGACACGTACGCGGATGCGTTGATTGTTTTTAACGGAAAGCAACTGACTGACGACGGCAAAGCGCTTTGCCCCTGCCATACTTTCGTTTTTTGTAAGTGCTGTAATCGACACCGCACAAATCGACCAAAAAGCTCGAAATGCAGTTCTTCACGATCGCGCAGCGTGGTCATCACTGAAACATAATGTTCGGGCAGACACTCGACGGTAATCTCGCCCAAAGCGGAAATGACTTTGCTTGCCTGATCGCCCAAGCACGCCGACGACGGTCTCGTATAAGTTTTTGAATGCTATGCCATATCGTCCTCTCTACTCGTCACGCGCGATGGTGGAAGTGCGCTTGATTTTTGTTGGAGCTGAATCAGGCCGTAAATCAGGGCTTCCGCAGTCGGCGGACAACCCGGCACATAAACGTCTACCGGCACGACGCGGTCGGCACCGCGCACAACGGAATAAGAATAGTGATAATAGCCGCCGCCGTTGGCACACGAGCCCATAGACAATACCCAGCGCGGCTCGGCGAGCTGGTCGTATACGCGGCGCAGCGCAGGCGCCATTTTGTTGGTCAACGTACCTGCCACAATCATCAGGTCGGCCTGACGGGGGGACGGACGGAAAATGATGCCGAAACGGTCAAGGTCATAACGCGCCATACCCGCATGCATCATTTCCACGGCGCAGCAGGCCAAGCCGAAAGTAACCGGCCACAATGAACCGGTACGCATATAGTTCAACACCGTATCCGCGCTGGTGGTGATGAAACCTTTTTTCAAAACGCCTTCTATTCCCATTCCAGCGCACCTTTTTTCCATTCGTAAATAAAGCCTACCGTCAGAACGACGATAAACACCAGCATAGACCAGAAGCCGTATGCGCCCAAATCTTTGAACACGACAGCCCACGGCAACATGAACGCAACCTCCAAATCAAACAGGATAAAGAGGATGGCGACGAGGTAATAGCGCACGTCGAACTTCATCCTTGCGTTTTCAAAGGCTTCGAAAACCGCATTCGTAAGCCGCGTCTTTTTTTCGGCATAGTGGCGTTTCGGGCCCTAAAATTGTGCCGAGCAGAATAAACAGCACGCCGGCCGCGAGGCCGACGAGGATGAATACGAGGACGGGAAAGTAACTGGCCAACATGGTCTATACCCTAACTGGTTGACAGACAAATCTTAATATCCTGCTATTTTATCGAATTTCAAAAATCCATTAAAAAGGTAAAATGTCGGTCAACCTGCAAAAATCTTAATAAATTCAATAAGTTTATGATAACGATTCTTATTTGTGTTTTATAACAACCCAACTTCATTCCTTTACCCATATCCAACGCCAATAAAATTGGATAGAAAAATGCAACACCCACCGCCAGCCCTAAACACAACAAAACCCTTCCAATAAACCAGATTCGCTTTTCAGACGACCTTTTGTCCGTCTTTATCAACAGAATCTGCTAAAAATCGTCCCGTTTCCACTTCAACCTGACAGCAGCAATACATGAATATCTTTTTACGAAGAGTCCGGCCAATTCAAAGTCGCCGCCATCGTTCAAAAACGATGCCACCTACCAAGTCGATACCCAACACGGCAAGCGCACCAAAGTGAAAGCGAACAGCGTCTTTGCCGAGTTCGACGGCGATATGGCGGCGTTTTTGGAGAACGCGCAGGCGCAGGCGGCGGACATCGACACCGATTTATTGTGGGAAGTATGCGGCGAAGAAGAATTTTCCGCCGAGGCGATTGCCGAAGAATATTACGGTCATGCGCCGACCAAAACCGAGCTGAGCGGCGACCTTGATTGCGCTGTACGCCGCGCCGATGTATTTCTACAAAAAAGCCAAAGGCGTGTTCAAAGCCGCGCCCGAAGAAACTTTAAAACAAGCACTTGCCGCCATCGAACGCAAAAAACAGCAAGACGCGCAAATCGACGCTTGGGCGGAAACCTTGAAACGCGGCGAGATGCCGTCTGAAATCGCGGCAGATTTGAAAACCATCCTGCACGCGCCCGACAAACGGTCGCTGACCTACAAAGCCTTTTACCAAAGCCGCCGACGCGCTGAAAAACCTCCGCTTACGAATTGGCGAAAAAAACAGGCGGCATTACGTCCATTCCGCAATACCTGCAAGACGGGTTTGAAATCAAATACTTCCCTAAAGGAACAGGTTTTCCCCGACCTTGCCCTGCCCGAAATGCCCGACCCTGCCCAAGGCTGATGTTACCGCCTTTTCCATTGACGACGAATCGACCACCGAAGTCGATGACGCTTTAAGCCTGACCGACTTGGGCAACGGCACGAAACGCGTCGGTATCCACATCGCAGCGCCGTCGCTTGCCGTTAAACGGGCGACAAAATGGAAAAACATCATGGAACGCTTGAGTACGGTCTATTTTCCGGCGGAAAAATCACCATGCTGCCCGAAAACTGGATTGCCGCGTTCAGCCTCGGTGCAGGCGCGTACCGTCCTGCCGTCAGCATTTATTTCGATGTGGACAGCGGGTTCAGCGTCGGCGAGCCGACCCTGCAAAAATCGAAGCCGTCAACATCGCCGAAAATCTGCGCATCAAACCATCGAGCCGCATTTTCAACGCCGAAACCGGCTTGGACGAAGCCGGGCGAAATGATGTTCGCCCATCATCAAGACCTGATTTGGTTCCACCAATTCGCCGTTGCCCTGCAAAAAGCGCGCGGCAAATACGAACCAGACCGCGCGCCGCAATACGATTACAGCATCGAATTGGATGAGGAAGGCAAAGTCTCCGTCGTCCGCCGCGAACGCGGTTCGCCCATCGATATGCTGGTCAGCGAAATGATGATTTTGGCTAACAGCACTTGGGCGCAGATGCTCCACGAAAACGACCTGCCCGGCCTCTTCCGCGTCCAACCCGCCGGAAAAAGTGCGCACGAGCACCAAATCCGAGCCGCACATCGGCATGGGCGTGCAGCATTACGGCTGGTTCACCTCGCCGCTGCGCCGCGCCGCCGACTACATCAACCAAAAACAACTCCTCAGCCTGATAGACGACACCGCCGAACCGCTCTTCCAGCAAAGCGATGCCGAACTCTTCGCCGCCCTGCGCGACTTCGACACCGCCTACGCCGCCTACGCCGATTTTCAACGGCAGATGGAAGCCTACTGGAGCCTCGTGTACCCTGCAACAGCAAGGTACAAGCGAGCTGACCGCAACCATCCTCAAAGAAGACCTTGTCCGCATCGAAGGCCTGCCGCTGGTAACACGCGCCACCGGCATCCCGTTCGACGCGCTGCCCAAATCGCAAGTTCTGCTCAAAAATCACCGAGCTTGATCCCGAAAAAGCAGTTTATCGCGTTGAATTATGTAGCTGTCGCTCCTGCGGTTGCGTAAGTTTGCCGCCATGAAAAAGGTCATCTGAAAAACCTTGGATATAGGTTTTCAGACGACCTCTTTTACGTCTTAACAGCCTCTAGCGAGTTTCCACCGTTTGAAATCTCTCGGTCTAAAAACCCATCGCAGCCAACGAAACGAAATACAAACCGCCGCCTATCGCAATCAGGATGCACAACTGACCGGCTTTACGCAAACCGCCGACATGCACCCACTCAAACGGCAGATAAGCCTGCGCCGCCCACAATCCGCCGCCCATCACGACAAGCGACAGCAGCATTTTACCCAGAAAACTCCCCCACCCTTTACCAGGTCGGTAAATACCATGTTTGCGCAACAGGTAAAACAACAATCCCGCATTGATACGCGCCTAAACCGATGGCAAGCGAAAAGCCCGACGTGTTTCAGAGGGCCGATAAAGGCAAGGTTCATCAACTGCGTGCAAACGAGCGTGAAGATGGCAATTTTGACTGGCGTTTTGATGTTTTGCCGCGCATAGAAACCGGGTGCCAACACTTTAATCATGATTAAGCCGATTAAACCGAAAGAATAGGCAATCAGCGCATGTTGCGTCATCTGCACGTCAAACAGCGTGAATTCTCGGTACATAAACAGCGTCGCCACCAACGGAAACGACAACACCGCCAGACCGACCGCCGCCGGCAGGGTCAGCAGCATACACAGGCGCAAACCCCAGTCGAGCAGTCCGGAAAACTGCTCGGTATTCTGATTGAGCGGCATGTTTGGACAAAGTCGGCAGCAAAATCGTACCGAGCGCCGCACCCAAAACACCGCTGGGCAGCTCCATCAGTCGGTCGGCGTAATACATCCACGAAACGCTGCCCGATTGCAGATAAGAAGCGAAAATCGTGTTGATCACTAAAGAAATTTGCGCCACGCTCACACCCAAAAATCGCAGGCGCCATCTGTTTCATCACACGGTTGACCGCCGCATCTTTAAAAATTCAGTTTGGGCAGTTTCAAAAAGCCCAGTTTCGCCAACCAAAGGGAGCTGAAAGCCAAGCTGCAAAATCCCGCCGACAAAAACTGCCCAAGCCAGCGCGGTAACGGGCGGATCAAAAATAGGGTATGAAATACAGCGAAAAAGACGATAAAAGAAAATATTCAAAAACGTCGGCGTAAACGCAGGAATGCTGAACTTATGATAAGAATTCAGTATCGAACCGACAAAGGAAGACAACGAAATCAATAAGATATAAGGAAACGTAATCCGCAGCAAATCGATGGAAAGCTGGAATTTGTCCGCATCCTTGGCAAAGCCGGGCGCGGAAGCCCAAATCACCCAAGGCGCGGCAAGAATACCCAGCGCGGTAACAATCACCAGGACAAACGACAGCATCCCCGCCACATGGCGGATAAACGCCTCCGTCGCCTCTTTCGAACGCGTTTCCCTTATATTCCGCCAAAATCGGCACGAAAGCCTGGGCAAACGCCCCTTCCGCAAATACCGCGGCGCAGCAGGTTCGGCAGTTTGAACGCCACAAAAAGGCGTCGGTCGCCATACCTGCACCAAACGCTCGAGCATTACCGTATCGCGCACAAATCCAAGTATGCGCGACAGCATTGTTAAGCTACCGACCCTTGCCAAAGCCCCCTAACAAATTCATCCGTTTTATTCCTTCAAAAGTCCAGACGTCGTCTGAAAGCGCGTATTGTACGACAGAATATACAAATCTAGGCAAATCGGTATTCCAACAGGCAAACATATAGCGGATGAACACCCCCTGCTTCGTTGCCTGTTCCTTATGTTGCCCACCATCAAAAAGGTCGTCTGAAAACCTATTTTCGGGTTTGAACTGCACCCCAAAAGTTGGACATCCCCTCCAACTCACAAGGTGCAGTTTTTTTATGAGCAAATATACATTACACTTCAAATACCAAGCCGTACTCCACTACCTGCATATACGCAGCCAACAGCGTACCGCTGACCACTACGGCATCTCACGAACCCACCTGCGACGATGGATACGCGCCTATCAAGAAGGCGGCATCGGCGCACTCGAACATCCCCTAATCCAAAAACCATGACCCGACACCGCAAAAACCCCTTCATCGCCGACAAACCCGACCACGAAAAACACAGGCAGAGCTTATCGAAGAGTTGTGCTATATGCGCGCAGAGGTCGCCTACCTAAAGGAGTTAAAAGCCCTCAGCCAAAAGCAGACCGAAAAGGACAAAGCCAAACCGTCCAAGCACTGAGGGCGCAACACCCGCTCAAATACCTGCTGCACATCGCAAACCTGCCCAAAAGCAGCTTTTACTACCACCACCAAGACCGGCCCGACCCCGACGAAGCCGACAAAGCACTCCTCGTCGAAACCTACCGGCGGCATAAAGGACGCTACGGACAAAGGCGCATTGCCGCCGCATTGGATTGGAACCGCAAAAAAGCAGCTCGGCTGATGAAACAGATGGGGCTGAAAGCCAAAATACGGGCAAAAAAAGCCTACCGCCATCCCGCCATGGGCGAGATATCGGAACACCTCCTCAAACGCGGTTCAAAGCCCGAAAGCCCAACGAAAATGGCTGACCGACGTTACCGAACTCAAAGGAAGGACGGCAAACTGTACCTCTCGCCAATCTTGGACTTGTTCAACCGCGAGATCGTCGCCTACGCCATGAGCCGCAGAGCCGACAGCGAAATGGTGAAGGAAATGCTCGAAAAAGCCGCACTCCGTCTGACTGATAAAGGAACGATGCTTCATTCGGACCAAGGTGTGCTGTACCGTACGTCGGGATATAGGGAATTGCTTGCCCAACATTCCATGGTTCAAAGCATGTCGCGAAAGGCGAATTGTTGGGACAATGCACCGATGGAAAGCTTCTTTGCGGTGTTGAAGACGGAGTGTTTCTATAACGCAGGTGAATTGACGGTAGATGAATTGATGAAGCAGATAGATGACTATATGGATTACTACAACCGGGAGCGTTGCAGTTTGAATTGAAAAAGCTGAGTCCTGTCGCACAGAACCCAGCTTGCACAGAGCGCCTGAATAGGCTTTTATGAGTGTCCAAGATTTGGGGGCCAGTTCAAACCTATTTTCGGGTTTTTCAGACGACCTGTCGCTTTATCAAATCACTGCAATTATTGCCTGATGGAATCAGCAGTGAACCAGCGTGCCTTCGTCTTCGCCGGTAATGACGCGTTTGAGCGAACCTTGTTTGGCGATGCCGAAGACGACGATGTTGAGTTTGCGTTCGCGGCAGAGGGCGAAGGCGGTTGCGTCCATGACTTTGAGGTTTTTGTTCAGGGCTTCGTCAAAGGTGATGGTTTCGTAGCGCGTGGCGGACGGGTCTTTTTCGGGTCTGCGGTATAAACGCCGTCCACATTGGTGGCTTTGAGCATGACGTCGCAGTTCATTTCGGCTCCGCGCAGGGCGGCGGCGGTGTCGGTGGTGAAGAACAGGTTGCCCGTACCGGCGGCGAAAATCACGACTTTGCCTTCTTCGAGGTATTGGATAGCTTTGGGGCGGGCGTAGGTTTCGGCGATTTGCTGCATGGAAAGCGCGGATTGTACGCGCTTTGATGCCGAGGGTTTCGAAGGCATCTTTTGAGGGCAAGGGCGTTCATGACGGTCGCCATCATGCCCATGTAGTCGGCTGTGGCGCGGTCCATACTGCCTGCTTGGGCGGATACGCCGCGGAAGATGTTGCCGCCGCCGACAACGATGCCGACTTGTACGCCCATTTTGACGATTTCGGCGATTTCACCCGACGGTTTGGACGATGGTGTCGTGATTGATGCCGAAAAGGGTCGGAACCCATCAGGGATTCGCCGGAGAGTTTCAGTAATACGCGTTTGTATTTGATTTGCTGTGTCATGGGATACCTTGCTTTCTTTGGGTGGATAGCGCTCGTTATGCAGGGCGAGACCGACTATTCAATAACGGTGGTATTTTTGCTCCGTAAAACGGCATATTCTGCGTTAAAAAGCACTCGCAAGATGTCCAATCTTGCTGCGCTTTTTGCCTTGAATCTGCCGTTTTCCGTACCAAAAACTGACTCGTTCCAAAATGATCAGTTCACCCTGCGGCGCTGCTTCAATTCGGGGAAAGGGTGTTTGATTTTCAGACGACCTTTCGGGATATTTGGCTGACAGGGTAACGCGTTTTCCGTGGGTGTATGGGTTTGGATAAATTATTATGTGTTGATTATGATGAAATATTTTTCTGTTCGACAGTATTTTAAACAGTGTAACTCTCAAAAAAAAGCACCCTGATTCGTTTGGAATCCAGGTGCTTTCTTTTTCATCTCTGCCTTACACTTTAGCAGCAGCGGCAACTTCGGCTGCGTAGTCGACAACGGCTTTTTCGATACCGTCGCCTACTTTGTAGCGGACGAAGCTGATGATTTCAGTGCCGTTTTTCTTTAGCGAATTGGGCAACGGTTTGGTCAGGGTTCATCACGAATGCTTGGCCGTTCAGGGTGATTTTCGGCCAAGAATTTGCGGATACGGCCTTCAACCATTTTAGCGGCGATGTCGGCAGGTTTGCCGGAAGCGATGGCTTGCTCGGTGTAGATGTGGCGTTCTTTTTCGATGGTTTCGGCATCTACTTCGGCTTCGGTTACGCATTGCGGTTTGGCGGCAACGATGTGCATACCGATTTTACGCGCTACGTCTTCAGAGCCTTTTGAACTCAACCAATACGCCTTCGGTAGCCAATGCACCGTGGATGTAGGCAACCAGTTGGTTGGCAGTGTCGATGACTTGGAAGCGGCGGACAGACATGTTCTCGCCCAATTTGGCGATGATGGCTTTACGTTCTGCTTCAACCAGTTCGCTCAGTTCTTCAACAGAAGCAGGTTTTTCTCGGCAGCGGTTTTCGCAACGAAGTTGGCGAATTCTACGAAGCCTGCGTCTTTGGCAACGAAGTCGGTTTCGCAGTTTACTTCAACCAATGCGCCGACATTGCCGTTGATGGCGTAAGCCAATACGCCTTCGGCAGCGGTACGGCTAGCCAGTTTGCCGGCTTTCGCGCCGGATTTGATGCGCAGGATTTCTTCGGCTTTTTCGAAGTTGCCTTCGGCTTCAACCAAGGCTTTTTGCATTCCATCATGCCCAGGCCGGTAGCGGCGCGCAGGTCGGCAAACCATTTTTGCAGTAATTTCTGCCATTTTGAATCTCCTAGATTTTTGGGGAAACACGGGGTATCCGTGTTTTGGGAATGGGGTTGTCTGAAAAGGTTTTTCAGAACGGGATTTGAGAAAAAGGGCATAACGCCCCTCTTCGGTTTGCCGGATTACTCGGCGGCAGCTTCTTGGGCAGCGGCTACGGTTTCTTGCAGCGCTTGGTTTTTGCCTTTCCAAAAACTGCGTCGGCGATGCCGCGGCAGTACAGGCGGATGGCTTTGGCGGAGTCGTCGTTACCGGGGATGACGTATTTCACGCCGTCAGGGCTGTTGTTGGTATCGACTACGGCGATAACGGGGATGCCCAGTTTTTCAGCTTCGACCAGAGTACCTTTTTGGTAGCCGGTGTCGATAACGAAAATCGCGTCAGGCAGGCCTTTCATGTTTTTGATACCGCCCAAAGAACGTTCCAGTTTTTCAACGTCGCGTTGCATTTCCAGAATTTCTTTTTGTTGAAACCGCCTTCGGCAGCGTTTTTCCAAAGCAGCGGTTTTTCTTCCAGGCGTTTGATGGATTGCTTAACGGTTTTGTAGTTGGTCAGCATGCCGCCCAACCAACGGTGATCGACGAAAGGCATACCGGCGCGGGTAGCTTCTTCGCGGATGATTTCACGCGCTTGGCGTTTGGTGCCAACGAACAGCACGGTGCCTTTTGTTGGCAACCAGACGGCGTACGGCTTCTTGCGCTTCTTGGAACATCGGCAGGGTTTTTCCAGGTTGACGATGTGGATTTTATTGCGCGCACCGAAAATGTATTGTGCCATTTTCGGGTTCCAGAAACGGGTTTGGTGGCCGAAGTGAACGCCCGGCTTCAATCATCTGACGCATAGTAATTTGAGACATTTTATTTCCTTGAAAGGGTTAAGAGCACATTCAATCGCATAGAACTTGATAGGCTGCGCCTGTTGTCAAGCACCCTTCGGCGAAAGTGGGCATAAGTTTTTAAAAATAGTGTGTTTCCGAAATGGAAAACTGACGGATTATAGCGGATAAGGGGTCGTCTGAAAGAGGTTTTATGCACTGTCGTCCTGTTTGCCGCCTTCTTGTCCGGCTGCGCGGCGGCTTTTGTTCGAATGCTTCCTTTCCTGCTGCTTCATCAGGCGATTGCGGCGGCGGATGGTGACGGTGAAAAACGGTAAACGCAACGGGCAGGACTGCCCAAAAAACCAAATAAATCAAAGCGCGCAATGCTGGGCTGGGCGGCGGAATACATGACGGCGACGAAGAGGTAACCGATAAGGACGATATGCCACATGGCGGAATCCTGTTTTGATGTTAACGGAGCGTTTATAATCGCCGTATTCTACAACAACACTCAAAAGGTCGTCTGAAATGAGGAATGAGGAAAACACGCCCTGCGCCGAGATTGCGCGCGCCCGCGCGCAGATGGGGTATAAAGGACGGTTGGCGGCGGGGCAAACGATTAACCGCCTGCTCAAACGTTATATCAAGAAGGGGCGGAAGATCGGCGTGTATTGGCCGATGGGCAGCGAGCTGCGGCTGGACGGCTTTGTGCGTGCGGCACAAAAACGCGGCGCCAAACTCTATCTGCCTTATATCGAACCGCGTTCGCGGCGGATGTGGTTCACGCCCTATCCTGCCGACGGGGTGAAACAAGAACGCAAACGCGGCAGGGCGAAGCTGCATGTGCCGCAGTTTACGGGACGCAAAAATCCGCGTACACGGTTTATCGATATTGTTTGTCCCGATTGTCGGCATGGACCGCGAAGGCTACCGCTTGGGGCAGGCTGGCGGCTATTACGATGCGACGCTCGCGGCGATGAAATACCGCTTTACAGGCAAAAACCATAGGGCGTAGGCTTTCGCTGCCAACTGGTTGACACACTGCCGCGCGAACCGCACGACCTGCCGCTGGACGGGTTTTGTATCGGAGTCGGGCGTGCTGGTGTTCAAACATCATTAACCAATAGTTTTCAGACGACCTTAAAGATGCCGTCCGTTAAGACACTATGAAAAGGTCGTCTGAAAACTCAAATCATCGAATACAAAGGAAACCTCATGGCTGATTTTTCATCCGTTCCCGTTTTGTCCTTCGACCGCGTCCGTCTCGAACCTTTGACAGCGGCACACGAAGCCGGTTTGCGCGAAGCAGTTTGCGACGGCGAAGTCTGGAAGCTGAACGTAACCACTGCGCCCGAACCCGACCAAGTAGCGGACTACATCCGCACCGCCATCAAACCCGCCTCGCCTTTTGCCGTCATCGACGAAGACACGGGCAAAATCGTCGGTCAACTTCGCTTTACCACATCGACCCCGCCATCCCCCGCCTCTACATCGGTTTCACATGGTACGCCCTGTCGGCACGGCGCACGCGCATCAATACCGCCTGCAAAATCATGTTGCTCGACTACGTCTTCGACACTTTAAACTGCCGCTGCGCCTGTTGGCAGACCGACAACCTCAACACCGCCTCCCAACGCGCTATCGAACGCTTGGGCGCACACCAAGACGGCATCTTGCGCTGCCACAAACTGCGGAAAGACGGCAGCGTGCGCGATACGGTGGAATACAGCCTGCTACGCGAAGAATGGCCGCAGGCAAGGGCAAAACTGCTCGAAAAAGCGGCAGCTTATGACGCGTCCTGAAAAAACGTTTTCTTCTTCATTTTTTCATCAAAACACGTCCATCTTGCTGACAATCTGAAGTCTTTAAAAAATTAATGAAATAAGGTGTGACACCGCCAATACCCTGATAGTAAAGGTCGTCTGAATGTTTCAGACGACCTTTTCAAACCACGTTTATGTAAATCCAAACAGAAAATCTTTGCAATTCTCAGAAAAATCCACTAAATTCTCAATAACATATTATGAACGGTTTAACATCGGTTCAAAACGTAAAAACCCGCGCGCAATCTTTCCACGCCAAAAACACCGCGCCAGCAGGTTTTACCGCCGAAACAGGCGTTCGTAATACAACGGATAATCATAAAGGCAGGATATGCCTGTTTCTAGGAGTACAACCATGGCTGAAGCAACAGATGTTGTCTTGGCGGGTGGAGGCATTATGAGCGCGACTTTGGGCGTTTTTGCTCAAAGAACTCGAACCGTCTTGGGAAATCACCCTTTATCGAACGCTTGGAAGACGTAGCGTTGGAATCGTCAAACGCTTGGAACAACGCCCGGCACTGGGGCATTCCGCGTTATGCGAACTCAATTACGCCCCGCTCGGCGCAGACGGCACCATCGACCCGACCCGCGCCCTCAATATTGCCGAACAATTCCCACATCAGCCGCCAGTTCTGGTCATCGCTTGTCGAAGAAGGCAAAATCACCGACAACTCCTTCATCCATACCGTCCCGCATATGTCGCTGGTCATGAACACCGACCATTGCGACTACCTCAAAAACGTTACGACGCATTCAAATCCCAAAAACTCTTCGAACGGATGGAATTCTCCACCGACCGCGCCAAAAATCGCCGAATGGGCGCCGCTGGTCATCAACGGCCGTAAAGAAGGACAACCCGTCGCCGCCAACTACTCCGCCGAAGGCACGGACGTCGATTTCGGCAGCCTGACCCGCCAAATGGTGCAATACCTGCGCGAAAAAGGCGTCAAAACCGAGTTCAACCGCCACGTTGACGACATCAAACGCGAATCCGACGGCGCATGGGTGCTCAAAACCAGCGACACCCGCAATCCCGACGGCCAACTCACTCTCCGCACCCGCTTCCTCTTCCTCGGCGCAGGCGGCGGCGCACTGACCCTGCTGCAAAAATCCGGCATCCCCGAAGGCAAAGGTTACGGCGGCTTCCCCTGTTTCGGGCTGTTCTTCCGCAACAGCAACCCCGAAACCGCTGCGCAACACAACGCCAAAGTGTACGGACAAGCCTCCGTCGGCGCGCCGCCCATGTCCGTCCTGCACCTCGACACCCGCAATGTGGACGGCAAACGCCACCTCATGTTCGGCCCTTACGCAGGTTTCCGCTCCAACTTCCTCAAACAAAGGCTCGCTCATGGGTTTGCCCTGTCCATCCACTTGGACAACTTCTACCCCATGCTGCGCGCCGGCTGGGCAAATATGCCCCTGACCAAATACCTCTTGGGCGAATTGCGCAAAAACCAAAGAAGAACGCTTCGCCTCCCTGCTGGAATACTACCCCGAAGCAAACCCTGACGACTGGGAACTGATCACCGCAGGGCAACGCGTTCAAATCATCAAAAAGACTCCGAAAAAGGCGGCGTCCTCCAATTCGGCACCGAAATCGTCGCCCACGCAGACGGCTCGCTCGCCGCACTCTTGGGCGCATCCCCGGCGCATCAACCGCCGTACCCTTTGATGATCAAACTCATCCACCAATGCTTCCCTAGCCGCATTTCCCTCATGGGAAGGTCGTCTGAAAGAACTTGTTCCCGGCTTCGGCATCAAGCTCAACGACAGCCCGCAGCTTGCCGAAGAAATCATCAGCCACAACGCCAAAGTATTGGGTATTCATTACGCTTGAGGCAGATAAATTGCAAGGGCGGGCGTTCCTGCCCGCCTTTTTCAAACTCATTAAAAGTATTAAAAATATAGTGGATTAACTTTAAACCAGTACGGCGTTGCCTCGCCTTAGCTCAAAGAGAACGATTCTCTAGGGTGCTGAAGCACCAAGTGAATCGGTTCCGTACTATCTGTACTGTCTGCGGCTTCGTCGTCTTGTCCTGATTTCAAATTTAATCCACTATAAAACATCAGGTCGTCTGAACATTCGGACGACCTGAATCCATTGGAGACAGGCAAACATGTTTACCGTACAGCGCATTTTACGCATACCGCCCGACCCCGAACAAACCGCAGTCTTTATCGACCGCCTCTATCCGCGCGGCATCCGCAAAGAGGTCTTTGCTACGGCGCTCTGGCTCAAAGACATCACCCCCAGTGCAAACCTACGCCACTGGTATCGTCGAGAATCCGGCTGAACATTTTGACGGTTTCGTCAGCCGTTACCATGAAGAGCTGCACGGCGATACCGAGCAAGCCGCCATTAGGCAGCTCTTGGAGTTGGAACGGCAACATGGCAGCGTTTACTGCTGACTGCCGTCAAAGACCCGCATCATTCCCATGTTTCTGCCTTAGAGCAGTTTTTGGGGACGTCGTTTGAATATCGCGATTAACAAAAAAACAGCAAGACCTGCGTCATTTTTGGGGTTGATGGGCAAAAGGTCGTCTGAAATCGAGTCTAGGTTTCAGACGACCTTTTGTTTTATAGTGGATTAACTTTAAACCAGTACGGCGTTGCCTCGCCTTGCCGTACTATCTCTGTACTGTCTGCGGCTTCGTCGCCTTGTCCTGATTTAAATTTAATCCACTATAAATTAAGAAGGATAAGGGTGTGCCTAATTTCCCGTCGATGTATTCGCCGATATAGACTTTCGAGGCATCAAGATGGAGCGGTCAAGTTCCTGCTTCAGCCACTCGTCGTCGCGTTTGATGATTTCTAAGATGTCGTGGTCGATTTGCCCGTCGGTAATCAGGGGTAACGCAGGCTTTCGTCGCCGTATTGGATGACGGTAAGCTGCCCGTTTTGTTCCATAACGGCGCGTTTGACGGCGGCGATTTCGTAGATGCGGCAGCACGGAGCTTAAACATCAGATCGTGTGCGCTGATGCCGTTTTTCATACATTCTTCGGTTTGGATTTCGCCGTTGACGATGACCCAGACGGACTTCCGTCAATGATGGATTTGACCCAACGGTTGTTGTTTTGATGAACTTGAGGCTCAATACCAAAAGCGTCCACAGAACCATCACGAGGAAAAACTGCAAAAGCCCGACGCTGTCACTGTAAATCACACCGCCGATGATGCCGCCGAGAACATAGTTTTGCACTTGGTCCATGGCGGAGGTGGGGCGAGGTTGCCTTTACCTAAAAGGTTGATTTGCAAAACCAAACCTAAAATGCCCATAAGGAGTTTGAGGGCAAGGAGGAGTATGCTTCCCATGAGTGTGTCCTGTTATTCTTTGTCGATAAGTTCGATGTTGTTGTTGACCAGATTGATGGGGGTCAGGGTGTAGGCGGAGAAGTCTTGATTGAAATGGACTTCGTAGTATTGGTTTTTGATGCCGACGATCATGCCGTTGTACAGGTGCGTACTGTTGACGCTGATGTCGTGCTTTTTCCACCTTTTCGGTTTTCAATCAGGGCATTGAGAAAACCGACCATGCGCGATGTATCCGCGGCGAAGTTTTGGCGTTCGCTATACGAGAGGTATTGGATGCCGCTGATGAGGATGAGCAGCAGCAGGGCAATGATGCTCAGGTCGCGGTATTTGGTGTCCATGCGGTGGCGTAGGTATTGCGACACGGCGAGCAGCAGGACGACAGAGCGCGACGAAAATGAGGACGTATTTCAAGTAGTCGTTGAAATACATATGGTTTTTCAAGATAAAAAGTGTGTGAAGAATTTCATGATTTCAAATGATTTGAGGAAAAGAAATAGAAGGGTCGTCTGAAAACTGAATTTCAGACGACCTTTCCCTGTTTGAAACAGTCCAAAACAGCAGGGCTGCTTTATTTTTATTACCCAACTGCGGCAATACCGAACCTTCGCCCAGCGACAACAAAGCCGCTTTGCGAGTAGATGCCGAGTTTGGCGCGGGTGTCGGTGATGTCGAGGTTGCGCATGGTAAGCTGGCCGATGCGGTCGAGCGGGGTGAACGCGGCGTCTTCGACTTTTTCCAGTGCTCAGGCGTTCGGGTTTGGTAGGTCAGGTTGGGCGATTCGGTGTTCAGAATCGAGTAGTCGTTGCCGCGGCGCAGTTCGAGGTTACTTCGCCGGTAATGGCTTTGGCGACCCAGCGTTGGGCGGTTTCGCGCAACATGAGGGCTTGGCTGTCGAACCAGCGACCTTGGTAGAGCAGGGCGGCCGAGGCGCAGGCCGTTGATGCGGTATTGTTCGATGGTGTCCTCGTTGTGGATGCCGGTCACCAAGCGTTCGTAGGCGATGTGGAACAACGCCATGCCCGGGGCTTCGTAGATGCCGCGCGATTTAGCTTCGATGATGCGGTTTTCGATTTGGTCGCTCATGCCCAAGCCGTGGCGGCCGCCGATGCGGTTGGCTTCGAGGAAGAGTTCGACGGGGTCGGCGTATTCTTTGCCGTTCAGTGCAACGGGCACGCCGTCTTCAAAGCGCACGCTGACTTCTTCGGGTTTGACTTCGACGTTTTCGTCCCAGAAGGAAACGCCCATGATGGGTTTGACGATTTTTGATGCCGCTGTTGAGGAATTCCAAATCTTTTGGCTTCATGTGTCGCGCCGAGCATATTGGAATCGGTGGAGTAGGCTTTTTCAACCGACATTTTGTAGTTGAAGCCGTTGGCAATCAGAAATTCGCTCATTTCGTGACGGCCGCCGAGTTCGTCGATAAATTGTTGGTCGAGCCAAGGTTTGTAGATTTTTCAGCGCGGGATTGGTGAGCAGGCCGTAGCGGTAGAAACGCTCAATGTCGTTGCCTTTTGTAGGTGCTGCCGTCGCCCCAAATATTGACGTCGTCTTCCTTCATGGCGGAAACGAGCATGGTGCCGGTAACGGCGCGGCCCAGAGGCGTGGTGTTAAAGTAGGCGATGCCGCCGGTGGAAACGTGGAACGCGCCGCATTGGATGGCGGCGATGCCTTCATGTGCCAACTGCGCGCGGCAGTCGATCAGGCGGGCGTTTTCCGCACCGTATTCCATCGCTTTTTTGGGAATGGCGTTGTAATCGTCTTCGTCGGGCTGGCCGAGGTTGGCAGTGTAGGCATGAGGCAGCGCGCCTTTGAGTTTCATCCACAACAGCGCGGCAGAGGTATCGAGGCCGCCGGAGAAGGCGATGCCGACTTTTTGACCGATGGGGAGGTGTTGCAGGATAGTATTGTTTTGGCTCATGGGGGAATCCTTTGGACTAAAAATAAATGGGCGCAACCGCCCCTTTTCGTAAAATTAGGTTTATTATCTAATAAACTATTGCCGACAATCCAGCCGAGTAAACCAACAGGTCGTCTGAAAACGGATTTCGGTTTTCAGACGACCTATATCAATCTTGATTTAAAACAGCATTTTGCATACAGCTCCGACAAGGTCGCAGAGCCGATATCGCCGAAATCCTGCAAGCCTGTGCATTCGACAATCCGATGGCGGATGTAATTGACGGACTCCGGGGGTAAAGCCGGCAGACGAGTAAACGACTGTACTGCGGTATATACCGTCAGCGGCGTATCGTACGACTGTCTTGGGGACGAGGCGCAATCCGGTAGATATTAATGATTCTGCTTCGTTTCGTATCAGTAAATACCGCTACGCCGCAAAAATCCTCTAAAAGGCAGTGTTTGCGTGCCTCGCGGCTGATTTTGCAAATCCCTTCTTCTGAAAATACGATTTCGCGGCTGCGTTTATAAAAGTCACGCCACAGCGACCATGCGGCAAAGGCAAAGAGCGTTAAGCCCAGTGCAATGCGCCGTTCCATCAGTATCAAACCCAAGCCGAGACGGAAAAAAGACACTTTCCAAACAGTCAAGCCGGTTTTTCGGTTGTTTTCAAACGATATTCGTGCATGGTTTTCCTTGTGTTTAACCCTTTGGGCGCGTCCGGACATTTTCAGACGACCTCCGAGAAGAAAGATTATGAAAAGACCAACAGCATTTGTTCAACCTCATCATCATCGGCGACGAAATCCTGCACGGCAGCCGCCAAGACAAAGCATTTCGCCTTTTTCAAATCCCTGCTGGAATCGCGCGGACTGAAGCTCAATCAGGTGCAATATCTGCCCGACGAACCTGATTTGCTGGTCAAACAACTGCGCCGCAGCTTTTCAGACGGCCTGCCGACTTTCGTTACCGGCGGCATCGGTTCCACGCCCGACGACCACACCCGTCAAGCGGCCGCCGCCGCTTTGGATTTGCCTGTCGTCCGCCATCCCGAAGCCGCCAAGTTCATCGAAGCTGTTACTCTTTAAACGCGGCGAGCGCTCGACGCCCCCGAACACGCCCAACGCCTGAAAATGGCGGATTTTCCCGCAGGCGCGGAGCTTGTGCCCAACCCGTTCAACAAACTATCGCCGGATTTTCCATCCGCGAACATTATTTCTTCCCCGCTTCCCCGTGATGGCGCACCCGATGGCGGAATGGGTTTTTGGATACTTATTACGCCGACCGTTTCAACCAAAACCGAACGCGGCAGCCGCAGCGTGTATGCGTATTCGGTCAGGCCTGAATCGCGCGTCGCGCCGATTATGGAATACGTCGAACGCACCTACCCGGCGTGCGTCTTGCAGCCCTGCCCAGCGTCGGCTGGCAGAATGCGGACGGAACGGCGGTCAAACCGCATATCGAGTTCGGCATCAAGGCAGAAGCGGGGCATGCCGCGATTTGGACAAAGCATGGGTCGAAGTATTGCAGCGTTTGAGAAAGATGTGGGTGCAGAGTTGAAAGATACGCCTGCTCCCTAAAGCCGTTTTGTTCTTATAGTGGATTAACTTTTAAACCAGTATGGCGTTGCCCGCCTTAGTCTCAAAAGAGAACGATTCTCTAAGGTGCTGAAGCACCAAGTGAATCGGTTCCGTACTATCTGTACTGTCTGCGGCTTCGTCGCCTTGTCCTGATTTAAATTTAATCCACTATATTTTTGATAAAGGTCGTCTGAAAACCCTAAAACGGCTTTTCAGACGACCTCGAGATCCTGATATCAACTTGCAGACTTTCCTATATTACCGTTCCTCTTGCGCGGCTTGATACTCTTTTTAAGGCACTTTTTATCCCCTTGAAATAATTTTTGATAGAAGTACGCTTTTTGACCGTTATCATTTTGGATTAAAAATCTTATTTACTTTTTGCAATCGACTCGATTATATTACCGTTTAATGCAATTTATTACATTAATCAACTATATATACTGTATAAATATACATTATTCGCCTATCAAAAATTCCGAATCGATTGATAACAATCTTTTATCACTTTAGATGCAATATATGACGGAATTTGACTTTATCAGACAATACTTGCAAAAACAGAAAAGCAGCGGTTTGATTTTGGGCATTGGCGACGACGCTGCGATTATCCGTCCAAGTCACGGATTTGATTTATGTTTTAGCGGACATGCTGTTAAAGACAGACATCTGACACCGCTCCTGAAGATTTGGCATGGAAAATGCTAGCTGTCAATATATCCGATATGGCCGCGATGGGCGCAACCCGAAAATGGGTGTTATGAGTGCGGATTGCCCG